>Ga0268250_10000074_pt1 | contig 46015 bp, 40 predicted proteins | sample AgamicAsSfe_FD_200448 | JGI IMG/M metagenome (GOLD analysis project Ga0268250, IMG submission 200448) | Agave microbial communities from Guanajuato, Mexico - As.Sf.e (v2) (version 2) | ecosystem: Host-associated > Plants > Phyllosphere > Phylloplane/Leaf | place: Guanajuato, Mexico | collected...
CAAAGTATGTGGAGCGCTCGATAGCCTTCTGTCCGTGCGGACAGGCGTACTTGCAGAAGTGCTTGAATATACGACCTCGGTGTCGTCCGCGATCGACGGCAAGCTCTCACATAACCTGCCTGCAGGAGTCGATGGATCAAGTCGGAAACATCATAAGCTGAGTTCTGATGAAGTGCGACAATTGGAGGATGGCGTGCTCGCCTTGTTCACCATCTTTCGCAAGCAGATACATGCACTATTTGTAGAAGCACCTTTAGAGGATATGTCAGTTCTGTTCGAAGCTGCTTTTGATCCTTCGGCAAGTGTGTCGTCCACCCGTGGAACAAGACTTGGTATGAGATCTGAGGATATGCCAGCAGCGACCGCACAGTCTGGAGAATTCTGGGAGAAGTTCGCGTTCTGGCCACCGCGTGGCAATTCACTCAGCGGGTCCACCTTCCTTAGCAAAATCGTAAATCTAGTGGCAGCTGGTGCGAGTGAGATTGGTGCCAATGACTTTGCACTGAAAGATGAGGGAACGTTGGCACAGCTGCGCAACCTAATCAGCGATGTCCGCGAAAGATCCATCACAGCCATCTGTGCTGCTTGGGTTGCTGACTCCGAGAGTTGTCGTGAGCTGGAAGACTGGACAAGATCTGCTGAAGCGAAGGACCTTACAAAGCTCCCTTCATACTTTGATGCTTACGAGAGTAGGATGCTCGACAATCTGCAATCCGTCATCATCCTTCGTATCGCGCAGTCAATGGTCATACCGATTTCTCCACCACGCCATTTGGAAACAGTCCAGCGAGCTTTCAAGACCAGTCTGTATAAGTCTTTCACCGGAATTATGGAGAATGCAGCCAGTCCAGCTCCGCAGGATACCTCCTCTGGTGACTATGCTCTGGCTTCAGCTTCGATGCAGTCTTCAGCCACGGATGGCATGCAGGAGACGATCAATGTCACCAATATCGTATGTATCGATCAGATAATCCATTGTGCAGAACTAATCAGCATCGCAGAACGTCCGCAAGCTCCTCACCATGTCGAACTTTCAATGCCTCCGATCAGAGATCGTCCCCAAACTAATCACACAATTCGAATCCAAATTCAATCTACCCATGCCCGACGATGCCAAAGCCTTCCGCGACGTCCTTGGTCAAATGAACGCACGCGTCTTCCAGGCGTATGTCCGGCCAACCACCGACGCACTTCGCCTCGTTATCACGAATGGGATCATCTCACCCACCTACGCTCCTATCAGCATCCGCACTCGCCCCCAAGACGCCAAAGCCTATGTCTATGATGTTCTCCTCTCCTTGGTCATCATGCACACCGAAGTGTCCTCCACAACGCCAAGCCTTACAAATCAAATCCTCTCCTACATGCTCGAGCAGATATCTTCCGCACTTCTGCACTCATTCAAGCAGCGTGCACGCTATACACTTTCTGCACTGATGCAAGCCACACTTGACGTTGAGTTCACAGCACAAACATTGAACAACTACACCACGGAAAAGGCATCTGAGATACAGGGTCAGATATACTTGGCGCTGGACGAGCGGACAGACAACGACGCCAGGTTGGCACTGCAGCAGGAGCTGCCAGAGATGAGGGCGATATTGAAGAGGTTGAGAGAGAGGACGAAGGGAGAGTTCGCTTGTTTCAAGCGGGAACGAAAGGCAAGGAAGGATGGAGAGAGGAAGGAGAGTGGGAAGGCGTCGGTATGATGACCTTGTGAAGCATATAATGCAGATGTGATATGATATGTATTAGTGCTGCCGAAACACGATCCTCCTGCAAAACAGCATGACTCCATCGCCCAGCCCTCCCACGCGAGCGTGGCGTTTCGTAAATATAGCAACAGCGATCTCGGCCGCGCTGATTTGCGGGGTACAGTATCCGGACATTCAGCTCCGGACGATCTATTTTGCACACAACGACTAACTCAATATCACGTTTGCCACACCACGGCACTGGTGGCACCACAGTCAAAGTCAAAAGCCAAAGCCAAAAAGCTCAAGGATTCAGGAGGCAAGGGCTGTGCGGCATGGTGCTTCAAGCGCCTGAAACACCCGCTTGCGGAGCTTCAGCCGACGCATATTTGTCATGTTATCGGCATGGCTTCCGCCAGAACTGTCATTCGTTGCTTGTATGGCTGAATGTGGCATTTGCAGAGTCGCTGGTAGGTAAGATATCCGGGCGAGACTTCGAATTGAGAGACAAAAGAGAGACATGCAGACACATGCGCACGAACTCGAGACACAAAGGAGGTGTGTGCATAGATTCCATAGATGCTATCAGACAGAGACGCCTCAGCACCAGCACAGGACGATTAGCTCGATGTACATTCGTCTTACTGTGCTATCCTGCGAGCTTTCACACTCTTCAGACGCTGGCCACTCTCGCACGCAGAAATCCAAGAAAACGCCATAAGACTTTCTCGCCAGATGAGAACATTGTCTAAGTAATCCCATTCTGCAAATCTTCTACGGAAAGGAGTGTATGGGAGCTTGTCGTGTGTCTGTAGCATGAATCTCTTGTGCTGTTAAATTGCATATCTCACTGTTGCTGTTGTCCGCCATTTTGGTCCATGCCTTCGCCTTGTGCGTCTACGTTGTGGTAGTCGAGAATCTCAGAGTACATCATGATCTTCCAAGTGTCGACCGGCAAGTCTGCGTCGTTGAAAGACCAGTCGAATTTCTCGTCTGCAATGGGCTCGTCTGTGGGGTCGTGGTAGGGAGAGAGGTATTCGTGGCCAAGAGCGTCGCCAGCCTTGATACGCTTTTGCGGGTCGAAGACGAGCATCTTCTCCAGTAGGTCGACTGCAAGGGGATCGGCTGTCTTGAACTTGTTGCTCAAGGGTATCCTTTCTCGCTTGGGTAGAGATTGAACGAATCGAAGTGTCTATGTTGAAGCGTTAATCTCAGCCGAACCCTGATGTAGAAAGCTAGTTCACGTACGTTCTCGCTGCAGATAGTCTGGATAACATCGTCTGGCGGTGTGCCGAGGAGTTCGGTAATGATTGAGAACTGGTTGACGTGGTCCTTGCCAGGGAATAGCGGCTTCCCTTGTAGCATCTCTGCAAAGATACAACCCGCACTCCAGATATCCACCTCGACATCGTACTTCTGCCACGTGAGCATGATCTCGGGCGCTCTGTAGTATCGTGTAGAAACGTATCCAGTCATCTGAGCATCTTGAATGCGGGCCAGACCAAAATCGCAGATCTTCAAGTCACAGTTCTCATTGACAAGGATGTTACTTGGCTTCAGATCGCGGTGGACAACTCCGGCTGAGTGCACGTATTTCAGACCACGCTAGATTCGAGTTAGCCCCATGGTTTGTGATATGTATTTTTGCTCCTGTTAACGTACGAGAATCTGGTAAAGGAAGTACTGGATGAATTGCTGCTCGAGTGCGCGAGATTGAAGGAGGCGGTGAAGGTCGGTTCCGAGGAGTTCGGTGACAAAGTAACTGCAGGTCCTGTCAGATGTGCCATCGTGCTGAGTGTCTTTTCTGTCCGTACATGTCCTCGAGTGGTGAGATGAAGATGTCGCTCAGACTGATGACCTGTTTAGATATTTAGCTACTGTATCAGCCAAGATCCATTCCTTTGGTGTGATGTACATTCTCGTGACGTAGATGCTTGAGGAGCTTGAGCTCACGGTACGTCCGCTTCGCTAGAACTGGAGTGCTGAAGGGCTTCATGATCTTCTTGACGGCTGTGGCTTGTCCGGTGAGTTGATCCTTGGCGGAACTTGGAGGGGTCAGTCTCATAGCGAGCACATCGGACGACTGGCTCAAGGGTGGCGTACCAGACGAGACCAAAGGCACCCATTCCTACAGGCTGTAGGTCGGTGTATCTATCATTGTTGATCAGTACAGTTGAAAGTCGCCATCTGAGCGAGCGCGAAGTCCTACCTGCTGGTGATCTCGAACGTCGTGCCGAAGATCTGGGCACGCACGAACTCTGCCATGGCGGGCGAGTGTGAGAAGAGTGTGTGAGTGAAGTCGCGAGCGTTTAGTGCACAGTAAGGTGGTAGAAAGTTGGGTTGGGGTGTTGCTGTGTTTGATGCAGAAGAAGTGGTCGTCGATCCTTCGACGCTGAACCACCCGTGCCAACCTAAGGCGTGGCTGAATCGAGATTGGAAGATGCCGCTATTTTGCCAGCAAATCGACCCCAGCCTCGGTCGTTCACTCCGTACACGCAGGTATTCAAGTACAAGTATAGTGCAAGACACATACACATGTATGATTCGTACTACTAGTAAACTAAACTACTATACACTTCTCGAGGTGTCTCAGCTTCTGCCAAAGCTGAACCAGCCTCGCTTCTTTGGAGTCTCGTTGGGCTCTTCCGTGCTTTCCACGCCAACAGCCTCCTTGACAATGTTTGTCGCTTGTTTAGCTGTATCAACCACACCGTTCACGATACCCTCCATCCTCTCATCTGCCTCGCCCTCATCTACCCGATCTCCGTTGTTAGTCCCAGGATACTGAATATAGTTCCAGGCAAGATCCAAGAAGATAGGCTTGACAGGTATAGGTTCAACCTTGGGTGGCCATGAAACGATGTTGTCTAAGTCCACCTTTCCTGATGCAGGATACTCGTTGAGACGTCGAGAGACTGGAGTGACCTTCGCACTGGACAGGTCCTTGCTTGTGCCATCGCCCTTGTGCTGCTCCAGTGCCACAAGACCGCGTTGACGTAGGAGCAAGAGCTCGAGATGCGTAGTAAGCTGATGGAGTTGATCTGCCTGCACGTCAAGGGAGGGAGGCGAGTCACCCTGTTTCGCTGTCGCTTGTAAGCCTGCAGATGCCGTTTGCGCAAGCGTCTGTGCTCTTGCAAATAGTGCCAATGCTTCTTTGTGTCCTGCAACCACAGCATGCGAGTACCCGATGTTTACACATTTCAACGCCTGAAAGTACGCTCGCTTGGCATCAAGTTCCGCCATGAAGTGTGAATCACGAGCGGCACCACGCAGGTCTTTGACAGAATCAATGGACTGTAGAGTTGCATCGTATAGCACAACACGTTCCTTCAGTCTTGTTATGCGCCGACCATTGCCCTCAGGCTGATTGGGGTTGGTCGACTTGCTTTTCCGTGATTTCTTGAACGGCCGCGGTTTCGAGACAAACTCCAGACCATCATCATGACTGCCGGATGACGATATCAGAACCCGGTTTCGCCCAATCCTCCAGCTGACGAGAGTATAATTCGCTGCCAAGTCAGAAACTCTCAGATCTTGCATCCTCGAATCCGACTCTGATACACCTTCCTTTGTCAGGTCAGAAATTGAGCGTCGGACTGCGTCCACGGTGTCTTGTGCTGCGGTGAGTACTGGATCGTAAGCAGCAGCAAAGACTTTTGAATCAGTCGATACTGTACTTGACACGCCGTTGGTGTCGCCATTCACGCTTTCTCCATGAAATACAGCAGACAATTGCGCGGTGGCTATCTCCGTGGAAGCCATAGCTTGACCGATAGCCGCATCAGCTATGGGTGCACTGCGACCACGCCATGAAATTACTGTGGGAGCAGCAGTGGCGCTGACGGTCCCATCTTTTTCCGTGTTATCCTTTGTCTGCACATCGTCAAATGCCGCCGGATAGAGCTGTTTTATCATGTCGACCACATCGGCACGCTCTTGTGGGAAGTGCTTTTTTGCAACAGTCGATATTGCGACAGTGCGCGGCAGTCTAGACTGGTACGCAGCATACCTGATGCTGGGGTCCACCGTACCACCAATGACTTCCTTGAATAGATCTTTTTGCGACCTGTATGAAAGAGCACTGTAGATGACGTGTGCTTGTGAGAAGTGAACAATGCACTGCCGCCATGCACTGGCAGGATCCTCCTTACGTTGTGATGATTGTCTCTCGAACTCCTCTGCTCCAGCTAAACATTGAGCATAAGCTCGAGCTTCGAGATAGTCACCATCTGTTGCCTTAATTGTCGCTCGATCTTGTAGGATCTCGACCAGTGTGTTCGCGTGTGTTGCTGCCTTGTGTAGCCTCGAGATGATGTGCTGCCTGGTTACGCCAGTAATTCGAAGGTCGGCATTATCTTCAGCATGACTTGATTTCATGTGCATAGCCTGCGCCCATGCTCGCTCGGCCTGTACAAGGAGGATATGTACGAATCTGCAAGGATTAGCTCGATCCTCCTCCCAGTTCAATCGGCATTTCCTGCTCACTCATGACTTGCTGCGACATCTGCTGGCGTTATAGCAGCTTTCTCCGAGTATTCTGCATTCTTGGGAGTGGTTCGTCCAAGACGTTTGCGCAGTGCAAGCAGCTGTCGCGTGAGGTGGCTATGGTATGAGTTGTAGTCGCCAATGAGGAAGGCACGGTTTCGATTGCCATGCACAAAGGACGTGATATCCATATCTACTGCTGCTCGCGAGATGGAACACAATGCATGATGTGTGTCACCAGTGTTTGTGACCTCAATGTCACAGCATCCCACGAACACATGCTAGCAACACCCCGATACCCGTCTGAAATCGAGCCTCGCGTGTATACCAGTCAGTCACACCCTTCATCTCTCCAGCCTCATTCGGAACTTCACTTCGCTTTCGCTCCTGAATCCAATAAATCATTATTCAGATCTTTCTCTCAGCGAAACTTACTGCCATACTTCGAGCGAGAGCAATACACAGGTCAGGGATACAAGCTCTGCATTGATAAAACACGACCATTCTGCTCCTGTCTATTGACCCAAATCGCATGCATTTTGTCTGCTGTGAACTCTGTTATATGCAATTACTCACATTAGAATCTCGATATAGCTTTGCCCGAGTCCAGACCTTCAAGGCCAGCAAAGACTCCATAGACGGACTTTTTTACTGTTATTGGCGTGCTGACCGTGACGGTGTAAAAGACGAAATCGTACAACACATCTCATAGCGTATGACTGCTGCACAGTGAAACTGGACCTGGACCTGGTACCGAGACCATGGCACTGCCAATAACTCAGACAAGCCCTATGAGGGAACACGATCATACGATAACGTAGCAATCACTGCAATGAATGATGCGAGAGTGTGATCGGCATTTATCTATGCAGACGCATATGTATGAGCTCTGAATAGAGCAGGGAGTTCTGATACAATGCTAGACTCCAGTGCTAGGTTCTTAGAATGATACGAGTACATCAGTGATTTTCATAAAATCTTACGACTTTTACTTCTCATTTGTGTGAGAAGAGGCATTAAGAAGCGATATGCAATTATTCCGAATCGACTTCGCCATTGAAAAGCCGCCAGGATCTAGTCAACGCCTATTTCCTGCTCTGAACCTGCTTGAACTTGTGCGAGGATACTGTCAGTAAGTTTACACTCGACATTGGTCTCTGCGGATTCGGACTCTGGTACAAGGATCTGTTTCTGCACGTTGCATAGCATCTCCCTCTTAGAATCATGAACGTGGATTAACTCCAGATTTACGCGGTCCGATTTCGCGGCAGAACCGTTCGATCTTTGTTATACTGCCGGCTAGCGACCAGAATATAACAATAGGACAGATGGCCGAGTTGGTTATGGCGCCAGCTTAAGGAGGTGTTGGCAACAACATCAGATATCTGCTGGTTCGAAAGATCTTGGGTTCGAATCCCAATCTGTTCAGTTTTGCTTCTCATGGCCCGTCCTTTTGTGCGTCGTGGTGGTGCCACAGGTTCTTCGCCTTTGTGGGAAGAATGGACTTAATCGTAGCTAGTTAAGGCGTGCAGGACATGTGTTTATATCAAGTGTTGTAGGGACAGATATGTGTATGAAGCACTTGCCTGCATCGTCTTGATGTCTAATACCTAGGCACACGAGGATCCATCAAGTGATCATTAGCTTCTTTATGGACTCTTCTTAAGCTTTATTGGGGAGCCTCTGATAGTCTCCATGTGCTCGTGCTAGTGCGGTGCAGAGTGCTGTTCTGCCTCGCAGTTGGGATGCATTATCGAGTAGACAGACCATTATGTATATATTTGACAAGGAGTAAGTATTTCAGGATATACAATCGTGCCTCATAATTACTCTAGCTCCAGATGCTCTACATCATGTCGATACCAAGCCTTCGTTGTTTATGCAACATCATGCAACATCCTTCCATACCCTGTCATTGTGTAACACTCCCTCATGTTTTGTATCCTCTTCTGGAGCCTTGTCGTTTCTCATTGTGCGATAATGCTCGATTGAGATCGACCGCATGTTCGCCGAACTTGAGCCGACCTACCACAAAGAGAATCCGGGGTAAGCTCCATGCAAGCGCGCGAAACCACAATCATTGCATTCTTGTAAGACACGCTGACAACAGCTTCAACTTGCATTCTTGGTTCCGTCGAGCGATCCAGACGTCACCTTGCTCCAGTACATCATGCCATTCTTTCGCCGGTTAGCAGCCTACACTGGCTATGGTTCACTACTTGCGACAGGAACATGGCTAGGATACACTCGGAAGTGCGCTTTCGGGCCACTCGACCAGAAAGACTACCTATTCCACAGCACAGTCATGGCAAGACTCAACCCTGATTACCATCCTGGCATGAGCGATCAATGTATCAGGGAAGTGCCATTGAGCAAGTTGAGAGACGATCTTCGCAAGGACGATGGCAAGCTGGTTGAGCAATTCACAGCTAGTGTGTGGGGTGGCATAGGTATGCAGCACGCGCTCTTGCCAGTATGCTCAGGTGCTGATCTCGATGAACAGGCTTCTCGGCGCAACGAGCAATTCTCAAATACTACAACTACAACGACAAGACAGCACATCACCTCTGGACAAAACAAGAACTTGCTTCCTCATCTTACGACCAAGGTACCGAGATGACAGATCACTTCGAGGTCGTCTCGAAATCACAAGATAGCATAATCGTCAGATGTGGTGGAAGCCCGCTGAACAAAGACGTTCGAGGAAGCGATGGACTCTTTGAACTTCGTGCAGAAGTGGATGCTGATGAGGATGTGGCAAGATTCGAGATGAAGAGCGTATTCTTCAATGGTTTGGATAAGTCTGAAGAGCACATGGTTCCGCAGCACATTGTGTTCTTGCATCGGATCTACACAAAGTGGTGGATGGAGACAGCAGTGAGAAGTATGATGAAATGATTGATGCCGAGCATGAACCTCAGACTCTGGTGAGGCTACACGACGTGGTAGACAGCTTCCTGAAATGGTTGCTTTACGCAAGGATCTCGTCTCTTTCGACGTGCTCAGTGGGACAACCACGAAGCCAGATGCAATCATATTGTGTTCGCCCAATACTCTCGCCTGCTAACACGGTTCTGACTCTGGCGCTTCGATTCCGGGGCCATCTACACAGGACTTCTGGGAGAGCCACGCACAACCCCTCCATGCTATTGCCTTCCTTCGGTCATTTTCTTGGGGCTCGCCTCATATATATGATAAATATTCTTTTTCGCCTCGTAAATAGTGAGGATGGGGCCCGGGAACTGGATTTCTGTATCACTGCTTCAGTATGAGAACGAACATAGTTGTTGATGCTATGCGCCCAGCACTAGCCTACCGCGCCAGTTGGCTCAGATTCTCTTTGCACTTTGTGAGATCAGGCTGGCTGGAGACAAACAGTCGCTGGAGTCTTCCCGGAAGCTTCAAGTCATCGCGGTCCAATCAGAAGACATAAACTCGACATTACTCATTGCTAAGCGCCCGTCATCACGAGAGGAGCCAAATTTTCATTGTTTCATTGTCGTTCCTATTGTCAATGTTGTCAATGACAATAGGCAAGGTGACACGAAAAGAACAATAATAACCTCAAGAAGGCAATCCCAGCCGCTAAAGTTCTTCCCACCACTTCTGCCTCATGCGCAGCCCCCTTGTGGTTCGTCACTATCGCTGCCAACGCCGTTACGCTTCGCCTTTAGACACCGAGCTTGACCAAAAGAGGCAATCCCGCCGACGAACGACTACAACGCTCTGAGCTCGTGCATAAATCATGTGGTACAGGAAGCAAGCTTCAATAGGACAACAGCCTCATGCAGCAGACTCGAGGGTGCAGCACATGATATAATTAGACTCGAGTCCTTGTTGATGAGTAACAAGTAACCCGCATCCTGGACTCCTGTACTTTTTGCTATCATCATCTCGTCTCAAAATGGACGCAATGACAGCGATTGGCGACGCATTCGAGACATTCATGAACCCGGACTGTTTTGCGCAGCCAAAACAAACACCATCGCTGTAAGCTTCACTTCTTCTCTTTCTTGCTGATTTACGACGCTTTTGGCAATCTCGGATTATGGTGGAAGACTGACGAGCTTTCTTAAGCGACGACTCTTCATCGGGCATTCTTCAAGGTTACCACAACTTCACATCAGTCGCACTATCTCAGTACAATCATTCCCAGACAGCACTGAAAGCTTCGAACCAACAACAACTCGCACTACGTGGCTTCTACGAGATGACCGTTAATTGGGATGACGCTTCCTTCGATTGTGCACCTTCATCTATCACTGGACCAGCCTACTATGGACCCTTCACAGCACAGACGATTGCCTCACCGTGGTCCTCAGCGCCACCGCAGTCACAATCGAGCTACACTCCGGGGAGCATTCTTCAACCTGTCAGACTTGCACGAGTGTCATCAGGAGCGGACGAAGGACTCCAGCATCCACGAGAGATAGTCTTACCAACCTCTACTCTACAGCACCGTCCACAGAACAAAGTCACGTTTCCTCATGTGTTCATGGCGCAACCTGACGTCTCACCGATCTCAGCTGTCAGCTCTATCACCACAACAACCTCACTGGTCACTCCTACTTCCCCGACACGGGTCACCACCCCAATCATGTCATCTCCAAACTCATATCCGATCGACCTCAATCTCCCACAGCCTCCTGCCTTTACCCCATCTACTTCAACACCAAAATCCACCCCAACCAGACGCAAGCAATCCGCCACGCATGCTAGACGGGGCAGAGTTGAGGCATTTGATGACGCAGACAACATGCGCATCTACGCCATCCGCCGCCAATATCACATGAAGTGGGATGACATGGCTACACTCCTGAACGGCGAAGATGCTAAAAGAGGCATTGTCAGCAATTGGACTCATGCCTCGGTGTACAATAGATGGTGCCGCAACGCAAAGGCTATTCACCAGAAATACTTCAGAGACGACAAGGGATTCAATTATCTGAAGTTCAAGTATCAAAAGAAGGTCACGAGTAGTGGGAAGGGTCAACAGAAGAGAAAGCTGGCGTTGAGAGTGAAGACAGCAAAGTTTAAGAAGCAGGATGAGCACAAGGAGACTACTGATCAGAACGAAGATGACGACGAAGAGATGCTGGACCAGCACGAGGAAGATCAAGACATACCCACAACAGATGCCGCCAACGATCTCTCAGCACAATCAGGCCATACCGTTCCAGACACAAGTCTCACAATACGCTCCGACGACCTCGTCACACTACACTTGACTCAACAGCAAGCACTCGATGCTCTGAAGCCTCAGTTGTGGGGCCTTATGGCAGACATGATGAACCTGACAGTCGCTCACGACGACGACGACAGCAAGAGGTGGACCGCGGAGGACTGTGAGGCGGCGATTGAAGCTGGAGATGTGTGATGTGTCGTTGGCTTGAGCACAGAGATGGACGGATTTCGAATGAGCATGAGTATCGACAGCTAGCTCGACGAAAGAGATGTACGACTTCCAAATGGCTTGGCTCCCGCAGGAACAGCAAGGAAGCGAGCACATTTTGGGACCTTTTCTTCTCACTTTCAAACCAGCTTTCATTTTGGACTTTTCTTTCAACTTCCTTCTCTATGTAACGAAGGAAGAAGAAGAAGCAGCACACTGTACATACATGCGGAGAACGACCAGACGGACCGGAGGTTTGGCATACGATCTTCCTTCTGCAAGATTTTGGACTTTCAGATTTTTGGATTTTGTGGCATCACCGGTATGGGTGCCTATCATGGCAGAGGTCGATGTTTTACGACATGAACTGGCAGAATCACTGGACTGATCGTGTTGGATGTGCATCTTGTGAATTGGAATGAGAAGCTTGGAGATGGGCATGTATATAGATGTCTGCTTGCACGAATGACAAAACCGAGAGCTTAGCCTGCCTTGATCCTCCTCCACCTTCTTCCATGTTTGCTGTCGAGCTTCTACACACCACCCTCTCGTGCTCTTGGTGCTAGTGCTGATGCTGGTCGTGACGTTAGTTGAAGTGAAGTGGGCACCACACTGCTGGGTGCACTGTTGCCTGCCTCCGTCACATTACACTGAGTTCACGTCAGCCGACGTGGCCATGTCCAGCTGGGTTCTGAAGCAGAGATCATCAAGTCGCAGTCCGACCATCTCGCCCATTCAAACCTCACAGGTCACCCGCCGTCGCGTCCACCGCACAGCCTGTTCACACCGTAACCAGGACAGGATGTCTCATGGGTGCCATCTCATGCGTGCGTGCGTGCGTGCGTGTGAACGTGTTGGGATGAGCCATGTCTCTGATTTCGACGTAGACGTAGCCGCGTAAGCGTGACTGTCACAATCACGTCCAGGCTCAAGACCAGCATGCACCTTCGCGCCACTCTCGTCACCATTTCATCCCCAGATCCATCGCCAGATCTACTAGATCTGATATCGTGTAGCCTCGCCTTGCGGTTGGAGCCGCGACGAGGCAGCCTTGCCTCCATACCTGCAGCCTTGCTCACTTGCGGTTGTTTCACACGGCTGCGAATGGTTAGATGAGTGGAACAAAGGCGAATGCACTGCCGTCTCAGTGTCCAGGGGTTTGCAAGCTAAGCTAAGCTGAGCTGAGCTGAGCTTGCAAAGGCAGAGGCTGCTGGCCGGTATACGGGTCGCTGCAGGATCAGCGCTGGACGCTGTGCATGGTTCGCGCGCAAACGTGTGCGGCGCGGTAGGAGACTTGATCTCTGCGACATTCAGGCAGTCTTGCAGGAACAGTCCCGACGAGCAGACTTTATCGCCGGCCCTTTGTGTCCAGCTCGACCTTGCTATACCACGCCGCTCCCGCCAACGTCACGGCCATGCCAATCCCATTCACGGCCCCAACCTGTACGTTGAAGAGAACAATTCCCAGTGACACCGTGGCGCACTGTTTCAGGTTCCCAGCTACTGTTAGAGTGAGTGCGCCTGCGGCGCGGTTTGTCGCAAATGAGGAGATATTGAGCAGGAAAGCGAGGATGCCATTGCCGAGGAGTGAGAGGAAGAGTGATCCGCGAGGATAGGATGATGCCAACGGAAGGGAAGAGGAGGACAAGAGGTTGAGGTGTGTGCCGAATGCGCCCATCTCCCCAGTTGCCCACGCCATTGCCAAACTCTGCACCGCCGCTAATGGACTCATCCGTAGCAGCAATTCCAGCGCCGGCAATCGCAGTGATCCGGTCATGAGGGCGTTGGTGAGGACTGTTTTGAGCGATGCGAAGATCACACCGAGGAGGGTGAGGGCGAAACCGAGAGTGGTGAAGGTGTAGTCGCCGTAGGTGGCGAGGGCGACTCCGAGGGTCAAGGGAAGGAGGGAGAGGTAGGTTGTAAGCGGGTAAGTTCGGCGGAGGAGGAGGCGGGAGAGGAGAAGGGTGAAGAGGGGACAGAGGGAGCGGAGGATCTGATGAAAGGGGATGGAGACGTGGGCGCTGTAGGTGTGGTTAGTGGTGCTCTCGGATGTGTGGGACGGAGAAGGCGGAAAGAAGTCGTACAGAGAGACGTTTGAGATTGCAATGTTGAATGTAAAGAGGAATGAGAATGCGACGAGGACGAGATTATTGTGAGTCGTCAAGGTGCTGAGCTTGAAGTGGCCGGCGAGAAGCAGAATGTAGCAGCCAATCGAGACGCAGCTTGTGTGTAATGCTGTCAGTAGCCATGGGAATCTGAGCTGCAGATATGGTCAGCACCGGAAGTATCACTCCAGACGGATAATGACTGACCCCTTGCAGAAGCGATTTGTTGTAAAGTGTCAAGATCAAGTTCAATGCAAACCAGCTGCCCAGGTAGAGAAACTTTGTTCTAGTATCCACGCCATGTTCGAGCGCTGCTGAGGGTCGTGACTTGGAGTCTTTATCCTGAGATTCGACATCACCAAGACTGGAGTTTCCCTTCTCAGCCCAGGCAGGTGCTGGCGTTCGCCGACCATTGAGGCTTTCCTTTGAGCTTTTTCGTGAATGGGACATGCTGGTGTTGCTTTTTGCGGTGTATTTTGTACATCAAAATAATGGCAGGGACCGATTTCACGCGTATGACATTGTCACTGTTGCTGCACTCCAGCCGAACAGACGAACAGACAGACAAGCAGGAAGAGATTGACAGATCAAAGAAAGGAAGTGATCAACGCGGAATATAAAACTGGTGAAGACGGATAGATTGACAGACATTGGTCTTTGCATGTCGGGCTCAAGTCCGAAAAGCACATGGCTCTTTGATGACATCAGACTACCTTGAGCAAGTTGAGGCCGTCGAGGGTGACACGCAGTCCCGGAGGCAGACAGTCGGACAGTCAGATAGTCAGGAGAGTCGATCATGGCGGGGAACGGCAAGGGGCAGAGCGCAAGGCAAGTCTGGGTGAGAAATGGATTTCCGTAGCAGTGCCATACAGTGTCAGCTAGCAGGCGTCAGATAGCGTGCAAGAAGGGAGTAAACAGCAGACATTACACATCACACATCAGTCATTAGACATTGCAGATAGGTTGTACAATCACCAGTCGATGATTGGATAGAATACCATCTATTCCTCTACTTTCTTCTGCCGGTCGTCCTTCCTATGCTGGACTGTGACATACCTCGCGCCCTGATCGAGCAAGTCCGTCCTTGTTATCTAAAGTATGCTCCTGCTATGCATCATGGAAGAGAATACAATCTGATACCTCCGATGATACCTTTTGACGCCTTTGCTGTAAGTTGAGAAGCCCCATTTCCATCCTCCCAGCCTGTCCTCATGAGTTCGTCAGCCACGCAGTGCCACCTCACGTCTACGCCAAGTACCCGAGCTCGTCACCCTCAAGACGTTCGAGGTATTCCTTCTCCAGCAAAATGTCGATGCACTTCTTGATATCCTGCACGCTTGGCTTGAACCTCTGACTAATCTGCTGAATCGTCTCTTGCAGCAACAGCTGATGTCTCAATTTCTTCCTACTCTTCATGATGCGCACAATCGCACTCTGAATCAGAAGCTTGCGATCCTCTTCGATGTTCTTGTGCGTGTCCTCCGACTCTGCTTTCGTCTCGGACTTGATCGTGATGTTGAGCGGGACCTTGAGTTTCTTGTGCTTGAAGTTGTGGTTGAGACGGTAGGATGTGCCTGATTCTGGCTTCGCGTCGGCAGGCTCGGGAAGGAGGACCTTGGCCTTGACCATGATGGCGATGGAGGGGTTGAGGGTTTCGCGGTCGAGCGCGGTGGTGGCTTCCATGTCGTCGTAGGAGACGATGTCCTCTTTGGCGTCGTTATACATGAGGAGGATGGCCATCTGGTAGGTCGACACTTGGAAAGTGTATGGTACTTTTTGTTGAGACTTGGTGTATCCAGCACGCATCTCACCTTTGCACAAATGCCATAGCCAGGTGAGCTTGCGACCAGAATGTTTTGACGCGTAGAACGTGTTGAAGCGCTCATATGCTTTGACGATGTCTTGCGGTGGTGTGAATTTGGTAGTCGGAGGTACAAGAGGCCAGAAACCAGTGCCGAGAATGTGGTAGTGGGCGTCAATGGCAGTCTTTCTGTCGACACCAGCGTTGTCTTGGAACTCTTTGTATGCCAGGTTGAGATCTTTAGATATCTGCATGTCTTGGAACATGCGTTGCAGCTTGTTAGTGTACTCGAAACCACAAGCATCTTTGAGCTTGCTGATCATGCTGGTCTCGGCATCGTCAGAAGAGGAAGATGTGTTGACAAGACGCTTGGCAAGACTGCGGGAATAGAACTTCTGGAACACATCTTTGTCGTCAATGTATTGGAAGATTGTCATCTGAGATATGTTAGTGGTGCCCATAGAGCGGAGTGGGATATGCTCACAATCTGAACAAGGATAGCCTCCAGATCATCCTCTTCAGCAGTTTTGACAGTCCGCTTGAGCAAGATATCTGTGTACTTTGCCAGCAGCTCCGGTGTCTTGTTGCTGGCCTTTTCGCACACCTTGTTGTGGTTGACAAATTCACGGCAAGCACTGTCGAGAGACTTGACGAATTCTGACTCTCCCCCGAAAGCCTTGTTGACCAGATCTGCGTAATGTGCGTGCACTTGTAGCAAAGCGTCCACGTAGTCTTTCGGCTCAAGATTCTCACCAGCGACAGCGACCTTTTCGACAGCAGCCTTTCCAGCAGCCGAGACGTGCTTCTCAAAGCGTGTTCGAAGTGGGTCGAGGCCATCTGGGATCTTCTGTAACAGTTTGTACATTCTTCCAAGGTCTTCGATGCGGTCATTGTCGAGTAACGATTGGAACTCATCTCGTAGTAGTGCAGCATGATCCGCAATCAGTGTCTGGTGAAGCGCCTTTTGGAGTGGCTTTTCGATCTGGGGGTGTAGATATAATTCAACATGGCTCAGCTCCTCCTGGAGACGTACATTGGCCTGCATTGAGGTTAGTGAATGATAGCCACCTGGCATTTGCACCACGAACCTTTTTCATGTACTCCACGACACTGTTCTCTGCAAGAAACTGCTGTGACTCTTTCTTGTAGTACTGTTTTGTCGCTTCTAAGAACGGAGCCTCGAAATGGAGCTTGTAGACTTCCTCACTGCCTCTCGTGCAATCCGATTCATCAATACCGAGTGCACCTGTATTTGCAATCAGAACTCATACTTCCTCATAATAACATTACGCTTACGGAAACCGTCAACGATCGCTTTGATCTGAGAGTGGTCAATGGTCTCTCCATTCCGTTGTCTCTCAACCAGTTTCAAAACTGCCTGCATGACATGCTCTTGAGTCTTCTGGAACATCTCCTCCCGCCATCGGACCAGGTGCAATGTGTATATGTCGTAGACATTCTTCTTGCCCTCATCCATCTCTCTCTTCACCCAGTGTCGGTTCAGGTAGCGGAAGACATGGTTGTTGTATTGTGCTGCTGTTGTGTATCTCTTCCATTCACGAATGTAGTAGGTCAGAAGTGCTTCTTCAGAGAACTTTTCCTTTCCGACTACGATCCCGTGCAGATGTTGTGACAAGTATGTGATGAGGTGGTTGTAGAGATCTTCGCCTAGAAGATGTGCTGTGGAAAATAGTCAGCATTACTCTTGATTCCTGTGTCGCGGGCTTGACATGTCCATCACACTTTGAGGATGTCCAGGTCTTGAGCTTACCTCCACGTTGTGCCGATCCGGCACCCTGATGTATCGTGCTCATGCTCTTTTGTGACGTGCAGAAATTATGCACAGCTGTGTATAGCTCCATGTAGGACTTCATGTCGATACCGTCGCGTAATCTGGTCATGATGCGATCAACGCCAGCCTCGAGAATCGCCCAACTGCGAACACGTAGGTTAGCAACATAGACAAGCATGCGCGCGTCACGTTCTGCATTTGCCGCCCGGGCAGCGAGCGCCGCCGCCCGCGCAGCATTCCGTCGTGCTCCAAAGTATATGGTTAGAGGGTTGGGTTGAGGCGCCGTTCCAGCAACAGTTGATCGAGACTCAGATGCGCCCGGAGGCTGCATCGGGCGACTGTCGTCAGAGATTCCCTCCATACCATCCCGTGTAGGATCATATGGGCCGTTGCGGTTCCGACGGGAGGGACGTGAAGATTGCATCATCTGAAGAGGATGCTGCATCATCTGTGGTGGCTGCATCATCTGAGGAGCTGGAGGATACTGCATCTGAGGAGCTGGAGAAAGCTGCATCATCTGTGGCGGCTGCATCATCTGAGGAGCTGGAGAATGCTGCATCTGAGCAGGAGGGTACTGCATCATCTGTCGAGAAGGATTCTGCATCATCTGTGTAGGAGGATTCTGCAACATCACTTGAATAAAACGATGCATCACCCGTGGAGCATCAGACTTCTGCATCCTTAGCAGCAACTTTTGAGCAAGAGCCTGCATCATTTGCATCATCTGCGGCGAGGGATTCTGCAGCATCTGTTGAGCAAGCTGCCGCATCCACTGTGGATGATGAGACTCCTGCATCAGTAGCAGCAAATGGTGAACATGATGCTGCATTTGAGGTGGAAGATAATTCTGAGGTAGAGGATGCGTCTCCGGTGTAGGTTGCGTCTGAGATTGTGGATGCGTCTGAGCAGAAGGATACATCGGAGGTGGACGATACACCTGAGCCGTAGGAGGCATCTGAAGCGGAGGAGCCATCTGTACTGGACGATGCATCTGTGCTGAGAGCTGCATGGCCGGAGGAGGAGGAGGACGGTTTTCAGGTCCCTCGTCCACCTCATGCTGTTGAGACTGATGCAATGTGCGCTTCTGACCGTGGGGATACATGATGGAATTGATATGAAATGAGATATGTCTTACGTGTTGTCATTTTCTATTTGAGCGGCGCTCTTCTGAGATGTAGATGTCCCATTTGCCGGAACCTTGGTTCTGGCGGAGCCGCTGCGACGCATGATTGAGGAGGAAGTCGCCGCCGGCGAGGAATCTCGAATGCTTGAGATCTTTCTGACTGAGGTTTGAGGTTGTGTGAGGACAGAGGCTGAAGAGTCTTGAAAGCGAGAGTGGGCGATAGACCGTGATTGCAGATCCCCACTGATGTTGAGCAAGCAAAAGTTTAAGGTGAGTGAATGGTGAACTTAGGGCGTGAGGTGATCGTAGGGAGGATATCGAGGTTGTAGGTACAGGTGAGAAGGACGTGAAGTTGTTGGTTGAAAGTGTGAGCACGCGCAGACTCCGTGATGATGATGCAAAGCGGCGGGCAAGGGATCGCTTGAAGAAGGTCCAAGCGTCTACCGGTTTCGAGACGCCACTCTCTTATCCGCGCCTTACGAACCTGGAACAGTGCACAAACATCCACCAACCATACGGTCACGAAGGACGTCTACACTCTATCATTGTCTACGCCTTGAGCCTCCGTAGTGAATCATACATCACGATCTCTCTTTCTCGACAGAACCTAATCCCACAAACATGGCAGCGAAGCTTGCACCTTTAAACTCTCTTCGTGTATCAAGGCACCAGATTCCCGCATTCCAGCTCATCCCCAACACATCCCTACAGAACAAACCTCTCTTGATCTACCATGGCGCTTTTCCATCGGCGAGTGCGTCCGCCATTGAATCTCACATGTCGTCCGTAGGCGTAGTTGAGCCGTGAGTTTTGCATTGCCTCAGCATCTCTTCCCTGCTGTCGCCAGCTCTTGTCTGTAATGACACTCGTGCAAGGCAATGGCGATACACCATGTACTCCACCACGCACTTCCACTCCACCAGCCACGAAGTCCTCGGGATAGCGAATGGCAAGGCGAGGTTGTGCTTTGGGCATGAGGCGAATGAGGGCCGCGTCGAAGCTGTGGTGGAGAAAGGAGATGTGATTGTTGTTCCTGCTGGGACTGGTCACAGGCTTCTTGATGATCTGGAGGGAGGATTCGAGATGGTGGGTTGTTATCCAAAGGGAAGTCATTGGGATATGTGTTATGGTAAGAAGGGTGAGAAGGTAGAGGACATTAGGAAGTTGTCCTGGTTTAGTACTGACCCAGTGTATGGGAAGGAAGGGCCTGCGCTGGATGTCTGAGATGACCAAACATTCTGTATTGAATGAGCTTGATAATAACGAATGACGTATCTAATGAACATATCGGACAGGAAATGAGTATCTACAAGATAAAGCTGTATAAAATCAGGAGAGATGTCGTCAAACTAGTCGCACCCTAATGCTCCACGGAGAACGTCACGCATAGACCTTCCTCAAGCTCTTCATTCTTAAGCATCCAAAAGCTGCTGGAGCTTCACGATACTCTGCAAATAGTGCTTCAACCCGAATCCACCCACCCACTTCGCCCACGCCTTCGAATCCGCCAAAGCATTCGCAACCCATTCATCATCCTTTTCTTCCTCTCGTCTCTCTGTCCTCAGCTCCGCCTGTTCAATGTTACCTTCACGAGCGTGACGCTCGACATTACTCCTCTCTTGTTTATTCGGTCACTTCTTCATCAGTTGCTCGAATTCATAAAATGTCTCTGGCTCGCGAACGCGACGACTGTTCAATCCCTCATACTTCTCGATGCCGAAGGCTATCTCGCCGGTCCCATCAGCAGCGACCTTCTTACGCTCCACCACTGCGCCGCTAGATGTCTCTTCTGGGACGCGCTGCTCGATGACCTTGAGTAGTACTGTACCCATAGCTTCAAGGGGCCCTTCATGATCTCCATATACGCACATACCCTTCTTGGTACTGCGTAGATTTGCTACAGCATGCTCCGTAATGTGCAGGCCTAGCACAAATGCATGCTTGGTCGATGCCGTAGTATCAAATGCAAGCAATTCGCTGACAGACGACAGGGACTGTCTGCACGACGGCAGCTGTGACATCTGTGTACGCGCCTCTGTTTTCCAAAACCTCTAATGTCTTGTCTACATTAGCGACGGTGTCCTTGTATAGCTTGGCCGGTGTCCTGTGGCTTCCAAAGTTAGCAGCTTTCTTCCCAGCAGTCTTACCGGGTGCCTTCTTGATGAGTGTTTTCTTAACAGCAACCTTCTTTGAAGCAGGTTTGACGCGTTTCGACGCGTTAGTTTCATCGCCAATAGCGTTGGTATTGGTATCGTTGTTTTATGCGGCAGCGGCGTTGAGTGCTCTTTTGCGCGTTGTGCGAGTCGTGGTCAAGTCGGGTATAAAGAATGAGGCTTTACTAGCTGGAGGCATGATGGCGGGATCGGAGTGGTCTAAGCAGTGAACAGGACTTGGCGGCTTACGGAAGGATGAGAATGAGGAGGAGAAAGGCATGAGAAAGGCCGGATGAGAAAGAAATAGTTTATTTGTACGGCACTAACATGACACTAACGCGTGTCCAGGAATGTTGTGCTCAACGCATAGCAGCTTGGCAGTAATCATTAGTATTTACTGTCAGTATAACACTGAACTATTATACTGTCAGTATTTAATGAAAGAAATGAAATATACTGTCAAAGCCGTGGTCGGTACGGTCAGGACCATGATAGTGCTCGGTTACTACCGTGCCGTACTACTCCGCGCTAGATTGACTATCCCTCAACCACATGGCGATCTGGAATAGAGCAAACCCAGTATCTACGTGGCATGATGTCGACTGCGATCGTAAGCCGCTGTTGTGGTTGATGTTGTTGGAGTAGGAAACATGGAATGGACATTTGGGGCTGGATCCGGGCGCCCACCCTGATAATTAATCAACAACCAATGCTCAAACCACACCTCGCAAAGACCTACTACTATCTAGCTTAACCTATTGTGAGGCAGATGGATAATCCGGAGCATTAATTATGCGCTGGTCTGGGAAGAGTGCCGTTCGGTAGAAGAGTAAGCAGAAGTCAAGCGATTAAAGTTTAGCAGACAAAGGAAACTAAGCTGGAACACGAAACCCAGGGGGAACGCCGCAAGCGCGAAGCGCTTGCGGCCTGCGGAAGAAGAAGAAGGATCGCATGGCCCGTCGCAAGAAGGGTGAAGAAGTCTTCTCCGACGAGGGCGAAGTTAATGAAGAGCTCATAGTATGGAGAACACTGAGAGTCAGAACGTAAATCGATCTTTAATCTAATGGTATCTTATCGTCATGATGCAGAAACATGCCCGTTTTCCGCCCCTGAACGCCAACAACACATCACTAGTTCATGCCACTTTTTCTTCCTTCCGACCCGAAATCTACTCTTCGTCGGAGAAGACTTCTTCGCCCTTCTTGCGGCGGGCCATGCGATCCTTCTTCTTCTTCCGCAGCTCAGCTGAGGAGAGCTTGGCCTTCTTCTCGACCCTCTCAATCTTATTTCTAGAAACACAATGAGTTAGTCGACTGAGTAGATCATGCAACAAATGAGAGCAGCTTACCCCATAGCATCGAATTGGTCCTCCTCCTCGCCCTTCTTCTGATCGATACGCTCACCCTTTCCTTGTCCTTGGACCCAGTTGTGACCGCTAGGAGACATGCGTCCATCGAGCACAGCCCAAATTTCTTCCGTCAAACCCTTAGTAAACTCCGCACTGTGGGTGATGATAATGACACCACCTTCAAATTGCTTGAGAGCGGCGGAAAGAGCACCAAGAGAGTCACGGTCCAAGTAGTTGGTAGGCTCATCCAGGATGATCAAGTGAGGACGTTGCCACGAGCAGGCAGCAAGGCAGACCTTGACACGCTGACCACCGGAGAGACCCTGCATCCGGGAGTGAGAGACGAGCTCAGTGTCGATACCAAAGTTGGCGCAGTGAGACTCAATCTCCTTACGGACGAGAGGACGGAATTGACCAGAGGCAAGGGCTTCCTTTTGGTCGACCTCGGCAACCATCTTCTGGTGGGAGGTGAGGAGCTCGTTACGGGGAATCCATGCGTTGTCAGCAGTCATCATGGGAATCCACTTCTCGTTCTTCATGCCGATGTTGTCACCGAGCGTGAACGAACACTCGTACTCGTACGAGTTCTTGAACTTTCTTCGGGAGTGAATACCAATGACACGACGTTGGCTGCCCTCGATTCTGTAGATCTTGTTCATGGCGTTCTCATCCTCCTCGGTGATGACCTTGTTGGCACGATCCATGGTCTCACGGTCCTCACCGGTCTGGAATCGCCATTGGATGTACTCGGATGGGGTTTTGTCCAAGTGGTGGTCAATGTGTGCGAAGGCGTGCTGCTTGATGTAGGCGATACGGATGTTCTCGTGCTGGTAAATCTCACCCTTTGTAGGGATGAGCTCACCAGTGATGACGTTGACGAGGGTAGACTTGCCAGCACCATTGGGTCCAATGACGGCGATACGGGAGCCGAGCGAGCACTGAAGGTTGATGTCCTGGATCTGAGGCTTAGGTGTACCCTCGTACTGGAAGGTCATGTTGGTGACCTTGAGGATGGCCTTGGCCTTGGTCTTGACACCCTCGAGGAAACCGGGCTCGGGGAACTTGAACTCCATCTCGGAAGCGCTGAGCTCGTAGTATGACTTTGCGGATGGGAGCTTCTTGACGAACTCACTGAGAGAGCCACGGTAACGCTTGAGCTTGAAGCGCTCGTAGTGGATGACGTGCTGAACAACGTTGTCGAGGAACTTGCTGTCGTGGGAGATGATGATGGATGTGCAAGGAGAGGTGGTAAGGTAGTCCTCGAGCCACTTGACGTTCTTTACGTCCAAGTGGTTGGTGGGCTCGTCGAGCAGGAGAATGTCGGGCTTCTCGAACACAGCACGAGCGAGAGCGAGCTTCATCTTCCAGCCACCTGACAGAGCAGTGATAGGACCGTCAATCTGCTGCTGGTTGAAGTTGAACTCGAGCAGGGTCTTCACGACCTCCTCCTGAGAAGTAGTGATACCAACAGACTTGAGCTTCATCATTGTCCAGTCAATCGTGGTGTACTCAGTGTCAGCTGAGTCAAGATCGTGCTCGACGTAGACAGTCTTGACCTCGGACTGCTTGGGGAAACCCTCGACCTGCTCGTTGTTGATGGCACGCATGAGAGTTGTCTTTCCGGAACCGTTGGGTCCGAGGAGACCGTAACGCTGACCACGCTTGAGGCGGAGAGACGTTTGGTTAAGCAGAATCTTAGCACCGTAGGCCAAGTTGAACGTGCAGTTACACAAGTCCTCGCCAACCTCGTCATCGGCCTCGGTCTCCTTGTCCGCATCAGCGCCAGGAGAGGCACGCTTGCGAAGCTCTGTGCAGACACCCTTGGCCTCAGCATCACCAGCAATGGTGACGATGTAAGGCAGACACTGGGTGAGCCAAGAGATCTCCTCAATCTCCTTCTCGTCGACAAGCTGTCCTGCAACTGCGGAGATGAAGTCGATGATGACAACGTACTTGTCGACATTAGCCTTGCTTGAAGCCGGGAAGCAGTTCTTCAGGATAGCAGAGATGGTGGCGACGTCACCAGCCTTGGAAACCTCGGGAATCTTTCCATCCACGACGGCACCAACACGGCACAGAGTGTCGATGGCCTGCTTGGTCTTCTCACGAGCCTCAGGGTCGGCAAGAGTCTCGTAGTTCTTGTTCAATTGAGGAAGGAGCTTTGGCAGGAAAGCAGCAACGATCTGAGGGTCCTCGACCAGCTTACACATGTTGTCAATAATGACAGCGGACTTGCGCTTGATGGCAGTCTCACGCTCAACGAGACCACGCTCGAGCAGGGGCACCATGATGGCGAGAGTGGGCTCGTGGACGTCGGTAACGAATGTGGTCGCACCGAGCAAGTGGACAGTCTCGGGAACGTTCTCGGGCTGGGCGATACACTTGATGAGCTCGGGAATGAAGCGCTCGATATCCTTGTTGGAGATAAGCTGGCAAATCTTCTCCATGGTGGCGTAAGCAGCCTTCTTGACTTCGGGCTTGGTGTCCCACATTGTCTCGGAGACAATGGGGATGAGATCCGGAACGCGGAAACTCGTCTGTGCTGGCGAGCTTGACGCGAGAGCCTCAATACACTTGAGGTCGGCAATCTTCTCAGGCCACTTTTGAGCGGTCCTGAGGCTGTGGATGTAGTGAGGAATGAGGGCCTTGTTAGCGTTGGCGTTGACGGACTTGGTGATCATGATGGCGGTCTCGGTGGCGGCGTTCTTTACGGGCACCATCTTGTCACCAACAGCGGAGAGGACCACTGGAAGCATGTCGACAAGGTATGGCTCAATGGCAGGGGAGATCGTGGAGTGAGAAGCGATGAAGCGGATGGCGTCCAGCGCCCTCTCGCGAGCGACGGCATCCTTCTTGTTGGCGAGCTGCTTCTTTAGCACTTCGACAACCTGAAGAGGTGCGGCGTTCTCCTCAATGTCACCGTTGACATAGTTGGCCAGGTTCTGGGAGGCACCGTTGATATCAGCCTGCTCCTTGGAGATGGTCAACTTGTTGAGGAGCTCCTCGAGGACCTTGACGGCGGCAGCGTTCTCGTTCTTGATCGCGGAAGGCATATTGGCGATTGCGAGTGAAATTTAGCGCGAGGCTTGGTGGTCCTGGTTTTTGTTCCAGGGGTCGTCTAAAAAGACGAAAAGCAGTGGGATGTGTTTCCTCTGCTTGTGCTGCACAACTAGTAGTGTGCGTGTAAGGGTGAAGGGGTAGGAGGGGTGAAGTGAATGAGGTGTGAATTGTAAGATGAAGGGGACTGAGAGAGACGGTCCTCCTTATACCAAAAAGTGGTTGGTGGGGAGCACGGGGGGATAAATTTTCAAGTAAATTGAATTTCCAGGGTCCTCAACAATGCCCATTTCGAACCTAATGTTCTACTTCTAGAAATTCTGCAAGTTCGCCACTTGCTCTTAGCCTTTGATACATCAGCATCAGCCTTTTATTGATACATTTATCTTGCTGCTGAGGAGATCGGGTAACTTATACACAGAGATTGGGTATCTTATATACTTCCCATGGAGAGACATCCCCCGCATGGAATTCATGACGATAATCTTATACGTCCAATTGCATACAATCTTTAACCATCTGACAGACCAATAGCAGTATGGTACCATACCTCCTGTGCCACTTTCACCCCTTATTCCTTTACAGATAGGTTCATAGTCCTGTCGAACCTATCATGCACGTTGACTCATCCTGTAACACCACCTCCGAAACCTGTACTACCATGGCGAAAGCCTGCAGGCTTGAGCAATCCCACCCGTGGCGCGGATCGGTTATTGCCTGCCCCTCGTGCTGCACCAGCGCCAGCACTTGGAAGCCCGTTCAACAAGCTATGAGGATTCTGCGCGGGTAACGATGACCCCAACGAAGCCACTGACGATGCGAATGTATTCGAACTGCCATCGCCTCCTGTCACACTGCCGCTCCCACCCATACCTTGCTTCTGCTGTTGCTGCTGCATCCTACGCTCCATGATCCGCTGCGTCAACGTTGACGAGTATGTCCCACTTGCTGCTCCTGCACTAGGACTGCCGGGTGGGACCATGCTGCTGCGACCTGTGATTTGTATAGGAGAAGACGTCGTGCCGGCAATGCCGCCACTACTTGCCTTCCTACCACTGCTCGAGGTTGGAGAAGTGGGAAATGGAAATGCGCGCTCATCGCGAACACCGGGACTACTGATTGCCGAGCTGCCCTGTGAAGACTCGCCTGTACTGCGGTCATTCGGAGAGATGTGTGTAGGTAATTCGTATATTGCGGTGGAGCTGCTGTTGTGGTTACTGTTACCTCCATAGTGCGTGCCAGGCTGAAGGTATTCGGTCTGAGACGCACGCAGTGCGGCGCGGTCGCCGACTGGTGAGCGCATCTCGGCGTGGTCACTAGTCAGGGCGTGAATGGCCTCTTCAGTAATGCGCTGTTCGCGCAAAGACATATTCGAGTATTTCGGATTGATGCGCGATCGAGGCGTGTCGTCGTTAGCCGAGAGCCGCATTGCTTGACCACGGCCGTATTGCTGTCCTCCGCTGGTAGACGAAGTATTGGTAGAGGTCGGTAGCCGTGGTGTACGACTGCTAGAACTGCTTTCATCATTGTCAAATCGAAAGTCATTGTCGTTGTAGCGCTCCCTCGTGATTGTAGAGACGGATCCTGTTCTCCGATATGCTGCTGCTGCTTGACGAGATGCAAGGGATTGCCCGTCATCGTGCGCAGGCTCTGTAGTTTTCTGGGTATCCCTCGACCCAGTGACACTTCCCCTTCGATGTTGGCCACTGGAGTAACCCGCTACACTGCTTCTACCTGTCTCCGAGCCCTGATACCCACCTACCCGTAAGGTTTGATACCCGCCTGCTTGAGAGCCGTGATACCCGCCTGCCTGAGAGCCTTGATACCCGCCTGCCTGAGAACCTTGGTAAGTACCCGCTTGCGAACTCTGATACAACGATTCTTCACTGCGCCTTCGCATGCTCGCTCTGGATTCGCTACGCATGTCGCTACCATCTTCGCACAAGGCAATACATAGTTCCGTCAGACTTCGACAAAGGTTATCAGCAGTTCTCCGAAGACGCTTGTCAACCATTGAACTATCAGCTGTGTAAGAAGAACTGTATGTTGACGTGTTAGCAGCAGACGACATGGCAGCAAGGTCCATGGCATCTTGCGCCGCAGCTTCCAATGCGTTGAACACGTCCCTGGAGACACGCTGCTCTGCTTTACCAAGGGCGGACTGTAATAATGACTGGGACTTGCCAAAGTAACTAGGCGACCTCATCTCTCCCATTGAGGAATTCGGTATGATCCTCGGCCGCGAAGTTGAAGTGATTGTTCCTGATGTACTTGGCCCTTCAGGTATACTCTCGACGTGTGACGTCCTGAGACCAGAGCTTCGTCGTGTAAGCTCAAGATGTCGGATGCGTGCCTTCAGCTCTTCCAACTCGCCATACACCTGAGGTTGAGCACCATCAGACATACCATCTTCACCGTCATTTTGTGACTGCATTGTGTTCGTTCTTGTTGAGCCGCGATATGAATCTTGGCGATCAGGTGCCTGTCGACTGACACTCCGCTCATATTGATTAGAATGACGCGAGAGCTCTACGTCAGGCGAACGATATGATTGCTGTACGGAAGCGCTTGGGGCTCGGCGCACAGACTCGTCGTGGTTCGGTCTCAAAGGTGACGACTTCGTGGTGTAATTGGTAGATAAGTCCCGTGCTGTCTGAGGACGCTTCTGTGATGAATCGCGAGACTCCTTGGAAATTGCTGATGCAATCGAGCTTTGCCGTAGGTCTTCTTGACTTTTCATCTTACTTGATGGTGGCATCTTAGGCGCAGTTGATCTTGGTTCGCCATAGGTGTTGCCTCCCGGGATGACGGGCTTCGCCGGGGACGAGAACCATTTCTTGAACATTCCGCCGGACTTCGTCACGCGTTAGTGTGTAGTCCTCGGCGAGGCGTGCTACAACGACTGACCTTGCGCCGTTCGCTTTTGAGTTGGTCCACGTTGGCACCGTGGCTCATGCCGATACTCAAGATAATTGTTGCTTCCCCCAGACTTGATCATTTACCGTACCAAACCCAGCTCATACTCTTTTTGACTCTTCAAGGTTATCGTCCTTTGCCGGGGATGCTCTTCTCTTGCTAAGTGGGGATTTTAGATATCACGGACTGAGCTCAGAGGCTACTTATGTCACTTCCCTGAAGATTCTCCTTGCGCTGTTCTGGGAATACTTGATAGGAATGATGATAAGTGTGGTATTTGTAGCTGGATAGTGGCGCTTCAGATCAGATTGCAGTATATAGCGATAGATACAAGATACATAGGAGACTGCTATTGCCAGGAAAACAGATGGACGACGTTTGAGGTAGTATGGTATAGTGCTTAACTGTGGAATGATGGAGCCGGCACCATCTACAAGATCGCGAAGTGAGATATTCGAACATGTGAAAATTGATACCCCGGCTCAACGACGAATGCCGACCGATTAACATGCAGGGCACTTCCGAGTTTCATGTCTTCTACAGCGTCTGCATTGATATCAGCATCTGCCTCCTCCCTGTCGGATCGAGTGGCTGTGAGTCTCTCATCGCTGATGACTGCTTTGCCTGAAGCTGTAGTCAACGTAACTGCATGGGGCGCGTGCAGCAGGAGAGAGACGATGGCACCTGAATCATTAGGAACGTCCGAGCTCATTGGCCAATTCCACTCAGTTGTCGCTCGAGCATGGCTCCAGGAAAAGTTGGCGCATGATTGCAATGCAATGCAATGATGGTCTCTTGCACTTCGAGAAAGTATATGACGGCGCAGACTATGCTAGGATCGTGCTATTCTTGGAGCTCGTGATTGTCTGAGCTGAAGTGGGTGGATGCTGAGTCGTATATACGAGCAACGACCCACGTCTTTTACCAGATACTCGGCAAACATCATATCGATCCAGTATCTAGTGCCCTCATACTCGGCTGTCACAGAGCGATATTCCTACTCAGCACGGGGTGTGTCATGATGTATGCTCATAGCACTTTCTGTTACTGCTGTTTCGTTTGTCCAGAGGTGGTACTTCGTAGGTGGTTGAATTGTTGATACTGCCGCAAGATCCTCGGGTGAGCCTACTCCACTTGATTTGTGGTCTCGTAGGGCTGGAACCTTGTCCTGCGTCGTTTCAGGTTAACACACTCGACACTTCCCACTTGACCTCTGCAAAGTGCTTCCTAATTGCAGATAAAGCGCCCATCTGTCCAGGTCTACTTGCCGCGCATTGACGAATAATTCCTGCTGGTCTTACCTCGGGGGCTTTGTCATACTCGAGTTGCGCTTCTGCGCGCCTATAAGACCAGAACCGCGACACCTTTTGGAACCTTGGGCTTGTCATTGAAGTGCGACTCACGCTATAGCATCACATATACCGTCGCCAACATCAATGAGCCGGAGATCTTTCAGCTCAACTCGCGCGCAATAATCATTTCATATACCCGCCTGCGTTGCCCTTACAAGACAATAACGCCAGCGTCGCGGACAGATCATCACGATACCAACATCTACACCTCGATTAAGCATATGGAAGACCTGCAAATACAAGATCAAGGCGTGGACAGCAGCACGCCCCAGCAGCCACATCTGGCATACCACCAGCAACCAAGCCTAAAACCAGATTCACTCAAATCAGTTGGAAGCGAAGAACCGCTTCCAAGATTCAGCGGACATCGTGGAAGCATATCAACTACGACGACAGATTCTACCGGATCTTCCCCGATAACAGGAACATTACACCGTGCTACCTCGAGCTTTGAAGATAGTCCAGGCACATCACCAGACAACCCAGCCATTCTGGGTATACCGAGAATTCATGAAAGTGGTTCAAAACAAGACTTACGCTTTTCCCCAACAGCTCCGCCCACCAAGAAGCCGAGGAATCTAAAAAATCTAGCACTCAACACGTCTAAAACATTTCCGCTTGGTAAAGCTCTGTTGACCAGCACAACACCATTTGAAATAGGGCAGGACGCAATGGCATCACCAACCCCACTGTCAACAGGCTTCAACAGGCCAGCACCAAAGGCGCGGAGAAACCCCAGTCTTTCTCTGAGTATACAAACACCTTTGGGCGAGACGTTCTCATCTCAAATCCCATTCTCACAAGCGCCGCCAACGCCAAGCTTGGCACGACCGACAAATTTTCGGTCGTTCCAATCGTCACCAGCCTTGCCCACGTTACTCACAAGTTCTGTTGATGATTTGGGACGAGATGCGGTAACTGGAGGATTTGGAAGTCCACCAATACAGGAAGACGACAAATCATACGATGTCCCCGAGTCGAGAGAGCAAGTGCCAGATGCATATCCGGATGGTCCTATATGCGTGTACGATCCTCATATTGACCTTTATCTTGAGCCCACTGCTGCAGAGGCTAGTGAGTACGATGTAATCTTCAATGTCGCAAGTGAAGTGTTAAACCCATTTTCGACACAATCTGACGCACAAATACCATCGAAGTCATTACACACTGCAGCCGAGGAGCTCCGTATCGATACACTCCACTCCCAAGTATCAAAGTCTGGTGAGCCTGAGTACATTCATATACCGTGGGAGCACAACACCGACATTGTGCCTGATCTTCATGAGCTGGTGAAGGTGCTTGACGATAGGGTGCAAAATGGGAAGCGAGTATTGGTTCATTGTCAGTGCGGTGTCAGCAGATCAGCTAGCTTGGTCGTGGCATATGGAATCTACAAAAACCCTGCTATAACAGTTCAGCAAGCCTACGACGCTGTGAAGCAGAAAAGTCGATGGATTGGACCTAACATGAATCTTATCATGCAATTACAGGAATTCAGATCTGGCCTCATCAAAACTAGTCTCAATGGCAACGGGAACACAAAGACCTCTTCCCGTGTACTGCACAGTCGTCAAGCGACCGAAAACAACAGCCTTGACATGGGCGAGCCGCAAATACCACAAACTGCACCACTTCCGCAGGTGAACAACAAGCATATACCTCCACAAATATCGACACAGCATAGGGAGCAAGTCTCACCTGGTCCATCTTCTGCTCCTTCTGGGACAAGCTGGCAATCCATGCTCGAACAGGCGCCACCTGTACCCCGACCGCAGTCTTTGGTGTCGAATGGAAGCTCTACTCCAACCACTGACGGTACTACCACGGCACCATCCAGTATGCAATACGTTGAGCAATTGCAGAAACAATCTTCACAGCAGAGCTCACCTCAACGCAAGCTCAAATCGTTGATACCTATACACCTCGATCTGCCGGCCTCTGCACCAGCCCATCAGGCGGTGGAAACACCACGATCGCGAGAGTTTGCAATGACTTCTACCAAGCCTTCCGACCTTGACGAGACATTCGGAATCACTTCGCCTCGAACAGACACTTTCCCCACGGTACTCACAACGGACGAGCCACTCATGTCTCCACGATCGGAAGAGTTCGCAATGGCCCCAGTTGTACCTCCAGAGTTGGACGATACAGTCACGCTAGGGCTTACATCACCACGCACAGACTCGTTCTTCGAGCTGCCACATCGCTTTGGTATCCCCAGTCCGCCTAGACCAAGCATGCAACGACCCATTGCTCTGGAACCATCATCCACCCCGGCAGACGTGCAGGCAATTGCCGAGCTGAGGGCACGCATGGGTTTCACAAACAATCGCTTGACAATGGATTCGCAGCAGATGAAGGAAGTACCAACGATAAGCACAGTCGCAGATGCAGATACAGCTACGGCGTCAGACATGGACTTTGCAGACGGACTCATGTCACCACGAGCGGTCGAGTTTACCGCGAACCCCATGCGCGAAGCATTGGCGGCTGTGATACCAGAAACTGCCATGACTGATCCCCGGTCGCCTCCAGTCAGAGGCGCGAACCCTATCACGAAGAATATCGACAATGTGCTATGAGCCGAGCAGCATGGGCGTGGGTATAGGCGTTTCTAAGCGCCAGCATCTTCAGAGTAGACTTGGCATAGTGGAAGACTGAGTGCGGAGGCATGGTACAGCAGTGCAGAGACTGGGACATAGCATGGGCGGCAAGGCAAGGCATAATGGCATTCATATTCGGGCATTGAGGGGAGACACCATTTTGGCGCGGTGGCGGGATTTGGTGAAATGAGCCGGGACGGGCATTCGTCCGGACACAGGTATGGTGATAAACTTGCGGTATGCACCAGATGTAAGACATGATGATAGGCGATCTCGATGGACGAGCTAGTCAGCCTGCGTGGAGGAGTAGCGTATACACGGGAGGTAGCATATACATCTACAGCTCAGCAACGCAGAAACGCAGCACTAGCTCTATTGATCGCCGCGTGCTAGAACACTATTACGTGCATGGCGCATCGTGTGTGGCCGTCGGAGATGAGCTGACTTGGCCGCTCCTTCTCTGTCGTCGGAGACTCGGACAGTATACGGGAGCTAGAGACACTAAGACGCTATACTACACTACGCTGCGGGAGACATCGCGAGTCCTTCTAGCTTGGCCAGCTATGAACAAAAGCAGGAGGCAGCCAAAGGCTGAAGAATTATGTACCTTGATACCTGTATACCTCAAATCGTCCTATCAGCTCCGACCTCGCACCACGCAGCTGTCCACGGTCGTGCATACATGCATGTCTTGTCTCACGTACACGTAGTCATGGTAGGTCTCACCGCATTTCCTTTGCACGACCTCACACAACAGAGCACACCGCTTTTACTGTCGTACAATAGAGGATTTGCTTTTTGGCGATCGCGAGTACAGGGAGCTCTGTGTCTCCGAGCTGCTTTTGGGAGGAGCTGACGGGCTGAACAGTAGGTGGAGTATAGTATAGTTTGTGTAGTTGGAAAAGAGCATTCATCACGAGCGAGCGAATGATCTGGATCTGGATGCTACAGGGCACGATCAAGGGTTGAGCTTAAGCAGGGCAAGGCACGGCAGTGTCAGTCAGGCTGTTGCGATCACGCGGGCCGCCAACGAGAGCTGCTGCGGGTGAATGTGACTGTGATCTGATACTCCAGCTTGAATCGTGTCGTAGTCTTTCAAGTTCACACTGATTATGCACAATACACGGGCGGCACGGCATCAGGTTTCATACCTCGAGACTTCAGACGCATCAGGCACAGACACCTGCCTTTTCCTGACCGTGCCCCAAGCAGATGTATCAAAGTCCCTCAGCAGACAGGAACAACAGGAACAGGACTCTCGTCCGTGCCGTCCGTGCGCACTCTTTCTTAGCAACTCATCACAGTCGCACAAAGCAATCTACACACTTTTCGCAGTCGCACAAAGCCCTCGCCAGCGCATCAAGTAGCACAAACGCAGGATTGACGGTCAGCCGGAGCAGGTGAGCGGTTACAGCATGACCTATCATTGACGTGGCATTGGCTGGCAGGCCTTGCATCGAAGCGCCCTGGCTGCGCAGTGGTGTGAGACTTTGCCCAGACTACCTTACTGTAGAGAGTTGCGCGGTAAACTGCTGGCAAGCTAGGCCTCGTGCTCGTGCTGGCGATTGCGCAAGCAAGCTGGTGGCTGACCTACTAGGCTGGCGGGTGGAAAGAAGAGGAGATTGGCTGCTTTCGCTGTGATCTTGACTTCGTAGACCATCGGCATCTGGTTCTGACGCACTACTATTTATCCTTTGACCCTCGCAGATGACGCTCATGTGCATCAATAGTCTGCCTTAGTGATCTGCCTTAGTGAGCAAAGGACATATTACAAGTCCTCCCTTCTCAGCCCTTTGTGTGCGCTAGACATCTTCCATGCTCTTCTTGGAGTTTCCGTCTCTCATATTTTGCCACATCCAAGCACGGCACTCCTCAAGATCAGGCTTATTAAGATTACAGTATTGGGATTGAGGCGGTGTAAAGAGAGTAGGCTAAGGGACTCTAACCTGATACAGAGCGTCTCTTGGTACGACCGACCCGATTATTGACTGGTGGAGAGGAGAGCCTGACGCCCCCGAAGCCGTTTGATCTCGAATCGAGGTTTGACGACATCCATCTTCAATTCGAGAAGGACCGACATCCATTCTCAACAGACATTGAGCGTGCTTGTCATACCTCATCTTTCACCTTTCCATTGCTACGAACATCGCCCATACCATACGAATACTGTGCAATCAATTGCCTTTCAAGCAAAAAATGATGGAAATACAATGAAGCCGAATCCCTGAGCACGAGCGAAACACGTTTCATCACTACTACCAACCTCTCTTGAACCTCGGAGTATACTCTGTCACGACTGCGTACAGGACGCGACACTATCGACATCATACCTTTCCTCTGCTTTCTCTCTTTTGATACAACGATTAACCGGCGTCGTTGGTCATTCCAAGCGTGTGGAAGACTGCAGACTTGACTGGAATTCCATTGTGTAATCATTCTCAGCTATCATACCACGACTTACGACCACCACGCCAAAGCAACTGTATACTGATCTTTACGACTCGAATTATCACGGAAACGTTCCTGTTGCGATCCTGAACAGCCAAACACTTGCACATTCCCTACAACCTGCCACATAATGGAAACACTCCCACCTGATCCATACCAAGCCCTGGGTATATCACGCACCTCAACTTCGGCCGAGATCAAGACCACATACCGCAAAGCCGCGCTTCGATGCCATCCCGACAAAGCCCCCAACAAAGCAGACGAATTCGTGCGAATACAACAAGCCTACGAGATCCTCGGCGACGATGAAAAGAGACGGCAATATGACATCGACTATATCAAGGCACAAAAACTGGAGAGTCTGCGAGACGAGGTACCTGGCAGTCGAGCAGGAAGTGTTCGCGGTGCTCGGACCAGCGCAAGGGCAGCCTCTGGTTCATCTGGTCCGAATGTGACGACTTTCACCTATGCAAATGGCAGTGGTGGCTTCTTTGCGACCAGTTCGGCAAGAGTACATGAAGATATTGGGACGAGGAGGCGAAGTCCTGCATCTTCAGGCGACGACCGTCCAGATGAGAGGACATCGAAAGGTGCGGCGGGTCTGTTTGGGCTCGGTGTTGGCATTGCAGAGATGCTCGCTGAGCAGGTCCTCAATCAACACAGGAAGAGAAGTGAGACTCAGAGGCCAGCGATGCAGCAAAGGAAGTCCTCGAGAGCAGATGAGCCAGAAAGAAGCAGGAGCACAAGAGACCAACAGAGGGATCAGCAGAGGGAACGAGATCGATTCAGGGAGCGAGATCAAGCGAGAGAAAGAGCGCAAAAATATGCCCACAACTCGCGCATGGACGACGACAGTGACAGTGACGGCATTCACACAGCACGAGCCCGCGATGCAGAACGACGTCGAGCATTGGAGAGGGAGAGGGAGAAGTATGAAGCAGAAAAGGACAGGAAGCGGAGGGAGTCAACACGGGAATATGAAGATCCTCGCGACGAGAGTTACAGAAATGCGCAAGACTACATTCGATCGGTCAAGTCATCGCCACCACGTCAGACCACGAGCGGCCGAGATGGTATATATGGAACTCAGCGGCCTGGTCTGGATCGAAGAACATCAAGTCGCCAGCCTGAGACGAGGTCATCGGCGTATGATGACCGTCGTAGTGGTGAGCGTCGTGCGTCGGAGAGTGGTGATCATGCGGGATACAGAACCTCCAGCCGACCACAACCCCCGCCGCTCAACACATCTCGTACTTCACCCTCGGGCTTTAGAGGTCCACAGTCTGCGTCGCCAATTGCATCACGGCGCACGCAGGCATTCGATGACGACGATGCTTCGATCCCGATCCCGAATCTGCGCCGAGCGCAGACGCTGCCTGTTGAGCGGCCTGAGCTTCGGAGATCGACTACGACCCGCGGTGGTAGGAAGACCGAGCCTGAGCGTCCTAGCAACTTGAGACACGCCGAGACGCACGATTCAGGCTACTCGACCAGCAGTCCTTCGGAGTCGCCAGCGCCGTACTTTGGGGCACTACCCAAGGTGCGCTCAACCAAGCTGGACGACGATGTCCGGCATTTTATGGAGTCGAATCGAGGTGAGAACACGAGACCAGGACTGGCTCGTCAACCCAGCATGAGCAAGTCACGCAAATCACCAGAGCGTGAGGCTCCACGTGAGCAACGCGCCGAAAGACCCACGATCAACACCTCCTTCCGTGGTGCACCACCACCATCACGATCTGCCTCATACGCTCAACGGCAGCCTTCCGGGACAACACCCGCCAGCGCAGTCCCGCCATCTCCCAGCTCTCGCCGCCCGAGTCTTTCCCGCACAGACTCCGCACGGCACAATAGCACGTCGACCCGTGCCACCACTGCGTCGGAGTACCCTCGCACACCCGCTACGCCCATGAAGACTGGCGGGCTGCAGGGTTCCTACTTCGACAGCCACATCTCGCAGAGTCCTGCAGATTACTTCAGCCACGACCTGCCATTTCGCGACCGCGAAGGAGACCGCGATCGCAGCAGCCGCGACAACGTGAGGAGAACGTCGTATGCACCTAATGCGTTTGCGGCAGAGGCCGGCAAAGTAAGGCCTACCTCTGACGACCGGTACGTGGAGTCGACGTATGCTGACGTGAAGAATGCGAGACCGAGCGGGTCGGCTCGGCGAGAGTCTTACATGGGCAGAGGTGACGCGATCAGAAGTCCGGTCTACGATGATCTGCGGGCGAGGGATGGGGGCGGCAGCGGGAGCAGGGAGAGACGTGGTGGAGGGGTAGAGTCATCGGACAGGAGGAGGAGAACGTCTGGAAGTGTGTGGTAGGGCACGAGGAGGAGGAGAACGTCTGGAAGTGTGCGGTAGGGCACGAGGTTTGTGGGCGGCTAGCTTTGAATGTCGTGGTGATTTGGTAGCTGTAGAGTAGCTTGTATAGATAGTGAATGTATTTAACCTGTGATCCGTCTAGATCTTTGGTACATTTGTGCATATCAGTGCCTCGTCTTTTTTTCTACCAACTCATCCAATAAAACTAGCGGACTTGCGCCTGTTATATGGCTTACATCAAATTGCACTGAGATCATAGCATCACTGGCGCGCCAAGCTCGATCGGGAAATCTGATTGAGATCCGATCGCGATTCTGACGCGAAATGTCCTCCAGCGCGTAACGGCAAAGACAAAGACAAGGTAAGGAGTTGACGACGTTTCTTCGTCCTGCTTTCCAATATACCCAGATCCTGTCGCACGATCTCCTTCGTGTCTGAGCAATCAGCAGATGCGATAGCACAACCTACACGTCTCACCACCACCACCACCATCACAATCACCACCTTAGAGCGACTTCCCACAACCCCCCGCCCCCACGATGTCCACCGACGCCATCTCCGCCGGCATGCTCGCCGAAGAGACCCGCATGGCCGCGCGCTCCAAAGCCGAAGACGACAAACGCGCCTCCCGTTTCGAGGAAGAACGAAAACAAGACATTGACGGCGGCAAAGAGAAGGTCGATGGAAAGTTCAAGGCACTGGAGTTCTTGCTTAATCAAAGTAAATTGTATTCGGCGATTATGCTGTCGCAGATGCAGAAGCAGGAACAGGCGGATGCGGTAAAGGAGGAGAAGGAGACGAAGAGGGCGATTAAGAGGGAGGAGACGGGGGAGAAGGAGAAGGAGAAGGAGAAGGGGGAGGTGAGACGGAGGAGTGGGAGGGCGGCGGGAACGAATGGAGTCAATGGGACGACGGGGGATGCAGACGAGAAGGCACAGGAAACGGCGACGAATGGTGGCAGAGGTAGAGGTCGGCCACCCAAGCTGAAGAAAGAGTCAAGCAAGATTACAGACTACATTAGGAAGGAGAACATTCAAGACGCTGGCGCCGGCGCCACTGTCCAAGAAGCACTAGAAGAAGAAGCAACAGCGCAAGACGGCGTCAAGCCCGGCGAGATTGGCGTTCAGAACCTGAAATCAGCACGCCAGCCTGATCTCGTGTCCGGTGGCACCATGAAACAGTATCAGCTGGAAGGTCTCGAATGGCTGTGCTCCCTGTACGAGAATGGTCTCAATGGCATCCTGGCTGATGAGATGGGCTTGGGAAAGACTTTACAGACGATTTCGTTCCTGGCGTTTCTGCGTGAACGTGGCATTAATGGGCCTTTTCTCATAGCGGCACCGCTGAGTACGACGAGTAATTGGGTTGATGAGTTCACACGATGGACGCCGACTATACCGGTCGTGCTGTATCATGGGACGCCGGCTGAGAGAGGAGAGATCAGGAAGAAGCATTTTAAGAACCCAGGCGGCCGTGACTTTCCGGTCGTCTGTACGTCGTACGAGATATGTATGAACGACCGCAAGCACCTTGCGCATTTCGGGTGGAAATTCATCATCATAGACGAAGGCCATCGTATCAAGAATCTAAACTGCCGTCTCATTCGCGAGCTACAATCATACCAGTCAGCAAACAGACTACTCATCACCGGTACGCCTCTCCAGAACAATCTCGCAGAGCTATGGTCTCTGCTACACTTCCTCATGCCCGACATCTTCGACAAGTTCGAGAGCTTCGAGAGCTGGTTCGATTTCTCGGCCCTCAAGGAGAAGAATGGCTATGAACAGATTCTGTCTGAGGAACGCCGGCGTACGCTGGTCACGTCGCTGCATGCGATTTTGAAGCCCTTTCTACTGCGCCGCGTCAAGGCTGATGTTGAGCATACGATGCCAAAGAAGCGCGAATACGTGCTGTATGCGCCATTGACACAGGAACAGCGCGAGCTGTATGAGGAGATTCTACATGGTAATAGTCGAGCGTATCTGGAGGAACGAGCATTTGAGTCGCTAAGTCGCCCGACGAGTATGGCTGGGACCCCGGAGCCCACGCGAGGACGAACGGCAGATCTGAAGCGGAAGCGGGGCGGGAACAGTGGCGCATCGACACCGAATAAAAGCACGAAGCTCAGTCGAGCATCCACGCCTACGTCTATTGCGGCACCGATGACATCTACTACCGGTCGTTCAACTCGTGGCTTACGGCGGCAGAACTATGAAGAAGTCAGCGATAGCGCTTACTTTCGACAGATTGAGCATGGTGCGGACTCTGATGATAATGAAGAAGAAAGCGAAGGTGACCCAGAAGAAATCGAGCGCGCTGAGAACTTGGCTTTAGCGAAGAAGCTCATCGCGCAGAAGAAGCTGCAAAACCCAATCATGCAACTCCGCCTGTGCTGCAACTCCCCCCACAACTTCTACGATCCCTTTCCCAACCTTGATCTGTCCGCCGAGTCTGACTCGGAGGACGACCTCAATTCCAAGCCCTCAGCCGACGGAGAGCTCACAGACTACAGCCCCCTCATCACCGCCTCGGGCAAAATGCTCCTCCTCGACCGCCTCCTTCGCGCCCTCCTCGCTTCCCCATCCAACCACAAAATCCTAATCTTCTCCCAATTCACCACCCAATTAACCCTCCTCTCCCTCTACCTCCGGCACCTACTGCACACCCCCTCCTGCCTCATCACCGGCTCGACCCCACAACCCGACCGCCGCGCCGCCATCGCCGCCTTCAACGGCCCCGACAGCGCCCACCGCGTCTTCCTGCTGAGCACACGCGCTGGCGGCCAGGGCATCAACCTCGCGGCAGCTGATACAGTGATTCTGTTCGATAGCGATTGGAACCCGCAGCAGGATTTGCAGGCGCAGGATCGGGCGCACCGGATCGGGCAGAGGAGGAATGTGATTGTTTATCGGCTTGCGACGAGGGGAACGGTGGAGGAGGTGCTGTTGGAGAAGGCGGAAGGGAAGAGAAGGTTGGAGAAGTTGGTTATTATGAAGGGTGGGGTCAAGAGTGCTGGGAAGGGGAGGAGAGCGAGGCGGGACAAGGAGGAGGAGGGAAATGGTGGTGAGAATGGAGAGGAGGAGGATGATGATGAGGTTGCGGAGTTGAGACGCATGTTGGCAAAGCAGGATGGGCAGAGGTTGGATGTCGATGCGTTGTTGACGGAAAAGGAACTTGCTATTCTGCTGGATCGAAGCGACGGGGCGTATGAGCGGGCTGAGCAGGGCGAGGGAGACGGCGAGCAGCGCGATGGCGTGGATGCGGTGTTCAAGACCGTGCAGACGAAGAGTGGTGGAGGAGGGTTGTTGGCGGCTATGGCTGGGGGGAAGTGATGCAAGGCAGGGATGGGTGTACGTTATGTGTTTGTTTTGATAGCAGATGGCGGACGTGCCTGTCGTGTATGATTGAGAGCATTGTATTGGACATGTTCAGCATTCGATGGAGGATCACATACAGAGACCTCGGCCACCGTCACTGAGCAGAAGTCTGAGCAGGATCCTTACTGGTACGGCACCCTCCCTACGACGCCCTCAGACTTTTGATCATGTACAGTGAGTGATAGAGTCAAAGACGCATATCGTTTCGTGCTTACGTCAAGAACCTGTTGTATCCTGCTTTGCGGGGAGGTGACATTCAATATGCACTACAGCTGGAAGGTCAAAGGTACACAGTGACCTCCCACCGGGCTAAGACAAGCTCGCATCTCTCCCGCGCCTATATCGGTGCTGACAGCAACCACTCCGCAACCTACATGAAATCATTCATACATACAACACACCTTAACCAGCCTCATCTCACTCTGATTGTCACTGCCCTCCTCTATTGCCCCCCCTCCTCCTACTCCATTTTGTGTTCACATATCACACCCAAATCACACCACTCACCACCCCCCTCCCCATCCAAACCGTGGAGGTGCAACATCCCCGCAAGCACGAGCACGAGCACGAACCCCGCGCCCGGCATGACCTCCTCCTCCAACGTCAGCTCCATGCCCATCTCGTGCCTCATCTCCCCCATAGCCAATGACACCAGTACCAACAGCGTCAATATTCCAGCAAAGCGCGGGCGTGGCCGTCCCCGTAAGTATGCCAACGAGGACGAACAGCGCGAAGCTCGCCGTGCGCAGATCTTGCAGAGCGTGAGGAAGTACAGAGAGAAGCAGGCGGAGACGAGGGCGTTGGTGGATGGGAGTGTGGGTGTGGGTGTGAGTACGGGTAGTAATGATAGTGGGGCGAATGGGAAGTCGAAGTCACCGGGTGAGCCGAGTGATCTTGGGGCCCGCCGGAGGGACGTTGAGAGTGAGGCAGGTGGTGAGGCTAGGGATGGGGATGTGAAAGGAACGAGGCATGCACAGGTGGTGAGCGGGGCCAGTGGGATAGTGAGGCCGGCGCTGTCGGAGATGCCGGCCATGGAGAGAGCTGACACGACTACGCTGGGCCATAGGTTCGTCGATGCTGGTGCCCTTGATGACGACGGCGTCGGTGAGGTGCGACCAATAAATGACAGTGGTGATGCCGAGATGCATGTCGAGCACAACGAGGCTCCGCAGGAGGTCAGAGTATCCCTCGCTGTAGTGAGACCGCCAGAGCGAAGGAAGGCCGCTACCCTAAAGACTACAGACCTGCACATGAACAACACGTCCCTGTTCCTCAATGGGCTGTTGCGCGATTTCATGGTAAGCTTACACCACTCTATCCTTCATGAATCTTGCTCCTCCTCTCTCACCCCTTTCCCTCCTTCACTCTCCACCATACTCCGCCGGACGCCATCTCTCCTAGCTACTGACGCTTTCCCCAAAGACATTCACCCAAAACTCCGAAACATGGTGGCCCTTCGCCGCGACAACCCACCTTCCCGGACTCGCCGGCCAGCTCGCCGGTCGCTCCCACATCGCCGCCTGCGCCGCGACCATTGGCATAGCGCGAAAGGACTTGAAGCTGATCAAGCTGGGCGAAGCTGCAAATATTGGCACGATCAGGGCGTTGAGACAGTATACGAATGAGGAGCATGTCAAAGGGATGGCGGTGAGCTTGATTGTGGCTGTGAAGGGGTTGGTTGACTACGAGGTATGTTACGATATGCTCTGGAAGTGGTGATGAGGAATTGAGGGGCGGGGATTTGTGTGATTGGCAGATTGGTGCTAACGTGTGGTGTCTTGTAGTTCAAGGAGTTCGCTCGAGGCGCGGACCACTTCCCTAGCACGACGACTTGGGCAGTGCATGTCGCCGCCTCTAACACCATCGCTCAGCAAGCCGGCCCAGATGCATTTCGGTCGGGCCTAGGATCCCGGATCCTGCTGGGATTACTACCACAATCTGTACGTCCGTCCGTTCATTGTCACTGTCACCTAGCGTCTTGTGTTTAGCTGACACTCGCTCCCACAGGTAATAAGCGCAACAGGTCTCCGCACCAGCATCACGTACACCGCCCCATCCTGGCTCCGCATGCTCGAATCCATGCACTTCCCCAGCTTCAAAGAGTCCATATGGCCCCTAGGTGTGCACGTCCCGGAGTTGATGCACCATTACGACATCATCATGGCCACCTCATCCTCCATTTGCACATCAAACATTCCGAATCTAGCCGCAACAGCGACAGCTATTACGATTGCGTCACTGCAAGACCTGCATGCTCGTGTGTCGCAGCTTTCCACATCCCTCGATCGCTGGTTCAGCCTCTTTCCAAATGGCAAATATTCTCGACCTGGCCTCACGCTGTACCACGCCAGCACTACGCCAACCACAAGTACTGAAGGCGACCCCTTCCACTCACGCATCACCTTCTCCTCCATCTGCGCAGCACAAGTCACAGCGCTGTACTGGACACTCAAGCTCTTGCTATCCATCCTCGCGTCCGACATACACACCCAACTCAGCTTCCTCTGTCTCGCTGCCGCTCACTCCCTTCCCGCACAACCACATCCCAGCGAGTACGCATATCTGATATGCCGCTCCCACGAGTACTTTACAGTGGGCCACACGCTCAGCTCGAGCACAGTGGCGAATTGCGTGTCCTGGCCGCTCAGGGTGGCGTGGTGCTGGTTTGCGAAGGAGGGATGGGAGAGGAGAGAGGAGATGAGATGGTGCGAGCAGGCGTCAAAGGGGTTGAGAAGGGATTCGGTAGGGAGGGTCGGGGAGTATTTGGTGGATTTTGGGTGGAAGGTCCCGGTCATGGGGCCAGGAGATATGAGAATGGAGACAGTGACCGCAGGCGGAGGGATCGGACATTGAAGATCGGAAGGTGCGGCGAGGAATGGATCAGGAGAACTGTGGTGCTTTCAAACCGACGCAGATCCGAGCTTGCACGGTTGAATGATCTCCTGCCTCGAGAGAAGGAAAAACTTAGAGCAGATCTCTATACCGCAGCGTCTTTGCAGCCAATGCCACCATGATCGAACAGTTGGCTACTTCGATAAGCTGGAAATCTCTCCCAGGGGAGTATATTCAGCAGCGCTTCGTCCGTAGGGATCTGTTCTACTTGATCTGTTCTGGCAAATGACACTGCATTCGGGCGTGTATTGATGCAGAAACTGCTGGTAGACTTTGAGCAAGTCTCACTTCATCCTTGACCCCAGAGGACGATCGGGGGAGATCGAGGAGTTTAGGAAATACCTGTTGATCCGGCAACCTTTCGGGTATGTAAGCACTCCGGGCGGCACATCTAGTAAGAGTGACTCATGCCTGTGCTTGAGAGGATGTGGTCGGGAATGAAAAATGGTCGGACATTGCTTTGGTCCAGGACCATAACAATTTGCTGGATATTGTATGCCGTTTCCGGTGGCTCCTCGATGTCTCAAGATCGTTGCAGTAATGCCTTCCGAGCTCGAAAGCGTAACCTGTCGAGTGGCTCTCTCATGTCATACTGCTCAGTGGAATATGCTTGGTGAATCTGTGATGGTGTGCTTAACCTCGAACTCTAGCAGAACCTGTGGCGCTCTCTCAAGGCTATTCCCAGCCTTTTCCCTAGTATGTGATCGTAGTGTGCTTTGATTCGGATCTTGCCAAACTTTTTACAGTATCATAATAGGGCTCCGAGCAAGTTCTTGCCGACATCCTCAATGAGAAAAATCTGACTTCTCGTAGATGCTCTGTGATCCATATTGCTCTCGATGTCGCTCTACAGCTTTTCTGACGTAGTTAGGTAGAACAGGTTTTGGGGAAGATGCCGACCACCTCTGATAGTTATGTGTCCTGCTGACACGGGATATCTGAATGAAGAATATGCAACGATCAAGAAGTTTGATATCACGACTGAGCTTAGTATCTATATGGCCTTTCTCGATTCTGTCCATTGCGTATGCTTCGCCAGCATATGGCTTGTTCTTCCTGGAAGCAACTTGATATACTTTGCGTAGTGTAGCGACCGCCTCTCTAATGCCTGTCCTTCCGGTATGGTAGAGATGCAAGAAAGTGTGCAGGTCCCGAGCTTCCGTTAAAGCTGGTATCTCGTGGCCAGTGTGCACGATTCGTAATTTCTTCAACTTGACTTTGATGCTCCGTGTCACGAGAAGCATTTTGATCAGGCTGCCCCTAAGCTCATCTAGCTTGAGGCGCTCGCATAGACTTTTATTCTGGATATTGTTAACCTGGTCAATCAGTTTATCCAAACCATGAGAAATCACATTTATGTTCTGCTTCCAACCTTGCATTCTGACTTTCTGCTCATCACATAGCAGAACGTTGCGACCTATGATCAGGTGGTGGTTTTGAAGTACTCGTTTTATTATAGGCAACCTGGCTCGGATGTCCACATTGGATTGACGCAGCTGGCCCGCAGAATAGAACAGACGAGGAACAAGACCAGTCGCCTGTAGTGAATGCCGGGATCGCCAAGCAACGTTTCCAGTATCATTGGAAGAAAGCCAAATCCCAAGACAGCATTTGTGGCATCGATGACGTTCCAATATGCATCATATCTCAATGTAATACGGTTAAGCTGATATGTAACCAATGCAGCACCATCCAGGGGGTCGTCAAAAGGTCGAAGATTGCCTTCTACTGCTAGCTTAGAGTTCTGCTGAGAAATTGTAAGCATATCCCGCAGTTGCCAGTCTAGATCGATCGATGTTGCCTTAGGATTCAGTAATGTGTTGTTATCGACAGGCACGAGTAACAGTCTGCTAATATCATAGGCATGGGCATGATTCCCACGCTCGATGGCGGAAGCGATCCATTCCTCCAGGTCTGCCCGTGTAGGGTGTAAATAAGCGAGTTCTCTCAACTCCTCATCTGTAGTGACGGTCTGTACCTCAGGATACACCTCACCGGCAGCTCGATATGTTGAAATGCAAGTTTCTCTTCATTCTTCTTCTCAATCGCAGCCCTCAGTCGTGGCGAGAGATGTGTAAGCTCAAGATCAATTGGTGCCTTTGCAAACTTGCCCCAGCTTCGAGCACGCGCAAGTAGAGGATTACATCGCGTGACGCGTACGGACGATAGGCAGACATCACGACATGCACGTCTCAGAGGCACATGCAGTATGGCACGACTCATGGGAGAAGAAGTTAGGGAAAAGATGTTGTAGGATGTTATTGCTTAGGATGTGAGGTGATCTTTATCGACACGCCACGACGCTACCGTGTCTTTCACACCAAACGCCACAGTAGGCAGGCACGATTACACAAGTCATAAGGGTCTAACAATTCAGGATACATATACATTCTAATAAATACTCTGTGCTGCAGACTGTTCCCGGTGCCTCTCCACAGCCTTCTCTATGTAATCAGGCAGGACAGGTCTTGGGGCAGATACCGACCACTTTTGATAGTTGTGTTCCCTGCTAATACGAGATACCTTGATAAAGAACAGGCAACGCTCCACCTTTTGCAATTCATCGATGATGACGTCCGCCACATAGTCCTCAAACCTCATCATCCACACCGCGCTGTCTGTATAGTTCCATCCCTGTCGGCACTGGGACAGATACCATTTCCGGAGGTCCATAGCCATATTCGTAATCCCAGCCTGAGTCTGATACTTCCGATGCGTGACTTGACGGCAGGCATTGGCATCGGCTATCGCTGGCGTATCGTACCCACTGTGCAGGATGCGTAACCCCTTCATTGCATACTTTATCTGCCGCGTGTTGGCAACCATAGCGGTGAATAGTGCACTGAGTTCGGGGAAGTTAATGAACCTAGCCACCGGCTCGCCCGGCAAGCGGTCTAGTATATCGCTGAGGTTTAGCCAGCCTGACGTGACTCGATTGATATTCTGCTTCCACCCTTGCATTCTGTCCTTGTGCTCATCAGCAAGCAAGAGATTACGGCCTACTAATGCATAGTTGTTCTGAATTATCCGTTTGCTAACATGTAGCATATACTCCACTTGGAGCATCAACGCCATCACGTTTCTCTTACTCTGCAGTAAACGATCAAATGGGACACGACTTCTAGCAGACCGGTTTGCAATATTTAGGACT
>Ga0268250_10000075_pt1 | contig 45899 bp, 30 predicted proteins | sample AgamicAsSfe_FD_200448 | JGI IMG/M metagenome (GOLD analysis project Ga0268250, IMG submission 200448) | Agave microbial communities from Guanajuato, Mexico - As.Sf.e (v2) (version 2) | ecosystem: Host-associated > Plants > Phyllosphere > Phylloplane/Leaf | place: Guanajuato, Mexico | collected...
TCGCGAAGTACGACCGAGCGGACAAAATGTAATGGGCCCATGTATGCTCGTGCACTATGATGAGGGGGTACAGGGTACCGAGAAACTCAACGAACTACTTTTTTGTGGGGTGACATTGGAGACATGCGGGATTTAAAGATGAGATCTGGAGATATGGATATGAGTCAAATTCATAATGAATACCGAGTTGATCCGGAGTACAGTGAGTTTATAGGCGGATTGAGGGTTGGTGTCAGAGTCTGTTGATGATTGGAAGGTCTGAACAACGGACACAGTAGACATGTAAGCGGTTCTTGAAATGATACTTGATGATCCTACAGTTATATTGACGCCATAATCTCGAACGAAGAGAAGCAACTCTATCCCAACCTCAGTTCGACATAATTGTTGGTTGCGTTACTCAATCTTTGTATTGCTTTGGTCCCTTCTGGAGCGAACAAAGAAAATCGTTAAAGCAGTGTAATGCATAAAGCGGGATAGATGCCCAGTGCCTTCGCGATATGCCTTGTAGGTCACTTCGTATTCTGCGAGTCTGTCGTATCTGAACTGGCCGTATTTGATGTAGAGTTTTCCGATGTGTTGGAATTTGCAGATGTACCGGACGTCGCTGGCGTCTGTGGCTGCTGGGCAGGTTGTTGCGTGTTTGCTTGACTTGATGAAGGTGCGCTCGACAATTGGAAAGGAGCGAATCGAATAGGCGGAAAAGACATATTGAAAGCAAAGTCAAGGAGTCCAGAAGTCTATCAACGATATGTGCAATGTCCCGGATAAAATGCAGGTAGAAAAGGAGTAAGTACACAGTTTTGATAAAGCTTCAACACAACCGCCATAAATACTACCTTATAAGTGAGTAACCGTACCCATCGTACCTCAAGATAGCTCATGGTCGCAAGGAAAACGAACAAAGCGAAAAGCGCACGAGATGCCTGTAAGATTGATTCACAATGGCTTTGCTGATGCTTTCTCGGTGAGCTTTCAGAGTGCACTCATGATAAGTCTGCCTTATCGATGGCTGAAACTCCTCGCAAGCAGAGCCAATAACAGTTAGATTTCCTGGATAAATGAGGCGCTTTCACATGACTTCGCGTTATGTAGTTCGCGATCGTAGTCAGTATGACGCATCAACGCTTAGCTTCTCGTGTTGATTACTCAGGCCCCAACTGTTACTGGTTGGAAACACCATGGTAGGCTTTGAGCTGAAGTCTGCAGAGATGGATAGGGGTGTTGGCTCGTATTGTTTCGAGACATCTGAAGCCAATATCGATGCTGCGATGCTCGGAGCCTTTTGTGATAACTAATGTGTCTGTGTTGGTGCAGTTCTAGTAGTATAAGCTACACTTGTTCGTAGAGGCGGGATTTTGGACTTCTAAGTGGGTTCGGTATAATGGTGATGGTGGAAAAAACGTTTCTCCGTGTACTGAGGTAGCAACGGCAACTATGGCGATAAGAGAAAGATGATTAGTATGTCTGCGTTATGCTTGTCAAGCAATGTCGTTATTTGATTAGCGCTCGTGCACTGCACTAACGGAAAGAATGCCATAGACACGATAGTGCTGACCTGCTCTGCGATGTGGAACTGCATATGCACAAGATGCGTGAATACTGTGATAAGACGTTGCGATGGTGTGTTGATTCTCGAGAGTTTATTGGCACACCTTGGGAACCGGTGTCGGATCTGGAAAGCAACAAGCGGTCTAAAATTAGTCGGTGCGGCTGAAGCGAAATTGTTCAAGTGGGAAAAAAGCGCGGTGAAGACACGTTAATTTTGGACCAAGATAGGAATTGGCATAGGCAGCGACAATTGATATGAGTCGGTGTGAGCCGTTGTGTGCGATGCAACCATGACAGGGCCCTTGCTGCAGATCAGAAGGTTGAGATGCATCGAAGATTCATGCTGGCGTCTAGAATGAGCGAGAATGAGTCGAAAAAGGGCGTAGTCGGGTTGCCGAAGTAGTTGCCGGTAGCCCGCGGCGGAACACCGACGCCAAGATAGGGCAACGTGCAGTTGAGACGTACCCCTAGGGCTGAGCGATCGATGCTGGGAGTCGAGTCGTCGAGTGTTCAGAAAGTGGGGAGTCCAAGGAGGACGAGGAATCGGGCACTGTTCTAGGTTACCGCTCGCATGGGAACATGGTGACCGCGACAACTCCTGTTCCTAACGGGATGGAGACCAACGTGGAAAGGGCGGACGCAGGTGGTGTCGGCCCGTTGGTGTGCAACGGCGGAGTGAAGGGGTCGGAGCCAAGGCGCTGAATGCAGAAGGCTTACAAACTCGCTGTGGAGACAAGTGGAGCAAAAAGCAGGCAAGCAATCACGCCTAGCGGAGTCAAGCTACTCCACGAGATTGTTCTCGTTTGATCCTCCTCAACAACTGCGCGCGCGAGGCATCACTATGAGCCATGTTTGTAGTCTCTGCGCCCGAGGTTTCACCTACTGAGTTTGTTGCACCATGACGTCGGCGAGCTGGTATACAGATATTCCCACTAGCAACCATTCCCGGCGCTGAGCCGCATAGCGTTGGTACAGCGGTGCTTCCTCGCGTCTGCCCAGAGATCTCAGCGTCATGCATGGCGGAATCTAACCGAATTGCATGCAAAATGACTGTGCCGTCGATCAAGGTGTAGCGGAGTGAGTGGATTGCGCGTTATGATACACACGACTATCTCCGTGCGAACAAGTCCGCTGAAGAATGATGGGACATCAAACTTACTTGTTGCAGACCCGCGGCCTGATAGCTGCGACAATAAGAGATCTACCCTAGCCGCACCCGGCGCCATCTCTGCAGGATTGTGCCCTTGACTACTTTCGGAACTAGTTGCTCTTATCTCCGAGTCGTGTACTGTTTTCTTATTTTATTTAGCCGTTGCGACATCCCTCGGCGCCCTTCTGTTGTTCGTTTGCTTTTCTTGTTCGACATCTCCATACGTTCCTTATAACTCGCTTCTTTTCCGGGCCTGCAGAAGTGTGAGACACCGCCTCTGTCCGCACCGGTTCGCAACCGTTCAAGTGAAACGCAGGGTGCGCCCTGTACCGCAGTCGCAGCCATGGATAACGCCAACGCTCCCCAGCATACGCAGATCCAAGAGCACACCGAAGGCACCACCTTTGAGGCAATTCACCCCAATCGCAACCATACTCACCGTGATAACGCCAGCGTCAGGACTGCGTCCATCACCGACAGCACTGCGCGCAATTCGGCAAACAACGAAAAGGGTTTCAGCAATGTTACGGGTGGGGTCGACATCCAACGTGCCGAGGCTGACTTTGCCGAACTATCAAAAGAGCTCTCCCGTGCTAGCAACATTTCGCGCCGATTGAGTCGCGTACAGAGCAAGCAGAGTCGCAAAGGCGACGTCGTCACAGACGTAGAAAAGGCCACTGTTGAGGGCTCCGAGTCCTCGGATGAGCCTTTCGATCTCGAAGCCACTCTGCGTGGTGGTAAAGATGAGGAAGAGGCAGCAGGCATCAAGTCTAAGCGCATTGGTGTTGTATGGGACGGTCTCACTGTCAGCGGTATCGGTATGGTTACCTTGCATCATCTGCATTGGAAACACGTGCTAATTGTCCCATAGGTGGTGTAAAGAACTACGTCAAGACCTTCCCAGACGCCTTCGTATCATTCTTCAATGTATTCGAAACCGCCGCCAGCATCCTCGGCCTCGGCAAGAAGGGCAAGGAGTTCGACATCCTAAAAGACTTCAAGGGTGTTGTTAAGCCTGGCGAGATGGTGCTGGTTCTGGGCAAGCCAGGAAGTGGATGTACTACATTCCTCAAGGTCATCAGCAACCAGCGATACGGATACACAAAGGTAGATGGAAACGTATTATACGGTCCATTCGATGCAGACTTCTTTGAGAAGAGGTATCGAGGAGAGGCCGTATACTGCGAGGAGGACGAGAACCACCACCCTACCCTCACCGTTGGACAAACACTCGATTTCGCGCTAGAGACCAAGGTACCAGGAAAGCGCCCGGCCGGACTCTCGAGACAAGACTTCAAGGAGAAGGTCATTGACCTCATGCTCAAGATGTTCAACATCGAGCACACCCGCAACACCATTGTCGGCAACCCCTTCGTCCGTGGTGTCAGTGGAGGAGAGAGGAAGCGTGTTTCGATTGCCGAGACCATGATCACTGGTGCTTCTCTGATGAGCTGGGACAACTCCACAAGAGGACTGGATGCCTCGACTGCTGTCGACTATGCGCGTTCGCTTAGGGTGCTGACAAACATCTACAAGACCACAACTTTCGTATCCCTCTACCAGGCTTCCGAGAACATCTACAAGTGCTTCGACAAGGTCATGGTCATCGACAGTGGCCGACAAGTATACTTTGGACCTGCCCAAGAAGCTCGCGCGTATTTCGAGGGTCTTGGCTTCTTGGAGAAGCCCCGCCAGACAACCCCCGACTACCTCACTGGTTGCACAGATCCTTTTGAGCGCGAGTTCAAGCCCGGCATGAGCGAGAAGGATGTTCCTTCTACCCCTGAAGCGCTTGCTGAAGCTTTCAAGCAATCCGAGACCGCGGCTAGGCTCGATGCCGAAATGGTAGCCTACAAGGCACAGATGGACCAGGAGAAGCACGTCTATGATGACTTCCAGCTTGCCGTCAAGGAATCAAAACGTCACGCGCCCCAGAAGTCCGTTTACTCGATTCCGTTCTATCTCCAGGTCTGGGCTTTGGCCAAGCGCCAGTTCTTGCTCAAATGGCAGGACAAGTTCGCCCTTGTTGTCTCTTGGATTACTTCCATCTCTATTGCTATCATCACCGGTACCGTCTGGCTCGACCTTCCTGATACCTCCGCAGGTGCTTTCACCCGTGGTGGTGTGCTCTTCATTGCTCTCCTCTTCAATGCTTTCCAGGCTTTCTCCGAACTGGCATCCACTATGTTAGGCAGACCCATTATTAACAAACATCGCGCCTTTACATTCCACCGACCGTCAGCCCTTTGGATAGCACAGATTGGTGTTGATCTACTGTTTGCATCCGTGCAGATTCTAGTCTTCTCCATCATTGTGTACTTTATGACGAACCTGGTGCGAGATGCTGGAGCTTTCTTCACATTCGCATTGGTCATCATCACTGGTTATCTGGCTATGACACTGTTCTTCCGAACGGTTGGATGTCTTTGTCCAGATTTCGATGTTGCAATCCGTCTAGCTGCTACGATTATAACACTGTTCGTACTCACCTCCGGTTATCTTATCCAGTGGCAGTCCGAGCAAGTCTGGCTTCGGTGGATCTTCTACATCAACGCTTTGGGATTGGGATTCTCTGCTCTCATGATGAACGAGTTCAGCCGCCTGGATTTGACTTGTGCCGGTAGTTCTCTGGTTCCTTCTGGACCCGGCTACGACAACCTTGACGCCCAGGTTTGCACTCTGCCTGGTAGTGAAGCTGGTAACCCCATCGTATCTGGTACCAACTATATCAAGACATCCTTCTCATGGGATCCTTCAGACCTCTGGATGCACTATGGTATCATGGTCGCCCTCATCGTCGGATTCCTTCTCGCCAACGCCTTCCTCGGAGAGTTCGTCAAGTGGGGTGCTGGTGGACGTACCGTCACCTTCTTCGTTAAGGAGAACAAGGAACTCAAGGAATTGAATGCCAAGTTGCAAGAGAAGCGCGACAAGCGTAACCGCAAGGAAGACAGCAGCGACCAGGGCTCGGACCTCAACATTGCTTCTAAGGCTGTTCTCACTTGGGAGGATCTTTGCTACGACGTTCCTGTCCCTAGCGGAGAGCTCCGCCTGCTCAACAACATCTACGGATATGTCAAGCCCGGCCAACTGACAGCCCTCATGGGTGCTTCTGGTGCTGGAAAGACCACGCTTCTCGATGTGCTAGCCAACCGCAAGAATATTGGTGTCATCAGCGGTGACAAGCTTGTTGATGGAAAGGTTCCCGGTATTGCCTTCCAGCGAGGAACTGCCTACGCTGAACAGCTTGACGTTCACGAGCCTGCTACAACGGTCCGCGAGGCACTCCGCTTCTCTGCTGACTTGCGACAACCGTACGAGACTCCTCAGGCTGAGAAGTACGCCTACGTCGAGGAGGTCATCGCCTTGTTGGAAATGGAAGATATCGCAGACGCTATCATTGGTGATCCCGAAAGTGGACTTGCTGTCGAACAACGCAAACGTGTCACCATCGGTGTCGAGCTCGCGGCCAAGCCTGAGCTCCTGCTTTTCTTGGACGAGCCTACCTCCGGTCTCGACTCGCAGAGCGCTTTCAACATTGTTCGTTTCCTTCGCAAACTTGCCGCCGCCGGTCAAGCCATTTTGTGCACAATCCATCAGCCTAACTCTGCTCTCTTTGAGAACTTCGACCGTCTGTTACTCCTCCAAAGGGGTGGTCAATGTGTCTACTTCGGTGACATTGGCAAGGACGCCCACGTTCTCCTAGGGTACTTCCATCGTCACGGTGCTGACTGTCCACCCGATGCCAACCCCGCTGAGTGGATGCTCGATGCTGTTGGTGCTGGTTCTGCTCCTCGTATCGGCGACAAGGACTGGGCTGATGTCTGGCGGGATTCTGAAGAATTTGCCGAGGTCAAGCGCCACATTGTTGAGGTCAAGGAAGAGCGCATGGCTGCCGTTGGTTCTGCCGAACCAGTTGACCAGCAGGAGTACGCTACACCACTGTCTTACCAGATCAAGCAGGTTATCAAACGCCAGAATCTCTCTTTCTGGCGTACTCCCAACTATGGTTTCACTCGTCTCTTCAACCACGTCATCATCGCTCTGCTCACAGGTCTCATGTACCTCCAGCTTGACGACTCTCGAGCATCTCTGCAATACCGCGTCTTCATCATCTTCCAGGTCACCGTTCTGCCTGCCCTGATTCTCGCTCAGGTCGAACCCAAGTACGCCATCCAGCGTATGATCTCTTTCCGCGAGCAAATGTCCAAGGCATACAAGACGTTCCCCTTCGCCTTGTCTATGGTTGTTGCCGAGATGCCGTACAGCGTCCTCTGCGCTGTCTGCTTCTTCCTTCCGCTTTACTACATTCCCGGATTGAACTCGGACAGCTCCCGCGCCGGATACCAATTCTTCATTGTGCTCATCACAGAGGTCTTCTCCGTCACTTTGGCTCAGGCGATTGCTGCACTGACACCATCTCCATTCATCGCTTCCTACGTCAACCCTTTTATCATCATCATCTTCGCCCTCTTCTGTGGTGTCACGATCCCTAAGCCCCAGATTCCCAAGTTTTGGCGCGTGTGGCTCTACGAGCTTAACCCGTTCACCCGCCTCATTGGTGGCATGGTTGTCACGGAACTCCACGACCTCTCTGTCCAATGTACACCCGGCGAGTACAACCAGTTCAACGCCCCACAGGGCCAGGACTGCGGATCGTACATGAGTGACTTCTTCTCCAACGGCGCGCCTGGTTATATCCTCGACAATGCCACCTCCGCCTGCAACTACTGCGCCTACAAGGTCGGCGACGAGTTCTACCAGCCGCTCGGGTACGAGTTCAGCAACAGGTGGAGGGATCTAGGTATCTTTGCTGCATTCATTGCTAGCAACTTGGTTATCCTTTTCGTTGCTGCAAAGTACCTCAACTTCAACCGCAGATAAGCGCCCTGCTTGGAGCTCGACATGTATATTATGCTACGGTCTTACGACAACCTTTTTACTTGTGGGTACTTTATGACCCGCACTCTGCTTGAGAGATGCAGTATACAATCCCGCCGCGGCCTTGGCTGCATCGGCATTGTTTACGCTTCTCATGGTACTACGTGTTCCTTGCGATACCACATCATCTTGTTTAAAAGCATTCTCCATCATGCATCATAGATTTACATTTTGGATATCCCATTGGGCGGCGTTTGCTTTCCTACCAGCACTCCACCTGCGCGACATCTTCACATAGTACATACATAATCCTAGTCTTTTATTACAACGTCACCGCATATTCGTGTTTCAAAAATCTATGACTTGTGAACTGATGCTGTTGTTATGCCACTCTATGGATCAATTTTCTTTGTTGAATCGTTGATGTATGACATTTCTGCTTCACGACTGCTCATTCTAGAAACTCCCTTTGAGACATTGTTCTGCATTGTTTCCATGGCTGCTGCCCGTCTTGTAAACTCTCTCGTGATCTTAGCTACCTGCTCTTTGCATCGTTACAATTAGCCGCACAATTTCATCTACATTCTTTCTTAGTAGTGCACCTATCTGCAACCTACATTCTATCGTATCATGGCACCGGCGGCGCAAGATCGCAGAAAAGTACATACTGTCACTACCACAATACGCAAGCAACATGGGAGTGAGGCTGCAACTGCGGATGATACCTTGGATACTACCAATGGCGCAGCGAAGGAGTCATCGCCGTCCAAGACAACAGACTCGTACCGCAGTAGTTCAGCCTTCAACTGGCCATCTGCCACACCTGACGTGCACGTTACCCGCCACTTTCTTATCCCTCAAATACAAGGTATTATACCTGGTATACGCTACGCACTACATGTTGACAACGCTTCACCCTCAAGTCCCCATTCACTTCGACCTTCCCATGACGTAACGTCAACAGTACCGATGATGCTACTGACATCTGCACCTCCACCACCCCGCCACTCGAAATACCCCCGCATCTCGCCTCCGGGATTTCTCTATCCAGAAGAGATCGTACCGCATACAGCTATATCAGCACAAACCTCGAATCCACTGCAATATCAAGATTCTGTTCGGCACAACAAGAGCCCGTATCATTCGGACATTATGAGCCGAATGGACTACGAACTGTCGTACCTACCCACAGGCTACAAGTTACTCTTCGTTGGTACGCTGGCTATCATGGTACTAGGAGTCGTGTGGGCAGTTATGGTTTGGGTGGTTAATGCGTGGATGGACATGAGGAGTATAACAAACAAGGGAAAAACAACCAGGAAGAGGAGAGCAAAGAGCATGGGTGAAGAGAAGAGACCGATTGACAAAGTGAGCAAGTACGCGCATCGACATGGCGGTAGCGACGAGACATGGGTTGACACGACAACGAATATGGACATGGACAGTGATAGCGCTGTCACGTCGGCAGCCCAGGTCCCATTCTCGTATTTGGGAAACAACGGGCATATTGGTGAGAACATTGAGATGAAGTACAGACCCCGAAACAGGACATCTCAGTTCAACCGTCCGCGGAGCCAGCCAATTCACACCGAAGCTCGAGATCGCACACACACTTTTCACCGCCGCATACCCTCCCCACCATCAGCAAACCCACGATCCAACCATCCGCCTACTCCAACAGTCCGCGCTCGGCACTCTCCGACTCCGTCCGTGGCCTCATCGCCAGTGAATCCTTTCCTAGATCCATCTCCCAACGGCCCCCTTCAACCAGGTACAGGCGGCGTACTAGTAAAGCGTACTTCTTCGGAGTGGAAAACTGAACGAGCAGCCTTCTTCGCCACCAAGACTGCGACTTCAACCCCAGTGTCAAGATCAGTATCTCCGGCGCCGAGTCGCACCAACGACCATAGCAGTGAGACGTTTGAGCTTGATATTGCTGATATAGAAGCCTTGGAAGCGGGCACAGCACCTCTGACGGGTCGGAGGCAGCCACAGTCTGACTTTAATCCTTCATTTACTGGAAGTGGTCTAGTTGAGAAGAGCAAGAGTTGGATCGATGAAGGCGTAGGGTTTGTAGATGGCGCTGTTAGTGCTGTTGCTGCGCAGATAGGGAGATGGACGGACGACGATGGTGGTGATGAGTCGCTATTGTTGCCTTACACAAGGCAGGGGAGAGAGAGAGGGGTGAGTGTCGCATAAGGGATGCGTCATGTAGTCAGTAGATGTAGAACGACGAGAATCTGGATGCGCAGTAAAGATGCTTGAACATATGAACGATGCTTTGATGAAGATGGCGGGTTGAATTCAAGCCCTCGTGAACGCTTTGTCTCGGGGCAAATGGTATCATCCAAGCGAGCACCCTATCCTAAACGCCAGTAGCAATGCCCGATATTGTTGTGTCCTAAATATCTCAAATATCAAAGTCCTTCCGCAAAATCTCCTGTACCTCCAGGTCCATTCCCTTCTGAATCATATGCGCAGCTACAAGATTGCCGACCTTGTTGACCAGTTGTTCCCGGAGGTCATCGAGATCTGGCGCGTTGTATGTTCCTTGCTGTTGCTCTCTCTGTTTCTTCTCTCTCATGCTCTTGGGTACCAGAGCTGGGAAGGAGCCCACAAGCACTGCAAGAAGAATCTCGGCGTCGTGCCTTGTACTTTCGTCGGCGAGCTTTTTAGAAAGGAAGTCATCATTGTACATCTTAATGTTGGGTAAGATGAGCCCCCTTAGTGCGTCGCCGGCACCCAGGACCAAGAGGAGTGCTTGTAGTGCACCAAAGTGCGTCCCAACCGACTTGTCGGGGTCCATGAATTGCTTGAGACAGGTGCGCGCAATCCGTGACTTGAGTCCTTGATTCGACGACGCGTGCTTCCTACAGATATCTTTGAGTAGATGCGCTGCAAGAGTTCGCAGATAGAAGGCATCTTGGGTAGCGCGGTTGTGGTCGGGCATAACCCCGTTGAGTGTTTCCGAAGAAGCGTTGGATGGTGCTGGGTTTGCTGGTCCTACTTTGCCGCCAGTGCAGCATGTTAGGATGGGTGGTACCATATATGCGACGTACGGATCGAGGTAGATGGCCTGGTTCTTCAGCAAGGCCTCTGCAGCGCGCATCATCTGCGTCAATATGAATAGGTTTTTCATGTTGTGTGTGACCTTTTCGGCTATAAAGCTGAGCAGGTATGTTGTCAACTGGTGGATGCCAGGCTCTGTCGAGATGGCTGCGAGTGCTGCATTCTGCCACTCGATGTTGGTTTCGTCGATGAGGGCGCCTGAAAGCTTGTTGAACAGCTCTTGGGATTCTTTGGACAAGACGTGTTTGACCAGCGGCTTGACGTTGACGTTGTCCAGGCCATTGGCAGCAGCCAGATGTGGATTTGCGTTGGGGCCCTTGGGCAGGAGATCGCCTGTATTTGTGTTTGGGTTCTGAGGTATTGAAGGCTGAACACCTTCCACAGCGAGCCAGTGTGCGGTGAAGGTGATCTCTCGTGGGACCTTGGGCAGTGGGGCGTTGATGAGCTTCTCGAAATCGACTTCTTCATCCTCGACATAGTACAAAGGCTGGCCAGGGCCCAGCGAAGCCTCGCCGAAGCGCAGCGGACGGGTAGATTCGTAGCCGTAGAGAGGCTCCACATTGAGCACCTTCAAGGCATTGGATATGTCCTGTGTGCTCAGTGTCGTCCGCTTCCCGTGTCGCATGAACTTGAGAGCTTCCTCCAGCACTTGGGCCAAACGGAAGTCAACGTCGCGTGCCAGCTCTTCTACCACATTGTCGGCGAGTGAGGCGATGCCCACAGATTCGGCCACGTCTCGTACATTGTCGGGGTTCCAGACCGAAGACATGTTGGCGGGGCGCAGTGCGATGTGCGAGTTGTGAGCTGGAGCCGGTGGGGCTGTCGGACTGCGGGCGCGCTGAGTCTAATGAAGCGGAATGGGCGAAGAGGGCCGATGGGAGGGCGGCGAGGGTATCACCAGCCGGGTGACGCAGAGACGGCGGATGTGATTGCTAGCCCTACGACCCAGTGAAGCACATTCCGGACGCGCGCATGCGAAAGTGGTGGGCCGTGTCGCGGAGTTGCGGCGTCTGTCGCTTTTGGCTCTGGCGTATGTGTTGGATGGGCTGGTACAGGCAACAGCTGGTGAATTACACGGCCGAGGCAGGGCTGGATTGGCGCAGACAGAGTGAGTCTACCACAAAGGAAGTCGCGGTGCTCCAGGGCTCGCGTTGGGCTTGGCGCGCGCGCCATCGTGTCCGAGCGCGCCTGCCTGTCCTGTCGTCACCCTCAGCTTGACCTTCACACCGATAGACGACTCCTCCGAAGCTGCGTCTATCCACGTTGGCACCTCTTGATCAACACTCTGCAGTGAGGCCATGTTGACTGGCCAGCCGTTTGCTTCACTCGAGAGAATAGACAAACATCGCAGCCTCGTCACCTGCTGATCGTTTCCAAGTCCAAGCACGGGAAAGCACGCAGCTCTACGAACCAACAGAAGTTTGTGGTAGCTGAAATACGAGGCGTCTAGTCAAGCCTTGGGTCGAATGGAAGTACTCGCGTATCCATGCTGACATCATGGCTTGTAGACCGCCATTTCAAAACCCTACTTCTTGAGGGAAAGCAATCTCCCCCAGGCACCTTGCACGACAACTCGTGCGGCTCCGGATCGTCTTCCCCGACGCCTGATGAATCGCAAGCAGTACTCAACCCTGTCCTCCGTTGTCACACAATCAGTCGACTGTCGCTCGCCGTGCTCTCACCCGTCGACACGTTGTTTACCGCCGTTCAAAATGTCGTCTTCCACACTCAACTCCTGCCTTCTCCTGCTCGGCCAAGGCACTCATTCGCCGCTTGTACTCCCTGTCTACCAAACCAGCATCTCATTCCAGCATGACAATTTAGACTTAGTCCTTCCTGACGCCACCCGTCTATCCGCGGACGGGCCGCTGCGATTCTGATTGTCTTTTGCCTGGCTCTTTGGATCTGCCAACTAGACATTCGCCCCTGTAAGCCACTAGACGAGCCCTTGTGGTGTTCGATTGGGAGTGTAGCAAAACCTTGTCCTAGACTATTTAATGTCGAGACTGCGTTAGTGTTTTGTCCTCCACAAAAGTCCTCACTCTCTCAGCAAGATAGTTCCTAGACTACCATATTTGAATCCTCACTCTTCATTCCGCGATACTACTACTTTTCAACCATCTTCCAAAATCACCACACAGCTACCATGGGCATCACTATGGGTCCCTCGGTGGATAACGTCTTCGAGCTTGTCAATTCACGCTCTGCTCATGTCCTAACAAGCTCATCCATGTCTACACCGACGCAAGATCGCTCAAGAGACGATCCGCCTTCTCCTCCACCCCAGCCCCCACCTAGTCCAGCGCACTGGAACCGTCTCGTCTCGGTAAGCTAGATTGTAAGACATGCCAGATATAGCTAACCATATGCCAAGCTCGAATTCCTTGCTCCACTAGAGATCTGAATTCTGGGGTAGTGGGGTAGTTCTGGTGAGTACATAACTCTACACGGAATTCGGCAGCGTCTGACCTCACTTGAACAGAAGCAAGACTTGCTTTTATCTGTACAGCACCCACCATGTTACATTGGATCGGCACGATCTCAGCTTGTCTTCTCCAAGTGTTCTGGTCTTGCATACCCATGTATGTGTTCAGTCGAGCATTTCTCTTCACATGCGATGGGCTTCGAAGCAAACAAGGTGCCGTAGCTTATTCGAATGTATGCCGGTCAGTCTACGCAGCGTCATGGAGGCGTTCGGATGCTCCTTGCAGGCTGCTGCATGTCTTGAAACAATATGCATGTATAGGCGCAAAACTCTCGACTTGTATGGCCATTGCAGATACAGTCCTCACGAGCCTGTTTCCTCCGAAGCAAAAGTCACGCTAGTTTTGATAAGTCTTTGTTTTTCTGCACACAGCTGTGATGTACCACTTGCCGTTATGTTGGCAAGACACTGCAACGACTACAGCGCAGTGTGTTACAGTCGAGATACAATGGACTACACGCGTACATTCAGGCTCCACCCAGTCTACTGTCCAGACTTAGGTCCCGATAGCGACAACCGCGGGTTATTGACGCTGGTGCTACCTTCCGGCTCGCTTACCCCCCCATTAGCGCGCACTAGTCGCGTCAGGCTTTTCGGCTTTTCCAAATCCGCAGAATCCAGACCTCTGGCTCCACTCGACTCCAGTTGACAGTACGTACATCACATCCGACGTACGTGTTTACATTCAACAGTTTATCAATCTTACATCTCTTTCACCGGTTGCGTCAGACACCAACCGAGGCAGAAGAAACATCAGTCATTCGAGCTAAACCGCAAAGCTCTTCTGGGACTTGGCACAGGATCGACAGTCCCACTATCCGCCACCAGCGGCTACCCACTTACAGGCACCTCCCACTATCTAGACGATTGAGGGGACAAACATTCTTTCACCACCCCTCTGACCACCGCCCATCCTTCACCCTCTTGCAGACCACCCAGCATGGCTGCCAACAACCAGGGTACTGAGGAGCAAATCCTCCAATGGTACTCAAATCTCTACAGCCGCCGGGTCGACCTGGTTGGCGACTTCGCAGGTAGTGAGCGGTTCCTCGTACACGGCGAATCACTCTTGCTTCAGTGCTTTAGCGACCCACACATCGATTTCGATCCTGGATATCAATTACTGCACGCGTCATACGCTGTTGAGAAGTTCCTACAAGGCCTCGTTTCTCGAGCCTGCAATTTCCACATTGCTTTCTTCGACGAACATCAAGATCTTTGCGTACCCCAGGATGCATCACCAGAAATCAGCGAAAAATACCTGCTTGCACGAGCAGCTATCATTCGTCATCTCAAGGTCAATTTACCAGACGTTGTCCCGGAGATTGAGATCAATGCCTTCCCATCAATATCCTCAGAAGCGTTTGCGGAGTACCTACGTGCCACAGACATTTACTTCGTCTTGTGTCATGATGGAGCCTCGTTCACTGATATCCGTAAGAGATTGATCCTACAAAAGGACCTCGACTCACTCCAGGGCGAAGACCGCGATAAGCAGCAGCGGCAGCAAGATTACAAGACTTCTTTCCGCACATTCATATATAGCATGATGCAGCGGGGGTACAGTGCTGCGCTGGTAAACGGATTGGAGTGGGCCGACACCAAGGTCATTACCACTGTTCTCGAGCATGCTCGTTCAATGACACTTGATGTCTCATCAGCCGTAAGTGGCCTGCAGCACTATTAATATCCTCCGGATGGTGCTACCTTTGCCATGTTTCTTTGCTGATCATCTCGTTTAGGAACCTCATACAAACAAAAGATTGACTGATGTTGTCGATCTATCGCATATGCGCGGCTTCTTGCAGACCATCAGGACGTCTTGCGATCAACTTCTGACTGAGCGCGAATACTTGACAGTATTAGTAGCTTCGAAACTGGCAGCTTCGAATGCTGACCTCTCGTCCGTGTTGTTGCAACATGCAGCATTACTTTCAGAGCTTCCTCTGTCTGATCGTATCATCAAGCATTGTGAAATTCCGGATGAGGTCAAGTCTTTCATCTTGGATTTCTGTTGCGAGGCACGCAAGTTCATTGGTAGTCCGGCATGGGCAGAGGCCTTCAAGGGCCATCCAGATTGCGATCTTGCAGATCTCATCGACGGACGGCTTCTCGCGTCATGTGCCCGCAACCCCACAACGGAACCTAGCGAACACCTACAGACCCTGCTCAAGGCCACAGCAGCTTTGGATGCTCATGATCTCCCGTCTCAGCCAAAAGCTTCTTCAGCAGCGAGTGACGACTCTACTGCAGCCAACGGTAATGATGAGGAGGTTTCTGCGTACAAGGTTCTACCTTTCTCGAATAGCATTTTCGACCCACATTTGTCCCCAATCAAACTAGACGTATCGAAGTCAGGGGGTAAGGCAGATACCACTACTGCTAACATCTTCCGCGAGGTCACGCATTGGCATAATCAGAGGTCACTAAACCAAAAAGCAAAGGTTGTCGTCGAAAAAGACCCCAAGATAGCAAAGAAGGCTCTCCGGCGAAACCAGTTCTTCATGGCTGAGATGACGTCGTATGCCGCCAGCCTGACGAATGCTGTTGGCAAAGTACTAGATCCAGAGACTATTACGCTCGGCGACAAGTCAAAAGCAGGCCAGGTGAAATCCATGACGCCAACCCAGGCAGTCGAGAACAAGCGGCCGAAGCAAGTGTCAAGACAGAGCACCAAGAATATCAACGCATCGAAAGAGGCAATGCTTGCCAACATCGCCGCCAGCTCCAAGCGCAAAGACGAAGAGAATGCGAAACAATGGTATCAAGCCTGGACAGTCTCATGCGCAGGCCTCGAGAAGCAAGTTGACTTGGCCTCAAGATACAACAAAGCCAGGCAATATCTGGCCGACCGCAATGAGGCTCAGCGTCAAGTAATTGGTCCAGACGTTCGCATGTACATGCTGAACGTTCTTTTGGAAATGTGGGTACGTTTCTGCCGCGACGGTGCCAAAGAGAAGGGCCTATACGTCGCCGCACTTTTGTTCGACACTGCACGAACTCTTTGCAATTACCCAACTGTGAGCAAGACGATTGCGAAGTGCCTTTCTATAACAGTGGAGCGCTTGAAGCTACCAACGCTACAAGTTCCAGCAGAACAAGGCGACCGGAAGTTGCCTTTCAAGTTTGTCTTGGACGAGACTGTCGTATCGGACTTGGCCTTGACCCTTTCCCCAGAGGAGTTCCAGCTTCTTCATTGTGGACCATACTTCGACCGTACAATCGATTCGGCACCAGACTCCCGTGTACCCTTCGAGCCAGATGCGTGGCAGCGACGTGTGCTAGACGAGATTGATGCACGTCGCAGTCTGCTTGTCATCGCGCCGACTTCAGCGGGTAAGACATTCATCTCGTTCTACGCCATGAAGCAAGTCTTGGAAGCAAACAACGACGACGTTCTTGTATACGTTGCTCCCACCAAAGCTTTAGTCAACCAAATCGCTGCAGAGATCCAGGCACGATTTTCAAAGAACTACAAGTACAGTCAGTCCGTATGGGGTATTCATACTCGAGACTACAGGATTAACAACCCCACTGGATGCCAAATTCTTGTGACAGTTCCCCATATCTTGCAAATCATGTTGCTGGCCCCCAGTAACGCAAAAAGTTGGTCCGAGAGGGTCAAGTGGATTATCTTCGATGAAGTCCACTGCATTGGTCAGGCCGAAGACGGTCTAATCTGGGAGCAACTGCTCCTCATGGCTCCTTGCCCTATCATCGCTCTCTCTGCTACTATCGGCAATGCAGAATCTTTCAACGACTGGCTGTCAGCCACACAAAAAGCTGCTGGGAACGAATTAGTCATGGTGCAACATCCGCACAGGTATTCTGACCTTCGAAAGTTTGTGTATACCCCACCCGCCAAACGCAATGCAGCCAGCTACCTGCCGCTTCCGAGCAACCGTTCGTTTGCGCAGCTTGGTTTAGACGAGCACACGGACTTCGCCTTCCTTCATCCTGTAGCTAGTTTGATCAATCGCACTCGCGGACTGCCCAGCGATCTGTCTCTCGAAGCACGAGACTGCCTTACCCTATGGCAGAGCATGACCAAATACCAGACAGCCGAATACCCGGTGGATAAGTCTCTGGATCCCTCCTCAATCCTGCCTACAGTTATCAAGAAGGCGGACATAATCAACTGGCAGGCTGGCCTCAAGAAGCTTCTAACTGCTTGGATGGCGGACGATAAGTCGCCTTTTGCTGAAGTCCGCAAGGATCTCAGCAAGTCATTGTCTGGCTTACAAGAGCATCAGACGAGTGAGGATGCCACAGACGACGGTGCAGACAACGAGGGGCAGCTGGATGAACTGGGCATGGAAATCAGTCACGATATCTCCAGCATACTTCCTCTACTCGCTGATCTACAACAGCAAGATGCACTTCCGGGTATTATCTTCAACTATGATCGTGCGATCTGCGAGAAAATGTGCCAAACGCTTATGAAGCAACTCGTAGATGCTGAGGTCGCCTGGAAGGAGACAAGCCCAAAATGGAAGATCAAGTTGCAACAGTGGGAGGACTGGAAAAAAGAGGTCGCGAGACGAGAGAAGCAAGGTCTTCGTGGAGACGCCTCCAAGGGCATGACCAAGCAGGATCAAATGAAAGAGGCTGCCAACGTTGAAGTTAGCGCCTTTGCCTCATTTGATCCAAACAAACCTCTCGATGGATTCCACTTCGCAGACCACAAGAAGCTGTCACAAGAAGAGTTCGCTGTACACGCAAAAGAGCTACGTTACCGCGGAGTTGAGGAATGGCTTATCGATGGTCTCATGCGTGGTATCGGCGTTCATCATGCTGGTATGAACCGAAAGTACAGGTATTGCGTCGAGATGTTGTTCCGAAAGGGATATCTGCGTGTGGTGATTGCGACCGGCACACTTGCGCTCGGTATCAACATGCCTTGTAAGACTGTGGTCTTTTCGGGAGACTCGGTCTTCTTGACAGCACTAAACTTCCGTCAGGCCGCTGGTCGTGCCGGTCGTCGAGGCTTCGACATGCTTGGAAATGTCGTTTTCCATGGAGTGTCTCTGAGCAAGATACATAAACTCATCAGCTCCAGGCTACCTGATCTCAACGGACACTTCCCCATCACGACAACTCTGGTACTGCGTTTGTTTACACTGCTGAACTCGTCTGAGAATGCGCCATTCGCCGTCCGCTGCGTCAATTCCTTGCTCTCACAGCCACGACTCTACCTTGGCGGAGAGGACGCGAAGATGACAGTCCTACATCATTTGCGCTTCTCGATCGAATATCTTCGGAGACAACATCTTTTGGACGCTCAGGGTGTACCTTTGAATTTCGCAGGTGCCGTGTCGCATCTCTACTTCACAGAAAATTCATCCTTTGCTTTCCACGCGCTGCTAAAGGACGGATACTTCCACGAGCTTTGCGCCAAGATCGACACGAACAAAGAGGCAGTTCTACGCGAACTCATGCTCACGATGTCGCACCTGTTCGGTCGGCGTCATTGTCGACAGGCTGATGAAGAGTACGTACGCGAGATAGTCAAGAAGAGCCCCTCGCTTGTGTTTCTACCTTCAATGCCAGAGCACGCTGCGAACGTATTGCGCCGTCACAACAAGACTACCCTCGATATCTTCACAGCTTACGTGCGCACTTTTGTCGACCAACATGTTCAAGAGCCGGACAACACTCTGCCATTGACAGATGTTACGGTTGGTGGCGATGCCTCCTCAAAATCTGAGAAGGCTCGGGACCAGAACGTGAAGGCTCGTTCTACATTCGTTGCTCTTTCAGGGTACGACGACAAGTTCGAGTCTATCCACGATCTGTGCAGTACTAGTCGTTCTGGTGTCTTCCTCGAAGAAGCTGTCGTACCCCACGTCGGTCTTTACCCTGAAGACTCTGATCTCCCGTTGAATGCTTATCTGTACGATTTCTTCCAGCACGGTGACGTCAACGCTCTTATCACGGCCAACAAGATTCGTCGTGGAGATGTATGGTTCGTCTTGAACGATCTGAGTATGACACTCGCTACTATCACTACGAGTTTGTCGAGCTTCTTGGGTCTGGCAACAGAGTCTGATCTCGACTTCATCGACGTCCGTGGTGGTGGTGACGATGAAGAAGAGAACAGGGAAGACAAGATGTTACCAAGCGACACCGCGACAGAGGCCAGCGCAGCCACGACTGCTTCGTCAAACAAGGGTCCCGTCAAGCAGGAGTTGACGATCCAGCCCAAGAAGAAGCTCAAGAAGAAGGTCGAAGAGTCGTGGGAGGATGAGATGGGTAGCTCCTCCAGCGAATCTGAAGTCGAAGAGAGTTGGGACGCTGAGGATGATGACGAGAAGAAGGAGCCGCCGGCTTGGGAAGAAGGCGAGGGCTTGTTGAACGTACTAAAGGCGTTCAAAGCTCTAAAGGAAGACTTTGACACCAAGTTCAGAGCTATGTGGGCATAAGTTTACGAGATCATTGTATCGCTTTCATTCTGTCAATACTCTGAACATTAGCGTTCTTGCTAAAATAGACGTTGGGGTAGAAAGTCTACTAAAAATGTCATCTTGTCAGTACATCACGAAGCTCCATCTCATTGTTTCATCTCGTTGCATTTCATCGTGTTAACCGACAACCTCTCATGGTGGCCGAGGTGGCACAAACTTGACTATGTTCTTCAGCAAATTCGTCCCCGTCTCCTGACAACTCAAAACAAATGTCTCTATTCCTGGAATACGTTCCAGATCTTCTTGTGTCTGCGGTCTTGCTCTAATAATCATGTCTAGTGTGTGCTCCGTTACGATAGGTGGGGCGATAGCAGGTCTTGCAGGCAGCTTTCGCATGACAAGTTTGCTCAAGGCCAGGAGCTTTGAACGAGCGATCCGTGAGCCAGGAGATAGTGATGTGCTTCGCGTTGAAGATGCCTCTGTGCTCGCAATGGCAAGGTCGTGGTTTAACGTCGGTTGCTGTGTTAGATCCACTTTCGGCTTTGAAGGTGTTTGCAACGGCTGAGGTGTCTGCTCCATCTCGCATTTTACTGGACTCTCGGCGCGTTTGCGTTTTGTACCGGAGCTTATGCGCCTTCGGCTCGGACTGCCAAAGTCAAGAGATGGAAGTGTATCATCCGAGTCGTAGGATGATGTGCTTTCATCGGATCTGTTGCCGTTGTCTACGTCAATTTTTGTTTCTGCCATTCCAAAAGATAGGCCAGTATGTAGTTGAGGTGATCTAGTAAGTGCAGTGTCGAAAGCTGGAGAGGAATCTGAAGAGCTATCACTGATATCTTTCCGTCGTGTCTTCGAGCGGTGAGGTGTTTGTGGCGGCTGGTTTTCAGACTTGGACGGTAACGGCTTTGCGACTTTGGCTGATGGCTCGATACCGTTTGTCGCTAGGAATAGTGAGATGACCTCAAGCCATTCATCGCCGAACTTTGCCTGTTGGATCTTTCCAATGCCCTTTATTGCAAGCAAGCCTTCGGTATCGCAAGGCTGTGCACGCGCAATTGATTCCAGTAAAGTATCAGGGATGATGCGGTGTGGCTGCAACTTTCTAGTTTCGGCTAGAGACGCCCGACGAGTAGCTAATTCTTCGTATAATGCTTGGGTAAGATCATTCAGAGGCTGTGCACTGCTTTTTGTAGTCTTTATCTTCTTCGGTGCTTTAGAGCTGGTCCCTGATACACCGCTCTTTGCAGGTTTGACGCCGAAGAAAGCTTCTGTTGTGATAGTTGTACCGTCTCCGACATCCAAAATTATTGGGTCGTCTCTCGATGCCTTGCCACTCGGATATTTCTCCGCATGGATCGGTAATGGCGGCGTGGGTTTCATGGCAAGCCTCTTTGCATTCATACACTTGTAGAGCATGAAGCCTGCGTATGCATCGCCAGCTGCATAGTTGATCTGATCCGTTGACAGTGGTTTGCTCCAATTACTCGTGCGCACATCGCCCTTGTACAGGGGCAGACCGAGCTGCTCTTCAACTTGGTGCGCTAAGCTCACGAGCTTGACAGATACCAACTCTGGTTTCCTAGGGCCAAACTTCACAAGACGGTATAGATGGCTCGATTCGACAGCACCTTTTGGTTTGAGTCCAAAGAAACGGCTCAACCTCGAGAAGTCCGCCTTCAACACATTTACCTAAAGGTACGTGTATGAAGTCAGTGTATGTCTCATATGCAGTTCGTACAGGGATGTTTCTTACACCAACTTTGCCAATCTTAGGGTCCTCGAGAATGCGTTTCAGTGTCGGCGCGATAATCTCTTCACTCGTCTTCCCTGGATGCAAGCCAATATGAAATAGCGCGATTTTGTCCTCGGACGCAATTTGAATCAATCCAATCTTGTTTTGCAAATTATCTTTTTTCCAATCATTCCATGGCCACTCCATATCAAATCCGATGACTGGCTCATCAAGAAATTGCTTCGCGTATGTTTCGGATTGCGCTTTGGTCTTGCTATACAGGATCTCGACTTCTTTGCCTCCAGGGCCTCGGTAGAGACGATGACTCCACCATGGTTTGGGTGCAGCTTGAGTAGACGAGAAGCCATAAGACTGAAGCGACGAGGCTTTGGGCTGTTGTGGTTGTATGCGGTACGAGAGTGGCCAATGCACCTTTGGTGTTTCGATGGTGACCTCTGAAGGTGCAACATCATGGGTGGAGCTTGCCATTAAAGATATGCAGTTCCAATAAAGATACCGTCTAGACCTAATCATCGACAAGCAATGGTTGAAGGCATATGAGATGGTTAATCGCGCGGCATCCATGCAATGTGGCGATCGACGCTAATGAGCTGGAGCACAGACTGTCTTTTACGCGTGTTCACGTGTGACGTTTCTAGCGTGTTTTGCAAGCCCCCCACTGCTTCTGCTACATGAGGCTGCTTCTTCTCCACTCATCAATGCTACGTCACATCCTGTCTGGGATCGCCGTTGTGATCCACTGAATCTGAGAAGCTTCCCAGACACGTCTACGTCCGTCTCTTCGCTCCATTCTCGGAGGTTGACACCTTGGCGAAACGTTGACAGCTCTGCAGAAGAATCTCACTGCGTCACCATCACCGGTACTCTGTCCGTGACTCGACGCGCGATCTAAGGCTACAGATTGCTCTCACGACGTGCACCCTTGATCCTGATTCGCTATAATCCTGGACGGTACTCGCACAAGGCGCTATTCGGACGCGCTTTGGAGAGCCGACGACAATCGACGAAGAGAGGTCATGGCACACGATTGACATATACTGATCAGACTGAGGGCGTTCTTGCCGCTACTCTCGTTGCCTTCAGGCGTAATTCCCAATAATAAAAAATTTAGGTGGTAAACCAAAACTTACAATCCTGGTTTTGCTTTAGGCATTGTGGACATGGTTGTTGCCAAGCTGTGACAGCTGAGCTCTCACGCAGTACCCGTTTCATACACATGCGGAACACCCTACGTAAGCACGATATCTACAATCAGCGCTAAGCGGACTGCGACAGACTATGCTACGGCTTCAGGAACTATGCCTGGGAGACGCGTACTTCAATGAACATGGTATATGTAGGCTGATAGCCTCACTTCGGGCCGCCTCTATAATCCACTGTTATCCCCATTTTACATTCATACCTCTGCGAATCCTCGTTTGTAAACAATAATCACCCGTCATGTATTTCTCCACATCAGTACTCGTAGCCGGATTGGTCAGTCTTGCGCAGGCGCAGGTCCCATCTGGCTTTACGCCACAGGCCGCCACCAAACTCGAAGTCATCTTCAACTCGACTATGGTCAACACGGCAGGACAGCAATTAGCAAAAGCTTGTGAGTTTCGAGCTGAGTCGATTAGTCAAGACATCATTCCTGACCTGTTTAGCTGTCGCAACACAACCACAACTTGCATTATCCAGCGCTATGATCGACTCAAGCCAAACATACATGTTTGTGATGCTCGACCTTGATGTCCCACCAGCGAACGGGAGCACCGAGCGACGTGTGTTATTACACTGCATGAACACCGGATTCAAGGCAACAAAGCAACAACTTATGGGCGCTGCCACTCTGCTCGCGTCATCAGAAAAGGGCCCAGCAGCGTATATTCCTCCAGGTCCTCCAGCGACCGATACAGTCGCGCATCGATACGTACAGCTGCTTTTCCAGCAACCCGCCAGTCTCAACATTCAGGCGTCGGCATTCGCTGGAGCACAAGCTCGGATAGGTTTCGATATCGAATCGTTTATGTCGAAGAATGGCGTGAGCGCGCCAGTCGCAGGAAACTTCTTTCGTGTAGACGGAAGGATAGCTGCAACCGCCAGTGGAACTGCTGGTGCTGCGGGCGCGTCGGGCACTGGTGCCATGCCAACCGGTACACCACAGCCTTTCACTGGTGCAGCTGGCGAAGTCAGTGTACCATACGGGACGGCTGGTCTGCTTAGTGGCATAGCTCTTTTCGTGCTGCTAGTGCTATAGAAGGCCATCCTGTAAATTTAATGAATGTTACGACTTGATGAACCAGATTTCAATGACAAGATCACGTGTATTCATGAGGTGACGGTACCAAGCATACGGCTACACTTCAGCACCTTTGTTATCGCTGAAATACGCGAAACCTAGAGCCCAACGAGATTCAATGCCGGCGACTGCAGCGAAAGTGACTATGCTATTGGGCTTTGTATACGATACATGAAGCGCGTTTGCGAAGATCTGACTCTAACTCACCGCCTTATCGGCGTTCACAATATTGTAGTACTTGTTACCACTTCTGATGCGCAAACGCTTACCGTACTTGATCATGACAAGAAAGACAGCGGACGCAGCCATGCCAACGAAAGCTGCAGAGATGCTGAAGATAGGTTTATGACGTCAGTGTATGTCTTACATGCAGTTTATAGAGAGACACTTACAAGCAGTTCTGATACCCGAGGTTTGTCAGCCATGGAGTAATACTGTCTCTCGTTAGCTTCGAACCTTCAGATGCACTGGAGAACTTGCCCGTAACTTATGGCGAAGGACATGGTGTTGCGAATCAAGATGACCGTCACAATCGCATCGCCACTGATATCGTGATAACTATCGATCATGTAGTTCACACTGATTGTGACGCCGACAGAAGAGGTGAACGCTACACATCCCATGGCAAAGACGAGTCCGAACCAGTGTACGCCATGCGCAGCGCCAACACCCCAGAGTATCAAGAATGCCGGAACCATTACTAGGCACACTGCGAAAGGCCATAGACGGTGCTCCGCTTCCATGACACCATTGTTCCTACGCGCTAATTTGATCGTTAGCCAGTCGCTGAAGCGCCCAGAGAACAGCGCCCCGGCAATGACCCCGATGCAACAAGACACATAACTTAGACCGACCATGGAGGGCTTGAAGTTGTATCCTGGCCCACCAAGAATGATGGAAGCAGTAGCGTTCAAGACGTTAAACCAAATGAGGTATGAACCGTAGCTGAAACCTGAGTAGAAGATAACAGGCCAGCTAATGTATATCAGACTACGCTTCGCACGCTCGAAGACGTTCGCTCCTGGAGATGTCTGCCATAGAGATAGCTTTTGAGCAAAAGTCTTGGATGACACTCGCATGTCATCGCTCATAGTGGACGGCGACGTCGTTATGTCGGCTTTCTCCTGGTCCAAAACCTTGGATGGTTCCATCTCTGGAGAGTCTCTAGCGACAGGTATCCCCTCGATCTTGCGCGTATAGTTTGTCTCTTCCATGCAAAAAAACAAGAGGACTAACGTCACGGCGAGGAAGATTGCCGGCCAATAGAACACCCATTGCCAGCCTTGACCTTCTGCGATGAAGCCGGAGATGATAGGGGCAAAGTAGTTGCTTCCCGCTAGGGAGAAAGCGTAGAAGCCCATGTATTTTCCTCGCTGGTGGGTGAAGTATACGTCGGTTACTGAGATTTCGGGAAGAGCTTCTACTGGTGCGACAAAGAATCCCATAACGATGCATCTGGCTATCCATTCGCCATTGCTTTTGACATACGCACTATGGGGGTCAGCTTATGAATAAGTTCTTGCACAGACATGAGATATACCTCCAAATACTACATCCAATGGCTCCAACGACTGATATCAGGAACGTAAGACGTTTCCCATATCGCAGCGCAAAAGGTTGCCAAAAGAGCAGTCCCCAACCAAGAAAGAGGAACATGTATCCAGTCCCTTCGTTCAAAGTTGATACGGAGACGCCTGATGCTTCAGATAATGGTACTAACACCGAGTATACAGTAGACACCGCGATGCCTGTCATCCACGTATACCTTCGCATCGAATCAGCCGTATCCTCGATAAGTGGCAGTGAACACTTACAAATTGGTACATAATGAAGATGTGAGCTTGCGGCGTGGAGACCAGTTGAGCGGATCATCAGGGTCACTCGAGGGCGCTGGATCGAGGATGATGTCTCCGTTGCCAGCATGACGAGCGTGTATACTATGGTCTAAATCGACCAAATGTACAGTACCTGGCACAGAAGCCATTTCGGTCGAATCTGCCACAATTGCCATCGCGGTGGCTACGCACTGGGTTTCGGCGATGGATAAGAATGTGTCACGAATGATAAAGTCCCAAAAAACGGCTGTCTCAAAAGCGTAGTACAAGAGTGGGGTGGCATGCATATAGACCCAGGAGCGGTAGGCTTACCAGGTACCCTGCGTCACTCCAACTTGGAGCTCGTTCTATAAAGCCCACATCTTCCTTATCATCATCCTTCCCGTCTGCAGCTCATTCTGTTCAAGATGTTCGATAGTGAACCATGGAGATGGCCACTCAAGAGTCCCGCTCAGAGCTGCCTATCTCCGTGTCTACGTAGATACCCATCGGCTTCCGCAATACAGCAAGTCCACGCGAAGGGACCAGGAGCCGTGACACCAAATCCAACGCGGGGAAACGTTCGCTTGATAGGCAGTGGAGTCGGTGCGCTCATTGGGAGATAACCGGATAATTGGAGTCGTTGGAGCTGGATGCAGTAAAGGGTCGTCCGCTAGCTGCAGCGGGACCATGTGGGATGACGCGCTAAGGGCCGCTGGTCGGATTGGTTCCGCACTTCCAACACCAACCACCCCCTTATCAGCTTTATCGCACTACGATTGCTGCTGTCTATTGTCGTTCCGGAATCTTTCCGAGGACGGAGTCAACGGGATGCTACGTGGAGTTATAAGAAAGAACGTTTCTGTCTTAGGCTTGGCCCCAACAATGACGACAACGGCGCATGTGCAGATAAGACCGCCGTGATGGTTCCCAAAACTGACGACGTTGGATCACATCTGCGTTTGATATCCCTATCATTCTCCCAACATCATAATGGCAATTCATCCCTCCGAACTAGCTATAGTTCAGCCTAAGGCTGTTCCCCAAGGTACACCAGATTACGAAAAGAAACGAGCATCAATCCTCGAAGCCTTTGCGGCAAAAGTGCCTCCTGAACTACGCCTATCTCCAAAAATTACTGCCGATCCACCAAAGGATGTGTCTCAAATACCAATCACCTGCGGCATACTTACACCCGCCGAGATCAACATCACTGAAAAGTACGATGCAGTAGGCCTTGCTGAAGCCATCGCCGCACGCAAGTTGTCAGCAGTCGAAGTAGCCACCGCATTTTCAAAACGTGCTATTATCGCACACCAAATGACATGCTGCTTGACTCAATGGTTCATGGATGATGCGATCAAGAGGGCACAAGAGCTGGACAAATATCTAGAAAAGAACGGAAAGACGATCGGCCCTCTTCATGGAGTTCCTATCAGCATCAAGGAACATATGCCCATTGCTGGAACCTACTCATCACAAGGCTCCTTGGCGAGTACCGTCTTCGACGAGAAAGACTGTCTGTTGGTGTCAATGCTAAGAAGTATGGGCGCGGTATTCTACTGCAAGACCAACCAGCCTCAAACAATCATGCATCTGGAAACGACATCTCATTACGGTCGATCGCTGTGCCCTTTCAACATTGATCTCAGCGCAGGCGGCTCATCTGGTGGCGAGGCTGCACTTGTTGCAATGAAAGGCTCAGTTCTTGGTGTAGGCACGGACATTGGCGGCAGTATTAGAGGCCCTGCCGCTTTCTGCGGCATCTATGGTTACAAGTCGACATCTTACATGTTGCCGATGAAAAACTTCCTCGGACATGCATTTTCTGCAGAACTCAATATTTTGTGTAGGCAAGTACGCCTGTACGAATTGCACGTAAAACATACACTGACTTCATTTACCTACATATAGCACTGGTCCGTTTTGCCGGAGTTTGCGAGACATGGACCTTTTCATGACGACTGTTTTGGGTCAGAAACCGTACTTGATGGATCCCAAGGTAGTGCCACTTCCTTGGACGGGACTAACGACTAAGACGAGGAAACCATTGAGAATCGGTGTCATCGAGAACGACGGCTTCGTTGATCCTCAGCCACCAGTAAAGCGCGCTATAACATGGGCTCGTGAGCGTCTCTCCGACCCTCAACATTCGGATGTTGTCCAAGTGAAGCCATTCAAGCCCTATAAGGCACAAGAAGCATGGAAACAGATCCGACGTATGTACTGGCCAGGTGGCGGCAAACTAGCGAAAGAGGATATCATGTCAACAGGCGAGCCAGTCCTACCGCTGAGCGACTGGATATGGAAAGACGCCGAACCTCACGGCATGCTGCATGCGGAAGAGGTCAACGAGTTACGTGCCGCTCGCGACAAGTTCCGTTATGAGTTTGCCGACAGCTGGAATGAGCAAGAAGTCGACATTGTCATCGGCCCTGCGTTTGTTGGGCCTGCCTCTGCGCATGACACAGCGTTCTACTGGACATATACAAGCTTGTACAACTTTGTCGATTACCCCGGGGTTGTTGTACCCACACCAATCAAAGCTAAGAACAAGGAGAATTATGCCGCGGACTACAAACCATTAAGCGATGAGTGCAGGCATACCAAAGAGCTGTGGGAGAGATCAGATTTTGAGGGGGCGCCAATCAATCTCCAGGTCAACGCCAGAAGGTACCACGACAACGACTTGTTTGGGGCACTGGCGGTCTTGAAGGATATCTTAGATCTTCCTTAATATGCGGAGCGTGGTCCTGTTTTCTAATCATATCGCACTTCTGTAGAATATACGCGTATATACGCTTTGTACCCAGTTTTATTGCTGCTGCCGTGAGAAGCTGCCATGCTGTATAGTGCAAAGTTTTGAATCACGATCGACGCTAGTTCGTGGTAATGCAAGTCTCTGGAGTGCTTCGACAAGCGGGTCTGTTAGATATTGGTAGAGATGCAGAATGAGATGCAAGGGTTGGCGATGGTGAATGAGGAATGCGGTACAGGAACAGCCGAGGTGGCCGGAAACAGACATAATAGTGCAGGGATGTCGCGTTGGAAGAAGCATGACGGAATGAGCCGTTATTCCCACATCAATCATCAACACTCGTGAGCGCATTGCCCACCTCCCAACATAAACGAATCGCTCCGCTGCGCGATGTCGCCCCCATAACGCGTATCTGCGCTCTCACTGCGCACCATGGATCAAGCCCGTATTTCGGAGCTCAGTCCAGAGCTGCCCGCGATCGAATCGAAGCATTTCCGAGCGACAGCAACGTTAATATGGCCGTATTCGTCATCAGCGCGACAGTTTGCCTTGTTGCTTGCTGAGCCCGATGTCCGATTACGACGCAAGAACGGACAGGTCAGAGCGCGCTTCTCCGGAGCCAGCGCGAAGGCTGTTGCGACAACAGGTGTGGGGATTGGAGATGAGGTGGTGCTGAGCCTACGAGGCGCTGAGTTCGTCAAGGAAGGCGCCGTTAGCACCCCAGGCAGGAGCATCGAATGGGAGCTATCATACGTACACACAGTCACGATGCGCGTCTACCGCAACGGAGTCGAAACTGCAAGCCTCGAACTCGTCGATGTCGCGCCTTCGCCAGTCTCCGCATCGCCTGCTCGCCGGCCGTCTACAGCCAGTCCAGCGTCCGCGCTTCAATTCTCCTCTCCTGCCTTTCTCAAGCGGGCGCGACTATCTGACGGTCCGTCCTTCCAAGCGCCCTATGATCCTCTGGCGGATGAGACGGAAGAGGGCCATGACAAGAAGCGACGTAGGAAATCGTACCGGGATTGGAAGGCCTGGACATACAGCGCAAGGACACCGTCGCCAGAGAAGGAAGACGTGACTATGGAAGATGAGCTCGAGTCGGCCGAAGCGTCACCCAGTCGGACAGGGCGGCTTCCTCGCACTCCTGTCTCGCCTCAACAACCAGAGATGCTGTCGGTTGCAGCCGGACCCTTACAGGCACACCAAGATGAACCGACCGAACCTGATACCCCAACCGACACCGACAACTACGACCTCTACGCTGGGCCCAACGAGCATTCAGCGTCAGCTGCACAATATGCTTTTGGAGGCGACACTGAGATTGACACCGAAGTCAATACCGAAGAAGAAAGCGCTACGCATGGCGAGCTCAATGCACATGATACGAGCGCCACAGAAGCAGACACCGACGAGCTAAAACATGTACAACTGGAGCGCGTCGAAGAAAACGTAGTCGAGATCGGGGCGGTTGCAAGTGCACACAGTCATGTCAAGAATGAGCTGGCGATAGCGATGCCTCCCCCCACATCATCCACCTTTCCAGCTGTCACTGCAGGCTTGTTGACCCCTATCGGTCGAGAGCCTGCAAGCCCAAAGCTTGTACCACAAGACGCTTCCAACCTCCCCATGCCATCACCGTTCCCAGGAGACCAGGATGCAATTGCTACTTCCTATTTCAGCCATACTGCTACTGGCGAGCAGCCGCTGGGTGATGATGCTGTGGTTGAGGATGGGCAAGATTTACCGAGCGAAGCAAGCTACATCGGTGAGACGTCCTTCTTCAGCTCAATAGGCTCATCGAGAGCTTCAGTGTTCCATCCAAACCATGAGTCAGCCTTCACACCTGTACGGTTCACATTTGGTATGGACGGTGCTGGCTTCTCACGTCCGCTGGATCTATCGTCGCCTCCACCAGAAGCGCGACTGATCGAAGAGCAACCTTCGAAAACCGAGGCAGAAGACATGTCCAGGTTGCGCCAGAGTATACCCGAGAGCGAGCCAGATGAAGCTGTAGAGGATTCGGCTACCGCAGACTCCCGAATCGCTATAGATGGACCAGGCGAGCTGGAAGTGGTAAAACTTTCATCCAAGGACGAAGAAGATGGTGTGAGTGAGACAGAGATGGACTCGGTGACAGCTGAACAACCGATGCATTCGATTTCTGCTGAACAACCTGAAGAAGGCTCCAGCACAGCGGAGGACCTGCAATCTAGGAGTGGGGCCCTTGAGGAAATTGATCGTCAAGAATTAGCCACGGGCAAGCTAAATCCAACAGCCACATCAGCCATTGTTGATCTGGGCCCTCCCATGGACGACAACGAAGTCGAGCCCAGCCACGAACAGCAGCAGCTTCAGCCTAGCCAGCGCACCTCCACTACTCAGGACCAGTCCCCTACCATGGATGTTGATAGTCATAGTGAGTTTGTAAATCTGGATCTTTCGACCGAAGATGCACAGACCCTTGAAACGACAGTGGAGCAAACAGTCACTCACACTCAATCTCAGGAACCAGAACCTGATGTCGTATCACGTCATATGGAGGAAGATTTGTCTCCTGATGGTCATCCATCTGGATCAATCTTCGAGGCTACTGATGATTACTTGCAAGACGCTTTCCCAATGGAGCATTCATCATTCGTCCAGGAACATGAGCAGGTAGCTGGTCTTGGGCATAATCACCAGTCAGACATCAAAGTGGAGTCAATAGAAGAGGTCTCGATATCACAGTCAAATGAATTCAATACTCACTTGGGACATGAAAACAGCACACATGCAGCTACTGAGTCTGCGAGCCAACAGTATCCCACGGCGCCTGAGGACGACCAGAAACCAGGAAGCGTGGATATTTTACCAGAATCGCCTGCAAAGAGTACCAGGCCGGAAGTAAAGACTGCAGCCTCGCCAAAGAAAGGCGAAGCATCCGTCCCCATGTCCAATACAAAACCCGAGGGATCTTTGACCTCTATTGCACATTCAGCTGTTTCACCGCCTAGGAAACGCACTCGTTCTGCCTTGTCCCCATCGCAGGAGTCTACTCAGACGTCTCCCTACAGTCTTCGCTCACAATCGAGGCAGTTTTCCCCAGCAGAAAGCTTTTCGGCTGATGTTACTGCTACCCGAAAAGGGCTGCCCAAAATTGCTTCGCAAAGCAATGTGAACTCGGTGTTCGATTTTGGAACCTTACAAACCCAGGACCATGATCAGTCTGTCTCCAGCTTCCAGCCGTCGCAAGAGTTAGGCGCATCACAGGGCAGATACTCTGACGTGGCTTTCGTGAAAGATTCCGAAGAAGAAAGCGTTCGATCTGAGCACACTATATCTATTGTGCACCCCTCCGATGATATGGGACACATGCACCACAGCGACCCTGTCGATCGTGCTGTCGATCATGCTACCAATGTTCGGGCAGACGAAGAGGACACAAAGCCACCACCCGCAACCGCGCCCGAGCTAAGAAGATCAAGCCGAAAGACGAAAGGGAAGAAATCGGACTCACAAGTGATTGCAGGGCTACATAGTAATAGTCCTGCTCGACCTGGCTCTTCACATGCTACTCAGCCGTTGCATAGCAGTCCAGGCATGCAACGACGCGAAGCACGATCACAGGAAAACATAACTCCCAGTCCGCGCAATGTGCGGAGAACGAGGAGAAGAGTGTATGAGTCCGATGAGTTTGCAACACCAAACGCCAGCCAGAAAGCGGACGAGCAGATCTCATTCGGTGAAGGTGAAGACAACCAAGGCACCGTTGATGTCGATGACTTTGTGCGCAGTTCACCACCTGGATCTCCTACCATCGATCAACGAACGAAAAAGCATAGCAAAAAGCCTATTACTCCAAGTGCAGCACAACAGACAGCCATGGATTCGCAACCCAGTTTCAACGACCACCAAGAACAGGATATGTTGTTGACACCTCAGCTTACACAAACCACGTCTGCAGGTCTTCGTTCCTTCGAAGCTGATAATGTGGCCAACACAGAAGCTATTGCCGCGTCACTCAATCCCCAAACTACTGCCATATCTCCAACACTTATTGATGCATCCTCGGACGATGCCGACAACGACACGCTCGGAGAACCATCAGTTGGCCTGTCTACGCCACTAGCTTACTACACCCCTCTCAAGGATCTCCTGTACTTCCTGAACCGCTCCTCTCAATTTCACTCGGCTGCCAATCCTGATGTAATCGCGCTCGTCACGTCTCCTACCACGCCAAGCGAAAAAGCCAAAAAGGGACCGAAACATTGGTTCACTACCCTGCAAATCACTGATGCTAGCTCTTGGCCTCAAACAACCACAGTACAGATCTTCCGCGCTCATCAGATTGCACTTCCAGAAGCACAGGTTGGCGATGTAATTCTACTTCGCGCATTTGCTGTCAAGTCGTTGAACAGGCATCCCACACTCACCAGTGCAGATGAAAGCGCGTGGTGTGTGTGGCGCTGGGGCAGACCCATCTGGGGCGCAAAGAGGGGTGCGTTTGGCGAGTTAAGAGCGAGGGAGGAGACTAAAGGGCCGGCTGTCGAGAGAGGAGAAGGGGAATGGCGCGAGGTGGAGAAGTTGAGGAAATGGTATGCAGCAAAGGTACAGAGCGAGCTGGTGGAGAAAGAAGAGGGGAAGGTCAAGACGAGGAGTAAGGATAAGGGGAAGGCGGCGGCAGATGGAGATGCATGAGTGCTATCATCCGCTGCACGGCGTTGACAAAGGATATCTTCGGACAGGGACTGTCATGGGCATTTGCGCATGCATATTGTGTTATATCGAAGCATTGTATGAGCTGTCAGAGGAGTGGTCAGACGATAGCTGCATGTGTTGTCAGAGCGACATCACTCTTGCACCCGAGAACGAATATAGAGATCATTCATGTGTCTCATTGGTTTCTACCATATTCCTTTTCATGTGATCGTATCTTCATAGCCCACACCTAAACCTTCAAGCCGGAGACAGCCTTCCGCCAGACGCATTCGTAACTACTAGACGGGTCGGTAGACCTGCTTTCCGTTACAAAGACGTCCAGCTACTAAGCACACTCCACACTCTCATGGTTCAATTGTATGAGACGTCTACTTCTCGTAAACCCAGTCGTGCTGAGCGGACTTCCAGCTCTGGACCTCGCCGTCCTTGAACCAGAGAGCAATCTCCTTCTTGCCGTTCTCAACGGAGTCGGAGCCGTGGCAGACGTTGCGGCCAACGTCGAGGGCGTAGTCGCCACGGATGGTGCCGGGGGCGGAGGCGAGGGGGTTGGTGGCACCGAGGATGGAGCGGCCGGTCTTGACGGCGTCACGGCCCTCCCAGACCATGGCGCAGACGGGGCCAGAGCCCATGTCTAGACAGTGTCAGTGATTTGTTTCGATATATCTCGTTTGCGAGGGCCACGTACAGGCAATTAGACCGGGGAAGAAGGGCTTGTCGCTCAAGTCGGCGTAGTGCTTCTCGAGGTGCTCCTTGGAGGGAGTGACCATCTTGATACCCGCAAGCTTGAAGCCACGGTTCTCGAAGCGGGTGATGATGGGACCGATGAGGCCACGCTGTCGAGCATCTGTTAGCATATGTGCTTTTTGCTTTTTGTTGAGAAGTCTGCTGCTTCAATTGTGACAGCTGAATGATTATGGAGATTCATGGCAACGATTGATGCAATTGACAACTTGGAGAGTGGGCATTGGGAGAAGTGAATGTTGTACATACCTGAACACCATCAGGCTTGACAGCGATGAAGCTGTTCATCTGTCAGTATACCGTTCACCGCCCTTCAGCTGCCCCTCGTCGTGGAATCGGAGGGTTCGGAGCATTGGACATACGTCTGCTCGGTAGTCATTTTGGCGATGAAGTGACTTTTGAGTTTTTCTTGGTAAAAGTGATTTGTCTATACGACTTGAAGAGAGGAATCGGGAAGAAGGGGCGGACGTGTAGCTGGAATTTTATGAAGGGGTGGGGTATGGGCTGCCCTCGTTGTTGTCTAGTGGGGTAGCTTGCATAAAGTTATGCCTGATTTGTGCAATGGAGCTGGACCCTGACCTTGGCGCTGCTTCAAAGTCCACATGGCATCTCGAGCGCTGAGGGTTGGCTGATTGATTGATGAATTGATGATATTCCGGGCTGGCTTCTGTCTACTAGAGAGCTGCCTGTCATGATTACTTTACGGGAACAGCCTCCCCGGTGGACGGCTGTCTTCTTCTTTTTGGCGTTATTGGCGTGTCTGTTCGTGCCAGCTGGTATGTAGCTAAGCTCACTGCTCCATATCCCCAATTCACGACTACGTCTCCTCTTCTTTACATGCGAAGCTGCAAGGACGCTACTAAAAGACAATAGTATCCGTCAAGCACGAGAACTTCAAAACATGCAGTCAATCGGGCTTCTGCAAGCGCAACCGCCAGTTCGCCGATGACGTCTCCGCTACGAGCTCCTGGACCTCACCCTATGTTCTCGACCCTGCCTCCATCACATTCAACGACGGACAATTGGATGCTGTCGTGCTCAAGACACTGAAGGAAGGCGAGGAGAAGGCTCGTCTGCCGCTTACCGTCACGTTTCTCGAATCTGGTGTCGCACGCGTTACTCTCGACGAGGAGAAGAGGGCAAAGGGCGACATCACACTCCGCCACGACAGCAAAGCGCGAAAGGAGAGATACAATGAGGCAGCACAATGGACTCTTGTTGGAGGTCTGAACCCGTCCAAGGGCGCTGCCTTCAACCCGGACACGGAAGACGGCTACACCAAGGTCGTCTACGGCAAGGGCAGCAAGCACCAGGCCGTCATCCGACATGCACCCTTCGGTATCGAGTTCCAACGCGACGGCGAGACACAAGTCAAGTTCAACGAGCGTGGCTACATGAACGTCGAGCACTGGCGACCCAAGGTTGAGAAGCCCCAAGAAGAAAAGAAGGAAGGTGAGGAGGAAACCAAGGAAGAAGAGAAGAAGATCGAAGAGCCTGTCCAAGACGAAAGCACATGGTGGGATGAGAGCTTCGGCGGAAACACGGACAGCAAGCCGAGAGGCCCTGAGGCAGTTGCGCTCGACATCACATTCCCCGGATACGCACACGTCTTTGGTATCCCAGAGCATGCTACAAGGCTGTCTCTCAAAACGACTAGGTGCGCAGCGTCCGTCCATATCTTGGTTCTTAGCTAACAAAATCCAGGGGCGGCGACAATGCTTACACTGAGCCATACCGACTGTACAACGCTGACGTCTTCGAGTACGAGATGGACAGCCCCATGACCCTCTACGGCGCCATTCCTTTCATGCAAGCCCACCGCAAAGGCTCCACCGTCGGTGTCTTTTGGCTCAACGGTGCAGAGACTTGGATCGACGTCACCAAGAAGAGGAACACCGCCAACCCACTCGCTCTTGGTGTTGAAGGTCATACCGATACTGAGACTCACTGGATGTCCGAGAGTGGTCTCCTGGACGTGTTCGTCTTTCTTGGACCTACTCCTCAGGATCTCACTCGCCAGTATGGTGAGCTGACTGGCTACACGGCCATGCCTCAGTCTTTCGCTATCGCCTACCACCAGTGTCGATGGAACTACGTTACCGATGAGGATGTCAAAGACGTTGACAGGAGGTTTGATAAGTTCAACATTCCTTACGATGTCATCTGGCTCGACATTGAGTACACACAGGAGAAGAAGTACTTCACCTGGGATCCTCTGACCTTTACCAATCCCGACACAATGCAGCAGCAGCTTGACAAGCGCGACAGGAAGCTTGTTGCTATCATTGATCCTCACATTAAGAACACTCACGATTACCCCATCATTGACGAGCTGAAGAAGAAGGACCTGGCTGTCAAGAACAAAGATGGTAACCAGTACGAGGGTTGGTGCTGGCCTGGTTCTTCCATGTGGATCGACTGCTTTAACCCAGCTGCCATCGACTGGTGGAAGGGCTTGTTCAACTACGACAAGTTCAAGGGTACCGCCCACAACACCTTCATCTGGAACGACATGAACGAGCCCTCGGTGTTCAACGGCCCTGAAACAACTATGCCCAAGGATAACCTTCACCATGGTAACTGGGAACATCGCGACGTTCACAACATCAACGGCATGACCTTCCACAACGCGACCTACCAAGCCATCACCGAGCGCAAGAAGGGAGAGGTTCGTCGCCCCTTCGTTCTTACTCGAGCCTTCTACTCTGGCAGTCAACGTACTGCTGCCATGTGGACTGGCGACAATCAGGCTGAGTGGACCCATCTCGAGGCTTCCATCCCTATGGTGCTCAACCAGGGTATCTCTGGCTTCCCCTTCGGCGGCGCAGACGTTGGAGGCTTCTTCGGTAACCCGAGCAAGGAACTTTTGACTCGCTGGTATCAAGCTGGCATTTACTACCCCTTCTTCCGCGGCCATGCTCACATCGACACTCGTCGCCGTGAGCCATATGTTGCCGGCTCTCCCTACACCGAGATTATTACTCAGGCTCTGCGTCTTCGATACCAGCTCCTCCCTGCCTGGTACACTGCTTTCCACGAGGCTCACACTACTGGCGCACCCATTATCCGGCCCAACTTCTGGGTACACCCTGACGATGAACGTGGTTTTGAAGTCGACGACCAGCTCTACATTGGTTCCACCGGTCTCCTTGCCAAGCCAGTTACCAAGGAGGGCGCCGACAGTGTCTCTATCTACATTGCGGACGACCAGCCCTACTATGACTACTTCGACTTCACCACTTACAGCGGTGCAGGACACCACACTGTTCCAGCTCCCCTCGAGAAGATTCCATTGCTTATGCAGGGAGGTCATGTCATCCCACGCCGTGACCGCCCTCGTCGATCCTCTGGTCTTATGAAATACGACCCCTTCACCCTCGTTGTCGCACTCGACAAGGACGGAAATGCTGCAGGAACCCTGTACGTGGACGACGGCGAGACCTTCGACTATGAAATGGGCGCCTTTATCCACCGCCGCTTCTCCTTCGATGGCACCCGTCAGATCCTTACTTCCTCCAACCTCGACTCCAACAAGCGTACTGTCAAGTGCGAAAAATACCTTAAAACCATGGAGAAGGTGCGCGTGGAGAAGATCATCATTGTTGGCGCGCCTAAGGCCTGGAAGAACAAGGCTGAGGTCGTTGTCATGCAGGAAGGCGAGAAGGAGACGCAGAGGAGGAAACCTGTACCGCTTGAGTTCCATGCTGCCGAGGGCAAGAAGTCCGCGTACGCGGTAGTAAGGGATCCGCGCGTGTTCATTACTAGGGGGTGGAAGATTGACTTTGCGGAGAAGGGTGCGGGGCATGAGCACCATGGTCATGAACATTGAGCTCTGAGATGTCAAGACGTGTGAGTAGCACTGCACTGCGACTGAACAAAGGCCATGGTGTATAGGATGAAAGAAAGTAGAGCGTATATAAAGTCAAGATCAAGACACCCCAATGCACTGCTGCGCACGGAGATGAATACGTGAACCCAGTTACTTTTTATGACCTACAATCTCTGTCTCCAAAACCCTTCATCTCAATGTGAGTCAGGTTCTTCTCAGGAGATTAGGCGAATAACTCAACTGATAGGATGTGCGAGTGAACATGTAGACTCAGACGTCGTGGGCTGTACACTTTTGTACTGAGACTGAAGCGTCTGCGACCGAGACCGCATCGTTTCTCCCCATTCTCATCATATCAACACCTTGAGCTGCTTTTGGCTGAGAGAGAGTGCATCGACTTTCCTAGTAGACACTACTGGTATGCGTTGCTAATATGGTCAGTAGGCTATTGTTCACTCTATGGAGAACCAAGAGATCTCAAAATGGAACGCATGACTGTCTAGTTGGTGGTTTTACTGTATCATGAGGTCCAATGTGAGTGCCGTGGTTCCGCGCAGCCAGGAAATCTGACGATGCGTGACGTCAAAGTGAGCAAAATCGTTGGTCACCCACGACAATCCTGCGTCGCAACGCGAACGTCAAATGCTAACAACAAACGGCAACGAGAGTTTAAGCCTCTACTTCTTCACTTCTCCACACCAGATACGTATCCTCCCTTCCTGTCGTCAACGGACGTGTAGCAAACATGCCTCAGTATCACACCCCCACCGGTACAGTCTCGTATCCAGATGCAAAATCAAGCTTTCCCAAATTTCCGCAGGTTGGGTTCGGTCGCGCCGTCGCTATCGGAGTTGGTGCCGGGTTTGTAGGAGCCTTAGTGTTAGTCAATGGTGCTCTGGTGATTACCCTACGACTGACGAATTATTATTAGCATGTCTGGGTCGAACAAAATCGAGCAGTTCTTCACTGGTCGCCCGGATTCCTACGTACCCGCACGAACAATGGGCAACCATCTAGGCGTCTCACCGGAATTCTACAAGCGTCACACTTTCCTGTTGAACCATGCACATCATTTTGGCATGGGAATGCTTGCTGGACCATTCCGAGCAGTCATGTCTTACTACGGTGTCATCGGACCGGTTGCTGTCTTTATGCATACGGGTCTTCGCATCATGCTGGATCAATTGATGGAGACTACCGCGAATGTGTCAGCGGCTCCTTGGACATGGCCGATCAACGAGCAGGTCATCGACATCCTGCATAAGGGAACGTATGCACTTGTCACTGGCTATATATGCGACAAGATGGTAAGGGGCGTAGATTGGTTTAACAGCTAAGCCATTTCACATGTTCAACAATCTTCAGTGATAATTAAGAGAGATAGCTGTCTCTATGCTGGAAGACAAAATCCAAAGGGAGTCTATTCATCTATCAAAACGGTCTCTTTGATGACGATTTCCCTTCTGCCGCAAATACAAGGGTCCGGTTCGCTCCCTGTCTTTTGAACAAGCCTTTTGGATTGATACTTGTATATATGGGTGATACAAGCTTAAGAGCTGTGTATATATTGACCTATCAACCTCGACAATATTGCACAAGAGTACTGTTTACTTTCCTGCCTTCGCTAGACGATTCCAATGTCTAAGACTGGCTGGTTACCCCATGTTTGGAATTGTGGCTGGTAATCTCGTCGTTCTGGTGCACTGTCGTCTTAACCATGATACGCCCGGCATTGTTTGCAAGTTCCTCCTGGCTACTATGTGCATCTTCCCAGTATATGTCCGCGGCGTCGCGGTTGCGTCGGCCTGAGGAACTGACGATGCTCTTCATTCTGATCTCATCGGTCCCTTGTTTCAAATAGCCTTGAGCGTTATACGATGGCTTTGTCGAATCCATGTACTTCCGAATGAAGGATGCGAAGGCGGGTGAACAGGCAATCATTATGGCTACCAAGTAAATCAGTTGCATTCCCAATCCAACGGGTTAAGAGAGAGTTTATACCTATTGAGCATTCCAGTATAGTCCATAGCATCAACCATTTAGGTTCTGGCGTCGTAGCCTTTCCATCGCCATCCACACCAACTTGTAAGCAACGTATAGTTGCAAAAGCGATGCAAATAAAACCGCTACCGAACAATACAAAGATGCCTATTTTTTGCTTGCGAGGCATCTGAAGATTCCATGTGAGACGTAGTGGCAGAAACATGACTACAAATATGAGCACACTACTCTGATCTTCTGCAATTGCTCAACTTACCAGCTAGATCAGTTGCCACATCAACGGAGTACGCGAAGTAGAGGCTGAAAATAACCCTCTGGTCTTCATTGGCAGTTCCTCCGCATTGGCCCTCTCTGAACTCGGCGTTGAGATCGTCACATGTAGTGAGAGTGCTAACGATGCTACCAACCCACGCCTAGATGTTCTTTAGCTCCATTCAGTGACTGTGATAGAAGGTTTGGCTTTTAGTACTTACCAGCACGCAAAAGGCGACTATGCTCCACCATATATTTCTGTAGATCCTCGGCAGTCCGGCGAGCAGCTTGCGGTACAGCGTCATCAACGACATTTTGACCGAAATGAGAAGTGTGTAGAAGCACATTTGGCCAGCAACAAGGAACTTCAACATCGCTATAGCATCGTCCTTCATCGTGGCGTACGGTTCAGTCTTTCCCTCCAGAACTGCATACGCTCTGTATATCGATGGCGCAACGACATGGTAACAAGCCCATAGTGCGACAAACAAGCAGAAAGCAAAGTAGACGAAGAAATCGGGCAACTCAAAAGGTTTTCGTTTGACGATCTGCAGCACAGCGCGCGTAAGAACAAATCCAGATGTCAGAAGGAGCATAACAATATTTGTACGAAGAAGAACATCCTTCGAAACCGGCGCCTTCGAGGCTGCGTACATGATGGATAGTTGGATGCCTCAGAAGGATTTGAGAAACGTACTATCGAGTAGAGACAAACAATCGTTGGCGTATCAAGATAAATGAAGCTCGTGGCAAGGAAGACGTTCCTCGTAAGCAGCTTCCATTCGTACAACGGTCTTCACGACCCGTGCCTGTCGTTCAAAATGCTGTTTTTCTAAACCCACTCCGTCATGACTAGCACCTGTAAAACCCTCCAGCGATAATTGGTGGCAATGGAAAAAAGAACCATGGGGTACGTTGACAATGGAGTGTGATCTGAGAAGAAGGATTGCATGTCTTCTCGCTTGGCAAGATCGAAAGATCAACAACGGGCGTATTAGCGGACGTCTGACTGATAAGAAAAATGAGTGAGGCTCAATCCTTCATCCCACGTTCAGCGGGCGGACTGGAACATGCCAATTTCTACCAATCGTGCAACAACGGGAGGCGATGCAAGTGGATGACTGCTTAGAGTCGACTAAACGCCTCCCGATCGGCTGTCATGCTAACTATGCAGCGCAACGGATTGGAGTAAGCTGCCAGGACCGAATTGACTATGTCATTGCAGATTATCATCCTGATGAACTCACGGAAAGTGCACCCGATGAGGGACGTTGCAACCGTGCCTTTGGGATTCGCGGCATGCATCCTAATGGCCACTCGGCCACCAGTGTTCGGAACGGCACAGCGGGACAGCGCCCCTGCACACTGTGAGGCAGGAACACGTTCCTTGTAGGTGCAGATGACTAGAGTTTGACAAAGTCCTCACCCTATTCGGGACGTAAAGAGCATATGTGGCAAATGAGCCATGAATGCAAGGCCAGCGCAAAGAATGTTTACAAAAACTATACATTGATGTACAAACTATGCTCGAAGAAAGTACGGGGAGGCAAACGGACGTAAGTACAACGGTCCGCACTCGCTGTCGGCATGGGTGGGGACATGGTAGGAAATTCCCCCGCGCAACCAGTATGAGTTCCTTAGCGGCTTGGCATCCAGGGTCGATCTCCGCTATCTCGGCGTAGGTACGTCCATGAGTGTGTAGAATTGCCTTGGGGTCTTCCTGAGGAGGCCTGATTTGCATGGCAACCCGTCGTTGGTTCAACACTACCACGTCTTCATCCACAGTATGTCCATTACACTTACATCGAGCCACAGGTGCTTGCCGTTGGTATGAGTCTAAAATCTGCAACTCGTTTGCACTTGTGTTTCCGCTTTCAAAGATATGGCAGTGCCAATGGCTGGGGTACCACATAGGAGGTTCGAGGCGCCGCACGTAGTGGCGGGAGACAAGCTTTAGTCAACACAAGAACGCGAGCCATCTCCAGAAAGGAATTCCTTCGAGCTCGCTTGCAGTGTTTATATTGCGGTAGCAGCCCTACTGCATACACTACTGTACGATGGCTCCTGAGTCGTAGGTTGCAGCCGGGGACGGGTTGCTAAGAAAAGAAGGATGAAGGGCTGCAGATGGAGCGCACCAATCGTTGTCCGACGCAGATCTACCAACCGTACCTAGGTAGTGGAATAAATTAGATCGAACCTGCACTCCATAACAACCAGTGTCTTGGATCACGCCCAAGTTTCTTCTTCTCTCCCACCGAACCCAGGATGAAATCCTTCCTTGCCCTTGGCGCCTTCGTGGCATTCGTTTCAGCTCAAACAGGGGTCTTCGAGCCCGCAAACTTCAACGTGACTAAAGCTTTGATCGCAAACGGCGTTAATGTCTCCGCCATCCCTCAGCTTTCGGGCTTGGTGGAACGAACATCCCTTGGTGGTTGCTCGATTGCTGTGCGTCACCTCTTTAGTAGCCTCACATGATGCCAAAAGCACTGACAGATCGATAGTGCTCTTCCTTAAAGCTCATATACGGTAGCGAAAAGCTTTTATCGGAGCAAACCCCAACCTATGACACCTTCACTAGCACATATTGGGCTGCGCAACAGGGGGAATTGCATCCTAGATGTATCTTTGAGCCTTCAAGCACAGTCGAAGTGTCATCTTTGGTCTTGATATCTCGTTTGACGCAGTGCCCCTTTGCTGTCAAGGGTGGTGGCCATGCTGCCTTTGCTGGTGCATCCAGCATTGAAGGTGGCATCGCCGTTTCGATGAAGAGATTTAACACTGTTGCGGCTTCGAATGACAAAAAGTATGCTAATGTCGGTCCTGGAAACTTGTGGGTCGATGTTTACAATAAATTGGAGAAGTTTGGCCTCGGAGTCGTTGGCGGCAGAGTGAGTCCAGCTAGGAATGGCATCATGGAGCTCTGCTAACATTGTTTTAGATGGCCCCTGTTGGTGTTCCAGGTCTTGTATTGGGTGGTGGTATTTCTTTCTTCTCCAACAAGGTGGGGTGGGCCTGTGACAACGTTGCCGCCTACGAAGTTGTCACAGCCTCTGGCCTCGTGGTAACCGCTACCCCTGCGGCATTCCCAGACCTTTACTGGGCACTTCGGGGCGGCGGTGGAAACTTTGGCATCGTTACCAACTTCAAGCTCGATGCGTTTCCGCTTGGCCAGATGTGGGGTGGCCAGCGCATCTTTACGGAAAACAATTTCAACAGCGTGCTTGACGCTCTTTACAACTTCGCCGTCACTGGGTCTTCTAAGGATACAGATGCTGCAGAGATTGTTGTACGTATCCTCTACTTTCGGTGTGTGCATCGGCGAGGTTCTAACCACACACAGTCCTTTGGTTTCACTCCCAGCATTGGAAAGATTGCGATAGTCCAAACACACTATGCTCAACCTGTCGCTGATCCTCCTGTTTTCGATGAGATCCGAGCTCTTTCTCCTGTGATGGACGACACAGCATTTGGTACGCTGGCCAACATGACCATGAAGATGAACGGCGGTAGAGCAGAGGAAGCCCTCGGTAATCGTCAAACGATGTGGGATGTGTCCCTCAAAGTCGACCGCGAGCTTTACACTTACCTCGTTGATACCTTTTACACGCTTCTGCCTGAGATTCAAGCTGTCGAAGGTCTTTCGCCATTTATTTCTATCCAGGCTATCACCGAAGGCCAACTCAAAGGTATGCAAAAGAACGGTGGTAATGCGCTAGGTCTCGACGCCGGCAAGGGCCCATACTTTGTCATGAACATGAGTGCCTGGTGGAAAAAGGCTTCGGATGATGCCACTGTTCTCAAGTTCTTCTCGACTGTCATGAAAAATGTCAAGGCTTATGCAAAGGGCAAGGACTTGGACAACGACTACATCTATATGAACTACGCGAGCGAGTTCGAGGACCCTCTCGCAAGTTACGGATCGGCGAATGTGGCGAAGCTGATCGCTGTGAGCAAGAAGTACGACCCTGCTCAGGTGTTCCAGAAGCTTCACCCAGGTTACTTCAAGTTGGGCCAAGGAGCGCCAAACAAGAACATGCCGTAGACTCTTCTTCGCATACGCCAGTTTGCCAAGAGCCAGAAGTGGGCGAAAATGAGCTCTCCGGCTTCAATCAATCAATCATGCTTCTCAGTGTGACTGCCTCAAAGTTAAGTTTGAACTAGACTGGTGCAATTGCAAACTATATGCAGCTAGTTACATGGCCATAATCGATTCCCCACCATCGTGTGTTATCCTTTTCCGGATAGTAATCTTGAGCAGCTGACCCGTAGCTTTTACTAAGCTGTCGTCATCATTTCTCCCAAGCACTGCGCTGGGAGCATATACTAACGCTTCTCCAGTGTTTAATCCTTCGATCTGTTGCATGAGAGTATTGTCGTTTTCCATGGGGCCGATGTGTTTTTTAAGTGCGACATACCATGTAGGACTTGTAAAGCGATGAATGACGGTGACAGAGCAGAGTGCAATGAGTGCGGTAGAGACAGTTGGTTCCTGCGTGGAGATGATGACGCGGGTACCCCAGTGCCGTTGGAGACGAATGATGTTGTCGAGACTGTCCGTGAGAAACTTCGACCCAGGACTATCAAGCATGTACTGATTTTGTGTCAGCAAGAGTATTGTGATTGAACCTCAAGAAAACAGACCTTGTGCGCCTCGTCTAACACGACCATCTTGTTCTTGATGGGTGACTGTAGGAAGCGGTCCAGCCCTAGCTTGAAAAGAACACAGGCTGTACTAGATGTCATGAAGGCATCAGAAAGATCCATGATAATCATCTCGCCTGGGAGAAACTCCGGTTCTGCCGCTTTACCGTCCCGATCGAGGAACGACTCAAGCATTGTCAAACGTTGGTCAAGGGCTTGCTTCTGTTCCCTACTCAGGTCCAGCTTCTTCACTTCCCTAATAAATAAGTTGTAGTCAAGTAATCCATCCTTGCTTGCAGACGATATCTTTCTAAGTACCATCTCGACCTGGCTCATGTAAAGTGTAGGGCTCTTATCACCGACCCCCATCAATGCGCGCATGGCAGTGATGTCGAGAGCTCTTGCGTTGAGTTTGAACGGAACGACACGAACGTTGCGAATCGGATCTTCATAGCAGCTTCTAATTGCTCCATTGTCAGCAGAGACCAAAACGGTGATTCTTCGTACTTTCTGCCCGGGAAACTCGCGTTTCTCATGAGCCAAATGCACAGCTTCGCTGACACTGAATCCTGATCCACCGGTGCTCCAACTTCCGTAGCTAAACACCATTGCACAAGCAGGTGCTTCCAAGCGGCCAAGCTGTTTGGACGGGATCAATGCATTTTCGAGCATGCAAGCTGTAGTATGGCTTTTGCCACTTCCCTGAACACCGCAGATGAACGTGGAAAATGGAACATTAGTATTATGGAAAACCCTGACTCCTCGTCCGGCTTCATCTGGGTAATTGCCGATGTAACCGAATTGAGGAACTAGATCATTCACGTGTCGAACGACCACAGGGCCCGATAACAACGGCGCGTTCTCAACTCCGTTGACAGTCGCCTTGGGATTATTGGTTCGATATGCGTTTGGAACGAGATCATCCATGTCACTTAAATCTAGTTCTGGCCGATCGCGTTTTACGACCGTTAGCAACGCAACAGACGAAGGCGCCGAGGATTGACTTCTGGCTATAGGTACTGTCTTGGAAGAAGCCTGGATGGGTGAAGGAACTGTAGGCTGCGGTGGTACTGATCTTGTTGCCGAGAGATGCGATCCCAACGCTTGTGTTGCAGAAGACGCCTGCGATGTCAACACTTGCGGCGCAAGATCTTTCGATCTCGGGGGTGACACTGATATTGTTCTAGGCGCTGAAGTCGTGAGTTGCTGTGTTGGAAAGTCTGTCGCAGTCGGTCGTGATTTTGGGCCTTTAGCATTCTGTAATCGCTCACGACGAGCCCTGGCCTTCAACTTTTGGACATCTGTCACCTGAGGGAGACTGTTCTTGTGTTTTGATCCTGGACGAAGCCTCAAGCTAGTTAGTGAGGTAGCTCCAAAAAGATTTGAGTCTTGCTTACAATTCCAATGCTCGCCTGAGTTGCGTATGCTTCGTTTGATCCGGCTCTTGCGCTACGACCTTGTCGACGAATTTCGGCCAGCCGATGAAACTGCACGTGGCTTCATGAAACCCGATTTCAAAGTACATTTTGCGAATCCACTGATGTAACTCTTCATTTGTGTCAGGCGTCGCAGGAGATTGAGTATCGGCTTT
>Ga0268250_10000078_pt1 | contig 45119 bp, 47 predicted proteins | sample AgamicAsSfe_FD_200448 | JGI IMG/M metagenome (GOLD analysis project Ga0268250, IMG submission 200448) | Agave microbial communities from Guanajuato, Mexico - As.Sf.e (v2) (version 2) | ecosystem: Host-associated > Plants > Phyllosphere > Phylloplane/Leaf | place: Guanajuato, Mexico | collected...
GAAACTTATTGATTGTGTTAAACATCAACTTCTTTGGCAGCGCAGTGAAGACGCTAATTATTTCGCTGCGATTGTATATTCGGCGATTGTCTCTTTGGCACCGATAACGCCAGATGAGGGACGAAATTCTAATGACAGCGTTATACCGGAAGTTATCTCGTTAGAGAGTCCAAGGCCGCACTGTGTACTGGAGGAATTAGGAAATAACCACAAGGCGCTCTAGGTGTCTGCGCGGACGGAAGTCTGTATTGTAACGCGCGCACTATCTTAGCCTCCTGTTTATGGAAGAGACCTGAGGGTCTCGTAATCATTGAAGCAAGCCTCCACAGACGCTCTTCGACATGATCGCACTGGGTGTCAGCTATGCTTTGCACAAGCTTCATCCGGAACGGGACATGGACTTAGGTCGTCTCGTTGACCATTCGTCAATCATGCTCCTGATCTCGCACATGAGGTACGCTTCTACCTCCTTGCTCAGACCTCAGTGCCGCATTCCTACTGTCCCTCTGCCACTTCTCCGCCTCTGCTGCCTCCCGCAACGTCCACGGAATGCGTTTATGCCGCTCGTGTCGTCCAAATGTATCCTGCTGTCTTTCCTTCTCTGCATCTCTTGCTCCACCCTTGCCGCTATGCATGTCGCTGTCCTCCTGATCCACCCCGTAGTCAAGCTGCGCATTTACAAGAGGGTTTCCATCGTCGTCGACAAAACCGGATTGCGGTGATGCATCCATGTCGTCTGTGTTGAATTCGTGGTCTGGGGAGTGCCGTGTCGACGCAGAATCGGATCGTTTTGAGGAGGAGGAAGAAGGAACGTGACGTGCTGCGGTGTCCATTGATGAAGTTATGGCAGCGAATGTGAACGCGAAGAAGAGGAAGACGGGGAGGGAGAAGCGGCCGACTTGTCGCCGGCGTGGGTGTGAGTGTTGCGATCGTGGGTGGTGTCCAGGTTTGGAGGAGGAAGAATTTACATCATCAGGACGGGTTTGTTGTGGATTATCATGTAGACGACGGTAGATGTGCAGGCGTCGTCGCAGGCATGTCAGGGCAATGCTATCTTTGGCTCTGGCAGCGCTTTTTGACGCTATGAAGACGGAAGAGTGCATGTTTTCGACACAATCTCGAGATACAGATCAGAAGTAGGAATCTCAGAGAGCGCTGGATGGTGTGTGCCCGGGCTTAGGCTCTGGCATTTATACTGGATCGAGGAAGTGGTCGATGTGATAGATGTTATAGATGACGATTCCTCGGAGGTGTTTCACCCTCGGAGTGAGCTGCGCAGCACACCTGATTGGCCGTCACCAGTGATCAGATCGACAGATCAACACGTTCCGTCCCCTTTCAGGATCTCGATACAAGCTGCTCGCTCGCTACAGAAAGAACACCGTTCTCCTTCCCGTCGCAAGCGCCAATCACCCCGGCTTCGCTGTCACTGCCTTACCAGTTTACTAGCTACTAGCTGCCTATCAACCGAGACCCTTCTCGCGGAAAATGCGATAGGGTGTTACAGACATCTGGCATGGGTGACTTGTTACGAAACTCACGAAACAAGCTTCTTCGTCGCCTCACAGCGCACGGCTCGGGTTCGATCGAGGAGCCTGTCAGGTCTGATAGCTCGACCCCTGCATCTACCGGTACGCCTGCTTCACCGCCTAGCAAGAAGCCTGTGACCGCGACCCCAGTTCATCGTATCCTTGAAAGACCGAATCTGGAACAGCCAAAGCCTCTACCCTCAACAACCAAGACTGCCTTCAATCCCTCATTGGCGCCAGCAGTCGTTGTACAGGAAGCAACGCCTCCGCCTGTGCCACGAGTACCAGGACCACCTCCGAAGTCTTCCTCCATTGTCAGAGCCAACTCCCCACGTCCTGGACCTGACCGCAAGGTCGCTTTCTCAGGTGGTCTCACTGGACATATACAGCCTGGCCCCAGTACAGCGAAGACTATATCACCTCCCACTAAGAAAGACAACAGCAGTATACATCTCGGTGCACAACCTCAGATGATGACAATGTCACGACGTAAGGTGTGGATCAAGAGGCCAGGCGCATCCCCAACGCTTGTCCAGATCAATCACGACGATGTCGTGGATGAAGTAAGAGATATGGTGCTACGGAAGTACGCGAACTCGCTTGGTCGAACGTTTGATGCTCCAGATGTCACCATCAAGATCGTCCCCCGAGAACGGACACAAAGAGAAAGCGAGAGAGTCCTGAATCCAGAAGAGTCAATCACCTTGATCCTGGATACATATTACCCGGGAGGACAGGGTGTAGACGAAGCACTTTTGGTTGATGTGTCTGCGAAACGAACCCCCAAACCATCACCAAGGATTGTGAACCACATGAGCAGCTATTTCGATGATGCACGTCCAGCTGAGAACGATGGCGACTATTTCTCGTCAATGCCAGTCGCGTCTCCGAATGCAAATGGACTTATACAGGCCGCAGGCAATCGACGGCCTTCCATACAGCACGCATTCCACCCACACTCTATGGCCATTTTGGAAACTGGCCTCTTACCTGCACTGCACTCACCAGGTATAAGGAAACATAGAGAGCGACCCAGGTATGACACATAGCACGCATCCTCAGCTCAGACTGTTGCATCGGCCACTAACACAAGCCACAATAGTGCGCATCATGCTGGAGATCGGAGTCGCGGGCAACAACGATCCATGGTCGAATCTGTACATGCCCCAACACCACCTCCTCTACCGACTCCTCCCGTTCCCGACTTGCCAAAGGGATCGTCTGTAAAAGCCTCTACACCGCCGTTAGATCGTATGAGCTCGCCACGACCGCACAACAAGACCAGAATGCGAGACCGCAAGACCTCGAATGCCAATGAACGACCTGCAATAGATGGCCGGAAAACATCTGACAAGCAACCAAGCTACAGCTTTTTGGGCGGTATTGTGCCGCCCATCAACGTACTCATTGTGGAGGACAATCCCATCAACTTGCGCTTGCTTGAGATGTTTGCAAAAAGACTGAAGGTCAGGTGGTCAACGGCCATGGACGGGAGGGAGGCCGTGAACAAGTGGCGAAAAGGTGGCTTCCACTTGGTGCTGATGGATATTCAGCTGCCCATTATGAGTGGTCTGGAAGCGACAAAGGAGATACGTCGATTAGAGAGAGTGAACGGCATTGGTGTCTTTGCGAGGAGTGAAGGCGAGGAACGTGTAGGACTGCCGAAGATGAACAATGGTGTCGATGCAGCCAATGAGGATGCGATACAAGGTACTACTAATGGCGAGTCCGCAAATGGACCGCAAGAAGATGACAAACTGGATGGCGTCTTCAAGAGCCCTGTCATCATCGTTGCGTTGACCGCCAGCAGCTTGCAGAGTGACAGACATGAGGCACTGGCTGCTGGCTGCAACGACTTCCTGACAAAGGTATGTTAAGATTGTGCTTACTGAGGACGATTTTGTGCTGACTGAAGTAGCCTGTATCATTTGTGTATCTGGAGAGCAAGGTGATGGAATGGGGCTGTATGCAAGCCCTGATTGACTTTGACGGATGGCGGAAGTGGAAGGACATGGCTGCTGCAGCGGAGAAACAGCAGGCTACGTTACAGGCGAATGAAGACCCAGCGACGCGAGCGAAGCGGGAAGCAAAGGAGGCCAAGAAAGCTGCAATGATGGCTAAAATGGCCCAGAGAGCTTAGGATGAATGAGATGGGGCTGTTTTAAGCTGCTCGCTACACTGGTCTTCAAAAGCCCCTGTACTCAGCCCAGACTTATGTTCGAGTACGGTGTCAAGACTCCGAGCTGGGAGAAGTTCAGGCTGAGCGCCGTAGAACTGAATGTGTCTCATGGGCGCGTGCACCATCAAATTATGATAATGACATCAAAGAGGATATATCACACCGCCAGGTGTCAGGCCTGAGGCCTGAGCTAATGCTCGGTGGCACTCTTTCTAGCTGATTTGACCCTATACTTGTAACTTATCTTACCCTTCAGCTTTGCTAGCTTTGCTTGATGTGAATGAACATTGCTATTACAGCGTCATCCGCACTCATCAGCTCTCGACCTATGATTAGATATCCTCTAAATATGTCGAGTCACTCGAGTGAAGTGACGAAAGGTGATGGACATTAGGTTGAGCTGCAGCATGCCGTTGATTGGACGATCGATACCACGGGTATTGTTAGTTCGAGTGCGGCTCGCCTTAGTGGGGATTCTCCAGCTTCTTAGCTCAGGACGGTACATGTAGCTTACTTGACCTTATCGCGACCACATCAACACCATCATACACCTTCTTTCCTCCACACAACACCACACTCGCTGTGAGATCGCCATCAATCACATCGCTCCAGAGGGTTTCCAATCACAGCCAGCTATAAACCATTGCGATCGCACTCCCGCTCGAGTCCCGAGGTTCACCGTGTCGAGTCCTTCCTCGTATCCACACTCATCTCCCGCGCGAGACACCTACCAATATCGCGCAAACATCCAGCGCACTCTCTGAAACTCTTGCGCAACAACAGACACACCGTCATGCGAAGTTGCGACTTCCTCTAAGCTACAGCACCGGGATCGACTCCGTCGAAGATCATACCTTACAGCGCACATCACTCCACAGACCATCGACCGGATCAGGAACCATCCACTTGCGCTTGGGTCAGCATCACTGGAGGCTCCTTGCATTCCTGCAAAGACTCTACGATTTGCAGAAGCTCATTGTAGCGCATATCAAGAACTTTTAACACAACTAGCTGAAGCTTGCATCGACATCTCCCCAGTGAAACCACACAATGGCCACTGTACAGAGCGCCAGCTTAGCAAGGAACCCTGGAACGATTGGCATGGGTTCTCCGACTAGTCTGTCACAGTATCAAGCATCCGCATCGTACATACCACTGAATTCCCTCAACACTAAAGGATTTGGACAGTCTGCTGCCAATGCTGCTCAGTCTTACAATCAATCACCTACCATGCAGCGCAACTCTGCAGAGAACAGTCCGCCTAAGTACAGTCCTAATGATGCTCGGTCAAGCATGCAGAATTCAGAACGATCTGCTGTACCAGTGACGCTCATTCTCCGACGTCTGCCAGCATCCATGAGTGAGGAATCACTGACAAGTATGCTGCTCTTTGCGGAAGGCTTTCTCGAAGCTAGATTCACGCAGGACGCATTGGAGGATCCTGGCTTCCAGAATGCTCTGGCTCTATTCCAGAATGTCGAGGGCGCCAATGAGGCTCGTCAGAAGCTACATGGACGACCGAACCCTACTAACGATGCCACAATGATAGTCGAAGTTCTTGGCAGTGGTGTCAACAACAGTACTAGGGATGCGCTTGACGGGCAAGTTTTGCACCAAGTACCCTCGACATCGTCCACGGGTTCGGCTCAGTCGAGTGGTAACAGATTGTACCGCTATAACAGCACTTTCCAGTCAATGGACAAGATCTCGCCGACGAGGACGACACATACAGATTATACTAGCCCGGACGCGAGCGCTCACCAGTCGTTCCAGTTCTCTCCTCAAGGCAATGGCACATTCTCCGATCGTGCCTGGGTCTCTGGAAAGTCCGTGATCAACGACGACAAGGCGGATGATGAGACTGGTGAACTGCTCAAAGATCCTGTCGCATACGCCAAGAATGGCCAACCAACTTCGCAGAGGCATGCAAACCACTCGGACATCCCCCTATCACGCTTCGCCAACCTCAAACTCGATACCATGGACGGTGCAGGGGCCGCTGCTGGCAGTGGATATGCACAGAGAGCACCCCGAGATATCCAAAGTCCTACGGAGTTCTCCGCAAATCCTATGAGCCCGACTGGCTACTCACAATTCAGCCCTCACCTTCAGCGTCCTCATTACCCAGCAGCAAACCCAGCTGATCAGAATCCGCCCTGCAACACGCTGTACGTCGGCAACTTGCCGCTCGATACGTCTGAGGACGAGCTTAAAGCTATCTTTTCCAAGCAGCGCGGATACAGGCGACTTTGCTTCCGCACTAAGCACAATGGTCCGATGTGCTTTGTCGAGTTCGAGGATGTCACTTTTGCGACGAAAGCACTCAACGAATTATACGGGCAGCCTTTACATAACAGCATCAAAGGTGGCATTCGATTGAGCTTTTCAAAAAATCCCCTTGGTGTTCGAACCGGCCAGGGCAACAATTACGGCATGCAATCACCCCTCACGTCTCCGATTGGCTCTTCGTTCGGGAACATCGGTGCACCACCCGGCTTCAATGCCGCGAATGGCATGCAGAATCTTGGTGCACCGCCTGGCTTGAGTCCACCATCTCTTGGAAGCCCCGGCGGGTATGCTGGTGGTAATGGCAATGGAGGATTTTTCGGTTCGCTCAGTCCAACCGGGCCGTCTGGGATCAGCTCCCAACCTTTTCGCAATCAAGGCCTGCAGGGAAATGGTCAGATGACGAACGGATATAGGCATGGTAGTAATGCTGGGTCTGGCATGCCTGACTTCTTGCTTGGACGATAATCAGACAGAACATGATCGGTTCTCGGTTCATCACCAGTTTACCAAGCGGACATGGTAGTATCGCCGTCCTGAACATGCTTAATCAGTACAGCTCTTCACACTTCGATTCTTCATACACAGCATTCTTTCTTGGCACTTATTTCTGGATTTGCAAAGCGTTACGACGAGTTATGAACAATTGGCGAATACCACTGATAGGCGCATCTTCTGCACGAAACCGTATAGACGTGGAGATATTCCAGGCTCTTGTCACCAGCAGGCGTTCTTCTTTTTCATGGCTCTTTGGATAAAACATGGGTAATTGGCGCCTACATTCTGGGGTTGTTTCGGGTTTGGCAGCGAGGTGAAATATGTATGGTGGTGGGATTTATAGTAAACATTTAGCATATAGGATTGGCTCGGTTTGGATGGGTATACAGGATCACGGGCTTCGTCTACAGCTTCTTATGAAAGTATCTATCTTTTTCTCATCGTCTTCTCAGTGATAATCCCGAATTAGCCTGTAGATGTGTTGGCTATAGTGGCGATGTCAAAAAGTTGCGATCTTCATTCCTCCAACTCTTCGGCCTGTCTGCTTTATACCTGAACTGTCAAATCTCTATCAACCTCAATCAAGCTCCCACCGCTATCATGCCACCACGACCGCAAGCTCTACAGCTCCCGCATCTTTCGCGACCGACACTTTCCACCAAAGCACAACCTACACACCTCGGACGATGCATAAATCGAGACTTTTCCTCTTCCACTACCTCCACAGCAAGAGCAGAGCGCACAGGTCCAGGCCGAATATTATCACAAGCGCGACGAAACATGTTCAGATGGCTCGACGGGCCGGGGAAACAGCTGAAATATGCACGACCGGGCACGACGAATTACCTTGGAGCATATGACAAGCAAGGACGATTCGTGCGAGGTTTACGAGCTGGCCGGTCTGACAATGAGGATGCAGAGAACGATGGAGAGGAAGAGGGGAATGGGAGGAAGGGCGCTGATCGAGAGGATAATGGCAAGAAAGTCAAGAGCAATCTGCCACCAGAAACACAAGAAGATCTACGGCCATTTCCTCTCAATCCTTTCTTCCGCAGCGAGCCGGTGCTGAGTGAAGAGCTGCGGCATGAAATATACAAGCGGGTGGTGGAGAGGGGTCAGTCGGTGCGCGAGGTCAGCATCGCGCTGCAGGTCGAGATGGCTCGTGTGGGTGCCGTTGTGCGGCTGATGACCATCGAGCAAGAATGGATCCGCAAGGTCAGTTCATCTTTGCTATATTCCGTCGACTCGAACCCCTTCCGTTTTCAATGATGAGACACAACAAAAATTCGATTAGTCTTCAAGACACCGACATGGTTACAAATTTGCTTTATTTTCCTGACACCAAACACACCAACTTCATCCATCACAACACATCCATGCAACCTTTCCCATCACTAACACGTCTCCAACCATAGGGCCACGAACTCGCCCGCCCCTACCAGGCCGCCGTCCTCTCCATGGTCCCCACAACCCCGTATAATCCCTCCTCCATGCGCATCCCTCGCCACGAATCTATCAACGACCTCCCCGTGCACCCGGCGACGCTTCCCCAAATCTTCCACCCAACTTCCGAATCTCGCCACTTTACGCGTGCCGACGCCGGGCAGGTCTTCTTCTCAGGCCTTCTCCCCGCCGATGACCGAATTCCGCATCCTGAAATGATCGCCGCGCTGAAAGATCGCGCCGCTGGCCTGAATGCACGAGAGGTGGCTGAAGCGCAAACGGCGCGGATTGCGGGTATGGAGTCGAAGAGGGCGCAGAGGGAGAAGGACAAGCTGAGGGAGGTGGAGAAGAGGACGAAGGTTGTGGAGGGACGGAGGTGGGATTTCAAGTTTGTGGATTGTAGTGTTGATGAGGCGGGGAAGAAGGGCAGGTCACTGACGGCGGCGGGGTGGAGGTACGGGTTCCCGCATGAGGATAGGAAGAAGGGGCAGATTAAGATCGTGACGGAGATTGATGATTGAGATGGTTCTTTCGCGGCGAGGGCTGGTAGCAGAGATTCTAGCAGATCAGTGTAGGCAGCCTTTGCGGTCGTGGAGGGTAGGGGACGCCGTCCACATTGGACATGTACAAACATCTCGATGTCGACCCTAGGACCCAGGGTACCTGTGATCGTTACTGGCACCGGTCGAATCTGTACGCTGCTGTATTATGTCAATGAGCTGCGTAGCACCACCACAAGGAGGTATTGGGAAAGGGAGCATTAATAGCGGAGAGACACTCTCTGTTCGTCGGAATGAATATGTACGAAAGACTGGCTATGTACTATTATCTCCGAGACCACTAAAAGGTGTAAGAGTAGTGGACCGCTAGTCGTGGTAACGCTGGCCGACGTCGATTAAGAACTTCTGTTTTTCCGAGCATAGCTATAAAGACACAATACACCATGTACATGTAGTGAGCTTGGCCGATTCGTCTCCTCACGTGCATTTTTACACGCTGTGGCTACCAACACTCATCTCGTCTTGTGGCTTGTATGCTTCCCCATACGTTCTACTACCTCGAACTCGACCAAATCTCCCGGCAGGAGCTATGTGCCCTGCTTCCAGAACCCGAACGCCGTCCCTGCTGCTGAAATGCTCAAAATCTCCCCTCCTCCCTCTTTTTAATCATCGTATCCTGCCGGGATCGACCGCGGACCTGTCGGGACTGTATGATCTCGTCAGCACTAGTCCAGGTACTAGGTCTCGTAGACTTCAACTCACTTGGATATGTCATTGGAATCTGGGCTCTGGGCACAACGCCGAAAGCACGCTTGACGGATGGTGCGCTGACAAGCATAACTGGGCCGATCGCGCCGATGACGATAGAGAAGAAGATGGCGGGCTTTTCGTGGGCAGCCCAGGTCATGTACTTGACGGGCGTCCGCCAGAAATGAGGAGAGACCATGGTAATGGTATAGGATTATTTGTTCGAGGTTGTAGAGTGCGGAGACGTTATCGTGGCTGGAGGTGGTGGCGCAACTACTGTTCGACCGGTGGAGCAGATAGTTCTAGATATGTCGAGCGAGGGTAGCTTCGTGCAAGTGTGCTGGTGCAGTGTGCTCAGGACGGGTGGTGTTCTGCGGGATGTCGTTCGTCAAGGTTGCTTGCTCGAAGTCGTGCACGTGTCATGCCATTGGAACATCTCCAACCCAAAACAGGACAATTGTCATGATACTTGAACCTTATCAGAGTCCAAGATGCGTTCGATATTTGCTTCTCTACTGGCACTATGCCTGGTCGGAGTTTGCAGTGCACTAAGTGCCACTGGAAACAGACTACTAGTGATCCTGGACGATGTGGCAGACAAGGACAAGTATTCACAGTTTTGGGATGATCTCCATGGTCAGCTATAGCTATAACAGCACGTATTGTACTGGCCTGCAGCTTGCTAAAGTGAAATACAGGACGAGGCTATGAAATCAACTATGATACACCAAAGTCTGATCCCGCGCTCTTCGTGCACGGCGACCTTGCATACGACCATCTGCTCCTCCTGCCAACAAGACTGAAGACTCTCGGTCCCGCCTTGACGCCCAATATCCTCCTCGACTTCGCAAAGCACAACGGAAACATCCTCCTCGCACTCTCCGCAGACACTCCAACACCCAGCTCCCTCGTCTCCCTCCTCCTCGAGCTCGACATTCACCTCTCCGCAGACCGCAACGCCCTCGTGGTCGACCACTTTAACCACGACACCGCGAATGCAGACGACAAACACGACGTGCTCCTAGTCGCACCTCCTAACGCTCTCCGTGCCGACGTCAAGAACTACTTCTCCGCCGAAGGTGTGCTAGCCATCCCTCGTGCAGTCGGCCAAGTCCTCGGCAACGCAAGTCCTCTGCTCGCGCCAATCCTGAAGGCACCCGCAACGGCATACAGCTACAACCCCAAGGAGGAAGCCGAGGCAGTCGAAGACCCTTTCGCGACGGGCCAACAGCTCGCCCTGATCTCGGCTATGCAATCGCGTAACTCTGCCCGCTTCACCGTCCTCGGGTCTGTGGAGATGCTGCAGGATGCCTGGTTTGGTGCCAATGTACGCCCATCTGGAAATGATGTCCAGAGCGAGGGTCCTACTGTCCCGACTGCAAACAGGGAGTTTGCCAAGAAGCTCACGGGCTGGACGTTTCAGGAGCTGGGTGTTTTGAAGGTGGGCAGGATCGTGCATCATTTGAACGGCGACGATGGCGATGCCACGCCGGCCAACAACACAGCCGTGGCTCTCACCACTACCGACGTCAACCCGAAGATGTATAGGATCAAGAATGACGTGGTATGTTGCCCTATTTCTCAGCAGATTGCAAGACAGCTCACTGATATACCACCACAGACGTACACGATCGAGCTCTCCGAGTACACCTGGGACCACCTGCACCCCTTCAGCCCACCCTCCACCGACTCCATCCAGCTCGAATTCACCATGCTGAACCCCTACCACCGCCTCTCCCTCTCCCCCTCCCGCGCCCTCTCCGTAGGCAACACAGCCAACAGCACCCTCTTCACGACAACCTTCCGCGTCCCTGACCAACACGGCATCTTCAACTTCCGCGTCAACTACAAGCGGCCCTTCATGACGTACGTGGACGAGAAGAACACGGTCACGATACGCCACTTTGCGCACGATGAGTGGCCGAGGAGTTGGGCGATCAGTGGGGCGTGGGTGTGGATCGTGGGCGTTTGGGGGACAGTGGCGGGGTGGGCGGCGTTTGTGGCGGTGTGGTTGTATAGTGCGCCGGTGGAGGAGAAGAGGAAGGGGAAGAAAATGCAATAGGCGAAAGTCGTTAAAAGTTGTGTATATCAATCTATGGAAAGAAGACAGCATGTAGAAGCTAGAAGCTGGAATGTGCTTTCCTGTCTGACAAGTGCCCTTCCTAAACGCCTGTTGAGACATCCCAATCATGAAGTCTGATCCCAAGTCCTGTTCATAGTCATGTCTCCATAATTTCATTCATGCTTCCAGGTCCAGGTGGCCTCGTGAAGACCTCCGTAAGCATCTCAAGTCACACCTGCCGCTGAGCATCATACCTCTGTGATGGTAGGTTTGATGGTGTGACTGGGCATCACTGTTCGCCACGAAACTGACTATGTTCAAGCCTCGTCAGTGCCGTCCTCGTCCTCCTCGTCAACATCCCCATCGTTAGACTCTTCACCAGCCTCCTCCCCGCTCTGCTCCCAAGGCAGACCTGTGCCAACATCATCACCATCCGTACCTTTCTTGGAGAGTGCCGTCCTATCCTTGGTCCTCTTCTTAGGCCTCTCCTCCACCTCTAACTCATCGTCTGACTCTAGTGGAGTATCAGCCCTCCTTTTACGCCTGGTACCCTGTTCAACCCCGGAGGCGCGCTCCACGACCTTCCATGGCATCTCGCTCTTCTCGACTTTGGCACACGTCAAGTGCGCAATCGCAAAGCTCTTGGTGTCCAGACTGGAGTTGTTAACGACGAGTACTTCTACATATGGCTTAACACCCTCCTTCATCAGGCCCATCTGTTCGTCGAATGACCTGCGCCCTTTGCTGCTCAGAGGGAAGAATTGGGCAAAATCCTCAACGGCTTGGCTTGCAAGGTAAGCTTCGCCACCGGTAGCGACGGCATTGTAGAATGTAAAGCCTTCATCGGCGGCGTAGCGAGCAGCATCGGTGCAGATGTGCTGGCCAACCCAGTGACGGTACAGGTTCATCGCCATCCACGCCACGACCTGTGCAGCGTATGCGTCAGTGCGCGTGCTGCCTTTGTACAGGACTGTGGCGCCGCCGGGACCGACGTTAGGCTCTGTGGGTCTTTGGAGATGCGAGGGGTAGTGGCCTAGGATGAGGCGTTCGGCTGTCATTTTGTCGGCGTTCAGGGCCTGCCACTTTTTCTCGCAGAGAGCGCGGACTTCGTCGTCGAGGTGGGGTGAGCTTTTGATTTTGGTCCATTGGCCGACCATGTGGATGATCGCTTCACGCATGATGACTTCCGAGTGTAGGCGCATTGCGAGACTGGCCCAGACTGGAGCGTTTGCACTAATGCTACGATAGAGGACTTGACCTTGCTTGATCAGGGCGTTGTCGATGTTGAGCGTGATGACTTTGAGTGAGCCGAGAGATTCGGCGACGTCAAGGAGTCCAATAATGTCGGCGACAAGCTTGTGGATGTTGCCTTCGTCGAGATTGGCAGGAAAGTGGTAATAAGACCGGAATATGTTGTCATAATGTTTGAGAAGGGGTGAGGGGAGACGGCCATTGTCGGTGGCGATGTCGCTCATCATACCACGGGCGCGTCCGCGATCATCGAGAAGCTGTAGAAAATGCTATTTAGCCATGATCCTAAACCAGTGAGGTGAACATGACTGACTCTCAATACCAAACTGCCGGTGCCTGCTTGGTCATCGTGTGGCAGTTGCAGCTCGACGCGATAGGTAATCTTGACTCCTTCTTTCCTGGTCTTCGAACTGAGCTTTGCGGCGCGGTCCTCGGAGAGTAGTCTTCGGAAGAAGGTTGAATGTAGGCGTAAGGTGCGTGCGTGGAGGTGATAGGTTTGATCGTGGGCCAGGACGACTAGTACATCGCCGTCAAGGAAGTGAGGGAATCCACCACCAGCTTGATCTGCTGAGGAGACTGGAGAAGTCATGGCGGACACCGTGGAGAGCGGATGTGAGTGACGCGATGCTGGATTGAATGCTTGAGGCTTGATACGCAGCTTCGATCCTTGATGTAACGGAAAGTACGAAATGATGCGAAAATTTCAAAGCGATGGCGCGCATGAGGTATATGAAGATGGATTAACCTCCAACGGAGAAGAGTTGTAGGAGGAGGAAGAAGAATTGTGAGAAAGCAAGATGAAAGTTATGTTGTTGTCAGATCACGAGGCACGCCGTAGCAACAGAAGAATAAGCATAACGTGATCACGTGCCTCAGGTGACTCAATTGAGCAAGTGCGCTCTTTCCGTTTTCATTTCACCAACTTTATGAAATTGATGCATCGCGCCTACCAGTTTTGACGTGACAAAATCGACACTGCAGTGTACGCTGTGGGTATCCTCTGTGAGCTCTGTAAGCCTCTGGAGCTCTGTAAGCCAACTCATTAACGTGATGAGACATGCGTGCAATCGCTCGTTTCGTGTTCTCAAGGTTCCAAAGCTCAGACGTGGCGTTTCAGTTTGAAACGCATCTGAAGTCTAGCGTCACACGTGCCATCAAATACGTCATGACTTTTCGTGTTGTATCAGCCAATGTGCACATCTCAATCCATATATTGCATCTCGCAAGCACGACATCTTTGATCCTCTTAGCATTCAGTATATACCTCGCGACAATGTCAGCATTCTACAACAAGCCGCTCTTCGCCCTTTTCGGCTCTCTCAGCGCCATCGCAGCCTCCACATACTACACGTCTCAGAAACTAGACTTCAACTACGAAGAGTCAGAAGCGCGGGCCGATGAGCTGGAAGGCACGTTGCGTGGGCATATAGGGCTCATTGAAGAGGCGCTGGATAGACTGGAGGGCAAGAAGAACTCGAATCAGATGTATGCACACAAGAGGCTTCCATTCAGCTGGGAACGAGCTGACGCCGATCTAGGCACGCGCTATATACGGAACGAACACGGAATGAGAAGAAGGACGACAAGAAGAAATGAACTGAAAGGATACCCAAAATAGAAGCGATGGTATAGAATCAAGATATCTACAAGCTCGCCGACGTGGCCTTTCTCACACGGAAACCCCTTCGTGGTGCGTGTATCCTAATGTCTCGCCCAGCCGCTGTGCGCTTCTCTATCACCACTTCCTCCGACGTCAGCCTGATCAGCTTGCCCTTGTCCTTATGGTTCATGCCCGTGTCCGCGGGGAAGACTTCGACCTCCTCATCTGCATGGAGCTTGATCGGGTCCTGCTCATTCACTTGCATACTGCCCTCCTCTGCCCAGCCAGCCGTCCCCCATGCCTTCTCGATCTCTGGTCCCTTGATGTTCACTACCTTCGGCACCGTTGCTTTCGCTTCTTTGACGGCTTTCTCAAATCGTGCCACCCAGGCGAACACCTTCGGGAATTCATCTTTTGTTGCAATCTCATCCACAGCACCCTTCATTCCAAACAACCAGCTGAAGAGCCACACGCCTTCAATGTCGGCAAGCGTCGGCCCTTGCTCCACCGGAGTATCGGCTATCCAAGCACGCTCGTCACTAAGAAGTGTATGCTCAACAAGCATGAAAGCATCCTTGAAAGCCACAAGGGCCTCGGGCCGTCCTTGTTTCATGGCGGATGTTGTCCAACGAGTGCCGGAGAAGTCCTCGCGATCCTTCTGGAAACGCTCGTCATTGAGAAGCGGCAGATCCAGCGGGATTAGCTTGGCCGCGGTCGCAAATCCACCGCTGCCATCGATCATGAAGCGCGAGAGAAGTGCTTGCACCGATATACCATACTTTGAGCTCGGAGTCAGCGGAGCGCGGATGGTAGTACCGTAAGCGCTCGTGGACGGGAACAGCGTCTCGAGCTTCTCCAGAATCAGACGGGTGTCAACGTACACATCCCGCCCGATCGAAAGGATGGGGATGCGCCGATACGCGATATTGAGCTTAGCTAGATCTGGGCGTGGTAGTAGTGCTGGTTGCAGCTAAGTACAATTAGTCCTGAGTTGTCAGCTGTCCCAGGCAAAGCTTACACATTGTTTGTAAGGAATGCCACGAAGTTCGAGATACCACACTATGCGTCGGGCATATGGGGAGAAAGGGTAATGGAATAGTACAATGTCCTCAGTAGTCGACATTGTGTTGATGATTGTTGCATCGAAGCTTCGAAAGAAGGTGTTCAATGTAGAGGAGAATAGATCGGCATGCGATCGCTGGACCTCGGCTGACTCCTTTACATTCGCATTCGCTTCACCATAATCATCGCGTTTCGAATTCAACCACTTTCGCAGCGTCGCCATTTGCCTGACCGCTCTGTCCCATGGCCAGCTGTCGTGCATGCTCTGCCTCGGCAGGGTTTGTCTCCATGAGGTCACCCTCTTCGGCATGAGGGATAGCGCTGGCATCGGCTCCTTCAAGCAAATCGCGGTCACCTTCACGAACACTCCGACGTTCAGCACTAGCAGGATCGTTTCCAAGATCGAGCTCGCCCTCGTCTTCGTCGTCGTCATAGGGTCTGGCACTAGTCTCGCCTTCGTCCATGCGTCTGCGTACTTCGGCCGCCACGCGCATGCCATCGGTGACGATGTTGTCCAGCATACCACGCAGACCGCTATTGCCAGGTGGCTCCACACCTGCTACTGGGCCAGCACTAGGTACGGGTACCGACATACTCGCTCGGGGGTTGGAGAAAGTTGTGAGATTGCCTGCCATCGAAGGGCGTGGTATGAGTCCAAGAGCATTTGACAGGTAGAATGAGTCGGGAAAGAGATTCTCGAAGAACTGCTCCAGTGTCTCATCTGCAAGGATGAGCATTCTAAACGTGGGCAGGGTGATGTGTAGAGGTTTTGACGGATCCAGTGCAGCATTGGCAGCAATAGAAGGTTTTCGTGCTACGGGAGATGTCGGAGTTGGTGGTGCTAGAATGCCTGGCGTGGACTCTGTTGGCGTTGTAAGAGTAGATTTAGAACCTTCGTCGAAAGACATCAAATCCTCTTCATCATCACCGATCTCGAACTTCTCCAGACTGGCGTTGGCGTGCTCTAATGTGATCGCATCTGCTCGACTGGCTTGACCAGGATCAGCGTATTCGAAGCAACGTCGGATGAAAGCCGAGATGCCGGTCAGGAACTTCACGTCTCCTCCATCCTCAGGGTCATCTTGTGCGGGACCGGACACAGAAGCTTCTGTGCCTCGCCGCCTACGTTGTATAGCAACAGGTGGTCCGAAGCCTCGCCTAGAGAGGAACAGAAGACCTTCGGACATCTTGAGAACACCTTCCTTGTCAACTTTTCCAGTCTGCTCATCATCGTACAAGGAGAAGAAGTATTCGATAGTCGACATGATGTTCTTATCACCCTTCACTGAGGCCAATCCGGACACCACGTTCTGCAGGCTGAGCTCTCCTCTCTGATCGACGTCCCATTTACCGAATAGTCTTTGCATGAAATCATGGTCGGCAGGCTCAACCCTGCCCGTACCCCAATCTGATGGCCTGCGTCCATCAATAGCACCGTTCTGGGTCAAAGGATTGTGAGGTGACCCGGCAGGATCTGCTACTGCCCAGCGAGCAATGCCTGCAAGGAACTCTCGGAAAGCATCGTAGTTCATCTGAGTCGGGCTAGGACCAAGCCCGACCCTGCCCATCTCGATAGTCGTATTGCCAAGACTGCCTGCAACGAGTTCAAGAGCTCGTAAGTGGCCAGCCTTTGCTCGTCGATCATTCTCGCGCTGGGCGAGCTCAGCGCGCCGCTGGCGGTCATACAGTATCTGATAGAACCGGTCATAGAGAAATCCAAGCTCTTCTGGTGCCAGTTTCTTGCTATCAGGGCCGAGATTACGGAGCGAGGTACGCTTTGCGAAGTTTTCGATGTTCTCGAGAACGCCATCCTTGTACTTTGCGCGTTGCTCGTCAATAGTCTGCTGTGTGATCCCAGAGAACTCCTGTAAAGCAACGACTAGCAGTTCCTGGAACCTGGTGATAGCACGGAGTTTCTCATTCTCCGATCTTGGATGTGCTGACTCGTCGAGCCTTGAGAAGTATGTCTTGAGTATTGATATGAAACTACCGTCATCGGCAGCATCGAGGAGCTCCTCGCCATTAAGTCGTAGAATGGCCAAGCCGATCTGAAACAGGACTCGAGGTCCCTCGACGAAGAACAGATCGAGCACCCGGAAGGCGAACACAAGGGGCATGGAGTTGATATACAAAGACAAGAACCAGGGTAGAGATACTACGGATAGCTGCACGTCTGACTTGGACAAGTGCTCCCAAAGCACTGGCATCGTCTTTTCGACGAGGGACTCGAACACCTTCTGGTCCAGTAAAGTGCCGTACATCGTCGTGGAGTAGTACCCTGGCAGAAGTCGATCGCACAGGACGGAAAGGAGATAGAAGGCTTGTTCTTCGGACATGTAACTTGAATATGGTCAGTGTGTGGCGGAGGTGAAAGTTCATTGGAGAACTTACATGAGTAGCGCAGCAACGACAATGTTCATCGCCTGACAATAGCCTACCGACTCATTCGTCCAACTATATGCTGTGAGAACTCTTCGCAACCTTTCAATGCCTTCTTGGCTCTGGAAGCCTGGATATTCTGGCAGACTCCGATTCAAATCTTTCTCAATCTCATCGATAGCCATAGATTCTTGCCCTTCATATTTCTTCAACGTATTCTGAAATTGGTTCGGATCCTGTAGTCGTAGATATATAGCGCCAGATGTGAGCTCCCACATCTCTCCTCTTAATCTGTTTGGCAGCCCGACACGAATGAGCTTGTGGAAGTTGGGCTGGCGGACGAGTGTTAGATTTCGGCCATTCTCCATCAGGTATTCCCGCCATAATCTCATCTTGCTCTTGTCTCGCAATTTCCGTGCATCGCCAGGATACTTGAAGATCATGCCCAGACCAGCATCCGGTGGCTGTCGCGCGGGTTGCCCATCCGCTTCTGTATCTTTCGCCGTCTTGCCCTCCTCGCTCGCTAAGAAGAATTCCGAGTAGCACGCTGCCGAGACCACTCTGAGATTCGGCAGGAATTTCGTCCCCAAGCGCAATCCCTTCTTCAATCCATCGCAGAATCTTTCGCAAGCTTGCCGACTACCAACGAGCTCTATTGTAAACTTCCTAGGCGGAACCTTGGCTTCAGAACTGTTCGGCGCTGCCGCAGCACCACTCCATGTGGTTAGGGATAGTGCAAACTCATGACTTTGACTCTGTAGTCTCTCGACTCTTCTTATAGCAGACAGCGGCACGGTGAAGCCATTTCCTGCAGGTCCTGTTCCATGTGTCTGGCCAGTGAACGCGCTTGCAGCACCGATGCTGGAACCAGGAGTAAAGCTTGATGTCTGTGTGGAAAAGCACAGGTACTGCTCGCTGATGTGTAGGCGACCTTCGTAGACACTTCCTGGTACCCATCGCAGAGCAGACTTTTCACTCGCGGAAGCGCCCGGTCGTGTTCGTGTGCCAACTAGTCGGAAGAGGACGAGCTGCGCGCTGATCTCGTCTGTTGGGGATTGCGAATCTGGAAGTCGAAACTGGCGGCGGAAGAGGATTGCTTTCGAGCTTTGTCGGTCGGCATCGGAGAGTGGGTTATTAGCATGCTCGAGCAATAGTTGCGCCTTCTGCACTAGTGACTGGAACATGGTAGTGAGCGGGAGAAAGACGAATCCAAAACAATTGCAGCACTGATGCTAGTGGACAACTTAGTAGCCTCCCATTTGCTAGTGGTGACAATTGGTTCCTATAACAAATACGACACAAAGGAATGGAGAGTTCGAGCAAAGCATTTGACCTCGAGGCTGCGGAAGCTTGAGGAGCACGGTACGTAACCAGCGAGGTGTTTCAAGTCTTGGCACTTTCCCCGCATATATTCGTTCGCAGCAGGATAACCCCTGAGACTCTCTCTCATGAATTAGAATCAGAGCACCAAGCCCTCTCTCTCGAAAGCCTTTCGCATGCATTAATCCTGCCTGCCTATTCCCTCTATGAGACCTCCCGTCACATGCTGCCAGCTTCACCCGTCCTCCTTGCCAATGTGATTCCAGCGACTCAAATGTTCAGGAATGAGCTCCCCGTATGAAGCGTCTTCTGCTTTCGTACTACAAAGAAGGCAATGATTCCACCGATCATGGACAGAAACCACAACAGCACGTTCGTCAGATCAATCCAAGTGGCATACTGCATCCGCTTCGTATTCGTGCCCTGATACCTCTCCTTCTCACTGAGACTCCGATGCAGGTATATCTTGCTGAATATGCCGAAGAGTGCGAGCCATAGCATACTACCAATGAATCGCGTTAGCATATACGGATAATGTGTTCGCGGCTGGGACACTCGGGGACCTACAAGAGCAGCATATCCCAAGCAAAGAACCGATGTGCTCTGATACCAGGTATCATGTATATCAGACACGTCAACGCGAGAGACCAGCAACCACTTCCGCATAGAGCCACTGTGGTGGGATTGGCAGATGTGCTTGACGATTAGTGTCCAGATGAATACCGTATAGACCTGCTACTGCCAGGCCAAGCAAAAACTGTGCCGTCCGAACAAAAACACGAAGGATGAAGGCGACGAATTGTAGGTCGAAATGACGATTGACGAAACCCATAGAGATCTAGCTGTTTATTGATTCTGGTAGCAGTAGAGATGTCGTGTGGTGATTGTTCCAAAACGATATGGCGTGCAAGTAGTGGGTATTGATGTGGCTAAACGTTCGGTTGTTGAAGTGTGAATTTACATAAACAACGTGAAATCTAAAGAAGAAGACTGCCAAGCCCTGCCACGCGACAGGCAAACGACTGCATCAATCGCGTGCCGGCAGGTGCGACCCTCGAGGACGTATGAGCCTGTTGATAAAACACGTAGACAATTTCCATTGCAGTACGGGTGAGGAAATCTTGACTTGCATTATCGTATTCGGCCTTGATCAGGGTTTGCAGCAGCGTCGTCAAGCCTGAGATGTTTGCATATCCATCCTGTGCTTTGGCTTTGAGCTGGCCTTGGTGGATGGATAGCGGCTGCGATTAACGCTGCACCGATAGCCGTCGAAATTAGCAGGCAGGATACTCCGATTCAGGAACTCGTGGCGTAGGACGGCGCAATCGTGCGCATATCTACAATGGCTTGTGCGTGGTCAGTCCGTGTAGTGTAGCATCACTTCTAGTGAAGCTTCACTCCTGCGGCAGCAGACTGTTAGACGCGCGCCGTGAGATTAGTAAGCGCCGAGGGGCGTTTTCTCGCTCGGAAAAATCACAGCATTGTGGGAGCAGTTGCTGGATGTCGAGCTGCCGAAAGTACTGTGGTACTTGGAGCGGACTGGAGGATAACATCAAGGTCCGAGCCTTTCATCTACTCTTCCTCCTCGTCCTCGTCTTCCCCGAATTCAGGCTCTCGTCCTTCGATCAGGTCTTGCAAGACAACCTCCAGAGCCTCAGGATCCAATCCTTGCGCTTGGAGCATGCTTTTGATAGATGCGATTTGTTCTGGCGACAACATCCCTGCCAGTGCTTGGATATTGCCTGGATCGATGGGCTGACTAGAGATGGCACTATCCTGTGATGAAAGACCGTTTTGCTTCGGCGCTTCAGGAATCTTGCCCACACCAATCTCGGTCTTCTCTTGCTTGGATTGCTCGGGGCTATGTGTCGTGGCAACGACCGAGACGTGACTCGCTTGTTGTAGGATCGGTACATCTGTAGCTTCACGCTCTGAGCTGCTTAGCCAAACTATGACGGGTACATCAGACTCTTGCACAGGCTTTGTTTGTATGACCTTCTGTCGTTTGCTTTGGCGAGATATGTCCTCCCCCTTGGCCTTTCTCTTCTTGCTTGTATTCTTCAGCGGGGCTTCAGCGACAGTTGACTTCCTGGTCCGTCTCTTGCCCTGAGCTTCGTCGTAGTAACCCCCCTCCGAAAGATACTCCAGGTCAATCCAGTACTCATAGGCATCGTGGTCTTGGTAGGAACCTTCGAATGGCTGTGCGTCCGGTACTTGGGATTCCGCTAGCTCGTCCTACAGCTGGTCAATTTCTAATTCTGTTGGCATCTGTCCAGGAAGCCTACCCACAGCTACTTCAAAGGCGTCGTCCATATACAGCCACTCCTCATCGCTGTCGAAGCCATCGTCTGAGTCCCCATAGTCAGACATGCTATAATCGTTGTATCACGCTCCAAACAGTGCATACTACTGCCTCGTAGATCTGCCAGCAGAGATGCGCCTTTGGTAGTCTGCAAACAAGGCAGGCACATCTACAGCTGTATGTGGAAGTTGGAACTCAAGTTGTTTCAAAGTTGTTGTCAGTTCCAATGTCACTGTTGATCACTAATCTACCCTGTTCCTGTTTCCGTACCACCAAGCACCACTACCTACCTTCCACTGCGCCGATCCGCTCTGGACACCGGTTCTTTCTCGTACCCCCGAGAGACAGAGTCAATCACGAGGGATAGCCGGTTGGTAATGACATTTCAGATCTCAAATACTGTACAAGAAGTGTGCTTTCAAAGCACTAGATGTTTATATAGGAGCAGCATTAATTCTCCCGCCCGTCCGTTCCTTTTCGTCTCGATATCCTATCCATATCGTCACGTCATAAATCACCTGTAAAGCTTAAAACCACCCGGCACAAGCTTCTGGAATGTCTGGCTAGGGTCAAACTGCTTAGACACTGCCCTGAGCTGAGCCTGGTTCGCCGCGCCATAAGACGCGATCGGATCCTGGGTCTGGAGCGCATAGTTGAGGTAGATGTAGTCGTTGAGAATGCCCGCTGCCTTTGCCAGGGCCGTGGCTTGTGCCACGAACTGGTTTGATGCATTCTGCAACACAACGCTGCTGCTGGCCAGAGCCCAGCTCACGGTCAAGTCGACAATGACGAGGTTACCGTCACTGGGGCACAGTCCGAGTGAGTTCTTGCCACAGCCGGGGTTCAACATGGCCATGGTCAATGGCTGGAGAACCATGGAGGTCTGGAGGTACGGGTCCGTCTTGGCGGCGACGAGAGGACCAAAGATTGTGTCGGAGAGGTTCTTGAGGGTTGACATGAAAGCCTCGTTGTTCTCGAATGTGAGGGTGCCGAAGACGTAGAATTGGCCGTTGGGAGTGCCGGTGGAGAGCTCCTGGGCGAAGCTGGTGATGTTGGCAATGCGGGTCGTGTCCTCGAGCTCGGGCGCAATGGCTTGGAATTGAGCCAGCTGAGAAGGCCATGGCTGTGGCTGGGTGTTGGTGAAGTAGTTTACGTATAGCTGGCCGGATACAACACCATTCACGTATGCGTTGATGACCTGAACATCGTTGGGAGGGTTGTAGATGTCTCCAGTAGATTCAATCAGGTTGTAAAGTGCGCTGTACTGCTGGCTCTCGCTTGTGGGCAAGTAGACGACTTGTCCACCCCACATGTTGCCTTGCGCGAATGTCTTGAACCAGAACTTGGTCACGATACCGAAGTTGTTGTTGCCACCCTTGAGAGCCTTGAAAAGGCTGGGAAACGTAACGGCGTTGACCTCGAGAATGAGACCAGTACTTGTGACGAGCTGGAATGTAGTGAATTAGCAGGCGTGTCGCAGACTTGTTTCAGGCAGGTTTCAACATACCTCAAATTGTTGGACCCCATCAGCTGCAAAACCGGTGTTGCTAGAAAAGAAACACTTTCCGCCACCAGTAGTAAGACCACCAACACCGACAGGTGCGACACGTCCACCACAGACCATGAGGTCCTGCTCAACGAGCACATTGTATACATCGATCCATCGGGCACCACCACCAACGGCGACTGTTGCGTTGTTGTTGGCAACGACGATCTCGTTCATTGCGGAAAGATCAATGGTGACACCATTGCCGCCAATGTTGGCAGCACCGGCCCAAGAGGTGTGACCACCACCACGAACTGCAAATTGTATGTTCTCGGCAACGAGGATGTCAACTGCAGCGACAACCTCGAGAGCACAGGTAGGCGTTACTCGGCATGCTGGCATAAGCGAGGACTAATAGCGTCACTTTAGGAGGAGTATTAACTACAGCAAAGTCCTTGGACATACCTCCTGGACCGACCAGTAGCCAGCATCTGGCAAACCTGTCTGCTCTTGTTCATATACTGGCGAGCCTTCTAAGCTGACCAGATTCGGAAGTGCCTTGGCCAATACCGTACACTATGCCATGTTAGCATGGCTTGACTTGACGAGACTGAAGTTTGATGCTAGAACTTACGATCTGTGTGGCATTAACATTACGAGAGGGTGATTTGTGCGGTTGCCCATTCCATGAATCATCCACTCCCCAGGCTGCAGAGAGCCCAGATAAGGTAGTTGCTGCTACGGCAAGGGAAGAAGAGAACTTCATGGTGAAAGGTTTCAAGAAGTGTATGATGGCAAAAGGAAGGTGATGGAGTGTTGCAAGGAGCCGACAACGAATGTGGGCTGTTTCACATTCTTATATCAGACTCAATCGTGGTTTGCAGCATGAAACCGAGAAACACGCGCGTGGCGGCATACAGACTAGTCCGCGAACCACGTTTGAAGCTCGCCAAAGTGCCACTTGCCGCACTTTTTCCAATAATTGGACCGCCAGTAGCAATATCCTGTTCATTGAGGCTGAGCCGCCGTTCGAGGCTTCTATGGAAGCAGTTGGCCTCGCCTGAGGTCTCCAGTCCCAGTATGGTCGCGTTGTAAGCGAGGACGATCAGGCAACGTGCTCCGTCCACGAGCATAGGCTCGAGCTTATCGGCGAATAGCAGCGGGGTACTGTATACTGGGCGGGGGCGGGAAGCAGAACAGACAGACTAGGAACAGCGTGTTGAGGGGAGTTCGAGACTACTGGAGCTGATGAGCAGGACCTTGAGTTTTAGCGTGAAGAGCCTGTAACCGAGCTCCAACACCCGACCAACAAGAATCCAGCTTCTTCGAGAAGGGGGCGATAGACGAGCACAGACGACGAGAGCCAGGAACAAGAAACGTTGCGAGGCGGATGAATGTGAGCTAATTATTCATCAATTGACGCCGGACGTTGGGCACGTCAAAAGTCAAAACGGCAGTTGATGCTTTCTTGAAGAGGTGCATTTTATGGTGAACAGAAAGCGCAGCAGACATACATGGTTGATCGAAGTAAAGATTGTAACAGTGAACGACGCGTGGCAGCAAGAAGTATATTTCTTGACTGCGTCGCAAGAGTAGCACAGAAGATTCAGCTACGATGAACTAGGGTGTCATGGTGTCGAGCAACATTTCAGGGCCAACGCCACCATTCATTCCCCTGTTCCAGGACAACCCAGAAAAAGGCGGCACGGCCCAGCGACTCGTCAAGGGACACAAAACGGGCGTGTTTCAAGTGGTGCTTGCGAATCGAGCCAGTCTTCGCACTGGCCCTACTACTAGCCGCAGACTGCAAGCGTGCGAGCAGTTTTCCATAGCATTTCAGTAGTCGCAAAACCTGAGCATATCCCTGTCCTCTTGATGGGAGACGGCTGGCCAGCCTGGTCGCGTTATTTGCTTCGCTTGCCAGGTTGCGATCTTGCTGCTCGCTTCGCAAGTGTGTCAAGTTCGCGTCTGATTTCGAAGGCTTCCAGTGAGCCACAAGACTGGGATTCTCGGTGATGAGGTATATTTCGACACCGACAGTCTTTTGGGGACGAAACTCGTGGTACACTATGGCTAGCATATTGACTATTGCATGCGCATGCATGATCGTGTACAAGCCCTTTGCGAACATCGCCCTTAGACCCTGGAAGAGTCTTGGTAGGTGCTTCTCCCGGCAGACTCGAAGCTGCAGGTAGCCGAAACATCATGCTCCTACTCGGTCTCATGATCGTTATCAGGATTGTCAGATCCTAGATTCTACCCTCAAACTTCACTATCATGTAGCCGTAGGCTGTTGTATATGGTGTGATCGCTCTTCTACTTCTCCTTCCCCATCGTGATCTGCACGTAGCAGTGACAGCACAGTGAGTAATACCGAGTCCCGAAATTGAGAATCACATGGAAAGTCTTTTTTGTATCCTACAGAATCCTCTGCATCATCTGCATGGCAATAAATGCAATATAACGCACTAGAAGTATGAAACAATCCGACAACTCCGTTGACTCGTTGATAGACGAGGCGGGGATATGTGGAGCAAAAGCAAGACCTAGCGAAGTAGCATGCAGTCACGAAATCTGTCCTTCTTTAGACAGCCTCTCATCGCCGTGGACTCGACCTGCTTTTCCAGCTATTCATTTGACTTATCTCTTAGCGTGTGCTTTGAATCTAGTGCATTCAACGATGCTTAGAGCTCCCCACATCCTCTACTAGATCCTCCGCCCCCATTGTCGTTGCCAGAAGGCAGGACAGAGGGTAGGATACTGCACTTGAAACTAGGCAATAGTACGATTTTGACTCCACGGAGAGTACCACTCACTTGGTCAGCTGCAGTCAACCGCCTTTGTCACCAAGTCTATCTGGGGCAATTGCACACGCCATCCACCCGTCACCCGTTGGGGCGCTTCAATCGCCATCTCGCGGCGCGACCCCCGTTCTCCCGCTCGTCCTCGTCCAGTAGCGATGGCTGAAAAGCATTAGTTCTGGGGCAGTCCTGGCCGCCAGTAGTCCACCCAAAGACTTAGACAGGCTTCCCGCTACGATCGTGCCTCGCCCACATGGCTATTCCCCGGTGCGCGATTCATGACTAGATAGTATTGGTCCACTATACATCATGCCATACCCTTCCCCCTGGGTTTTGTTCTACATACTCTTCACCCTCACAGCGTCCTACGACTCGAGTATCATATCACATCACCTCTGTCACTCACTCCCGGTTCCATCTCTCGTTTTGATCGTCTGTCGAGCGTGAAATATTGCAGCAGAATCTCGTCTGGAAATCACTCTCGGCTCGGGGCGATCGGCAAGTAGCCGCGGTGTCGGGATTTTGCTGGTATACTGCCTGTGACACTGCAGAAATATGCCTTCTTCCAGTAGTAGCTATGGTTCAGAACCTCACCTGTCGTCGACTGGCATGAATGTGAGGCACTCTCCACGGTCGCCACGCATTGATGCACATGTCCTGACCGGTGTACACAGGGTGTGGTGTGGTTTGAGACTGTCATCGCCACTTTATTCGTTATTGCAAGAACATGGACCAGGATTTGGCTGAAAGGTCATCTCGAATGGTAAACGTTCGCATATCCTGAGGCATACTCGCATCGACTAACGTGCGTTTGTAGGGACGATTATTGGGTATTCACTGCATGGTTGGCATTGTTCCTCATGAGCTGCCTGTATACCGCAGCTATTCCAGTATGCAGACAGTATACACGTCTTCGAGATGCTCTCAACTGATCGTTCCCCTAGCAAATATTCCTCCTCTATGCAGTTGGTGCTGAAACAGAGGCACCCCCAGCAAATTTCGTGACGACCGTGTCTACTTTCCTGAAACTCCAATTTGCTATCATTATTCTCTTCTGGACAAACATCTGGGCTGTGAAGGCTTCTTTCCTAGCAGTCTATAAAGGCATCATCGACCAGCGACTCAATCCTTGGAAGACTCGTGCATGGTGGGCTATAACCATGTTCACTGCTTTGAGCTACATGGGCTGCTGGATCACTCAATTCCTCAGCTGTCAACCTTTCCATACATATTTCGAACTTGGTCAGTGGCGAGTGGAGCAGCCACCTGCTGCGACCAGTCTTCTCTTTCCACGAACTGACGAGGATGTCTAGGTGCTTGCGAATCAGCACGCGATTTGTACATTTCCAACATGAGTCTCTTTTACGCGTCAGGCGTCGATATTGCCGCGGACATCTTGAGTAAGCCAATTCACCAAACGATCACGGGGACAACAGCTGACACTTCAAAGTCATGGCCTTGCCGCTGAGCATATTATACAACCTGAATCTGAACACTAAGAAACGTGTTGGTCTAGCAGCACTGTTCAGTGCTGGTGGTCTGATCATTGCTTTCGCAGTGATCCGCCTCATCAAGACTGCTCCTGCTTACGGCCATGTCGACGCGAAGTGGCTTTGTATCATGTCGATTACGGAATGCGCCGTCGCCGTCAGCGTCAGTTGCACGCCGGTCTTCCGCGGCTTTTTTGTCAAGCGTGGTCAAAACTCGCATCACTCGCAGTCAAACACTGGCAACACAGGCAGTGGGCGTGACTCGAGAATGATGAGGAAAAGCCAGGTCATTGCCGCATCGTGGGAGATGAATGCCATGTCGGAAGAGCCTGTTGCGCAGCGCATGAGCACGGAAAGTGACGAGGACCGCATCACGCCTGAACCACGATCACTACAAAACGAAGGATACGCTCACCACAAGAGCTTCTGGGATGATAATGTTTGATGACGATTTTCGCGAGCCACGAGAAGCTCATGTATGTATGAATAGATTAGATAGAACAGAGCCCAATATGACGAATTTACTTGTCCTAGTGACCTGCTCACACTCGTCGCCAGCAGTCTGTAGCCCCTCTGCAACTGCGCAACCTGCCTCTTCGAGCTTTCAACCTCTTTCTCTTCTTCTTCTTCTTCTATGAAGGAGTTCAATGTTGACATCCCTAAGACGCTAAACCATTTTCGGTCGGCTACAAAGCCCCATAGCAACAGCAAATCAGCCCTATATTTTGGCGGCACGAGCTGATCGTCTTCGTTGTGAGTCCTCGGCCTCCACCAATATTTGTATTCTTCGTTACTTTATCAAGCCTCGAGACGTGATTGAGGACTTTGATTGTCGTCGACGAAGGCTTGGTCACAGAGTCATTCCTATTGCGGAAGACTACAACTCACCATGGCTACACCTCGTCGTCGTAGCTCCAGGCTACGCGGTCAAACACCACAGGTAAGCAAGAACACAGTAGAATCCCGCGGCGTCATGTCCTTATCAAGTAACAGCATGAGGCTTCAACGTACGCCTCGCCTCTCAAGCTCACTGCCGTCGACGAAGGGGACGAGCTTGGCGAGCAACTCAACACGCCAGCAACAACCACGCGTCCAAGTCCACAAGACATGCATCCAGCTAGATATCAAAGCAGTGTCAAGAAACAACCTACCGAAGAGCGCTTTGGCATCGTGTCCGCTGCAGACTTTTCCATCATTCCAACCACGATAAACACCGGGACTATGCTACCTCCTTCATCACCAGTAGCGAAGCTCACAGCAAAGCGCCAGTCCTTTGCAGCTCCGGACTTTGAGTTCAGATTCCGCCAATCCACCGACATGAGCAGTGAAGCACAACGCATGATGGACGAAGTCAGAGAGCAGGCTGCCAAGATCAAGGGGGATCTGACTATTCATCGTGAAGTCCAAGAACGCAAGGACGATGAGATTGACGCTAATTATGGAAGGAAGATCGCTACACCAAAGGGCAAGTCGAGCAGATATAGTGGTGTACACAAAGACGAGTTTCAGAAAATGAGCTCCATCGCGAACCATTCGTCGACATTTCGTGCGAGCGCTGCTCAGCCAGCAGCAGCAGCAGCAGCAACGATGTCGCCGACAAAGACAACCAAAGTGCCTACCAAACCAGAAGCTCCTGCTGCAGTATCGTTGGCAAAGCTGCCTGGTAGTAGCTTGAAGAGGACGGCCTCCAGCAAGTCATTGAATGGCAAAGAAGACGATATGATGAGCCCTGCAAAGAGGCGGCGGACGGGTGTTGCTGGTCTCGTTGGCAGGTTTGAGCACGTCGCTCAGCCTGATTCTGCAAAGACATTACCTAGCTCGCGTCCTGGCACACCATCTGCTGCATCTTCAGTATCTGCTGCGGCTCGCACCATTCCAGGCATCGCAACAACCGCCAAACCAGCACTAGGACGCTTCGAAACGGTGAAGAGCCAGAACAGCACCATATCGGCAACTGATCTACCCACACGCTCTCCAGCAGTTCCCAAACCGTTCAGCACTCCCGTCGCGACGCGAATTGCTGCTCCATTGACATCAGGGAAGAAGGCTAGGACATCATTCGTGCAACGCTTCACAAGCATGAAACCAGTCAGATCTATTCTTCGTCGACCACAACAAAACTACTCCGACGATCCACTCAAGCTGGCCGCAGGTACACATATCTCCACGCCAAAGTCCATGACAAAGACTGTGACCGACAACAACATCTCGTCTATTTTGCCAGACCTCCAGTCGTCTCCTCCACCCAGACCCAGCAATCGTAAGGAGAAGCACGTCGCTTTCCCTGGTGTCAAAAGTGAAGAACGTGCTGGACCATTTTCGCCGAGTCCGGCCAAAGCCATTAACAACATAGTCTACCCGACCCTCGACCTCGACTCAAGCACCCCATCAGCAATCCAGCCCAGTCCAACCCGCCTCCTCGCTCCCAGCATGAACAGCGCCAAAGCCCGTGCCTCCGTTGCCGGCACAGCAGACTTCACTTTCCGCTCCGCCCAACGCCTCGATTTCTCCCCCGAACGCAGCAAAGCACACCTCTTAAACGCCGCACGCACCTCGACACCCACAATCCGCCACGTCCGCTCCAGCGACGTAACGCCCTACCCCCTCAACGGCACAGCCTCCGCTTCAGCCAAGAAACTGGCCGATCTCCCCAACGTACCGCACGGCCTGAGTAACAAGAAACGCAAGCGCACGCGCAGCTCTCTTGAGAAGGACAAGCTCGTCTTTGGCACCAAAGGTGATGACGCTGCGAACCCTACCAGCAGCAACGGCGGCAGCGACAAGGAGAATACGGAAGTTGCAGAAGCTGCTGCTGTGCAAGAGGGCAGCCCGACGAAGCGCATGAAGATGAGCATTCCGCGGCCGGCGAGCGCGGCTGCTCCGGTGGTTGCTGGGGCGAGCGGCAATTTTGGTGCAGCAGCGGCTAGGGCGAGGCTGCTGGCTGCGAGTGGGAGGGGTGGCGCGACGAGTAAGATCCCGAAGAGGAATGGCCCAGGCGGCGCGGGTGGTGCGGCGAAGGGACGGAGTGTGTTGAGTTTGAGTCGATTGCAGGCGCTGTCGAAGCCGAAGGAGAGACTGTAGTGGTAAGGTGCTGTCCTGATGGCAGCGAGGAAATCGAAGATATGGGAGATGAGAAAGCGACTTATCAAGACGACATGACTGCGGACGCTTGGCCTGGACGGCGCTCGAAGTCTCCAGCACACACACACACAACGATTACGAATGATGACACTCAAGTGAGCATGGCAGCAAAAGCCACTTGGAATAGCTGGCTGCACATACACGACGAAACATTGCAGGTTCAGCGATAGGGATGTCTGGGGCAATGGACGGATATATGGCTCGATTGGCACTGGCATTGGCACTGGCGTTGTTTAATTACCTTTGATTCTTGCTTCGTACACTTCTTTGCGGTGTGGTAGTCTAGTAGTACATAGCTAGTTTTGTCGTACATGTACATTTGGACTCTGCGGATGTGTTGCTTTACGGAACCGATCTCCATGCTTCTTGGGTGCTGATGCCTTGGCTGTGCATCTTTATAGTGACATGCTAAGAATAATCACATTCTAGTTTGAGGAAGAGCGACCGTACATCCATCCATCAAGCATTCGTGTCTCATCACAGCTGCGCAGCATTACACAGCGCCGGTCAGGGCCGATAATTCTGATCCCAAGTGTTGGCGAGGAGGGCCACTGCAGAAGCGCTTCTCATTGCGAATGAGATACCAAGTCAACACCATTCGTGAGTGACAGAGCCCTTAAACAGTGTCATTCATGTGGACGCCATTCAGTGCCTTGCCATCAGTACTAGCTCTCCTCGAGCCGCCAACACTCGCATCTCCCCTCTTCATGATAGACCTCAGGGGTAACATATCACTGGGCCCAACCTCATCATGGTCGATTCCAGCATGGCTCAGACTCTGGCGAGCAGGCCTGAACGGGTTCGACCCTGCGATGCTGAATTGCCTTGAGTACGTCCTATCCTTGTGCTCCCCACCCTTTGCATGCAGCTCCAGCGCATCAAAGACAGCAGGAAATACCATCTTATCGACGTCTGAAGCCCAAAGAAAGTCCAGGTGTTCGTAATGCGGGACTTCTTGCGCGACAGTGTGGGCTGGAAGCTCGTTCATCATGATCTTGATATCGACGAGGCTGTCCGAACCTCCGTATACGAGGACGATTGGTGTTCTGATATTGCGTGTCGGGAAACGCGCCACTTTGTAATATCTGCTGCCATCGGCGACGCGGAAGGGACTCTGTACTTCATCGTCGTACATCTGGAATGTGCCGTTGCGGATGATCTGGAACCAGTGAACCACACTCTTGGTGGAGGAAAAGGAGTATAAGTGAGGGTAGGCCGCGAGTTTCTGGTTCGGGCTGATGTTGGCGGTGTGCCAGCCGAACAGAAACTGAAGTGCGATGTCGATGAAGCGAATGAAGATCGGTGGGTAGAGCAGGGCTTGCCACATTCCGGCCGAGTTGAGCAGACTTCGCCTGCCGAATGCGAGGAATAGTACTTCTGGCGATGCTTTGATCATGGAGGCCACGATGCCGTTGGCCAGGCCTGGGGGTGACATGGCCGGCGCTAGGGCAATGAACACATCTACCTTCTCGTTGAGAGTAGGGTGGATCGACAGCGTGGCAAAGGCCTGCGCTGTTCCTTGCGAAAATCCGATATATGACAATGATGCTTGCGCCGTGGTAGAAAGAATATACTCGATAGTGTCCGGAATGTCATGAAACGCAAACTGGTCTATCGAGAAGTTCCAGAAAGCGTTGGTAGTCGGTGAGTGATTCACAGACTTCTTCGAGTACTTGTTGCCTCTATTATTGCCCAGCCAGACGTCGTAACCTTGCTCGACAAGGACAAAAGGCAGGCAGCGTTCTGCATCTGTCAAGCACACCCAGACCTCGCTGTTCATCATCAGCCCGTGATGCAGATACACGACTTTCTTCTGCTGCGACTCCGGCCCAGCATTGACGTGTCCGCCCTCCTCGCCATGCTTCCACGCCAGCCTATGAAGTCCAAGGAGGTAGCCATCCTCGGTCTGTACGATGTGTTCTTCTGCATAGTAGCCGTACAACTCGCAAAGGGCGACAAAGTCATGGGCTTGCGCTATTGGATTGGCGACCTTTTTCTTATGTGTCTGTGCTCTTTCGCTCGGCGTGGAACTCAGTGTGTTGAAGATGGCTCGTGACTGTCCATAGAGAAATCGAATCGCACGTTCTGGGAGTGCCAAAGTTATAATTCGGAGAACAACTTCGAGTCCCAATAGCAGAAAAGAGCCAAAGAGTGCAAGATATTCATTGAAGAATAGTCGTCCGACGAAGGGGATGTAGGCCATTGGAAAGTGGAGATCGGATCGCGAGGCTGCAGCCTTGTGTTAGGATAGCTAGGATGACGTAGGGTCGTGATGAGGGAGTAAGGAGACTGCAGGCAAGTTGATGCGCCAGAAGCTATTAACAATGGAAGCGAGCACTGCGTTAGTGTCTTCAGCGCGATGCAATTCTCCAGCAAAGTAGTATTACGGAAGGAACGAGGTACCAGCACGCTTGGGGACTCATGTCTGAGCATCGACCATCGGAGACTTTTCCGTGTGATGTACAGGCGCAAGCAACACCACGACTTTGAGAGGCGACAAGCCAAGTTCGCAGGCCCCCATCATCTAGTATCTCGAGTCAAAGAGTCACTCTTCATCGAAACTCTCACACATCCAGGACTTTGCTTTGACTGAAAGCTCGAGCTATGCCCTCCTCCTGCAAAGACATCCGCAAGTGGCAATCGCCCAGAAACATTCTCCAGTCCAAAGTCCTAACACTTTACTCAGGCGCCGAGCTCGCACACTGCCTACAATACTCCGATTGCGTCTTCATCGAACGCAATAAGCCCGGCGACTGCCTGCGCCCGCCTCTCCGCGATACACTGCCCACGCAGTGCCAGCAGCTTCAGAAATCATACGCAGCATGCAAGAAGGGTTGGATCGATATGCGGAAGAGGTTCAGAGGAAATCGGCCGATAACAATGAGTCAGGAATTGGAGGCAGATGCTAGTGGGAGGAGTTATCAATTATATGCTGGTTCTCCAGCGTTCAGAGGGACGAAGGGAACAGATGGAACAGAGGTGGAGGAGATGATGGAGGAGGACCGGGAAGATTTCTCGGCGAGACGGGAGTGAAGATGGGTTTGGCGGCATTGTTGCACGGCGCGGAAAGGGCTGGCAGGCATGATATTGGGCACTTAGCGAGGAGTTTAGGCAAGATCTGGAACGAAATGCATTTGAAGAACGAAATTGGCACCACTATCTCTATACATTGTGTCCTCCTGCGATTACTCACTAAGCAGCATATTCTCCCAAGCCCTGCAGCACTCACCTCATCCGACGTGGTCAACCACAATGGTCCCACTCCACGCTAATACACGAGACTGCTGCCATACGCCACATTCGCTGCCAATCCAAACATCTTCCCCTCAATCGCTCCTCCACTCATCGGATGCGGCAAGGTCCAGCAGAATACCACAATTCCTCGAACCAATGCCACTAGCCATTGCGCAGGACCGTATGCGTAGATGAGACCAGCACCATCGTCACGTTGCTTTACCACGCTTGACCTGGCGAGCTCGTTGCTGGCAAGCCACTTGGCATGCTCAGCGGATGCTGTGAACCAGTTCCAGGCCATGACCAAGAATATCAACGCTAGCAGTGCTGGGATCAGTGGTGAAGGACAGTATCTGTCTGCGAAGCGACCGACTGAACTACGTGCCTGGTAGATAGTCGAGATCCGGCCAGGCAGAACTTGTGGCTGAGGCAGCACCGCATCCACAGGCGCTTCCGATAGGATTGTCTGAGGCATGGCGAAACCTAGTCGTTGACGAGTAGCTTGAGATTGCGCGGGAGTGTTTCTCGGCCTGGTGGTCTCAACAGGCTTTACTTTGACAGGAGTGATTCCAAACCCCTCCGGGCGTGACCCAACTTCTGGAGCCTCAACATCAACTGGGCTGAGGTCCAAGATAGTACTTGGTCGACGAATGCTGAGCTGCTGGAGCGGACGAGGATCGATGAATGTTCGTGACTCGATGGGCTCCTCATTCAGGATAGTGTTAGTGACGCTGAAACTGAGCTGCTGTAGTGGACGTGAGACGGTCATGTTTTGTTCCTCATGAGGTTCCTCATTGAGGATAGTGCTGGTACTACTGAAGCCGAGCTGCTGGAGCGGATGAAGAACTGGCATGTCGTGTTGCTCGAGAGGATCCTCATCCAACAGAGTGTGGGTCGCACTGAGACTAAGTTGCTGGTTGGGACGAGAGATTGTCCTGATTATGACTTGTGGATCAATAGGCTCTTCATCATGCAGAGTGCTGTTACCGCTGAAACCGAGGCGTTGGCGTGTTGGTAGTGCTGTGTTAACAATTGGCTCGACTGGCTCCTCCATCGCAACGACCATAGTGTTGGAGAAGCTGAGAGGTTGACGTGTGGACGGTTTTGCAGCAACTGGTGTCTCGATTGGTTCGCGGTCAATGACAGTAGTGATCCCGGAGAAGTCTAGCTCCTGCACTTTAGTCTGAGAGCCTTGCTCAAGCATGTCTTCCTGAATATGTTCGAAGTGCTGTCTGTTTGGCGAAACCAGCGGCGAGAAGTCCTGAAGCTCGGTCGCGAGGCTGGCAAAGCCTTCGCCGTGAACAGGGCTCAAGTTTCTCGAGATGTATGTATGAGATGAGCTTGGTCGGTTCTCTTCCTCGTTGGCTGCAATCTTGGCTTCCAGCTTGCGGATGCGAGTATCCTTCGATGCACTTTCACGCTCGAGAACGCCCATCTTCTCCTTGTACACCTCCTTTACGTCCTCAATACGTTCTGCGGTTTCGGTCAGACTCGATGACACCTCCAGGGCTTCATCAAGCTGTGCCTGCGTGCTCTGCAGCTTCTGATTCTGTGCCAACCAGACTTGTTCTTGCTGTTGGTATTCGGTGATTTTCTCATCCAGGTCGCGAATGTGGTTGGCAGCGTCGTTGTATGCCTGGATGGATTTCAGTCCACCGGCTCTAGTTGTTGCCAGGTTTTGTTCGAGCGTCGCAACTGTCGCTCTGAGATCATCGCGATCTGCCACCACTGCAGCGGTGCTAGCTAGCGCTTCGTCCTTGAGCCTCCTCTGGACAACAATCTGCTCTGTCTGCTGATCTCGGCTTCTTTGAATTTCGCCGTATTGCTGGATCAACCCATCATGTTCGCTCTGCAGGGCCGAGTGCTCATTGCGGGATTTAGTCAAGTCGGAAGCAGTGGTTTCGAGCTGACCTAGAGCTTGATTGCGCTGTCCTTCAAGAAATATGAGTTTCTCATGATCTTCTTGCACACGCGCCTCGGCTTGATTGCGTAGATGTGCCAACTCATTGGTGTGGTTCGCTAGTTGAGTCTCCAGTTCAGTGTTTCGAGCACGAAGCTCCTCATTCTCGGCATCTGTCTGCTGCGTAATACCTTGCTGAAGGCTTGAGATACGCTGCTCGAGGGAAGCAATTGTGGAAACGGCTTCTTGCCTGAGTGTAGCCACATGTTCTTGATAGACCAAGGTTTGAGCCTGAAGGGTTGTTTGGGATGCGGAAAGCTCCTGTGTGAGACGCATAACCTCGTTCTCATGGTGCGTTGCATTATTCTCTGCTTGCTCGCCCGCCAATGCGAGCATGTCGATAATTTCTCCTTTCTCCTCAAGCTGCAATTCAAGTTTTTCAACCTCCTTCTCGAGCTTCTTGATGCTCAGGGTTTTGTCGCGGCCAAGTTGCTCGAGATCGGCATCCCTGCCACGATGATAGTTCATGTCCATGTCGTGCTTCTGTCGAGCCTCTCGAGCCTCCTGCGCCATGTCTAAGATCCGCAACTCCAGGTTCCTGTTTTGCGACTGCACAATCGCAGTGACTGAACGCTCAATCCCACGCACTGGACGCTCATTTTCCGGGGAACTCGTGGTGATGGTGCTGTTGATGTTCAGCGGCGTGGTGAATGCAGAAAGGTCAGAAGCAGGGACTATGCCGGACTCGGATGAAACTTCGGCACTAGTCATGTCGGTGTCTGGCTGCGTCATGTAAGGCGCGAAGATAGATTGAATTGCTGCTTCTGTGGCGGAGATATGCTGAACCTGTCCAACAGTGTCCGACTCTGTAGTTGAGCTGGCAAGCATCGAGGTATCGGCCGATTCTGCAGTCTGTGTTGAAGGTGCCGTGGAGCCAGGCACAGAAGTTGTCGAAGGAGATACACTCGTAGAAGCTGCATGATGGGAAAGAAGTTCGCGGGCGCGCTCAGCTTCGGCTGCAGCTGATTGTACCTGTATGCGGCCTGCTGCTTCACTGAAAGCAGCGACTGGCATGATACCGCGTCCGACCTGAGGAAACAGAGGATACTGAGCAATCTGAGGGAAGGTAGGAGTAGATGAGCTCGCGACTGAATCCAAAGCTCGAGCACTGCCAGGTGTACCAGCCTGTGGCCTTGGGTTCTGCCTCGGCTTGCGGCGGAAAGGATCGGATGTTCTCATTGCTTGAGCTTGATCGAGGCAGAAAGTGTGGAATCAGGTTTTGAGTGGGATATGTGAGGCGTGAACGATTGTCAGTATCTGGATGAGTGTATGGGTATGTATGAGGACGAAGATAGTGGGACACAAAGCATATATAAGGTGAGGCCATGGCGCCGATTGTCAATTCACGTTTGTCTCTTTGTCAATGATGTTATTGTTGTGAAACAAACAATGAATCTTGAAACGTTGTGGCGGGGAACCAAGACATCAGCCATTAACAACGTCAATGACTCGCCCGCGATGAATTCGTGCTTGCAGTGCAGCTATCCATCTGCTCAGATGGTCATGGCCGATTTGGCAATGTTCGAAGTGATATACACGATGGGCCGTACACGAGTTCGCCGTGGTTTCCATACAGTAGAAAGGAAGTTCGCGGCGACATTGTTTGTCCTCGCGTGCGTCTATGTCTTTGTCCGCCTTTGTCTCAATCATTCTCGGTCAGCTCAAAGTCCACGATCGTGTAAGATGGTCTGACCTGTGTGTTCTGATTTCGAAACACTCATTTCTTCAAGCGGTCCATCGGCTTTGTGATCGCGCTGGACGGCATGATGTTCTTTGACAAGTCCTCATCCAATGTATCTGATTGTGATGTCAGCTTGCAGATACGTATTGGAGAGAGGTAGAATCTGACTTACTCCGTGCACATCTTGGTTGGACGGGACATGCGTGTGCCAGTGACGCCAACGTTCTGTCCTGGATCTACATAGCACACCAGGCATGGATGGGACTTGTCATGAACGCTGCTCCGTTGTGATGGTAAGGAGTGCTTGGAGTGCACACAAAGTGTCACAGAGCATTCGGTCTTCTTCGCGAATGAGACCAGGGGCCTGGGCGCCATGAAATGGGCTGATATCTCATTTCTATATCGCTAGAATAATGTCAAGGATGGCTCGAGTATCATCATGAAGCTGTCCAATCGCCTGTCCTGTAGTGGCACAGTGATTTGCGCGTCTCCGATGTAATAACTCAGTGGCACTCTCCTGCCTACATTAGGCCTTACTACAGGCGCACGAGTTTCAGGTTCTGCTAGTTGCATAACAGGCTACGGATGTTGCAGCAGGAGAAGGTGGACGTCTACAAGATTTAGCGTAGGCACTCTCCTACCTATACAAAGCCTCCCGTAGGGTGTCATATTTCAGGTGGTGCTGAGCACGTCGGGCCAGGGATGTTCTTGAAGAAGACCAGGACATCCGGAAGAATGATCTTCGATACTCTCCTGGAATCAAGTGGAATGTGACAGCATTAGATATCAAGACCAGCACCTGCTGATGCCTCAGTAGAGATACCTTATAATGATGGCTTAAGCAAAAACGTGAACCCAGCACGAAGCGCTTCATGCATAGACAGGGCCTTCGAATTTCAAAGAGCAACGGAGCTCCTTCTCGAGCTGAGTTCTCGGCACGATGGAGTACTCTGATAGTGGTGAAGGGACTTTTGCCAGAGGCAAGCGCCAGAAGACATGCGTTCGCCTCAGAAGAGGCAAAAAGAGAGTCTGCCAACTGTAATCGAACCATAAAAAGTGCAAAATTTACGCTTGAGGATACGAGCGGGTCTTTTCCTCGTGACCAGCGACTTCCTGATCCAGGTTGCCATTGCCATTGCCATTTGCCATTTGCCGTTGCTTGCCGTGCCAGGGGAAGGCTTACCTTATTTCATTATCCGGTGTGTAGCTGATCCGGCCACGACACCGGATATCGAATCTGCTTTTTGCGAAGTTAATATAGCATCAACTTGACTGCCTTTCCACTCTCACGGCACTCTCCTCGCCTAACCTGCCTGACCTCTATCAACACTGATTTTGTTGATACTCAGCCACTCCATCCTACCTGAAACCTCTTTGATACCTATTGTAAGCTCAAATCTCTCACCTTACGGCACTCTCCTCATCTAACTCGCCGTATTTCAGTCATCTCCTGCTGCCTTATAGCCAGCCACCTTACACCACCTAAGACGTCTTCGAAACAGTGCACGATGAAGCTCTCCGTTATCATCGGCACCCTCCTCGACAAGATTGAGCGACTCCTGAGACGGAGACCTACACGCGCTCGTCCTCATATTACGAAGGGGTGAGTGGTAATAATCCTTTGTCTTATCGTGAGGCTCTACTGACGGGGAGCGACAGGATGATATCCAAGCCGATCCCAATCGAGGACGGACACCGCTTTCCTATTGAATAGGATCAGATAGATAGAGCACAGAGTAGCGTTAAGCTCTAATCATAATCCTGTGTGAATTGTGCCGTACCTTTTCGTGCTGTTGTGCGCTGTTAAGGCTTTGCGACCGGTAGCCCCGCTTTGTAGTGTTGTAGTCCTTTGTTTCCTGCATTCCTCATTCACATTCCTCAACGATACTCAACACAACCATACAATCATGATCTCCACCAGCTCCTCCACACCTTCATCACCAGCTCCCCTCCCTCGTCAAGCGAAGCGCGTCCACACGCTCAATCTCCTGCGCAAAGAAGGACGGCACCCTTCAGCTCCAGCTCCAGCCACGCAAACAGACAGTTTCCTCGTTGTCTTCTCTCCGTCGTGGGGCAGGCCACACACGAAATGGGCGATGTGGGATGCAACGCGCAGCGGCTGGGAGAGATCCTGGTACAAACTGAAGGACGACAAGATAACGGAACAGCCGGAGACACCGCTGAAGAGAGCTGCGAAAGCACACAGGATCGGGATGAGATGGTGGCAGTGGTGAGCCACGGCGTTCGCCACAGAGTGTCGGGGGCGGTAGAGGAGTGGCAAATCCGAAAGAGCGACAGTGGTAACAGTGGCGTGGTTAAGGGCGTGAGATCGAGTAAGCTCAGGAATCAGACCTCGCCGACACGCATTACGCTGCTAATACAGTCCACAGGAACGGCGGATTCGAGCAGCGGACGCTAGGGAGAGTGGCGCAGACGAGCGCAAGACATCCAGTAAGTTCAAGTCCTTGGTCATGACGACATGCGCCGTGGTGCTAACACGGTTGCACAGCAGCGCACGACTCCCTCAGGCACCAATTAGCAGACAGATGGAAGACCAGCACAGATAGCAGCACAGTCTCTGCCAAGGACGCCGACGGCGTATCACAAAGACCATGAGACGAGTTCCCTCTCCATCATTCTAGCACTTGAAGACCTCTCCATCATTCTAGCACTTGAAGCCAATTGACATGCTTTGCAGTAAGATGTATTTTCTCACCGACGATGCGGCTTCCAGACTGCTCCAGCACTCGCCACAGTCAACCAGAAACCTCGCCCGAAAGAGGCAAACGAGCTATCGACGCATCTTGAAGATCACCTGAGCCGCCCACTCAGTCGAGCACACATCTCGTCGAAAAGCGCCCACGAGCGAAACATAAAGAGAAAAGAGAGGAGAACAATAGAAAAAGAAGATGCATAAGCACAAACATAACATCACGGAAGGAGGTAAGATAGAAAGGCATTCCAGGTCGACACCGCCGTGCATAGTTCGTGTGCTGTAAGAGTTTCCGATTCAGCGGAGCATACCTCATGCTCCTTTCGTTGAATGCAAGATAGTCTTTTGCTATTCCATTTGACCTTGGGCGTCAGCAGATATTTTAGGTTCATGTTTCTCAATTCATAAGTTTGAAATGCTCGAATGCTTCGAAGAATGCAATGTACAGTGCGAGTTGGAATCGTGACCAGTCGTTTTTTGTTCGTATCTGTGGTCTCCGCTCTCTTCTCAATGCTCAGGATGATTAATGGTCGATTACCGCTCCTGAAGGAGGGATTGTAGCATGTAGGGCCAGTAATTATGACTGTGACCCTATTCTGAAGCGTATGATGTTGCCTATATGGCTGTAGACTCTCTTTCTCTTCCCAGTAATCATTCCGGGACTTCTCACTCTTCTCATACGTGTCTCCAGAGTGATCATGATGGCTGTCTTGCAGCATTTGTCGTGTTATGTTACTGTCTTGTCGTGGTCGAGGAGGTGTATAAGGTATAATCGGGGGAGTATCGCGCTGAAGGTCCGAAGAAAGTGGTCATGATCTTGCATACGAAGATACCTGTATTCAGCGAGCGTCTTCCGCATGGTTTCTCAACCGTGAAGGTCCATGTAGGAGGTAAGTCTCCAGTATTCTTGTGCGAGGACCATGAACTGACGTTAGAATCTGCGAGCACGAGCTTCTTCGTGGACGGATCCAGTCCCACACCAAATCCACCAGCATCATTCGACTGTGCCGCGGCATTGAAGCAGACGCTACACTATTGCACTCGACATACGGGACCTGTGACGCACACCCATCAGCTCAGAAGAATGGCTACAACTGGCTTGTCGTCTATCCACAAGGACCACAACGATTCGTGGCACGGCACAGTTGCGAAGGGTACCAATTTCCCGCCGCAGCATGGACGATACCACCTATACATAGGCAAGCATTCTTGCTAGAGCACCTGCAGGACTCAATGTCTGACGGGAAACGCAGGCTTGTTCTGCCCGTTTGGTACAGTAACATGGTCTATACAACGACGACTTTTACTGATTTATTGTGCAGCACATCGCTCAAACCTCGTACGACACCTCAAAGGCCTCACGGAGATCATCGATGTATCTATTGTAAAGCCATACCCCAAGGGTAATGATCAAGGCTGGCCAGGCTGGAAATTCGACGCATCCTACCCCAATGCGACGCCCGACAAGCTGTTTGGCAGCGAATATCTGCACGAGGTATACTTCAGAGCGGACAAGGAGTACACGGGGAAATACAGTGTGCCCGCGTTATGGGATAGGGAGAGTGGCACAATGGTCTGCAATGTACGTGCAGAATTTGCTGCCACGACTGTATACCTGCTGATCAATCTCACAGGAGAGTGCAGAAATGCTACGCTGGTTACAGACATCCTTTAATCCACTGCTCGACCAAGACTATGCAAAAGTCGATCTGTACCCGGAGCATCATCGCGAGCGCATAGACAAGATTGCTGCTTGGTTGGCGTCAGATCTCAACATTGGCGTATACAAAGCTGGATTTGCACCTGATCAAGAGACATACGACAAGAACGTAATTCCCGTTTTTGGGGCACTCAACAAGCTTGAAAAGCTCGTAGCAGAGAATGGAGGTCCTTACGTGTTAGGTAAGGAGCTGACGGAGCTTGACATCCTACTCTATTGTACAGCGATCAGATTTGATGTTGTCTACCACGAGCATTTCAAGTGTAATCTGGGCTCAATCCGACACGATTATCCTGTGCTCAACAATTGGATGAGACACTTGTATTGGAGTGTGAAGGGGTTCAGGGAGACAACTGACGTAAAGCACATCAAAGAGAATGTAAGCTCACTATGGAGTATGTGTGCGGCCTCATTGTTAATTTGCAATCAGTATACCAAGTCGCATCCCGGTATCAATCCGAAGGCAATCACGCATATGGGGCCCTATCCTGATGTTGAGGAAGGCTATGAGGAAGACTTTTCGAAGCTGCAGCCAGGAGAGATTCGTCTGCCGGCCGTGCTCGAACATGAGAAGACGTTGCAGACTTGAGCGACCAGTGTCGTTCGGAGAGTCTGATAGTAGAAGCTTTTTGGTGACCGCACGTTCTTCTTCGAGCCAATCTCGCGCGCCGCCGATGGCATCCTGGTACGGCAATGTTGTCTGTATAGCCTGAAATCTGCTGGGGCTCAAGCTCGGAGTCCATGTCAGGCACGTCAGATGATATTGCTCCTAGCTTGTCTCCAGTGAGGAGTGAGTCATGCTCTGCTATCTGGAGGGTATACCGATGTCACAATTGCTACAAGACTTAGCATTCCGCGTCGTGAATGTGTATGTGGCACATGATCTTGCTATCGACATGAGTTTCAGCCTTTGTTGGCATTATGGACTTGAGCGTGCGAGGCAGGCTTCAGGAGGGCGGCTATAGATGTGTGCTGCTATATGGACAAGAAGAACAAATCGATTTCGCTGGAGGGATAAGCATTCCTTGGTCTCCAGCATATACACAATAGTCAGACGTCCCTTCCGATCACGTGAATACCCTGCCCGTGCTCAGGCCCTTGACAACATGACGAAGCATTTGTTTACTTTTGTTTACCGAACAATGAACTTCGCTGCGGTAAATCTCACAACTCTTGAGGAATATGCTAAAACAGAAGAATCGACAAGGCTACGGGCGACGAAGACCAGGGAACGCCGCCATCGTCGACAGCTGCTTCACCTTTTCAAGTCCAGCAAAGGAGACCAAGACGATCGAGATCCGGAAGGACAAAGTAGTCGAACTTCTGGACAATCTAACATTAGAAGACAAAGAAGATGAGCCCGAGAATGAGTCTGCTCCGCAGGCGACAGCAACACATACAAGTCCCAAGAGGTTCAAGGAGAAAGTGCTAGGTCCACGGGACCCGAACGAGCGAAGAGCTTTCCGCCTCAGTGGAGGACTACCACGCAAGAAGAATGCGACCAAGGGCCCCCGAGCCGTTACCGAAAGCGTCGTGCCAGCAAAATCCACACAAGACAGAGCCTATGTAGCGACAACCCCAGGGAAGCCAGACTCCACAGCAACGCTAGAGGTGCAGCCTGCGCAAATTGAGCACGATATTTCAACACGCACCAAGGCGGACCACGATGAGACAATACCAACTGTGGAAACACAAAAGGTAGAAGTCAAGCAAAAGCACAGGAGAGTCGGCAGGAGTAAGAAGCCAAAGCATGTCCAGTCGCCAACATCGACGAGCTCTTCACCGACTATTCCACTAGCTCCGTCCAACATCGTCATCACGAATCATGCCCAACCTCTGCTATCACTATGCAACGACGAGCACACTCGTTCCGGGCCGCTCGACTTCCGAGCGTGGGCAGACTCACTCTCCGATTTCCTCAGCATCAAGAAGATTGCCGAAGCCTCCTACGGCGAGGTGTTTCGTCTCTCCCTTCTCTCCACTGTCGGAACAAACTTCAACGAAGCGGATGAGAGTGTTCTCAAGCTCATTGCGCTGAAGCCACCACGATCATCTACAACCCTTACAGCTACCCAGAAAAGGAAGCAAGCAGCTATGAGCGCAGTCGAGCATGTCGCCTCAGAAGCGAGGATGCTCAAACACATGAGCTTGGTTCCTGGCATGACCAACTTCAGAGACCTCAAAGTCGTGCAAGGTCGATTGCCGAAACAATTTGTGGCTGCGTGGAAGCACTATGATACCAATGTGAAGAAGAGTCTCTTCATTGATCCGAGTAAAAAGTCAGCTTATGAGGAGACACAGTTGTGGGCAGTTGTGGAGATGCAGGATGCAGGCACCGATCTGGAGGGCTTGCTTGAGGTTCAGCAGCAGGTACAGGAGAAAGAGAATGATCCTGTGAAGCCTGTATGGCGTGACATCAGTGTTTGGGCTGCTTGGGACATCTTTTGGTCTACGGCGTGCGCCATTGCCAAAGGAGAGTCATATGCTGAGTTTGAGGTCAGTGATGCCCAATGTACCATTGAATCACCACTAACAAGGAGCAGCATCGAGACCTCCATCTCGGCAATATATGTATTCGATCAAAGGACGACAAGATAGCCCTGGTACATCTGACTGCACTCGACCGATCGCCCTCTACCAAAAATTTGAAGCTTGGCTTTACTCCTCTCGAGACTACTATCATCGACTATACACTATCTCGCGCGGATATGACCGCGGAGGACCCAGCAGAGATCACGCCAGACATTGCATATCTCGACCTGTCCGCCGACCCTGCATTGTTCGAGGGCGATGCAGACTGTGAATACCAATACGAAATCTATCGCCTCATGCGTGGCGAGGTGCTCTTTGACGACCCCACAATGAATACACTGCAGACAGAAACGAAGAAAGGAAAGAAACCAGCGAGCACTCGTGGCAAGAAGACCACTTGCAAGCAAACTTCTCCCAACGAGGTAACTGCCATCCCATCTCCGACCGAGCAATGGCGCAACCCTCACCTCATGACCAACCTAATCTGGCTACATTTTGTCCTGCACAAGCTGCTATCCGTGGTCAAGATGCCACATGTCTGTGCAATCGATGGAGTGAAGAGGGAGGAAGAAGAGTTGGCTGCTATGCTGTACGACAGACTTGCTATGCTGGATAAGAAACGATTGGCACCAAAGGTGCTGGAGCAGAGGGAGTGGAGTAGCGCGACGGATTTGTTGGCATGGGTTGTGAAGGAGGGGTGGTTGGGTGAGGGGGATGTTCTGAATGTTGGTTTGAAGGTGTGAGGGTGTGGATGTGGGAGGTGAAGGGACCGGTGTATGATTAATGAGTATACGACTTGACGAAACAGGGCATCGGGAATGATACAGGTCCTATCATAGCGGAGCTCTCTACGTGGCCCATGCGTGCGTGCGTGATCCACTGTGTTTCAGGTTGCACTCGTCCATTGTGTCATTTCCTTCCTTCGGCCTAATCGACGCATTGGAGTGGACTTTGTTTTGTCCGAAGGACTTCAATCGCTTCCATGATTTGACAAAGCTTCTTCTCTCTTGGCTTACGTGCACGGCGGGGCAGGATGAGATGAGCGGAGTATGCATGCATCATGCATCATACATCATGCATCAAATTTGGCTTAAGGTGAGAGGCTGCGGCATGTATCAAAGGGCGAACTTGGAACTATAGTCACGAAGCAGAAGTTCGAGCGGAATCCTTTACGGCACTCTCCCAGGACTCTTCCAGACTTCC
>Ga0268250_10000080_pt1 | contig 44817 bp, 38 predicted proteins | sample AgamicAsSfe_FD_200448 | JGI IMG/M metagenome (GOLD analysis project Ga0268250, IMG submission 200448) | Agave microbial communities from Guanajuato, Mexico - As.Sf.e (v2) (version 2) | ecosystem: Host-associated > Plants > Phyllosphere > Phylloplane/Leaf | place: Guanajuato, Mexico | collected...
TGTATTGTAAGAGCCAGACCTCCGAGATATTTGTGGCTGCTTCTGCTCCATGTCGCGCTTTTTGACAGAGTTGCTGTCAATGGAGCGTTGCTGTAGGGACGTGAGATAGCTGCGCATGAGCATAATCCTTATACCTATCTACGACAGTGAATGCGGCAGTGACCTGCGATTTCAATCGCCCGTCACCTTCGTTTATGAGCGCGGCCTGTCGTCAAACTGACTTTGAAGTCTCACTGTCAACAGTGATATGGTAGTAGGAATCTTGCAATGAGCGACCGAGTCAAGACATGCGTACGCTGTTGTGCATATCCAGAGAAGTCGGTGTTGGCGATATCATCGCAGCAAGCAGCCAAGACTATTATTCATTGATCTCACAATTCCAGTATCATGCCGTCCAAGTGAAGGTGAATGCAAAGCGACATACTAGCGTGGCTAGCGCTCGCTGCGAAAGCAAAGGTAGCCTCCATACTGGACAACGACAACGGTACATGGTGAAGGCTATAGTCTGGGTGGCGAAGCATGTTTCTAGCTTCCCATGTCAGCTGCAACATTTCCACGTCGGCTTCCGCGCTTTTATGATGTCTAAGACCCCCACGAAATCAGTCAGCAGTGCGGGTGTTAAAGGAGCTAAGTAGTGCACGGACAAGCTCCATAACTGCTCGCGTGTAACTTTTGGGACAGCGGGCCAATCAGAGCAGAGGGCGATGACGCCCTGACGCGCCTCATTCAATGGGCTGGAGTGTAACTTACATTTAAAATCTCGCACTACACACCCCTTCGCGCCTGTTGCATTCATACTACAAGCCTTTCTTCACAGGTCGACAGCTCTCTGCTCACATTCCCAGTTCCTCGCTAATCCGTGGTTCACCACAGCAAGCGACCCCATCTTTTTCCGCAACCATAATGCACACTAGTTCCACCTGTATAAATCGACAAATACATCAGCCAGACCACAGCCTTCAATATGCCGATGATGCTCAGTCCCGACACGTTGCTGTTCTCAACTAGCAGGAAACGGCCGTTTACTCACTCACCATATGGTCACCAGACTAGGATCGCCACTCAATGTCATCATGAAATCCACCCCTCCAACCCACCACATACCCCCAGGTGTCCCAAGTGCACTATTTCCCTAGCCAGAGGAAAGTCCGACGTCGCACTGAAGGAGCTGGCAGCCGAGGGTGGATTGAGGCCTCTAGAGCACATGCGCAACCGGCGGTGGAACTTAGCAAGAATAGGGTATCTGATAGCGAAACAGCGGCTTGAGAGGACCCGCCTGACCGATCAGTTACGCTGGGAACGTGAGCGGGCGTGGGACGAGGCTCATCAACGGTTCGACACCCACAATGTCCAGGCAGCAGTCCTGTCCCCAAATCCTTCTTCGTGCCCAGCTTGTGACTCTTTGGTGGCGTCCTACCCGACAACAATGCCTGAGGCTCAAATCGCCCAATATGTGGCTTGGTGGGAGAAATCAGGCGCTCTTGCCAACTCGCACGCACTTGTGCATGTGCATAGGCATCGGACACCATTACGCTCGGGCAACCAGAACCCTATCCATATGCAAGCCGAAAGAGAAAACTCGAAATTGCGCCAGATAATTCAGACCGTGCGCAGGTCCGTACAAGAAAACAAACAGCTCCAGCTAGCCTGGGAAATCCGGCAAAAGAACGAGGCAGCAATACGTCGCAAGCACGGTTTGGGCGATTGCTACATAGCCGCCGATTTCTGGAAAGAGCCAATATCCGGCTGTTTTAGTCGACGTGCCCATCAAAACCAAAAAGACCAGATCCGTATGGCAGAGCGACGCGCACGCGGTGGCACCGCGCGACCCAGACTACCACGCAGCTCACTGTCCTACTCAGAGACAACGGAAGACTTGAATGTCGAACCAGGCTTTGAGGAAACACTGAAACAGAAAGAAGACAGAGAGGAATGGGAGCGTTTGGTCAAGAAGGCTGCAGGAGAAATTGGGTACCTTTACTTTGTTGGTGGTGGTTTTGGTGTCGATCGCTTGGCGATGTGGCGAGAGGATTTTGACAAAAGTAATCCGTATCTCGTGGAGAGAAACCAACCTCCCCATTCACAAACAGTACGCGGTGAAGACGTTCAGGAATACAGAGAGGCCAATGAGGAGGACTGGGACGATGAAATGGACGTGGATGAGATGGATGTTGATGACGCCTAGGAGGAGGATGATACATTGTGTCCTTCATATACCGCTTAAATTAGTAACTGTATAGTTGTATAAGATACAAAGCGCCTCGATCATGAAATATCGGTGTTGGGAGAGTCTCCTTAGTACGCGGTAGGATGCCGTGCGAGTGGGAATCGGGTGACCTGACATGGCTTATGGGGCAATCGTGGTCAAGGCTTTAGTCGGCTCACTCCAGCGAGCCTGGACTACGCCTCAATGCGTGGGTGACACCAAGACAGGAGATGAACGGATGGCGCACAAAGCGTTGAGCATGCCAATGCGGCTGGAAAAGCTTGTCCAGCGCTAGCCTATCCGAGCTTACAACCTGTCGATCAAGCATGGGTGCGAGATCAATGGGTGGCATATGGAATCTAACGTACAAGTATACCGTGCGCTCCGCACTATGACTAACTACTTCTATTGCACTCTGTAGTATGCGGGACCTTATTTACCTACGGTATCATATCATAATGCGACTGTATACAGCATACATGCACTCATGGTGTAGCTCAAGAAGCACGAGCTCTTTCATCTGCTGCCTGCACGCTCTCGTCATGACCAGGCAACTCATGTACATGGTCAATACCTTGAATCTCCGTAGTGCCTACTTCGTGGGCATTTTCCACAGTCTCCAGTTCTGACCTTTCCTTATTCATTGCCTCGTGCGTACTTGTAGCTGCATCAAGTTCAGTTCTCTCTTTTCCCATGGCTTCAGCCCAAGGTTTGTGATCGCCGTGTAATTCTGCTTTATCGTAGGTATGGCCTCCCATCGAGGCCTTGCGTCGAAAAGGCCCCAAGCGCCTTTTCCAGGCGATGGTGAAAAGTAATGCTGAAAGGGCTGCGATGCCTGCACCTACACCGATTCCAGCATATGCAGCTGAAGAGGGGCTTTTAGAGTTGTTCGGTGGTGGAATTCGAGGTGGATCCGAGGTTTGAGGCGTGGAAGATGATGAAGTTATTGGTACGATATACGCAGAGCCGCCATCAGGATACGCTTGACTAAGGCTGGAATTCAGGCGCTCGTAGTCCACCGTAATGTATGTCTCCTGCAGAAATGTTCGGCCCAGCATGTATTGCTCCGGGCTAGAAGCTCTTTTCAGTGGAAAGTAGTACGTGGAGGTGTTTACAAACGGGAACGTGAGCCTAAGATCGAACGCCGAATATGGAAGAGTATAATTTCTTGATGAATCTCCATCTGTGAGAGAGAATCGTACCTCAGGGCTCTCACTTAGCAGTCGTGCATGCGTGGTACCGTTGACGAGATACAGCTTCAACGAGTCGTTGCAGATCAGTCCGAAAGCCGTCCAGCAGTGGTGTGTTCGCCCCCATGAGTTGATAAGCGATAATGGGTGCTCAGCCTTGTCAACCTAGCTAGTAGAAAAACGTGGCGCAAACATGTATTCATTCTTCCATGTACAAGGGTATGTAGACTCACAAAAATTCCTACTACAGCTCTCTCCTCTTCCTCGCCTCGTCCTCCCCTTCAGCCACCTCGCCAGTTCTCTTCAAATCCACAAACTCGCCCTCTTCCTCTAAAGCATCTACATCGCCCTTAGCCTTGGCCTTCTCTAGCTCTTCTGCTTCCCTCTTATCAGCCTCCTTCTGCATCTGCTCATCTACTTCTTGTCTTTCTACAATCTCTGCTTCTTCACCAACCTCCCCAGTCAACGGTCCCTCACTCTCCTCGTACCAATCTGTGGATTCTGTCCATTCGATGATCTTCTCCTTGGCCGTCTCGCTGAGAGTATAGTAACCGGGGTTGTTTCGAGGCTCGAACATTGAAGTGTGCGCCCAAGTCTCCGCCGTGGCCTTGTCGTTTACAGCAGGCATGAAGAAGTTCTTCAGAGGCCCTTTGGGTAGGTTGCAGAAGGTGCGGTCTTTTCCGGCGACTTTGCCAGTCCAGCCGTGTTCCTTGTTCTCGCTGTTGATGGCATGGCCAAGAGTGGTGTACATGTTACAAAAGCCAAGGTCCTGGCTTGTAGTGAGCTTTGCAATCTTCTCGAGTCGCTTTCGCATCTCTTCAGGGCGGGCCAGGACTCCGACGAATTCCAGATGTGATGTAGCCCATGTGACGCCCTGAGTTATCTGGTCTTTCTTCATATATGCCGCCGCGCCGCCTGCTGCTATGGCACCCGCTGCACCGGCGAACATGGCTACTTTGCCGTAACGCTGCCACATGGGTGCTGCTGCTGCGTCTCCAGTAGATGAGGGTGCTGGGAGCATCTTGCTCGTATCGACAGCACTGGATGCAGTGTCCTTGCCGCCCCATCCAAAAGCGCCCGCAAGACTGTTGTATGCCGAATATGCCGAGCTTGCTGTGTTCCAATGCTTCTCGGCGCCATGAGCCACTACGCCAGGTGCTATACCGAGGTATGGTGTGTCGAAGGCGAGAATGCCCTGTATGTACGGGAACATGAGCATCGAATGGTCGGCAAGCGATGACGTAGAGCCAGTTTGCGAGTTGGACTGCGAATGTATCGGCTGTTCGGCGAGGATGGAGAGGAGCGTCTCAGCCGCAACGATGCCGCCCATGGAATGGCCTACGAGTATCGTGCGCACAGAAGGGTCAACTGTGGGCGAAGGGGTCGAGTTGGCGACCTCGAGGTCTATGACCTTGTTCTGCAGCCATTCTTTGAAGCGACCGACACACTCGTGTAAGTCGCCTCGCGTCTCGAACTGGGGGTACGTGATGGTGAGGACGGTGACTTTGGGCAGCGCATGCTGGAGGAGCGCCTTCACGTGGCTTGGAAATGTCCGGAATGTCTCATCTCCGCCCTGCACACGATGTTAGCATGGCACTCGTCCTCTATGTCAAATAGCGACGTGTTGCATTGCCCATGGCTGGACCTGAGACACGCAGACACGACCCTGGAGATGACGTAATGCGCCTGTCGCGCGCAAGACACAACATACCTTGAAGCCGTGGATGAAACACAGCAATAACGTCTTCCTCATGGTCCTCGACTGTGCTCCTGCATGGTGGGGCCAAGTTAGTCGAAGGCCGACGATAAGTCTACTCGCGGCGGGAAGGCGATTACGTCTGGGGTGCAGCTACCTTCGCTTACCTTGCAGGGGGTGGTGGGGGGTGGACTGGCCGGAAGGTTCCATTACCGTAGACCACAACGTATGACGCTAATTTGATAAGATTGAAGGAAGACCGATGGTCGAGAGGTTGAGTAATCGTGCACACTTGATTCTTCGTCTTGTACACATTTTGTTACTATGAGCGCTCTGGTAGTTGACCATAGATGCTACACGAGCATTCTGTGACACGCTCAACTGGTCGTGACTCTTCTCCGTCGCTCCGACAATGCGGGTATAGTACAAAAATTCCAAGTTCCAACGCCATATCGTGAGCCATCTCGGCAATGCATCAATATCAGAAAAAGAAAAAGAAAGACTGCTGCGCGGCTATGAACTCGCAAGCAACGCGACCGCTATCCCGCATAGACTCGCTATCGATATCTCCAAAGTTCTGAGCTGTGATGAAGCACCCACAGCAACGACGTCAAACGGCGAACCACCACCGGAGTCAGCGTTCGATAGTTGCGCGTTGGGTGCCTGTGTCGCCTGCGCAGTGTCTGTGGGCGGGATGACTGAAGCTGTGAATGTTCCCGTAGCGTTCGGATCCAGGACCAAGCCACCCGTTGATGAACTCGAACTTGTCGTTTGTGCTGAGCTCGTCGGTTCCTCGTCTCCGTCTTCCGCGTCCGTGTTTGAACTTGATGAGGTTGATGTTGCTTGGATGGCTGAATTTGTGAAGCTTGTAGTGGTCAAGACCGCCTGGGTGCTCGTCGCTTGCTCCGATGTTTTCGTATCTGTCTTTCCCGCACTCTCACTTGAAATCGTTGTAATTGTAACCCCCGGACAAAGGCTCTGAATACCCAGTCCGTTCTGGAAGACCCCGATGATGCTCAGCTCGCCCGCATCGACGTTCGCACACTTGTCCTTGACGCTCTCTGCGATCGCCGACAGGCCCCGCACACAGGCAGCGGAACAGGTTGCGCCCGATTTGAAGTCGTCGGCTACGCATCCAGAGATGGAACTGGTGTAGACGGCGTTGCAGGATTTTGGCAGGTTGTCAATCCGCGGAATGAAGGACGCAAGTGAGACTGTTGTAGCCGACGATGTTGACGCGAGAACGAGCGCCAGCAAGGCTGCACGTAATGAAGATGAACCCATCGCGAGTGATGTGTAGGTATTTGGAAGTTGGGTTGGGTGGACCCGTAGGTCTCGAATGGAGACAGGAACGTGGCCCAGGAAAGCCCAAGTGCCAGTCTTCAATGCTTGTCCACGAAGCTTGGATGCCCTCGTGGAAAGATGTCTTCCGGATGTGCTGAGACGACTGGTGTTTGGGTTGGCGGTATGACGTTGGTCCGACAGCGGGATCTGTTTGCGTCGTGTGAAATACCGAGTTATGCTGCCTGCCGACTGCGCTGGAAATTCTTTCACTGTGATGTCCCGCTGACTGTGCGTTGCCGTAGACAACCAAATTCCAAAGCTCTTGCTGTCAACCTTCCCAGAGCGTTGGTGGTGCGCGCCCACTTGGCATGCAATTCAATGTCGAGGGAAATGTTTCGACACAATGGTGTAACTACGCTGCGTAGATGGGCCAATAACCTCTTTGTCTATACCAGCACTACCCGGAACAGCTGCTGTAAGGAACGTGAGTGATGCAATGCACAAACGAGTGAACGACTGTTGTTTCTTCCTGGCGCCAGGCCTGCAAAAGAACGACTTGGAGAACTACTCCGAAACAAAAACTGATGGGGTAACAAGGCGCACAGCGTTAAGAAAGGAAACGTTGTGCAAAAGGAAAGAGAGGAGAAAAGAGGAGAGCCGTGATCTTCGTGATATTCAGTCACTCAACAACCAAATTCAGGCAGAGTTGGCACCTGCTGCGGGACCCGCCACATCTTAAGGTAGATCTACAAGGACACCCGTCCTATCCGCTTCCAAAGAATCCCTACCTTGCCTTGCCTCATCATAGCCTAAGCGGGTAGCCACGAGACCAGCAGTCCCTGTACAGCTATGTGAGTGTCGCAAGTGGCCGATATTGAGTTTTCTGAAACAACGGGGTTAGTGCCGTCGCTGCGTTGTAGCCGCCCATTCGCTGAGCGCGACAGCGCAGGCGTTACATGTCACGACCGCGCTTCAGATGCAGGTACCCGGAGCAGAACAGGAGACGTTGGTGAGAGGTGTGTGTCGCGCGTGTACTCAATTGAGCTGCTTGAGCGGCTGCGTGTGGAGTGGAGGTCGAGGCGCGAACCACCGTGGCATGAAGCCGGACGGTTATGGCGGCTGCATGTCTGTGGCGCGAGACTGCCCAGGTGCGTTCGCACGTGGAGCACAAGTGCCTAGAACAGAAAAGCTACAGAGATGCGGACTTGGCTTCCTTGGGATGTACGTATGACGGTTTGACGTGTGTGATGGAAATAGCTTTCACTGGGCTACCTTGATGGCCGCTGTTCTGGCTTTTAACTGCCATCCTGCCGCTACCTTGCACGCAAACCTCCATGATCCCAGAACACCGAGAGTTTATGTATGCGGGGCACAGTGTAGTACAGTATCGCGCATGAACTGCAATTGTTTCATTGTTTTATTAATTTCTTCAGCTATAGTTCTTCGCATTTTCAACCTTTCTTTGTCCGCGCCGTTGGCGCTTTGGCGTCCAAGCTGGATTCGCACATTGCTTCTTGCTGATTCTACTCCATGACGATTACGCTTCTAAACCGCACCTTTCCACTCTCCATGTGTTGAACTGCATCTTCCACCTTGTCGAATGGAAATTTCTCAATCATACACTTCACACCCTGTTTCTCAGCGAAGTCGATTGCTTCTTCGCTATCCAGTGCGTGTCCTGACGGCCATCCATGGACTGATTTGCCCTTCATGATCAAGCTCACGGTGTTGACAGGTATGTCGCCCACAGGCGCGAGAACAAGCAATTTGCCCAAAGACCCCAGCCCTTCGACCAATGGCCCTATGATCTGCGGATTCGGTGCCGTAACAACGATAAGACTTGCGCCACCCATCTTTTGAAGTGCCTCGGCTGCGCTCTCTTTCGAAGTGTCAATATAGTCTGTTGCTCCGAGCTGGAAAGCAAAGTCCTTCTTGTTGCCCGAAGAGGACACAGCAACGGTACGGTAGCCCATTTTGCGAGAGTATTGTAGTGCAAGATGACCTAGGCCACCAAGCCCTTGTACGGCAACAGTGTCACCTTGTTGGATGTTCATCTTGCGTATACCATTGAAAACTGTAACGCCAGCACAGAGTAGCGGAGCGTATTCGGCGGGGTTTGCATCGGCAGGAATGCGCACTGTAGCCTCGCTGCGAAGGGTACAGTATTCGGCATCTAGTTTTGCATCATGTCAGTTCGTCGTCTTGAATCACACAGTATTCGCCAACAGAAAGGTAAAGCTTACATCCACCATCCCTACTAACCCCATTAACAAGCTCGTTCTCACACATCTGGAACAGTCCCTTGTTGCATGCCTTACACGCACCGTCGTGTGCACCATGCCATCCTCCGCCCACTCGGTCTCCAACCTTCCACTTCTTTTCACCATCACCAACTGCCACTACCTTTCCAATGACTTCATGTCCTGGGACGCGAGGGAAGACGTTTTCACCCAAATGGCCCTGTTGGAGGAAGCTATCAGAGTGGCAGATGCCACAGGCAAGCACTTTGACCAGAACCTCGCCCGCCTTGGGAGCAGAGATGGGGACTTCTTTAATAGTCCATGGCGCGCCGGCTTTCTCAATGACGACAGCACGACAGGAAGACGGGATATCAGATGAAGACATGATGTTGCTCAGTGTGCGTGCGGGTAGATGTAGGTGAGAAGGGGAACGTGCGGTTTCCTTCAATTCTAGTGCGAAGTTGTTTGGAATGCAGAATAGTCAAGTTGGCGCTCGTTCGTGATGTCAATGAGCTGAGGTAGGCGCGACCTAGCCCTCTTTATCAATACCTCCGTCATGCACCTATGCATACATCATCCTTATCACCGATCTGCTTCCCCGCAGCGACCAACAACCGGAATTGAGAACCATTTCGCAACGCTTGGTTCAACGCTCTGTGTATCCAACTAGGGGCACAACCCAAATATGGCTACCCATGTCTCAGCCGTGTACACCCCTCTGCTCACCATCAGGCCGAGTATCCCCACGATTAATAGTCTAAGTAAGTTGTTCTCTTGCGTGCCGATTGGAAGAAAGTGGTGCGCCTAATAGGACTTAGGCTAACGCCGACGGATTCAAGACTATCACACAAGTATACTCATACTATATGTGTGTAGTCAGCAAGTCACGGCGGGTGTTTTCTGTGTATGCTGACGTAGCGCGGGGTTTAGCGGGATTTAGACACCTTCTGCAGTTGCTTAACAGCGAGACACATGCAACCGAATCTGGAACAGTCTGGATCACAAGTCAGACAGGTTGGGGGTATCATTTCCTAAGCTATCTAGCATCCAGTCTAGAACTTAAACATGGACTCGTGAACGCCTCACCAGGCATCAAAGTTACCGAAACCACCTGTCTTGGCCTTCTTCTTAACGGGTGCTACGTCCTCGTCGTCGTCCACATAGCCGACTATCTCATCAGCATCCTGTTCTTGCATTTCCTGTTTCGCGGCTTGCAGATATTTGCCCACACCGAGACCTTCTCCAGTACCATTGTCCACTGTACCATCTGCGCGTATACGTTTGCCTGTCCACGTAGTCTTGTCGTCGGCTGTACCGCCTTGTCGTTTGATCTCTTCAGCCTCTAGTTCTTTGTTTTCCTTGTCCTTGCGCTCCTTCTGCCATTCTTCGAAGGGATCTACAAAGACTACCACATTAAGAATTTCAATGTCATCGACAGGCTTGTCCTTCTCGCCTACTTCCGCAATCTCCATGGATCGCAACGTTGTGTCTAGACCACCCACTACTCGCGCGAAAATAGTATGTTTGCGGTCGAGATGTGGAACAGCGCGGTACGTGATGAAGAACTGGCTTGTGTTGGTATTCTTGCCCTTGTTCGCCATGCTGAGTACACCTCTGGCGTTGTGCCTCTCCGGTCCTTCGAACTCGTCTTCAAAAGGCTTACCCCATATACTCTGTCCGCCTCTTCCAGTGCCTGTCGGGTCACCGCCTTGTATCATGAAGCCCTTGATATTCCTGTGAAAGATGGTGTGGCTGTAGTATCCCTTCTGTGCCAACTTGACAAAGTTCCATACCGCGCGCGGCGCGTATTCGGGGAGGAGTTCGACGTTAAGGTCGCCGAGTGAGGTGGATATCCGCGCATAGCCCTTGTTCTTTATGCGCTTCGGCTTGAGCATGTAGTCTTCGTCGGAGAGGAGGGCACGCTCGCCGGAGGTATGCGGCGTGACGCCCGTCGAGGTAAAGGAGGCAGCAGCTTTGCCTGAAGTGTACACGGCAGCGTTGTATGCGGGTTTCCCAGGCTCTGTGGATGTCGATGCTGCTGTGCCATTCCTGGATAAGTTGGCAAGCGCCTTGGATGTGGTTCCGCCTTGCTCCTTGATCTTCCTGTTTTCACGCGCCTTCGCGACGGCCTCTTTCGCCTTGAGAATCTTGGCCGCGTTTCCCAGAGCTTCTTTGTTGACACCACCCTCGGCATCTGCCACTACTGTTTCTCCATCCTTGACATGCTTGTATGAGCTAAAGTCTCTTGACTCGATGCTTTGAGGGTCCTGGAGAGTTATGATGTCCTTTCGCGTGAACGGGTCGTCGCTGACCAGATCTTGCCAGTTCTTCGCCTTGATGTTCAATCTCTCGACCGTGTCCCACGCAAAGACATTGCCGCTTTTCCTCAGCGCAACGATATGGGTGTTGTCTGTAAAGACTTTGTATGTGACGGGATCTACGTATTCGCCGTCCTCGTTCTTGGTGAAGTTCAGCGTGATGAGGTCGGCGCGCTTCAATGGCGTTCCGTCGACGGGATTCGTATCGGGGTGTTTAGACAGCCATGTGAGGATGTGGGTGAGATCGAAGATGGTGCCCGACAACGTGCATACGGGATCGGTGAAAGGCTGGAGCGAGACGGCGCAGTAGTTGAAGGGGAGGCGCTTGAAGGTCGACGACAGGCCGGCAGCGGAAGCTCGATTGGCGCTGTTTGCGCCGCGCGCATTACCGAAGGCGTCCGACGACGACCACTCCGAGTGTGTGATGTACAATTTGTCGGTTCCTTTCCCCATGCTGAATATACGTAGCGCTGGAAGATGTCGTTCAATGGGTATTGCGTGAGGCGCAAAATGTCTGTAGAGGTGACGCGCCGGCGATCAACCACCCTAGCGCGGCTCCACATGAGGATCCACTCGTACAGTACTCTTGTCTCAACGACTTTATCCGTAAGCCTCACTCAACGCGAATTCTCGGTTCAAGTCCCCAGAAATGGCCGACTACAAGGAGCCAACTAAAACCATTGTCAAGGAGGTAAGCGGTGTCTTCTGAGACCCAAATCGGATGTTGCAAGAGTGATAACTAATGCTTGGAGGGCACCGCTGCAGGCAATGCTATTCTACTCTATTGTTTTCTTGATAGTTGTTAGCCATTCACAGATCCAAGGAGAAGTAGTATTAACCAGACTCGCTTAAATTCATCTATATACAAACTGAGATGCTCCCCTCCGAGATCGTCAAGGAACACCCCCCGTCTTCCATCCATCTAATTACAGTATTTAAAACAACAGCTCAAGTAAATGAGTGTATGGTAGGTCAGTTATGTACAGAACTAAAGGAGCGGCATCAAACCCATCGGAAGGGATCCTAAGCCGAGCTCACTCTATTCATACTCTTTTGTTTCTCTTTCATCCCCGTGAATTGCCCAGCAAACCACAAGTTGTTCTTGTCATCGTAATCTCTTTCAAATATTATATTATTCCAACTCTTGCTTGTCGTGCGTGTATCGAGATTGCTGTTGCCATGGACCATGTAGAGAAAAGCAGCATAGTGAGATGCTTACTCAGGCTTTCCGAGGATACCGCGGGCCATGTGGCGCTTGCGGAGGTTGTACTCAACAGCGCGCTTCTTAGCGGCAGTGCTCTGGGTGAAGGCTGCGGAGCCACCGAAAGGACCAGCGAGGGCAGAGTTCTGCATGCGGACGATGCAGACGTTGCTGGCACCACCGGCGGTACCCTGGCAGGTCATACCAGCGGGCATCTGGACCTTGACGGGGAAGTCCATGACGGAAGCGGCAGAGAGACCTCCAATACCGATACCGGGGACGTTCTGGGTGACAGTGGCGTCCTGGAAGGCGGCAGGGTCAGTTCCACCGGAGGTAGCGTCGATCTGAGCGGTCAGGGGACCGGCACCGTCCTGGTTGACTTGGTGGAAGGTCATGGTGATGGTGCCGTCATCGGCAGTGGTGGGAAGACCAGAGGTCGCTCCAGTGCCTGCGGCAGCGGCAACACCCTTCTCAGTAGTTCCCTTGGGAGTCTTGGTGCCTGCAGCAGCAGCACCGCCAGCGGCACCTCCAGCGCCTCCAGCGCCACCGGTAAGAGCGTCGAGAAGACCACGCTTGTTGTTGGCAGCCGCACCAGCACCAGTAGCAGCACCAGCACCGGTAGCAGCACCAGCACCAGTGGCAGCACCAGCACCAGTAGCAGCGCCGGTAGCAGCGCCACCGGCACCTCCTCCCATGAACATGGCGATAGCAGCACCAGCGTCAACAGCACCGCCACCCTGAGTGCGTCCAAGAGCCGAAGCCTTGCCACCCATCTCGCGGGTACGGATGATGGAAGTATCAGCCTCAGAGCCGCAGAGGGGAGAGGCGCAGTCACGGGGAGTACCATCCTGGACGGAAAGACCAGGCATGTTTACACCGTTGGCACCCTGGATCTCAGAGACGACACCGTGGGCCTGGACGGAGGCGGCAATAGCAGCAACGACGGCGAGAGAGTAACGCATCTTGATGGATATGGAGTTGGATTATAGAAAGGTTGTTGAAGATTGGAAAATAAGGACTGTGATGTCGAAAGGATTGATGAGAAAGATGTAAATGAGTAGTGAATTAAGCAAGCGACCGGCGCAAGAATGTAATTAGAAGGATGGAAAAGAAGAAAGAAGCGAGTCTGGTTGATTGAATTGTTGAGTGATGGTGATATCGACTCTAGGAGGACGAGCAGAGAGGTTTATATACAACTCTCTCATGGTGCATCTGACATTGCCGAAAGCTTAGCATAGACACAAGCATTCACCGGTCTGCGTTTCCGATCCACCAAGGAATGATAGCGCCCGCAGCCCCTTGCTGCCATGGCCAAACAAGATGATGGCTGTGGGACGAGGTCGTGATACTGTGAGCATAGACTCTAAACGGAGAGCTGAGACGATGCTGGTCGAACGATGGTCAGGGTTACTCCACTATGATCCATTCCGCTAGGATATCCACAGCGGGAGGATCATCTCCAGAAGCTTGACTCAGGATTTTGCTAAGGCTTGTTCGGAACAACAATGTCGCGTTGTGGCAGTGCGCATTGACGTTTGGTATCTGAGAAGGCACATCACCCGCAGATGTGTATCAGCAGCCAAGTTTCGTTCTAAACTCGGCGATCGAAACAGTATCGTGGGAAGACCGTTTCGCTGGCACTTGTCTCCAAGTAGTTGCTGCTCTATTCAAGTTTACGCAGTTGTTCGCATTTCGCGGTCGCATACCAGAAGAAAGCAACAGAAAAAGTCGCTCGCCGTTACCGGCAACTATGCACCGCTTTGTCGTTCGTGAACGGTTAGCTAGCAATCCGGCCGAGGTAGAAAGGCGATGGTTGTTTCAGTAGCGGGTTTTGAAACTCTAAAGTTTAGCATCGTTCGAGGGTTAGCGCGTTGCTTCTTGCCTCAACCTCAGTCCCGGATATTCCCGAAACCTTGAAGCAGCCTCAAGCACGACTCGACACGGTCATGCACTCCACCGCAGCACTGTAATAGCAAAGAAAGTTTGTCGTGACAGCTTCGAGAACATGAGGCGGTGAGATGGTCCAGCAAGATGCAGGTTCTGGATGCGGAATTTCATGCCATCAACCTCCACGATGTTTCGCTACGGGCTGTCCGGCTCTAACGAGGCTTGTAAGAGCCCCACGATATGGAGCAGTAGCTGCAGTAGCTGCATTGTGAGGCAAGCACAACAAACCGGAGAAACTGACCGCCTGGGAGCCCACTACCACAGTCAACAACACTCGTCATGTGTGCATGCAAGCCCTGAATCAGTGCATGATTGCACCTTTCTTCTCCCTATTGATCAACTACATGTCGATCTCTAGCATCCACAATCTTTTCGTGCAACACGGCTCCACTCTGCCTTCTTCTTCATCTTCGTCTTGGTCAACTTCTAGTTACCCAACTGTCCTTGTGCCCAAGCTCGGAAGTCCCTAACCTCTTTAATCCACACATATCTCACGCATATCTCCTGAAGCTCAAAGAAGAGTGATGTTGCTTCCAAGAAACCCTTGCTGATTGAGCTCTTGATGAACAGCAACAGTATAATAACGGCTCGGCTCTGCGCTTCCTTTCCGTATTCTACGATCGGAGTTCCATTGCCAACGCCGTTGGCGGTCCCGTTGGTCGCTGTATCCTGCTGTAAGGTCGGGGGTGGCGCCTCCATCTTCTCTATGAGCCGCAGTGCATGCTGTATATAGTGGAGGGTCACGTCCTGACCATCTACGCCGAGGTCCTCGAAGGTGCGGCTGACGTGAAGTTTGGTGAGAAAGTCGAGGGAAGGGATCTCAAGTGGAAGGTGCGCGAGTTCTTGAACGGCCTGTTCGGGTTCTTCTTTGAGTTTTCGAAGTATAACATCGTCCCAGGACTGTGAACTATCGAGTGCTTGCACCTGATTCTTATGCAGTGACTTTTTCTCTTTCGCTGTTGGTACAGGCTCTTGAGCGGGCTGTTCAGAAGCTTGTATTTGCGGCTCGGGCAGCTTGTCCCAGACTTGTTCTTCAACAAGCATCTGCATGTACGGTAGCAGATCGAATACTTCGAGCGTATCCTCGTTGTATAGTCTCGCAAGGACCATTTGTGGCGCCGCTTGCGAAGGCGATGGTTCCTTCGACAGTAAAGTTGTGATATATCTCGCCCTAGTTTTTCGAATGTCCGCTGTAGTGGGCCCAGCATTCGTGCCTTTACTATTGACCGTGTCTACCTGCTCCATGCCTGACTTCTCATTGGTCTTCATAAGAGCCTCCACCCAGTGCGTCAAATAAGGCTTTTGTCTCATGGGAATCTCCTCATGCGCCTTCCAGAGCTTGTACTCGCAGTTTAAGATTACTACAAGCACTTCTACACTTGGCTCTAGCTCCGCCCGTTCGACGTATGCATCGAGCGTATTTTTTACCCGTATCGACTGGAAGAAGGGCGCGTCATCAATGTTTAACGAGTGGGAAGCTGCGTCGAGATCGCGGATCGCGTCGTCGTTTGGTTTGGTCGGGTCGCTAAGGGCGTTGATTTCGGCGGCTGTAAGTGTGGCTGTCATTAAGCTCATATTGGGCGGTATTTATATCGCGCCTTGCGCTTCGAACGATAGGAATGTGGTGAGTGATACGTTTCGGACTGGAGGGAATACATAAGGGTCGAAATGGGTGAGGTGTCACGGTTGTGAGTGCTGGTGCGGAGCGCGTGAACCTTGGAAAGAACGGCGAGGCACGTGCCAAGCATCGCATCGTGCCTTTGGTTCAGCCACACATCGGACTGGGGAAACGACGAAAGCATCAGCGGTCCCCAGAGTGAATGATATTTCTACTGTTGTAACAAGTGCATTGGGTAAAAAATGGAGCAAAAAGTTGATCCACTATGACAAGATACACTTCAAGGTCATTAAACTTCGAGCAAAAAGGTCATAAGATATTCGTGGAATGTTGGATTATTCTCATTACAGCACGCTCATAGGAACGCACCAGGATACTCGCAAGAAAACTCAAGAGAGTCCTAGGGGACCAAGACGCCATAACCTAAAACTATTCATGACATTACAGACGAGCCAAGCCAAACCGCCTTGAATCAACCGGGAGTTCCGGCATACCCGGACAACCCCATGCTAAGTGGTACCTAGCATCGCAGATATCGATAGATGTCGGCGAGAGTCGAATGTCGGTGAAGTGTTGACGTTGGCTGAAAAAGATGAAGATGGGTATCGTGATGTGACTTTGTTCGTCAAGCCGCTATTGCGGCATCGTGAAAGGTGTTTGCGCGCCCCCGCTAAAACTTGAATATAATGTACAGGGCGTGGATGATACCCTGTCATGATCATTAGTATGCTATTGATGGATGGTGGGTGCGCAGCCCGGAACTCACCGGAATGTAACCGAGGACGGTCAACAGGATGTTGATGAGGAAATCAGCGTTGCATCCGCGCTCGAGGAAAACACCTAGAGGAGGCAGGATGATGGCAAGGAGGATCTTGCAGATGTCGCTGTAGATGGTTAGCATCGACGTCTTGCGCTGCGGAAGTTGCTGGAGCTGACATACCTGGCGGTGAAAGGCATGTTGGGTGGGTTGTTTTTGTGTGGGAGAGAAGTTCTCTGGTACTGGAGAAGTGTTTGTAGAGTGGATTGATGGTGTGATGAGTTGTGCCAAACAGCGGGAGCCAGGTTAGTATTTATGGTTGTGACGCAGGCAGCTGATGACCATAAGAGTGACGTAGCCGGTGGAATTTGGCAAGGATAAGCCGCGTACCCGCCGCCGGTTTAACTGCCACACCCCGTGTGGCGTCATACGTAGTTTGAATGCGCCGAGTGTTCCGATTCACAAAGCAAGTTGCGCAGTCAAACTTCCAAGCAGCGCTTCCAGGTGGAAATTGCATGTCAAGCCATCTTTGTGACGCATGCCACGTTCTGAGGCTATGGAGAAGCGCATCAAGATACTTGGTCTAGCCTGCATTCACTTGCGGACGTGTTTCCGATGCCTTGTCTGCTAAACGTCCATCTCTTTGGACGGCCAAAGAAGCGCTTGGCTAAAGGCCTGGACTGTTCACCAGCCACAAGAGCTGCGCAAGCTCGACGACCATGTGCCGTCGATCCACTGCCCATCACCTCACGTCACATCAACCGCCGCTAACCATGATGCAAAGCCTCAACATGTGGCGTCGGCTTCTATTCATAGCTAGAAGTGGCTAAAATCTGGGGAGCAGGTCAACCGACTGGAGCTTTCGTTCCACCTTGGCCGCGCCTGCTTGCACCCCTGGTGGGTTGGCGTCAAGCGACGCATCTCCGCAGTTTTCTTTCGCAAAGCCCCTAGCGATGAGTCGCTCAAAGTCCTGCACGGATAGATCGCCGGTTAGCTTGGCATTGTGCCAGCTGTGCACCTCGAGGAATATGCCGGTGTGCGGCCGGAATCGATCGAAATTGCTTTGCCCATCGAGCAATCGCGATACTGTGCACAAAACACTAGAGATCTGCATCAACGTCACACTACGGCTGCTAGATACCGCAGTCAATCTTCCCTAGGCAGAGAACGTTGCCTTCATCTGTTGAGACTTGACACAGAACACGACTGTTACCATCAGGGTCATATATAACAAAAACTATCTCTTTGGTACGTGTAATGAGTCAAAGCCTCTGCCATATCTTTCTTAGAGCGTGAGCTATATCCTGTATGCATTGTTGCAGTATATGCGCACTACATTTGCGACTGCGCGACCTATGCTTTAATCTCACAGAGCTCAGACAGATGCCTTCACTTTCACATGTTTACGATAACATCAAGATCAACCAGGATATCAACGCACATTTACGCATGCACAAAGCGAAGGACAGATGTCAAAAGAACATGGGATATCATTCATCGGGTATCAATCCAAAATGCCATCAAACGTGACCGTCCTCACAAAGGGGGACCTTTATACTACCACCACAGCTTAACGCCTCTCGGCCTCAGCCTGCTTTTGCAAGTCTGCTTCGACACCCCTCTGCCTCGCCTTTCCCTCATCGTGCTGCCGTTGCGCCTCTTCCTTTTGCGCTGCATTGCCGGTCAAACCTGCAACAGCACCACCAACCGTACCACCAAGCCTATCTCCGATGCCCTTGCCGAGGTCGTTGACCTGTCCAGCAGCTTCTTGCTCCTTGCCCTCCTTGTTCTGCTGAATACCCTGCTGCTTGAGGCCCTCGGCACCGACAAGACCGCCGAGCGCTTCTTTGGCGGCGCCCATGTTTTGGTTCCATGAGCCTTCGGTGCGATCCGAGTTGTCCTTTGCGACGCCGCCTGAGGGAGTTACGGAGAAGGGACCGGCTTTGGCGGCTGAGTGAGAGAGATCATGTTCGGCGGCCGCAGTGTCTTTGCGGTTCTCGCCTTGAGCCTGGTGGAAGTCAGTACAGAAGTTCAAAGGGGAGGAAACAAAGAGACTAACCTTGTCGGCGGTGTTACCCGTCAGAGAGCCGATGGCGCTCTGGACAGCGCCTGTGGCTTGGTCCAAGTAGGACTGAGGAGTCGAGGTATGGTCCTTGTTTGAAGACATAGTTGTGTAGTTGTGTTTTGGTGTGGATTGAGGATCTCGAGTGTATTTGAGAGAGCTGTAGTTGTATTGACCTTTGAGTCGTCGTCGCAGTGGGATTATATATATCCCTCTGTTTGTTTGGCAAGGTGGTGGAGCATGTGAAGTATGACGTCACGCCCCACGCGTTGGGCTCCCGCAACGCGCAACTTTGCCCTGCGCGGGAGATCTGACGAAAGTGGCGTTTGGAAACGCGACATGTGCAACACTCGTGGTCTGTTTCATAATGCTCGTGGGTCTAGATGACATCGCTTTAGGGATCAACTGATCTTTCGACATGTACTATGATGCAATGTAGAGATTCACCGAGCAGACGCCGGTATTCCATGGATGTTAACCAGCGCAGGGTGGGTAGAGAGCAAACTGCTACTCTATGAAAATCTATTGACCTACACTAATGTGTCGAGATGGGTATGTTGCTCCAGATCCAAACGCCAGAAAACAATCGTTTTTGAGTTTTGAGGGTTTTCTCATCCATCACCAATGACAGATACCTCCCTCGCTATCATCAACACTCCAAGTACCAGCCAGACCAACAATCTCAACTTGCCCATTGAAACCCTCTGCAATCTTGCCTAGCCGCGCAACGCCATCGTCAACACCAAAGGACGCACCAATCTCTGCTGGCCCGTTGTTGAGTAATCGCTTTGCCCACGCATCGATTGCCGGCTCGCCCGTCTCATCCCGCGCTTGCTTCAGGAATGGAATTAAAGCTGTACCTCCCGTACCACGGAGCTTTTTGCTTCCTGTACGGGCCATAGTGTTGGCGAGGTTGACGCGCTGGTTGTTTGCTTGCTTGGGCGACACCGATCGGGCGTGCGACTGTGTCTCACGCGACTTGATGATGATGTACCGCGAGACGAGTTGGATGTGCTTATCCCGCAGGCTTCGCAGCATGGCCAGGCATGCATCGTAGGCAGTGGTAAGGGCCCGATCCTTGCGATTTACTGTAACGTATTCCCGGATGTTTGCAATGCTCTCCATATGCTCCAGGAACCTACGGTGAGGTCCAGGCATATAGTTCCGCATATCCTGGATGAAACCATGCGAAGGTCCAGATGAAGCAGGGTTTTCTATGTTAGTCCGCTTCTCACCAGTAGGTCTATGCTCAACCCCTAGGACGATGTCGAAGAACTGAATGGTCGAGCTCTGAGCGTTGCTGCCACCACTGAATTGCACATATGGCTGTTGACCAGTGCCATCATCAAACATGACTCCATTTGGAAGGCCCGCGTCTGCCATGTTTTTACTTCCAGCTAGGAATGGTCGGATGCGGTGGTAGAAGACGTGTGGGTCGCAGCTCTCGTACATGCGCTCCAAAAGAGCACCTATCTCGTCAAGTCGCTCCGCAAAGGATCGTAAACAGTGCACGACTGTGTTGCTGTCGCCACGTCTAGCTGCTGCGATAGCTTCGATCATCATCGGAATAACTGGTCCAGCTCTCGCTTCTATCGCTACAGATACCAGGTAAAACCATGATTCGTCCATTGAGCCAGTGAAGGTCATGTGCGTTGCAAGGTTGTCCAGTGTATCCGTAGGCTCGCCATCGAACATAGGTCGCCAATTCCACAGGCACACCCCTGCAAAGGTTGCCACCGGTGGCAGTTCCAGGTGTCTGCACGTTTCCATGAAAGGTATCGAGATAGAGGGCGGGACAATCTGCACAGAATCGTTAGCAACGCGATACACCTATGTATGCAGACTATCAAGACTTACATCGGCGGGCTTGTCACCGCCCCAGACATACCCATGGGCAATGAATCCCAAGATGGAATAGGCTCGCTGCCACTCGGCTTTCGTGAGAAGGAGGTCGGTCTCAAGTACTGGAAGTGCATCTACTATTCGACGTAGCCGCTTGGCCAGGATCAGACTCTGGAAGTTGCGTACAATTGTCTCCCATGGCTGGTAGTAGCGATCTGGTAGAACATCGATGGGTATCTCATCAGGCAAGAAGCCGTTCCGAGCTGATATGTCATAATCGCCCAACCGAGGTAGAGCGGGAAGCATTGTGATGGTTGACAGCGAAGAAAATTGATGGTGTTTTTGTTAGAAAGGTGACGTTAAAGTGGTGTCCAAGGTGGTTGTTGACCAGTAGCCTTTAGCTTTCGAAATTTGGTGCGCAAGAAATGTCGCGTGATGCAATCGGAGCCGAAGGGTGAATGTGCCTTGACCAACGGCCGTCGAGGTTGTTGCCACCCAAAAATTTCCCCAGAATTGATGGAGGGGTTGCCGGATCTTTAAAGGCACAATCGGTGGAGGTTGAAGCAGGTATAACCTAATTATGTGGTGCTTGCGTGTGGGCGAAAGGAACCTAGGCTTGTCGGGTAGGCTGTCTCGGAGGCGGGACCTAAGCACCAGATGAGTTGGGTCCGAGTTTGAAGGAGGGGTTAGGCCCAAAGAATAGTAGAAAACAGCTGACTCGACTGAGCTGCAACTGGAACACGAACAGTAGTAAAGTAGTCAGAGAAACAGTGTGAGAGGAGCAGCAGCATTATATTTGCCTTCCGGCCGCGGCTGCGAACCTTGGTGGATTATGTCAAAGAGGCAGGCCGAAACGCGCAATGCTCAGTAATTGCCTAAGAGAAATCTTCGTTCCGAGCTGTCCGCGCAATCGGTTTCGTGGGCGTCACCTTGGGTCACATTAGCAATCAATTTACTCTCAGATTCGATGATTCCACTACAGGCGGAGGTAGCGCGGCTGGCCGACGGGCTGCTAACCCTCTCTCCACACTAGCGTAGGTACCCTGCATGCAAACGGCTGGCTGCCGAAGTCGGTGAATCGGCCGTTGGAGGAAACGTGGGTTAAGCTGTTAAGTCCGCAAATGATGGCTGAGACCAGCAACGCGAATGCTCGATGATGGTTTTCGCCTCTTGTGATGAGATCACGACGCCAGGACTGAATCTTCGCACAAGGCTACGCACAGCCTATCTAGCCTCGCCAGCACAGTATACCTCCCCGCAAAATCCCGTTCCTGTACTCCGACGCTACTGCAGCGGCAGCAAGCTAAGGTCGCAGATCAGGAACCACATGTTAGCCACTGGGCTGTCTGTACATACAGTAAAGTTCCCATCAGCCTGAACAGTGCGGCTCAGATCGCAACGATAGGAGCAACTGTGTTTGTTATAGTTCCGAGTTGGAGTGCGAAAGTGGTGATGGAATCCGAGACGCGAACGGCACCACATCGGTGAAAGCGGCGAAGTAGGATGGAAAAGTCTAGTGTTGCGAGCGAGAACTACAACATCTATGTCCATTTCTCGCGACAACCCAACACTACTGACCCTCTCTCCAAGGCATCCTCTCCACACCCCGCACCCATCTCCGCCTCCTCCATTCGCCCTTGCGACTTGGCGCATGGCTCTCCCATGCCCGACGCAGAACTTCTTTCTCTTGATCGCCAATATCCTTGCTACCTCCCTTTGATCCGGTCCGCTTCTTTAACTTTGCCTTCGCTGCGTTGGCTTTCTCTCCATCACTCTCTAGGACCTCGTAGTGCAAATCCGTGACCCATCGCTCACCCTCGACCTCAACTTCCACACCTGTGACACAGCGATCTTCGACCCATTCACGGGACAAGAGATCTAGTGTCCATTTCTTGTCGCTCCAGCGCCAGCCGCGAGGTGGGAGCACGTCTTCGAAAAACGGTGTGCCACGGGGTCTGTCGCCGCTGATCCTAGAAGGCGATAAAGGGGAGTAAGGCGATGGTGAAAACATGAAACCCTCGTACTCGCCATGCTCGTCGTGCAGTGCGCGGTGCTGTAGTTCAAAAATCTCGACTTCGCGGGTCTCTGGCGATGTCTCCAGTTCTATGTCTGCGCGCGAGATGGTGAGGAGAAAAGAACGGCTTTCGTGTTCTGCATCGGAGATGAACTTTTCGCTTTCGGGCGTTGTAAGGAGATCCTGAACGTTAGGGTGGCCCAACGCCGTTAAAGTGTATCCGATAACGAGGAATATCGCACGCCATGGTAGTAGATGCGCTGATATGAACAACAAAACCGATACGACAAGTAAGATGAGATAGAGCATCGATGAGAGGTTCTCGTTACTGAAGTTAGTAAGTGGAGTGATGAAGCTCAGTACAGCGTCGTGGCCGCGGCTGAAGTCCTCCATGCAATTCTGCAGATCGCGCATGTTGCGGAAGAAGTCCTTGCTGAACTCGGGCGCAGGCTTGATTGTCTTTGCGTCTGCTAGCGGTGGTCCTCCTAAGCTCCCCCTCCAAAGATCGCCATCGATATCCACTGCGTTTGCCATAGGCTCTGGATGCCGAGTCAGATACGCAGGTACCATTATGAAAAACATGCCACACGCCAGCGGGAGTACGGGTAGAAGATATGGATCAACACAGACGAATGTCCAGACCAACAGGAACGAGAGGGTTTGTGTGGGCTGTACCCAGGTGAACAAACGAATGAGTCGATTCTGAAGAATGAAGGCAACACCGATGCGCGAGTTGAAGCGACGAAAGTTGGAAGACATGGTAGGGATACTGAAATTGGGGCGAGCGACATAGCTTCGAGAGCGCCGATCCTTGACATGTGGTGCATTGCCACTTGGTGTTGATGAGTCTGGAGGCGAGCTGTCGGAGAGGTCTTCTGAGGGGAGGACTTGTGCGAGCAGCCTGTAAGCATTAGCTCCATCAACAACGTATTGTCTGGTCTAGGATTATTCCTCGCGACAACACCATAATTCGTTTGCTCGAGGAAACAATATCTTCGATATACAACAAGATATGAAAACCTTTGCCTTGCAGACTGTACTCACATGTTCATCATCTTATCTCCTACCCTGCTACTCGACTCCCGACTTATGTTGTCGCCCAAAGATTCCAGCTTGTCTTTGAGTTTGCTAGCCGACAGACGGCGCGAATGTGAATGCGGTCTCTCCGTAGTGGGAGTGCCATCGTTTGACGCATGATGTACCTGGACCACTGGGATGGGTGTGTCGCGGTTCGCCAATGACTCTGCATTGTCAGAGCCCATAGTGGGACCCACTGTGTGTTTCTATTGATCTATTGATAAGGACAAGACTAGATGAATTTGAGTCAAGAACGAGGCCGTAGGTATCGAAGTGTGATTGATAAGGGAGTCACGCTGCTGTTGCGTATTGTTGGAGGCAGGCGTGTCACATGTGGCTGAGTCGCGACTTCTCGATCCGTATAAACGTTCAGCAGCTGCCCAGGCGACACCAAGATAGTGTTCTATCCTAGCTCTTTCGATGGCGATATCTCAACAGCTTACTCTCACGGTTCGATGTGGAAGATGCAGAAACAGGCGTGGTGTTTGATGCAGCAAGCGGATGACGCACATGCATGCGAACTGGGCGTGGCGCTGAGCTTGTGCCGTGGCACGTTGTTCGTTCCGACGTTTTCCCCACATGCGTCCGTGCACCCTTGGGCTGGTGGTGGTGGTGCGCAATCCTGGTGATCAGGGACAGACAACCTTTAGGCTTCGATGTATTTAGAGGATGTCGGTGACCCCTGTGGTACTGTACGGCCTCCGCTTCAGATTAGTGGTGAGATGGAGATTAAGACTGTGGAGCAGCTGCGGAATTCCCGCTGTCATGTTTCGGGGTCGTATGTACGATACATGGACATGATCTATAGCATGCACAACAGAGGGTTCAATCATGCACATGCTGAAAGCCGTGCCATGTGCAGTCGGACTAGGGGTGGTTTGGGTGGTGCAGTCGTCGTTGGCAGGTGATGGTCGCACTGCTTGAGACAACTACTCCGCACCGGAGCGTGGCAGCTTGACTGACTTGACAGCGAGACAGTAAGGCCGTTGGACGATGCGTCCGTTTCCTGGGAGAGGAGAGTTGTTTTGATAATATCCTATTCGCCGCAACGGGCAGATATGGACAGGGGGCCTGTCAACTAGACAACCTTAGTGCCTAGTTGTGGCTTTTGCGGGCTGCCGACCCTCATTGTAACTTTGACGAACGTCGACTACCGCAGCAGCGACCACCTCGCCCCCTTTGCAGCAACACCGCGCCGTGCTTTTTGCGCTGCAACATTGCCCAACCCTGAATAATTCCGATAGCCGTTCGCTCGACTCATTACCGACCGCCGATCGCTTTCACCGCTGTAGCCGGGTCCGTTCGACATGTCGGCATAGGTCTCCCTCGGTGCCCAAGCTCGACGCTTGGAGACCCTCTCGGCGTTCTTTGAAAGAGGAAGACTTTTTTCTTTCTTTGAAGCATCTCGTGACAGCAGAGCTCCAATTGCCTGTGTCGTGACGACCAGCTGTGGAGCTGACATCTGCGGACCATGTCGACGCAGCCGCGAACGACAACTCGGACCATGGAATCGACCAACGTGCCCGAACGGTCAGGGTCCAACATGTCCGAGGATTCTAGTGGCTCCTCAGGTACGAAAAAGCATATGGGGGCAGTCGCGTAATGCGACGTCGTATCGAACGGAGCTAACCCTGCCTCATCAGAAGACCGCGTACGCAAGTTCCAGAAGACGGGCGACCAGGGCAGCCGCCTGCGCAAGACAAGCGCATCCAATGCTATAAGCGCAGCACGACCGCTGCCGACCATCAACAACAACGCCGCAGGACGAGGCAGGGCCAAGGTGCCGTTGGGCCCCCGCGAGCGGCCCCAGGACTTCAACAAGCAGAGGTACGACGCCGCAGCCTCCCGGGCCTACGTAGGTAACTGCACGACAGATCAGCTGACGCGTGAAGCAGCAGAATGGCAAGCGGCGCCAGCGTTGCCTCTCTTGAGACACGCTCCTTCCTCCCCACGCCCGCCAACGAGACGACGGCCACGCGCCCCGTCCCTTCGAACCCACGCTTCAGCTTCACCAAGCAACCGCAGATCAGCAGCCCGGCAAAGGGAGAGTCCAACGAGAACACTGGCTCATATGACTTCCTGCCCGCCGTCAACTTCGATGACTTTGCCAACAGCCTCTCCTACGAGCCCGCGCTAAGCGACTTTCCTGCCCCCGGCACGTTCAAGACCAACGTGCCTGCCGACAGCACCACCCCTAATAACAGCAATAACAATAGCAATAGCAACAACATGCAGCCGTTTACGGGAGCCCCCACCGATACCCGCCCTGCACGTAGCAGCTCTTTCGTTCGCCGCTTCAGCCAGTCCACTGCGAGGAAGCCGAGTGGTGCTTCCACCGCATCCGGCTCTGACCCGTCTGCGATGCCTCCGCCGCCCACCAACATGGCCATCCGATCACGCCGCCAAAGTCACTTCCCTGCCCAGGCACCCTCGAACCCGGCCGCCCGAGCCCCGAGAAAGAGCGTTGGCCCTGGAATGCTGCCAACGAATAGCTTTGAAATGGACAGACTCGCGAATGACAACACGATGCCTACGCTCGGCCGCGCCCCTTCACTGAACAAGGGAAACAGGCGGGAGCCACTCTCTACGAACCTCAACACTACAACCACCGGGGTACCCAAGCTTCCAACTGCCGCACGCAATGCGAAAGCAAAGTCCCTACAGCCGCCCTCGAGACAGCAACCGGGCCACCTGACTGTCTCTATCAGCCCCGATCCGAGTTCCATGCCCTTGGACCATTCCCGCTCACCTGGCAGATCTCCCGCGGCGCAACGATCATACACACCTTCGTCCTCGTCGAGCAAGCGACAGTCAACCGCACCGCACATATCTGGGCTCGGAGCGCGAACTATTAGCCCCACAGACGCTCGGAGGCTGAGGAGGCTGTCCATGAACCCTAACCACCCGCCAAACGGCCCGGTGGGCCCTCCTACACCTCAAGGCGACCAGACATTCGACGAGCGTGCCTTTAGCCAGTCTCCAGCCTTGGCCGTGGGAGGGAGCATGACGCCCTCTTCGGCACGTGCGACACCCGAGCAGAAGCGCAAGTCTTATGCCTCTGGCATCTCGCTTTCCTCAAACTCGAGCTTGAACTCGCTAAAGGTCGGTCCTTCGTCCATACCGTTGCGTACAAATCCTGCTCCGACAAGCTCGCGTTTGCCTGCGCCAAAGCCACGAAACGTGCAAAGCTCAGCTGGTGGAGAACAAGAAGAAGTTCCTCCAGTACCGGCTATACCAAAAGCATATGAGTCTCCCAAGGACCCTGAGCGCAGCAGTTTTGCATTCAATACACCAAACTCGAAGATGAACGCGCCTCCAGCATCTCAAGAGGCTGTCTCGACACCCGATGCACAACGAGTTGAACCTCGGCCCATTGAGACCCAGGACGGTGGCGTTTTGAACAGGAGTACAGGGTCCATCAGACATCGAAGAGGGTTAACCGTCGGAGCTGGTTCGGAAACTGAGAGGACGCCCACCACGGTACAGCAGTCCAGCAAAAAGAATCTGCAGCCAATCAGACTACCACCGCTGAACCTGCTACCACTTGGTACACCATTCAACAACCGGATATCATCTTTCCCTGCGCCTTCTGACGAAGTAGATGAGCGTAATGTCACACCGCCACCTAAACGTGCTGCCAACAAAACGCCTAGTACGCCCATGACAGCGTCCAAGGCGAACTTCTTCTCAAGGAACAACCATCATGATGAATACCACAAACACTTACGTAGCAGCAGTTCAGCATTCAACTTGCGTGCAGCAGACTCGTCGCTTGATACACACCCGAATATCGGTACGATACCCATTCCGACCCTGAACCCGACACGCCAAGCCACCACACCTTTCTCGTCGAATTCATTACCAAAGGGAAGCGGAGAGTTCGCTCGCTTGCAGCCACGACCCAGCGGCGAATACAAGTCATCCGCCAAGGATGTGGAGATGCAGAGCATGGTTGCTGGACCGCGGCCATTACAGAAGAAAAACACATCGGATTCGATCCAGACTTCTGAGTCGACAGAGCCAGAAACGCCTTCTTCTGGTTCATCCTTGCGCCGAAAGCTTAGCCTTAGCGGCTGGAGGAGAGCTTCGTCAAAAGCTGCGACACATCAGTCGCAGAATCCACAGGTCCGAAAACCGGGCACTAAGACGGACGAACAAAGACAGCAGCCTCAACCACCTAAGCACAGCGAGATGCCGCCACCTCGATTACCTGCGTCTGCTACTTGGAGCGGCGCTACTGGTACAACTCCTCCTCCCGCTAAAAGTGGAACCCGACCATCCCTCGACTTTGGACGTCGCAAGACTTCTACAGCAGCTGTCGCAAGTGACACCGAGGCTGAGAAGTCAGGTGCTCGTAAACCCGTGGGAGGCGGTGGAATACGTGCTGTGTCGGGGCACACAGACCAGGCTACCAGCCAGGTGACACAAAAGTCCACGTCCATTTTGACACCGATGCAGCGGATGTTGGGTACGAAGAGCTCGTCAAACATGCTCAAAGCTCGTAATCTCGACCCCAATCTAGATCGGGATGATCTATTAGCCGACGAGGAGATGAAGAAGCTTGCTTCGAAGCGGAAAGATTTTGAGCATGCGGCGAGGGATGTTGATGAGCTTCGCAAGCGCGCCACGGCCAAGGAGCGTGTCACTCCAAGTGATGCTGTACGTATGGCCAACCTGAACATATTCGAGAGGGGGGAGATTATCGACTACAAAGAAGTGTACTTCTGTGGAACGAAGAATGCCAAGAAGCACGTCGGCGACCTTAATGCGCAGACAGCGAACTTTGGCTACGACGACGAACGTGGCGATTACAACATTGTCCTTGGAGACCATCTTGCCTACAGATACGAAGTCGTTGATGTGCTCGGAAAGGGTAGTTTCGGACAGGTCGTGCGCTGCGTAGACCATAAGACGGGAGGACTCGAAGCGATCAAGATCATTCGTAACAAGAAGAGGTTCCATCAGCAAGCTCTGGTCGAAGTCAACATTCTCCAGAAGTTGCGTGAATGGGTAAGTAAACTTGAACCATTTGACAGGGACAACTTGCTGACAAACATCAGGATCCCGACAACAAGCACAGTATGATCAACTTCACCCAGAGCTTCTACTTCCGCGGCCATCTTTGCATCTCTACTGAGCTTCTCGGTATGAACCTGTACGAGTTCATCAAGGCACACGAATTTAAGGGCTTCTCTCTCCGTCTGATCCGCCGGTTCTGCAAACAGATGTTGGCTTCATTGACTCTTCTGAAGACCCAGAAGGTCATTCACTGCGATCTGAAGCCGGAGAATATTCTGCTTGCGCACCCGCTGCACTCGGAAATCAAGGTCATCGATTTTGGATCAAGTTGCTTCGAGACCGAGAAGGTTTACACGTATATCCAGTCGCGATTCTACCGTTCGCCCGAGGTCATCCTTGGTATGAGCTACGGATTGCCGATTGACATGTGGAGTCTGGGTTGTATTCTTGCCGAACTACTAACTGGCTACCCTATCTTTCCTGGAGAGAATGAACAAGAGCAGCTTGCTTGCATCATGGAGATATTTGGACCCCCGGAGAAGCATCTTATCGAGAAGAGTAGCAGGAAGAAATTGTTCTTTGATTCGCTCGGTAAGCCCAGAGTTACCGTCTCGTCAAAAGGTCGCAGGCGAAGGCCCAGCTCGAAGACACTACAGCAAGCTTTGAAGTGTGATGACGAGGCTTTCCTCGACTTCATCACGCGCTGTCTACGATGGGATCCCGAACGCAGAATGAAGCCCGATGAAGCCATGCAGCATGAGTTCATCACTGGCGTTCGCAAAACCAGTCAACAACAACGACGACCTTTCAACGGCCCCTCTGGCGTTTCTTCGCCTGCAAAGCGAATGCCGCCTCCACAATCGGCGCAGCCACGCGTCCGACCTCTTCCAGAGCCTCCAGTGTCTAGTTTCAGTCGTGGGACCGCAGCCAGCGGTCAACGCCAGGTGTCGAGCGGCACCTCCCCTGTAAAGACTTCTGCTCCCGCGAGGCGTCATTCAACGGTGCAAGGACTTGCACCTGGAGCAGCGGGTACTAAGCGTGCCGCAAATGGAGCCCCACTCAATGCCACAAGTGGGAGTGGCCTGCCACGCGCAGCGCAGCGAAGTGTGTCAGGCAAGCCAGACCTCGCTTCGGCTGCGGCCATTGCCAGTCTCGTAAGTCGCAAACTTGACGCCTAGCTTGAGGCCGACAAGCTGCTAACAATGTTGTAGAAAACGCACACATAAATTTACGAAACCGGGAGATATTCTCAATATAGATTAACGATTACTTGGGCATCTCATGAGGTTTCTTACTATATAATAATGGGGTGTTAGCCTGCTGGCAGCTTGGGGTTAGGTTGTTAGGGACTTTTGTGCAGATATGGTTGCGGATGTTATGTTTTCCCATTCAGCGACGTTTATACCCCGAAAAAGTCTCTAGTTGGAGCATTATTTTCATCAGGTGTATTGGTGGGTTTCTTGGATAGTGGGGAGGACAGTGAAATCTTGATATGAACAGCATTCTAGGGCGTTGTAACAAGATAGACATGTTCTTCTAGAATTTGTAATGCGATGAATGGGGTTCCGCGATTTGAGATTTACGAGTCGCCTGTCCTTGGCGGAATGCATGTACTGTTTGTTTGCACTAAGTCGCTGACTCCTGGTGATGTCAGTGCGTTATCGATAAGAACTGTCGCGAATTTGACTGTTGGTTGCGACTCCTGCACCACAGCCCTCACCACGCGACAATACTTGTTTGATACCCAGTCCTTCTTTCCTTGCTTTGATTGAAAATGCCTCGCGACCCGCTGATCGGCCTCGTGGGCAAGCCGTCGTCCGGCAAGTCGACAACTCTAAACAGGTGCGCAGTGCCCCGCCATCCCTCCTCCTCCTTGGTGAATCTTTCTGAGATGTGTTCCATGGCAGTTTGACAGATGCTACCTCCAAAGTCGGTCCGTACACGTATGAACATATTGGAAGCTGTATAGGCTGATGATAAGTAGGTAACTTTCCGTAAGTCGTCCCTCTCCAACCGGCTGCATGCGACGGCGCAGCGCGTACCGCTTTACTATTCTACCGCTCCTATCGCAATCATCGTACCGTCAGCTCCTAACCCGACGTGTCCAGATTCACGACTATCGATCCCCAGCGCGCCATTGGCTACCTCCAAATCGAATGCCCCTGCGCGCGCCTCAACCTTGCCGACCGCTGCAAGCCCAACTATGGTGGCTGCGTCCAAGGACGGCGATCCGTCCCTATAGAACTTCTTGATGTCGCCGGTCTTGTTCCAGGCGCACATATGGGAAAAGGTCTCGGGAACAGGTTTTTGGACGACTTGCGACACGCAGATGCGCTGGTACACGTAGTTGATGTAAGCGGGACAACCGACGCAGAGGGCAAGGCGACAAGAGGCTACGATCCAAGTCAGGATATTGTTTGGCTGAGGAGTGAGATTGTGAGATGGATACAAGGCAACCTCATGGAGAAGTGGGGCAGCATCAAGAGGAGGCATGTCGCTATCAAAGCTACGGCGGTCGAGACACTACAGAACCAATTCTCGGGGTACGGGTCAACGTCCAGTGTCGTCGCGCGCTGCCTCGATCGTCTTGCCCTCAAGGAACCACTACAAGACTGGTCTGACGAGACCATCGAACGAGTGGTAAACGCCTTCACCGACGAGAAATTTCCTACCGTTATCGCCCTCAACAAGATTGATCATCCCGATGCCGACAAGAACATAGCCAAGATTGCGAAAACCGCAGACCCGAAGAGTATAGTGCTGTGCAGTGCCATATCCGAAGTATTCCTAAGGAAGCTGGCAAAACAAGGCTTTATCAAATACACAGAAGGCAGTGAGTTCGTCGACACAAGAGAAGACTTGATCGAGCAGGGCGACCCTGATGGAGGCGGACTGAAAGAGCTGGACGAGAAGCTCACGACACGTATTGAGAACCTGAAAGATATGGTTCTTTACCGATTCGGTAGTACAGGCGTCGTACAAGTCCTGTCTCGGGCAGCTGAACTCCTTGGTCTAGTTCCAGTCTTCCCAGTTCGGAATATACATACGTATACTAGCGGAAGTGCGAGCTCAACGGCTGTATTCAGGGATTGTGTACTTGTTAAGAAGGGAAGCACGGTGGGTGATGTGTACCGGAAGGTCATGGGTGATGCACCCATGGCATATGTGGAAACCGAGGGCGGGAGAAGAGTTGCAGAAGACGATGTTGTTGCTGTAGGAAAGAACGATGTGAGTACATGCTGAAAGTGAAAGTGAATATCTGGCTAACAATGGGTAGATTTTGAGCTTCAAGGTTGGAAGAGCATAATACAGCCTTGGTGTTAAAAATAAACCTTAGACAATACTGAACTCGAATACCACAACTCTCAACGCAGCTTGCCAGAATTCATGGCATCCTAGCTGAACAACGTGGGATTCGAAACTTCAGCAAACACTTCAGGGACTTACTATCGATCTTTCGATTGCATTATTGAACGTGTTCGTATCCTTGCAGAGCCATGAAAGCCAATAAATTCACTCCTCATCTTCCCGCTCTAACGCATACAACTCCTTTGGCCTTCCTCCACCATCACAACTAGAGAATTTCCACCACGTCCAGTGGACACTACCGGCTACATTGACCAGCCCCCATCTCACCGGCGCCGGCATCGGAGGCCAGTTTGCCCATCTGCCGTCCTCAAATGTAGCATCCAGGTTCATTAGGAAGAATGGTACGACATCAAAAGTTCCTGCTTTAGTAACAGTCTTCTTACCCCATGCTTTGAAAACAGTCGCGGCGAGTTCTGCTTCTGGGGTGTTTGGTGCTGGAGCGGAGGGGTGGTCTGCGAAAGCAGCTATTGTGCTGATCTCGTGGTGGAAGTGATGCATGAAGGCGGTTTGAAACGAGTCCATAATGCTTACAAGCTCTTTTCCGTTGAAATACTGCGGGGAAGAGAGGGAATTCAGGTAGGTGTTGTAGCTTGCTAGGCCGCTAAGAAAAGATTCTACGTCGGTCTTATGTTAGATGTTGACCCCATAGCAACTGAAAGAAGAAGAAGAAGGTGTTATTACCGTGTTCTTCATGTGTCTCTTTCCAGATATCTTTGGATCTTAACATGTCTTCTACCTTGGGGAACAACTCCGCTTCCTCATCGTCGTGGTGGCTCTTGATGAAGCGATACCATGTTTGTGCGTACCCGACGAACGCTGTTTTATCTACTTCTCGAACATGAGGAGCTTGCAGATATATAGTGTTGTACCCTCGCAGTATGGCGTTGTGGATGTGTGCCATGTGCGTTGCTCCGGTTGTAAAGATGCCGTCCTGAGTATTAAATTAGCATGTTCCAGTGAGAATGCTACGCGCGAAATACCTTGTTCGTCCCAAACTGCGGCGTTGCGATTAGCTTACAAGGACCCTCGGCCCACGATATGTTAGCGGAACTAGTCATGGGCGAAGAGATAAAGAACTGAATGGATATGGCAAGGGTTAGGAGTAAGAAGAAAGTGATGGTGGTAACGCTGGGCATTGTGACAGCCACCAGTATCTTACTATCCAGTGCGATTCCATCGTTCTAATGTACTTATTAGATTGCATGTTCAAAGATTAAAAAAAAGTGGTGTGTTCTCGGACATCGTGCGTGGTGGTGTGAGAGTAAGGCGACTCGTCCTTTCTCCGATTGGTTTAGCGGGTCGGTGAGAACAGCAGATTTGCAGAACGTCGTTGTCTTTCAATTACAACCTGACATATTGAAACCCTTTGACACATGAGCAGCATCAAGAAACTATTGTTTCATGCCCATCTAACTAGTCCATCGATGAGTACCTGCAATGCGATGCTGTCCCCACACAATCCCGCCACGATGCTGACGTTGATACCTAGCATGCTATCTCCAACTAAGAACATATCATTCCTTACATCAGTCCCTCTTAGTGGGTCGTACACCTCGTCTGGTATTCTTCTCTTCACGGCTTGGGGCCAGGTACCACTGGTCTGACCATCCTGTGGTGGGGTAAAGTTGGGAATCGCTTTACACCAGTAGTGACACGTCGATCGGTTGAAGCCAAATGCTACTGGAAAGCTCAAGGAGTGCGCATATGCTGCTGATTGGACGCGCAGCATTACAGCGCCCCAGAATTCTGTGACATGATCTGGTATACGTAGCTCGTGGGTGGTTTCATCCCAGGCATTTCGAGGTGTAACGCTGATTATACGAACATTAGGTGTGGCCTGGTTAGAAACTCGACGACGAATATGGAAGCTCTTGAACTCAGTGGTCGTGAAGTCAGGTGGTATAGAAGGTTTCTGTCGTACGTAGATGGTATGAAGTTTTCCAGTAGGCCAGTCATCGATGGGAACTAGAGCACCAGCATCGACGCGTGCGTATTGCATCCCTCCATCTAAGCACTTTAGTGTGATAGCTAGGCGCTGGTTCAGCTGGTTGCTTGAGCGAATCATGGCTAGCACACGGCTCTTGTCTTGATCAGGTAAAAATTCGAACTGCACACGTAACCCGATTGGCGTGAACCCAATGGGGAATGTAGAGACGACATTCTCGTGCTCTACAGAACGGCAGTGCTGGAATTCCTCAGGATGGCGCGCAAGTAATCCTCGGTACGTTGAATGCTCGGATGTCGTTGCGCACCAGGCAAATAAAGAGTAGTCGTCAGTAGTCCTTAGTATCTCTTCTTGTAAGCGAATGAAAGCCTTACTACCCTCTCCATAAAGCAATGGCATATGAATGTCGAAGATGCCCAACAAACACTAGATATTCGTATACAAAATCAGTGCGTGTCTAACTTGCACTTTGCATAGAGACACTCACATATGCTACATCCTCTATACGTGTGCTTTGCCGATGTGCCGCCCATGACATTCTCTCCGCGATTGAGACTTCGCTAAGTAAATTTCTGTCATCAAGCACACGAACTGGAATACCTGTGGCGTCGGATAACTCTTCCAAAAATTCAACTTTTTCGCCCATCAAGGTCCAATCCTGGAAGTAGAAGCGACATACAATTGGTGCTATCAGCTCCTGTAAAGTCCAACCACGACGTGCCCATCGGCAACCTTTGAGAGATGCTCTTGCGATCTCGGAGGCAGTCGTATAATTACCTGAGCGTGGTTTGGGGATGTCACCCAGATAGACGATGCAAACTTCGGCGTCTCTGTACCATCGATACATGGAGTTGATGGCTTCTTGGAGCTCTGCACTTGATGTCTTGTCAATGCAGCACCTAATATCAACGTATAAAGTCAGCCTATGTTTCACATGCTGTTGATGTGAGGAAATCAACGTACGTATCCACCCAGAGATAGTTACAGCCCAAGCCCTGTGCTTGCTCAGCTGCGTTCAATATCTTGCTGTAGCCGACCCGCTTCAGGAGATCCTCTTCTGATAAGCCTCCGGGTCCTGAGCTGCCTCGAATCATCAACTCCAGAGCTAGCATGAGTGTGTTATGCGCATCTTGAGTAGATGCTAGGTTAGGAGAAGCGGAAATTGCTCGAGCTTTACTAATCCAAACGAATTCTTGGTAGTTGACCTCATCCGAGCCCCAGGTATGGGAAAGGATGGCGTACTTGGGAATAGCATCGTCGTTGAACCACTGGAGTTCGAGTGTTCTAACATTGATGAGTCGCATAGCAGACGCGTCGCGACGTGTCGGCGTGCGTAGTCATTGGTGTAGGATCAACAAGCGGGGTGCCTAAAACTGAGCCAATGACGCCGATCTATTCGTGTCAGCAGGCTAAGCTTTGCGCTAAACCCAGTCAAGGCTCACATACGAAGATGTTCGTATCCCATGTTCCCACCATATTCAAGGGAGAAGCTGAATATCCCTTGAGAACCTCTTCCTTTAGCCTACTCCAGCACGCTATATGTTGTGTGCTGTAGAAGAGCTCGCTAAAGGAGGTTTAGTTTCTTTCGTATGAAAGGTGCTCCAAGAGGTTTCCCCAATTGGTGAAGACAATATAAATTTACATGTCATCGTCGGCTTTAAATGTTCACGGCATTCAGGATCAATGATGCTACAGCAAGAGAATACATGGCATGTCATCCTAATTGCGAGGAGAAGACGTGGTGCGGGGAGGCAAATGCGGGCATGTTCTGCCTCGGAGACCGAAATCAAGTTCCTTGCCGTCCCGCGCGTCGGGATGGCGTTGCATATATTGCATATCTGTCGTACCACTAGTGACTGATATGCCAGATAGAACTGAGTGCAGAATTGAGGTCATCACATTTACAGGCAATATCCAGCGAAGTGGTTGTAGCAGAGTGTAGTATTTGCTAATGAAATAACTTAGAGGTGGGGAAGATACGACTATGTGTACATATGGGTAATGAAAAATTCAATGAATGTAGACTCTGAACCATCTCGAACCAGATCCCTGAAATTACAAATGTTGAAAAGCGCACGCCTCCTGGGTGCGTCACTGATACGTGTCGCATGATGATCATCCACCTCCTAGTGTTCGCCGTATCTATTCGCTCACCGCACTCATTCCTTGTCTCCCATGCGCATGCAAACTGCGTCATGAAAGTACGCTCTCCGAGGTACTGAAGATGGGCGAGTGTAGGCCAAGGGTGCAGCCACTGGCGGCTAGACTTGGTCGGTGGCATCTTCACGCGAGAAGCCGAATTTACGGTCGACTCGGATGCAGTTTTCGTCGATGCTTTTGTTGTGAATATGCGAGGTTGGGGTGGTGATAAGACTCTCGTGATCCTTACTCTTCATGTCCGACCATGAACTCATCTGACGGCTCTTTTCGCAAACAGTTGAGCTTTCACTGAGGGTTGAGGGTGCAGATTTGTCGTGGAAGTCGCTCCTGATCAGCCGTTGGTGAGCATCGGGTCCTCTCGTGGCAAGATTCTGGTCGTTGACGACGCCAGCCCAGATGGCGGAGAATGGAAGGAAGATGCATATCATCGTGAGAACATGGGCGACGATCTCAGGGAGAATGTTTGCGAACTGAAGAGACGCAAAGATGGCTACAAGTGTGTCAGATATGTTTCAAGACTCAAGCTCGCATGGGCAAATGTACCTGGTACGAACATGGTCTGGCAGCCCATGATGAAAACAATCTGCATTGGTCCAAACTGTGGCATATTGAGACGACGCCTCTGAATGATAGCGTGGCCTAGTTTGTACGTAAAAACGCAGCTGAACATCCAGATGGACACAGCTTGTAGGATGTAAGAGACCGCAATTAAGACCAAGATGGAGTCGGTATCCAAAGCATTCAGAGTCAATTTGGTGCTCAGATAGACGGCAGCAAGTCTGAATCCAAGCGCAATGCAGGCCATGACAGTGGTTGTACCCATGATGATGCTGCGTTGTAGAGGCGGTGTGGTGACGCAAACGATCCAGACTTGGAGACTGAGTGACATGAAGACGAGGATAGTAACGATAACACCAAAAATGTTGATGGTGATGAAGCTAGCAAAGTCTGCGCTGGTCAAACGACTTCGATTTCCAGATAAGACGGTGTAAGGGTCGTAGAAGTTACCGGTGACCCAAGTACAGAACAGCAGGCAGCGGATGGTGTTGGTGAGCAGACAGGCAGCGTTGAGGAAGAAGATGAAGGACTTGCGTTTCTCAGCCTTGGTCAGAAGGAGGAGAACGACCAAGAGCATGAGTGATACACCAAAACCTGTCCCGTAGCTGATAGCGAGACGAAAGCCGTAGATGCGATAGTCATCGAGCGACTTCATGTTCACCGGCACGGCTAACCATTCGCCGTAGCCATCTGATACAGCAAGAGTGAAATTCTGGTTCCATGGATCGAAGTTAGGAGGAACCTGGATGCTCTGTGCAATTCCGTCCATGGCAGTTTGTGTTATCGGGAGTTTGCGGATTGCTTGGGATAGCGGTGTCTGGTTGCAGGTCCAAATAGAAGCCGCCTGAGGTAATAAATTGGAAGAAAGGTAGGATGAAGTAGAGTTTGAGAAAAGAGCGAAGGAGCTCAGTAGTGAGGAAGATCGAAGCTTTATCGTGTAGCGGGTCGGGATATAATAGCTAGAGGACAGGGTTGCTTCTGCAATGGAGATTGTTGCTAGACATGGTCGTCGACAAAGTGACTGGGAGTGATGGCTTTCGGATCCCGAGCGGATAATAGCAACCGCAGCGACAGCGTGCGATTGTTTCGATATCTCGACTTATGACTATAGCTAGCTGGAAAAAGGTGAAGATGAAGTCTCAGAGTTACTTGACGCCCTTACTATTGTTCCGCGGTTCCTTCACCTGGATGCATCTGGGTACTCGCTTCGGCCCGGTGAAGCTTAACCAATGCTTGCGGTTGTCACTCTCCTCCTGTCTTGCAACGGGTTACAGAGTCGCTCAAAGTAAAGCGCAGATCTATTAGATGCATTGTTTGTGGTGTGGGACGAGGTTGTGATCAGATAGCGCGAATTCCTTACTATTGTTCTTCGACTACGGCCGCCTGAGCTTTGAGACCTTTGGGTACCGGTGTACAGGGACCAATTGCACATAGCATGGACGGTGGCCAAATTGCATAGCACAACATGCGGGTATGCAACCATAGCACCACATCATTCACATCCAACCCCTTGCTGTAGGATGGACGAGGCAAAGCCGTTCCTGCTTCGGAGGAACAGGTTGGCGGCAGTCGCAACGAATCGACATATAGCCCCACTTATTATGCACGTCACCGTTAGCTCACTAGCAGCCCCGACCTCCACCAGACAAACGTGACCTCGCGTTGACTTTGACATACGCGATCTAACATCCGCCACGACGCGTCAAACGACTCAGAATGTGGACGCTGGTTAGTCGTGTGCCTGTACGTACTAATTGTGAGACATGTACTGACTTCGTATACCGAACTTTAGGTCTCTTCACACACGGCGGCAGCGCCAGGCATGAGTCAATTTCACCTGCCAGAAGAGGGCGTGGCACACATCGTCTTAGCTCTTGCATCCAAACACCCTTCCGTGGTACGCGACCCGCCATTGCCGGGTCTCTTTCGTGAGCTTGGCCGCATCGGTATGTCTTCTACATGAGCTTTGGTATGAGGCGCAATCTCTTACCGTTATAGTTGTCGGGCTCTTTGGAGTCAAAGTAGAAGCCATCACAGACACAGTAACTATCTTGCCTTTCCAACCGCACACGAAAAGCTCATCGATTGCCCATTTTCAATTACAACCACCAAGTGACGGACGCTCAGAAGCAATCTTCCTGCGCCATGGCGATGTGTTGGGATTTTCAACAGCTGAAACTAATCTCGTTTGTCATTGGACAGACTCGGAGGTTCAGGTCAACTCGTCAGCTGCAGCGAATGTGAACGGTGTCGCTGAAATACACGAGGAAGATACCGAAGATGAAGATTCGAAGGAGCCCGTTGTTGATGTAACGTCACTAAAGCAGACGCAGCCGCAGCCTCAAGCGACGCCTCAGCTCTCGAATCAAAGATCGATTACTATCGTTAAAGAAACCCCAACTACGGATCGTGTAGATCATACGCCTGCGTTTCGTGATGCAAACTTCAATCCGCCAGACTTCGCCAGCGACGTCAACAAGCTAGCCAAGTATACGCCTAATATCTCGAAGGACCCCGAAGCGGAGCCAGAGCAAGAAGCAGCGGCCTTCTCGACAGCCCGGACCAGTGAATTGCAGGACCGTGCGCAGTTAAACCTGCTCTCGAGTGCTAGAGTATCTTCGCCACAAGTACAGATTCCAGCCAGATTATCCAAGAAGCGCACACTTCCCACATCACAGGAAGAGGCACCAGAAGCCGACAATGAAGCACTTGCTGGGCCTAGTAAGCGCGCAAAGACAGCTGACAGTGATACCGAAGACAGTCGGTTGAGCAATGTCGACGTTGCTAAGGAAGATTTGTCAACGATGCCGCCGCGAGCGCAGAAAAGTTCGCAACGATTTACATCTACAACAACAGAAGACTATGACGGCCCAACGCCCCGTGTAGCTTGTAGCAACTCCACCATTACAAAGACAAGCCAGGTTGCGAAGTTCTTGAAGAAGCAAGGTGGGGTATATGTGGAAAATCTAACGGATGAGTTTAATCTTCTATGGTGAGCACTTTCTCTACGGTCGTATCACTCTACTAATACGTCGAAGTGTAAGAGATGGTGATCTCCAGAAAACAACAAAAGTACTATATGCTATTGCTTGCGGTATTCCCATCGTTACCGATCAGTGGCTGTATGAGTCTGCGTCAGCCAAGCGCCTCCTCGCCGTTTCTGCTTTCAAGCCATCCACTCCTAAGCAGGAGGAGGAGTGGAAGCTGAAACTTGACGACGTCCTCGGGAAACCACAAGCTCCTTTCATGGAATACAGTATTCACTTCACAAGAAGCCTTAAGGCGAAATACGCGTCTTTCTCCGAGATCGAGGTGGTAGGCAAAGCCGCGGGCGCGAAGAATGTAATCATTGGTGCGGCGAAGGTGAAGAGGACGGGAAGCAGCATTGTCCTCGCAGACGACAGAGACGACGCAGAAGCCCACAAATTGATGAAAGATGGAGTAACGTGCTATACGAAAGACTTCTTCACTTTCAGTATCCTGCGGGGTGTCCTCGACCTCGAGAGCGACGAGTTCAGGATTGAAGGGGTCGTCGAGGCCGCCGAGACACCTTTGAAGGAGCCAAAGAAGAAGCGAGCCCGGAAGAGCACCTAGGCACACATTGAGCAGGCCCTGGTGAGGATCGGACGACCACATATGACGTTCATACGACATCTTTTACTGCATAGCGAGCTGAGCAAGTGCTCATTGGCGTTACAAAAAGGGGGTAAATGCATTTTCTACTATACTATACCCCAGTTCACAATCACGAAGGCGCAACTTGATCAATTCATTTGTATCATCATCGCATCGTCCATCCTGGAGTTCCTGCTGTTCTATGCTCGGGTAAGCGAGTCAGACCCACATCGTCCCCCACAACGCACACATGTCTACATCGCCAGTTTCACTTTTCTCGCCATGTGTATGTGTATTTTGTCACAAGTCATATAGAGTGTAATTTTCCAGTTTTTCATCGAAAAGCGCATAGCAAGTGTGGCGCATTTCAAAATCCTCTGTGGCGCAATTGGCTAGCGCGTCTGACTGTTACAGCTTGCAGTAGCGAATCAGGAGGTTGGAAGTTCGAGCCTTCCCGGAGGAGGATTATTTTTGCATCTCGACGTCAATCGAAGAGCGGTTGTGGGGAGAGACGGCGTTCTTTTTGTCAGCGTGGCAGCAAAAGACCCGAAGTGTCAGAGTCCCCTCTGACGCTAACAAGTAGAAAGAACATTGAATAACGCTGGATAGGGACAAACTAGAATGTCGCGTTCGTATACCTATCATCAACGTTCATCAAACACAAGCACAAGCTTACTGGCTCAACAATTTGGAGAGCGTCAGCAAGTTATTCCAATAACACAAGCTTGATAGAGATATAGTATATCAGCTGAAGACGTTTCTTCATTGCAGCGACTAACATGTCTACATCGTATTCCATGATGCAGATTCAAAAACTTATAAACACGCACCACTTCACCTCTTCTTGTTCCTTTTGGCGGCCCGCTTTTCACCCCTGACATCCTTCTTCAATCGAGCGTCAACCATCTTATATTTACCCTTGGTACCCTTGGGCCTGTTCTTGATACCCTTGTTACCACCCTTGGCCACGATAACACTGACCTTCTGCTTAGGCTTCTTCTTCGCAGCTCTCGACATCAACCGAGCAATACTTTGTGCCTTCTCCTTCTCCGTCATACCCTCTTCGTCCGCTAGTAACGCGGATTTCTTCTTGAGCTTCTCCATGCGTTGGGCAGCCTTGAACTTCTTGCGAGCTTGCGCTTCGCGGACCTTCTTGATTGGCCGGGCGTTCAAAGCGCGAAGCTTCTCTTTGATGGCGGTAGCTGCTGCAGCAGTGGTGGGACGTTGGAGTTTGGAGTGCTTGTTTTCGTCGTCGAGGAACCAATCTGGTAGGCCTTCAACGTCGCGGAGGGAGTAACGATTGAAGGACTCGTCAAGGAGATCGTACTTGGTTTTCTGACCTGTGGCCATCTGGTGAGCGAGGGTCATGGCCTCAGCTGTAATGATGTCAATATCGGGTTTGCCGTTCTTCATGGGCACGTTGTCTTGCTCCCATTGAGATTCGTCGCGCTTGACTTCTTCGATCTTGTCCTCTTCGTCTGAGGATTCGTCGTCCAAGGCTGGCTTTGGTTGAGAGGTCTTGGTGCTCGTCCGTATGCTCAGTCCTGTCTCAGCCGCGGGCGCGGGTGTGGCGCTTTCATCCTTCATCTCGGTGTCATGTTCGACGTCGATACCGCTGTCGTCATCTTCCTCCAGATCCTCGAGTCCATCAATGCCTTTGAAGATGTCCTGGTCAAAGAATCGTGCTGCGCGCTTTGTGAGACCTGTCTTTGGCTGCTCCTCGTTATCAAGATCGGTGATCAGTCCTTTGGGCCCTTCCTCCTCGTCATCGCTCCAATCACTGTCAGCGTCCTGTACGAGTTCCTCGTCGTCACTTTGCTCCTTGTCCTCATCAGAGAATCCGTTCCACTCTCCATCGTCGTCCTGTTTCCTCGCGCGCTTGGCTCTGTACTTGGCGTCTCGTGCTGATCTCTGCTCGACGTAATCGCCGTACATGGAGTCGAGCTCTCGCTCCAGACGATCCTCTTCGTCGTCAGTCTCAGGCTCCTCTTCAATCTCTTCTGGCTGCTCGCGTTCAACGACTTGAGCCATCTTGCCCTTGGCGATCTTGTTGAGAGCGCCGGCTTTGTCTACAGCCTTCAGGGCGAACATGGAATCCTCGCCTGTTGGTCCAGCCTGTTCCAAACCAATCTCGAAAGGTGTGGCCATGTTCATCTGCAAACGAGTGATCTCTTTTTGCTTGCGCTCATTTTCAGCTCGGCGCTGCTTCTTCCTCGCCTTGGAGTCCTTCTCCTTCAGTCGCTCCAGCTCTTCCTGGATTTGCATCTCTTCGTCCATTGACTCAATCTCCGCGACCTCGTCGCCTTCTTGCGCTTCTTTGGCCTTTTCTTCTTCTTGAGCCTTTGTCTTCTTAGTGGCAAAACCAAAGATCTCGCGTACCCTCAGTCGCCAGCGAAGAAGGCGCTTGAAGTCAGCCCGACCTAGTACCTTGAGATCGGCACAGCAATCCCTGATCTCCTTTGTTGTTTCCGGCAGCTTGTCGATGGTTGCGACGGCGATGTCGCCGTTTGGCTTTTGTTCAAAACTGAGCTTGTTCAGACCACCCAGCATGGCGATGGGGTCGGTTGTCTGAATGAAGTCGGATACAGGTGCCTCTTTGAACTGGGTCCAGTCTCCCTCCTCGTAACCCTCACGCTTCCTCTTCTTGACTTCGGGCTTGAAGACCTTGGCTTCGTTGTTAGGCGTAGGGTCCGAGAGTTCGGCGAAGACACTGCGAGCGTCAAGGAACTTGGGGTCGAGGTGCTTGGGGGCTTTGTAGCCGCGGCAGACGACGAAGATTTCGGCGGAGACGTTTCGGGAGGAGGGAGGCTTGGTTGCTTCGACCTTGGCGAACAACTGATTGAAGACCCAGAGAAGTGAGTTGTAGTCCTTGGATCTGAAAATCTTGGTTACGAAAGTTCCTCCTTCGACCAAGAATTCTGTAGCCAATTTCATGGATTGCAAGACAAGCTCGGCCTGGGTAAAGGCATCCTGCACCCACGCAGTTCCGACGTTGGGCGCACCATCGTGGAGTACCGTGTCACACTTGAGATGCTTGAGATGTTGGCGCAGCGTCGCCCGGCATTTGTCTGTAGTAATATCGCTCTGGAAGGTGATGCATCGTGGGATAGGCTTGATTGGGGCGAGATCGACACCGACAATGAGGGAGTTCGCGGGCATAACCTGGGGTCTTTAGTACGTAGGCGCATGGTGTTGAGCACAGCGAAATACCTCTGAAGCGACCTGACACCATGATCCGGGCGCAGCGCAAAGATCAATCAAGACCTTGCTCTTCTCGAGGAAGTTGTACTTTTTGTTCAGTTGGATCAACTTGAAGGCGGCACGGGCACGGTAGCCCTTCTCCTTGGCGAGCTTGTACCATTTGTCGAGACGACCTTTTCCGTGCTGTTGCGGGATTAGCTGCTGTCGCACGTGTTATTCCCATGTTTGCGCACCTTCTTTTGGATCGCCATTGTTGCGGTTCGGCGTCGTGGTCCTGCGGGCAAAAGTTCGCGCTACAAATTTCAGGAAGGCCGACAATATCGCTAGGCGGTGGCAGAATGGACGCTAGTGGACGCGCTACGGGGCTGCGCTAAGCCAGGACTAGTCTCCACGGCATGGCCCATGACGCAGCCAGCCAGCCCCGACGCGCACCTGGTCCACGTCGGGATGAAGGTGTGCTGCCAACCTCGCATGTCTTTTCCATGCTAACTCCCTCTCCAGAGGCCCTACCGCCTGCTCACTTCCTTGACTGTCCCTGCAGGAATGAAGCCAAGTAAGAAGCCCAAGCCAGACACCGAGGCTCCCGCCGCCGCACCCACCCAGGGCCCAGAAGTCCCACTTGACGCCAGCACTACCACCAACAACACTCCCAGCGGTAGTCGAGTCTTGCCAGATGCCTCCTCAGACAAGTCTGTAGCGGAATCGACGCCTTCGGTTGGCACCACAACGCCGACAGCCTCTGGGACACAAACACCCCGAGCCAAGAGGTGGCTTTCAGGCTCAGGCAGCTGGCGATCCAAGGCGCCCGCCATAGTCAAAACCGCAAAGGAGAGCATCGGCGTTAGCGGGGGTGCGACAGGCGAACTGCCCGACGAGGAAGCGAAGAAGCCAAGAGACGAGTCTCCCAAGAAGTTCCTCACCAAGCGGAAGTCGAGCAAGGGCGACGCCATACCCGCCTCCATCACCGAGGTCAACGTATCCTCAGACGGCCCCCTAGACGAGCCGCCCAAGCCGAAGCCAAACGACGTCGAAGAGACACCAGCGCCCCAAGTCAACGAACCGCCGTTACCCCCCGAACCGCCCAAGTCACAAGTGGACGCGGCTGCTAGCACATGGGGTTGGAGAAGCTGGTGGTCGCGGCCGGACGGCTATGACCCGGGCAAGGCTAGAAGTGAGGCACACTCAAGTGTTGAAGAAGCCTCCACTACGCCGCTACCTGGACCGACCCCCTCAGAAGAGCCAGATGCGCAAACGAAGGGTCTAGACGCGGGTGCCATCCCGTCTAAGCCCGACCAAGTGGTAGAGACAGAGAATAAGGATGTGTCAACAGAAGCAGTTCCGCTTTCAGACACTGAGACAAAGGCTGCGCCATCCGCAGCTGCTAAAGTTCTGGCAAGAGCATCTGGTTCTTGGTTCTGGACATGGAGTAGCGCGCAGAACGCGCAAGCGAACCCTCCTCCCGTCGATCCTCCGACTGATGATAGTATTACGCCCAAAG
>Ga0268250_10000084_pt1 | contig 43018 bp, 48 predicted proteins | sample AgamicAsSfe_FD_200448 | JGI IMG/M metagenome (GOLD analysis project Ga0268250, IMG submission 200448) | Agave microbial communities from Guanajuato, Mexico - As.Sf.e (v2) (version 2) | ecosystem: Host-associated > Plants > Phyllosphere > Phylloplane/Leaf | place: Guanajuato, Mexico | collected...
CTTTATATGGCGCTATAGCAAGTTAAAAATACCTCTTTTAGCTACTATACTACCTATTTATTAAATAAGAACCCGGTGCATCGCACGGGCCTCAGGGTTAGAATCAATATTATATTAAGTTATTATAAGCTAAAGTATAGCCCTTAGGTATAATTCTTTATATATAAAAGAGTAGAAAGTATTTCTATAGGCCTTATCTCATTATATATATAATAGGATCTTATATAATACGTCATTAATTCTATACTCTAATATAGTATATCTACTAACTTCCGGCTATTTCTCTCGTACGAAACACGTGCAAGCTTCAGTTTAAAACGGTCGAGTCGCAGGGTCCCACCGAAACGTCTATTTTCAGCGACAACGGCGAGCCGAGCTCAGCTGAAGCAGAGCATCTGCATTTTCAGACGAGGGTGAAACATGCCAAGGATGTATAAACAGGCGTCGCATCCTTGTCGCACATAAGCTGGCGACATTAATGACGATAGTCTCGCCACACGGGCGCCACGAAGAGCGATAGCCGCTGGAAGCTTTTTTACGCGCACCCCTAGCCGACAGGGCTGTGTGGGTCTATGGAGTCAAAACCCGTGTCTTTCGAAGGAAAAAGCGACCAGGATGTATGCGAATAATACGGTGGGACAGCACGGGAAGTCACGATCATCGTCATCATCATCAGATCACGACCTCGCATATATCCCTCCTACGCCTCCTATGTTGCCCCGATCAGAAATCCACGACAGCCTTGCTGCTGCCACGAGTACTCGCCGGCGACTCTCGTGCAGTAAGTAAGGGTGGACAGCTTGTGCCTTACGCCCTACCATATCTCTCCCCATCAACAACGCGCGAGTCTCCAGGAGAACGCGGCGAAGAGGGCTCTCGAGTCTTCACTGTTGATACGATCTTGCATCTTCCCCCGCCCTCTTTGCCATCACAACCATCATGACTCTGGACACGCTGAGTCTGCTGCCGGTGATCAAGGAGAAGAGTGAAAGCTTGCTGCAATACTCGCCTGCCTCTGCCGCTAGCACATCGCCCACAGACTTGGACTCGCGGCGACCAAGTGCAACTTCTACAGTATCGGCAGACTATGACAGCAGCACTCCACGGTTCGCCGTCAGCAATAGCGCTTGGGCTGATGTACGTCGAGTCATATGCTCACATTCGACCTGACCGATATTGACACTCGCATCTCAGGGCCTCCGTGGCATTGCTGCCGTCTTTGTCATGTGCAGTCATCTCGTTCTCACCCTCGACACAAGCCTCGTCAACCCTTGTTGCGGTCCTGACGAGCACACGCCAAAACTGTTTCAGCGACCTGTCTTCAGACTAATCGCTCAAGGACAATCATGGGTGTCAACCTTCATCCTTCTATCCGGCTTCGTGAATGCGTTGAAACCCATCCAGTGTGCTCGAAGTGGCGAAGTTCAAAAAGGTCTTGTCAACATTGCTCAGAGTTCGTTTCGAAGAAGCTTTCGACTCGCCCTTCCTGCCGCTGCGGCTACATGTGTGAGCTGGCTGCTGGAACAGTTCGGCCTGTATCATTATGCACGTCATGGTCAAGCTTACTGGCCACGACAAACATCGCCGCCAGAATTTGACTCTTTCACTGCGCGTGTCGCGGATTTGTTCAGTGCGCTGGCAGCAACGTGGAGTTATCGAATCGAGAATCACTACGATCAACCACAATGGGCAATGAAGTATCTTCTAGAAGGATCCATGTTTGTGTTCATGGTGCTTGTAATGACACTCTATTTGAAGCCTCTCTGGCGGAGCATGGTCCTCTGTGTCCTGTATTACTGGTCGCAGGACTGGTCATATATCTTCTTAGATCGTCAGTACTATTCCGGTGTGATGTACGTTTGGATAATGAGCTGACCTCGCCTACCCTAGCCCTCGTTGGCATGAATGTCTTTGCGGGTATCTTACTCGCTGAACTCTTCATCGTCACTTCGAATGGGGTCCACGTCATCGTGCGCGCGGCATTCATGGTCCTCACACCAATACTGCTCGTCCTTTCACTGACTCTGATGTCGGTTCCAATGGTAAATCGCACACATTTATCTGCTCCGTCAGTGTACTGATATAGGACTAGGACAACTGGGATCGTGTCCCATGGTCAAACAAAATCATGTCACTCACAGTTCGCATCCTCCCCGCCGAGCGCGAATCACCTCGAGGCGCAATGGCGTTAGGCTGTCAGCTCCTCGTCCTCTGCATCATCATGTCTCCATGGTTACATCGACTCCTCTCAGCACGTCCGCTACTCTGGCTAGGCAAAGTCAGCTTCGGCATCTACTTATTGCACGGGCCCCTTCTGAGAAGTCTTCTCACAATATGTCTCTACCTCGGCAGCACACTACAGCCATTTGCGGTTGATGGTGAGCCAGATGTGATCGAGCTGCGGTATCCAGCTCCGGGCGCCGCTCGCATTGGCTGCAGTCTGATCATCTTTGTCAGCACTGTCGGATGTGCTGCACATGTATGGACGATGAAGATGGAACCAATCTTTGCCAAGATCACGAAAAATGCTGAACAGCTCATGTTCGCGAAGCCGGTGGAGTCGAAGAGGAAGGATCCTAGTGTTTCGATCTTATCTGCATAATGAAGATATACAATGTCGCAGGCGACATGAACGTGTGTTATCGCAAGTTTTCAATAAGGTCAGGCGAGCCTGCATTATGACGGCGCACTGTAGTGTGATGCATCATCCCAGGGACGGATCTGCTTTCCTGGAGGCAACCGCATGGCCTGGTTCGGGTTTTGCACAATCTTTGTACTATTACTTGTAATCGTAGTCAATTCATGATTTTACTTGACCATGAATACTTCCAGTCACACCCCACTCCATTCGTCGTCCCATGCTGCATATCCCGTCGTAATAGACTTGGCCATTCTTGAGAGCCCAGATTACAGATTTCCGCACATTTTAGTACAAAAGTTGATCCTACACACGCACCATCTGCGCCATCTTCGTCCCCATCGCGCCTCCAATATTGGCCTGTCTCTTCCCAGCCATGTTAGCACCTACGCCCAGCAGCCCATGTACCCTCTTCCCGACCCCAGGACCCTGCAGGGCAGCCAAACGTCGCCTCCTCGCCGCTCCTCCTCTCTCCTCATTTCGACTCGCCACGCCCTCATCCACCCACTCCATCCTTTCAATCTTGAAACTCATGCCATCGTGGTTATCGCCCCACATCCTGCTCTTCACGCCATGCCACACGCTACTGTTGTACTTCTCCAAACTCGGCAGAATCAGCAGCGTCAGATGCAGATCGACATTTGGCGGTGGTGCTACCGGTCCTGTAGGCGGTGGACTATCAAGGCGCGTCGGTGGTTTGTCGTCGCCTGCTTGGGCAGAGGCCGCTGCGTCGCTTTCCGCAGTCGTACCTGCTGTGTTGAGTGTAGGCTGGAGGTCTAGACTGAGCATCGACTCGTCGACGTCCGCAGACCAGGCGCCACGAAGCCAGCCAGAATGCATTGCCGCCGCGACTGGGTCCGAGTCATCTGTGTAGACGTCTGTGCCCCATAGGCGGCGACCGGCGCAGATGGCTTTGCGGGACTGAGGTGTCAGGAAGTAGCGGGGCACGCGGATTGTCATGGTAGAGTTTCCCTTGCCCTCGAGGCGGGGAAGAGGGTTGGGAATGTTGTCGTAGACATGATCGGAGCCGAGGACAGAGGAGGTTGGTGCTGGGATTGTTGGCATTGGGCTATATAGCTGCGAGCCGAGGTGGTGACGAGGGAAGCTCGATACGTCACGGACGAGTTGTTTTGTTAAGATCGTTGTGACGGGGTGATGAGGTGGAGGTTTTGGCATATGGTGGTGATGATGCGGCGGATGGTGATGGTGATGGTGTGGTGGTACCGGGGTTGTGGATTGGCCATTTGGTGGGAATTTGAAGTTGCCGAAGCCAGAGCCGCTTTGAGGTCGTGCACCGTGCCCTCCAGGTACAGCTTCATCAGGTTTATGATGATGGTGATGACTAATGTGCGTTAGTTTGGAATCTCAGTTTGACGGACAAGACCTTCTTACTGGTGTGTTGCAGGTAGTGGATGATGATGGTGGCCAGCTGGTATGGTATACTTGTTGCGTTTCCCGCGAGTTGAAGTAGCAGAAGTCACTCGATTGTCTGCAGGCTCACCATCGACCTTGTTGGTCTCCTCTAGAGGTCTTTTAGATGCTCGGGCAGTTCGTGTACCATTTGACAATGGCTTCCTTGTATCTGTATCTTGTGCCCTCTTGCCATTACTCAGGTGGTTGTCTAGCTCTTCACAGACAGCTGGACGACTGGGCGGTGTCAAAGGTCGCTTCAGTGGTGTGTGCGCAGGAACGGGCGTACTGCCTACACCGCTTCCCAGACCTGAAAACATGCGGCCAAACTCACTCTTGATGCTGGGATCTCGACCAATGTCAGGAGGTTGACTTTGTGCGCCCTGCACAGCTTGCGGTAAAGGTGATGCACGATCTATTCTCCGTGAATATTCGTTGTTGATGCCAAGAAGGGATCGGTGATTGTTATTCATATCCTCCACAGTTCGTTGTGCCTCTTCGGGCCGTTGCGGTGTGATCTCGTTGCTGAAGTTTCGTGGTCCGAGCATTGCTTCTTTGTTCCTCATTGTGTGTTCTTCATGTGGTGGCTGTGGTGGCGGACCAAATGCGTCATCTCTGCGCACCAGGTTTTGCTCAGCGAATTGAGGTGGTCCATGGACGATGGCGGGTCCTGGCCCTGGTCCCAGCTCTGCCGCATATCCAAGCGGCTGCGAGATTGGCGCCCCGTTACCGGTTGGAGGAGACACAATTGGTCGCTCCGTGCCGAAGAGTCTGTGATCGAACGGACGAGGAGGCTCGCTGTTGAGACCATGATGACGAGGATATGCTTGTTGATCAGCAGGGTTGTAGCCTGACATCGGTTGTTCGAAGACGATTCGATTGAGTGCAGCGATACTCCTTCGACCATCTAGATCGCTCATTGCACGTTCACGCATCGCTTTCTCTAAAGATGCTCCGTCCTGCTGACCCTGGTCTTGTAGCATATTAGGATGTTCAAGGATCGGTCTCTGCCCTTGCATGCGACTACTAGCATCATAACCCGCTGGCTGGCTAAATGGGCGAGGCGGGATCGCTTGAGGAGGTGGTGGTGGCTGCTGTTGCGCCGGCTGCAAAAGCCTGGCTAAAGCATGCTCGGCTGGTCGATATGTTGGCTGCGTTTGCGGCGATGCAGGTCGTGGTATAGGGTGTGATTGTCCATAGTGAGCATCATGACGTCTCTCTGGAGTCCTTTGACGTGCTTCATATGGTGCTCTTCTGTCGTTCTGTGGCGATGGCGGCATCGTGTAACCGCCATTACTTGCATTGGGCGGTCGTGGTGGACCAGCCGGGGTCCAGAGAGGCTGACGCGGGCCGATGCCAGTATCTGCGCCCATGATATGCGAAAGCGACATGCTGCTCCCCGGTCGTGAGAAGCCGTGGCTGTTGTCGCGGCTCGATCCAAACAAGCTAGGGCCAAGAAGAGGAGCTCGACCATTCTGCTGGAGATGTGACGGAATCGGGCTATGTTTTGGTGACGATGCAGGAGGCAGCATGTGCCGTGCGGATGGAGGGGGGAGTGAATGTTGAGGTGGCTCGAGCGGACCTGTGCGGGAATTAGCTCTGACAATATCTGGCCATGTCGCGTCGCCTGTCCCACCTCCATGATAGCTCCCCGTTATTGATCTTTGTCTGTCCTCCCGAAACAATGGTGGACCATGATGGTATGGTGAAGCAGGAGGCGGTGGTGCAGAAGATAGTGTCTCGTAACGAGCTGTACAATACTCGTCAGTGCTGCTGACTCTTTCAAACGAAGGAAGGAACCAGCTTACCCTGTCCGTTTGGTGGCTCCAGTGGTCTGTATGGAGGATGTGCGAGATGCGCCTCTCTTTTGTCATGGGAATTGGACAGGAAAGGGTCGTGGCGAGATCCAGAGAATGGGTCGCCAGTTGGCTGTCTTAGGGGAGGTTGTGATACAGCAGGGGCGTAAGGTCCGAAAGCAGGTCTGTGCGGACCTGGAGGTGGTGCTGCATGATGCGGATGTGGGTGTGACTGTTGTTGGGAATGAGGATGGCCGTGAGAGCTTGAATGAGGAGCATATGATCGATCCATCGTGTTGGCCTTGTCTTGCGCTTGCGCTCTTGTGCTAGTGGTTGTCACAGGCTGGTCAGGGTGTGGATCTGTCAGGCGATGTAGGAGTGTTCGAATCTGGTCGGCTGTCTCTTGATGCAGCTGTAGAGAGTTGAAGCTGGACCAAAGTCTCTGATGGAGTTTGCTTGGATCTTCAGTCTTCGTTGGTTGATCTTGTGCTCGCTCTCCTCGTGAGGCTGTCGCGCTCGTGCTTGTGATGTAAGGACGCGAAATGGCTGCCAAGGAAGTCGGACCGAGAGCAATGATGGCGCACAGGGAGAGCTAAAGTCAGCTATACCACACCTTGTGATGCGAAGATGTAAGCGGGCAGAAAGGCAGACGGGAAGAGGTTGGTTTGTGAAACAGGAACATCATCACACAGCACATCCGGATTCTTTCAGGCTTTCAGGTACGTTTCATGCCCATCTGGCGGGCAGTTAGTAGACTTGTCCTTCCAACCACGGTTCAGTCGCCCCGTTTTGCGGGGGGTCGAGAAGAAAAATGACGATGGCGCAGATCGGTGAAGTCTGTTTTTTAAGCCGCAATATTGACGCGCTCCTCATATTATCACCACCACCACCACCACCATCAACACCACCATCAACACCACCATCAACACCACCATCAACACCACCATCAACACCACCATCAACACCACCACCAACATTACCAACACCACCAACACCACTAACACCACCAACACCACTAACACCACCAACACCACCAACACCACCAACACCACCAACACCACCTGCCTCGACCCCTCATATCCACTGGGCCTGCCCGAGATATAGTCTGGCCGAATCTTGGGCTCAAGACCTGCACTCCTCCGTACTCGAACATAGCGTGCGTTGAGCGACGAATCACAACAGCACTCTCCAAGGGCCACTTATGACTCAGATTTGAGGTACATGTACTATTACATGCATAGTATACGATGGAACAAGCAAGCACATTGGCCACATTCAAGTCAAGAGCTGCTGCTATGACCCGCGCAGATGTTTGCGTCGTCGTTTCCTTCTTCCTCTTCGGTGCGTGATAAAAAGCCATGACAGCAATACCTTCCTGGACGTCCCCGACGAGCTATGCTAGAATTCAGTCCTGGTGGATATCATTGTAGCAATACTTATACGTTGAATGAAAATCAGGTCTCATCAATAATGTCCTCTACGTGATCATCCTATCTGCAGCCCTGGACCTTGTCGGCATAAACATTCCAAAGGGTGTGGTCCTACTGGCAGATGTGGTGCCATCGTTCCTCTTAAAGCTCGTCGCACCTTACTTCATCGCGAAAGTGTCGTATGGTGTCCGGATTGTCGCCTTTGTTGTGTTGTCGGCCAGTGGAATGCTGATCATCGGTCTGTCTCCTGCTGGGCAGGATCACGTCTCTGTGATAACCAAGCTCATTGGGATTGCCTTAGCCTCAGTTTCATCTGGTGGTGGAGAGCTCAGCTTTCTGGCGTTAACTCACTTTTACGGGCAACAGTCACTCGCGGCATGGAGTGCGGGTACTGGTGGTGCTGGCTTGCTGGGGGCATGGCTATATGTTCTTGCAACGAGCACCTTTGGTATCTCTTCAAGCGCAACTCTGCTTGCATGTTCTCTGTTTCCAGTATTTATGCTGCTGAGCTACTTCTTGCTTCTTCCGGCTCGTCAAGAACCAAAGAGCCACGGCTATCAGGCTGTCGATGATGCTGACGAGGACAACGAGGATGTCCGAGATCAACAAGCAGATCCTGTGTACGAGCACCCATCAGCACTCGGCGCCACAGGAGATGATAAGAAAGTTACGAAATCACTAAGGGAGAATCTCGGACATGCGAAAGCATTGCTGATTCCATAGTAAGCTTATTGATGACTGCCAATCCTGAACCTTGACTGACATCTGTACTAGTATGCTTCCATTGTTCTTAGTCTATGTCGCTGAATATACGATCAACCAGGGTATTGCACCAACCCTGCTCTTTCCGCTCGCAACGACACCCTTTCATGCATTCAGAGAATTCTACCCGGTCTACAACGCACTCTATCAGGTTGGCGTCTTCGTTTCGAGATCAAGCATCTCCTTCGTCCGCATTCGTTCGCTGTACCTTCCATCCATGTTACAGATACTCAACCTTGTGCTCCTTACACTCCACGCCATGTTCGACTTCATTCCGAGTGTGTGGATAGTCTTTGGGATAATCTTCTGGGAAGGGCTTCTCGGCGGGACAGTATATGTCAATACGTTTGCTCAAATCCGTGACAACGTCCCTGAAGAGTCCAGAGAGTTTAGCCTAGCTACGGCGACAGTGAGTGACTCGGGCGGCATAATGGTAGCTGCGGTGCTGGGTATGGCGTTCGAGAAGGGCTTGTGTGGTTGGCAGGCATCGCACGGCCGGGATTACTGTAGAATAACATGACGCAACCAGGAGCCCAATCCAGTCCCTTTGCGTGTATCAAAAATTCAAAAATCGGTCGCCCTCCCGTTGTAGCTCCAATCACTACTGTGTCCCCATCTCAGCGGCTCGTTCTTCGGTCCGCCAGCCTCGCCAGTCTTCGGATTGACTTCGCCCTGGAATTCGGGCGCAGCGCCACGTCTGATGTTTGGGTGCAGTTCCTCGCCGTCCTTGACATTCGCTCGCAGCTTGACCTCAGAGGCTAGGCTCGCTTCCGTGGACTGGACTGTGCTTTCTGTGCTTTCTGTGGACTGAGGAGATTGGTTGATCTTGATCTCGGGGCGAGCGCTGGGTGTACTGAATGCGCCGGTGGATTGTTTTTGTAGTTGCTCGAAGATCTCCTGCTCATCCTTTGGCAGACGCGGTGGTGATGGGCCAGCTGACCAGGAACCCAGAGCTAGAGGTCGAGAGGTGTGTAGTGTCCTGCGACTGAACGAGAACGCTGGTTTGATGATGCGCTGCATGATGTTGCGTTGAGAAAGGTCCAGGTTGTAGTGAGGGATGGTCCTGAAAGCTTTAGAATGGGTGATGATACTGTGCTTTGAGTGCCAGCGCAATAAGTAATCTGATGTTGATGTTGTCTATTGGATGGAATAAAGTAGTTTGAGTGGCGTGAACTGTGTCGTTCATTGGAAGCATCTGGACTCCGCATTTGCATTGTCTGATTTTGCGGAGCCGCATCTTAGCTCGTCCACTTTGCGAAGTTACAGATTCAATCATCTTGACTCATCTTCACAAATTATTCTGGTCTGATAGCTTCGTTCTATATCTTGCATTACCCAGCAATTAGCTTGTCTGGCACGGAAGCCAAGTCTCAATCAATCCCTAGCCCTCCCCGATTGCGATCAGAATACGACCACCACAATGGAAGGCATTAAGAAGACCTTCGCGCGCTGCAAGGAGGAGAAGAGGGTAACCCAGATAGAAGCATGTCTGTGGTATGACAATGCTAAGATCGATCTCTAGGCTGCACTCGTCACATATGTTACAGCCGGCTACCCAAATGCTGACAGCACGCCCGATATCTTGTTAGGAATGGAGGCTGGAGGTGCAGGTTCGTACATTTGGAGATTCGCTTATGGAAAGGTCAAGCTGAAGACTGCACCTAGATATCATCGAGCTCGGCATGCCCTTCACAGATCCCATCGCGGACGGCCCAACCATTCAGAAGTCAAATACCGTGTGTTTCGGTTTCTCAAAAATAAGGAACATAGCCTAATGAAGAGTACAGAAAGCACTAGCGAACGGCATCAACACTACAATGACACTGCAGATGGTGCGAGATGCCCGGCGGCGTGGGTTGACAGCGCCAGTGCTACTAATGGGCTACTACAACCCACTTCTCAGTTACGGCGAGGAGAAGATGCTCACAGACGCAAAAGAGGCTGGTGTCAATGGTTTCATTATTGTCGACCTACCACCAGAGGAGGCTGTGAGGTTCCGCAACTTCTGTACCAAGGCTGGGTGAGTTTTCTCGTGACGAGTTTTATGGCACAAGCTCACGAGGATAGGCTATCATATGTTCCTTTGATCGCCCCATCGACATCGGAGAAGCGCATGAAGACACTCTGCAAGATCGCTGACTCCTTCATCTACATTGTGTCTCGTATGGGTGTCACCGGCGCTTCGAAAGAGTTGAGTAAAGGTATTCCTGAGCTGGTCGACCGCGTCAAGAAGTTGTCTGGTAACGTGCCCGCGGCTGTTGGATTTGGTGTAAGCACGAGAGAGCACTTTGAAAATGTCGGTGCTATTGCAGACGGTGTTGTCATTGGCAGTCAGATCATCAAGACTATCGATGGCGCAGAGGGCGGCGATGTGTACAAAGCGGTGGAGGAATACTGTGCATCCATCAGCTTGAGAACTGTCACCATCACCAGCAACGATGGTACCGCATTACCAGTCAAGACTGACGACCCTAATACTGAGTCGAAAGAGCGCCCGATCGTTCATGTTGATGCCGTTGTCAAGGAAGAGGATGTGCCAAACGGGCCTGGCTTGGTGCAGCAGCTGGAGGCGCTCAACACCGATGAGGGTGAGGCGGACCCTGCAGCAATTCCTGCACGATTCGGAGAATTCGGTGGACAGTATGTGCCAGAATCGCTAATGGACTGCTTGTCCGAGTTCGAGCAAGGTTTCAACGACGCTAAGAACGATCCGAAATTCTGGGAAGAGTACAGATCGTACTATGAGTGGATGGGTCGTCCAGGGCATCTTCATCTTGCGGACAGGCTTACGGCGCATGCAGGAGGAGCACAGATTTGGTTGAAGAGAGAGGATCTCAACCACACTGGTAGTCACAAGATCAACAACGCACTTGGGCAAGTCATGGTCGCAAGGAGGCTGGGCAAGACTGAGATCATTGCCGAGACTGGAGCTGGACAGCACGGTGTCGCCACTGCTACCGTGTGCGCAAAGTTCAACATGAAGTGCACAATCTACATGGGAGCCGAGGATGTGCGGCGGCAGGCGCTGAACGTCTTCCGGATCAAGCTCCTTGGTGCACAGGTTGTGGCTGTTGAGGCTGGTGCTAAGACTTTGCGAGACGCTGTCAACGAGGCTATGCGCGCTTGGGTTGAAAGACTGGACACGACGCACTACTGTATCGGATCAGCGATTGGGCCGCATCCATTCCCTACCATTGTCCGAACATTTCAGTCAGTTATCGGCAACGAGACGAAACAGCAGATGCAGGAACAGACCGGCAGACTGCCTGACGCGGTCGTCGCCTGTGTTGGCGGAGGCAGTAACGCAACTGGCATGTTCTTTCCATTCGCAGACGACCCAAGCGTCAAGCTTCTCGGTGTCGAGGCAGGAGGCGATGGTATCGAGACTGGAAGACACAGCGCAACACTAAGCGGTGGCACCAAAGGTGTGCTGCATGGTGTGCGAACATACGTTCTTCAAGACAGTCACGGCCAGATCATGGAAACGCACTCGGTGTCTGCTGGCCTTGACTACCCTGGTGTTGGCCCCGAACTCTCCTCGTGGAAAGATTCTGAGCGAGCAAAATTCATTGCTGCAACAGATGCGGAGGCGTTCATTGGCTTCAGACTACTCTCGCAGTTGGAGGGTATCATTCCCGCGCTGGAGACGTCGCATGCTATCTTCGGTGCCGTGGAGCTGGCAAAGACTATGAAGAAGGAGCAGAACATTGTCATATGCCTCAGTGGACGAGGTGACAAGGATGTTCAAAGTGTTGCGGATGAGCTGCCAAAGATCGGACCGCAGATCGGCTGGGATCTGCGCTTCTAGATGGATGCTGATTCGGTATGACAGGAAGGGATTGCACAGCACTGGCGCTGGAATGTAGGAAATGCATGTCGTGGAGTTTGTGACTCGAGTAAATGAGTGAATCAAATCTAGCACTTTAAAACACAAGCGTGAAAGCGACGAGTCATGTTATATCTGAAACAAGACCCTTGCTCTCTCCACATCCCCGTCATTGTCATGTCTGTCCTCACAGATGTCTGCCCGATAGCTGCTTTCGATCCAAGACACATATATCTCCTTCGCCCAAGTACAAGACGTTCTACACTTGCTGTAATGCTCTGACGCTGAGATGGAGGTAGTCGCTCCTTCCGCGCTTGTTGTCTCACTCCCTGTCAACAACCTTTCCCAGACTTGAGCTCGTACTCGGAGACTTCCGTTTGCAGACTCACATCACCATCAACACAAGTGCGGTTCGCGTCACTTATCTAGGTTCATTCCAGTATAGTCGCTCAACAGGTCTCATGTCTGAAGTAAAGGAGGTCCCAGTGGCAGGCGATGCTCACAATGTAAATAAGAACGATTACATTGTGCTGGACCATTGTACTGATCTGAAACTCAAGGAGACATTCGAGGATGCCAATGACGAGAACTCCGCTGGCAGCACGGTGCAAGAAGGCGCTGGCGCATCTCAAACATCTCAGACATCGCAAGAGCAGGATAACACAAGTAAAAGACAGTCCCAGGCGGACAGCGCAAAGGCATTAGATGACGAAGAAGCAGAAGCGCTGAGGGATACGGAAGAGGTTGATCAGTCGAAACTGGGTGATGGACCACATACGCAAGTTGATGGCTCCAACTCAACGGATCATGGCGCGCTCGCGTATACAACAAGCCATCAAGGGAATCAAGGGGGTTAGCTGCATTCCAGCTACGTCTAAGATCCACGACTAAATTTGGTCTTAGTGACAAAAGTACAACTATCCCACTTACAGCCCGTCTTGTCGCCTGATGCAGACGACAGCATACCTTCAAGCCCTCCTGCGAAGCGGAAACTCTTTGGCTGGCTGCAACGGACGACAAGCAGTAGCGACAAAGCAAGCATGCGTCTACCTTCACTACCATTCAGACCTCCTCCTGTACCTCAACTATCGACCACAGAGGAAGATCCAGCACGCTCACCTTCTCAAGAGAGTCCTATAAACAAGCGCAGCAGTTTACAAGATCGCTTCAAAACGGCACGATTGCGAGAAGAGGCTGGTGTTGAGATTGAAGGTTTGGACGATTTCCTAGGGCGTCCACAGAGTGTTGGAGTTCCACAATCGCCACAAATGACCACAGCTGTCCGAAGCCAGCGAGCCAACTCCCTTGCAGGGCCTTCGAGCCCAGTCAAGGTCAAAGCAGTACCAGAAGAGCCGGTAGACTGGGATCTCTGGCAAGACGTTGTGTATGAAGGGCCCGCTGCGGTTTCCCGGAGTAGCTCAAAAGAGTTGAGCGAAGCTATTACACATGGAATACCCAGTGCTATCCGTGGCGTTGTATGGCAAGTACTCGCACAAAGCAAGGATGACAATCTCGAAGCAATTTACCGGAGCTTGGTAGCGCGTCAAGGCGGAGAGGGTATACCGCCGACAGATCACAGGGCGAAGCCAAAGCTGCCACCTAGAAAAGCAATATCGGGCCCCTTCGACAAGACTAGTCGACGGCAATCTGCACAGTCTACGACTCTTGAGCAGCCCGAGACGATCATATTGGCAGATGCCTCAGCAGATACTCCTGATTCGCAGACCACAGAAGACTCCAATGTCAATGGGACAACATCAGAGAATACTTTGGAAGGAAACGATGCTAACTCAGCTGTTCCAGAGCCTTTGGGTATTGATGATGCACAGGTCATGGATAAACTCACTATACAGAAGCTGGAGAGAGCTATACGGCGAGATATGGGAACACGAACCAGCTATTCGAAGTACTTGATGAGCGCAGGCCTCCAAGAAGGACTGTTTGGTATTTGCAAAGCATACGCGCTGTATGATGAGGATGTCGGATATGCTCAAGGAATGTAGGTGGATTCGGTCTTCTTATGAGTTCGTACTCGTCCGAGAGACTGACTAACGTGCCTAGGAACTTCATTGCTATGCCATTACTGTTCAATGTGAGAGAGTTGTCACCCAGCGTGCTCTGCCTATTCTAATCTGATAGTAGATGCCAGAGGATGAAGCTTTCTGCTTGTTTGTACGACTAATGAACCAATACCGCTTACGCGACCAGTTTGTACGAGACATGCCTGGTCTACATCTGCACTTATTTCAGTTCGAAAGACTACTGGAGGACATGGAACCAGCTATCTACTGCCATCTCCATCGAAGAGGAGTCTCGCCTCAACTTTATGCCACACAATGGTTCCTCACTCTCTTTGCATATCGTTTCCCCCTCCAGTTGGTCCTTCGAATTTACGATCTCATCCTCAGCGAGGGCTTAGAGAGTGCCATCTTGAAGTTTGGAATTGTCCTCATGCAGAAGAATGCAGAACAGCTCCTCAAAATGAAGGATATGTTGGAGTTGACGACATTCCTGAAAGACAGGTTGTTCGACATATACATCGACAAAACCCCATCGGCCAATTCTTTGCTTGAATCTGGTTTCTTCGGAAGCGCTGGTGGAGTGGACAAGGAAGTGTACAAAGCCGATGCTCTTGTGCAAGACGCTTGCGCGATCCAGATCACATCGGAAATGCTGAAGACTTATACGAAAGAGTGGGAGGCCAAAGTCCGAGTGTGTTTCGCCTCTCTATGGCTACTAGCACGGACAGATGCTGATACTTATATAGGATGAGAAAGAGAAAGAAGTATCCTCGGAGGCTCTACGTACCAACAACGTAACACTTACTACAAAAGTGCGGTCTCTTGAGGTGGCCGCGGAGAAGTCCGATACAGAGCACATCCAAGTATGTTCTCCATGCTGATTTCATAAGCTTCAATCTAACATATAACAGACTGCGTCCGAGCTTGTCCGCGTCAAAGTCGAGAATCAGCAGCTCACCGATGAGAACGAGAGCCTGAAAATGCAAGTCCAGCAGTTGCAGACTATTGTGGATGCTCAACCAAAGGAAGTCGAGGGCCGACTGCGAGAGGAAATGGAACGAATCATGACACGAAACATCGAGGTGCAGAATGAGAATCGGTCGCTGGAGGAGTCCACTACGGAGATGGAAAAAGAGTTGGTATCTGCCAAGATGCAGTGGGCTGAGGTATGTCTATATGATTTGGTTGTGCGCAGTGAGCTGTACTGATATCAGACACAGATCAACAGTGAGCTCGAGGGTATGAGACAGAAATGGCAAAGTATGACGGCACTCATGAATGCGAAATAGAAATGGCGGGCACGTTACTGAGACACATGAATTTGCATGACAAGGGCAGGCCATCGCCTGGGATGATTCATGTAATCCAAGGATGTTATGGACAGTGTGAGTCCATCGACGTGACTGAAGACTACGCAAAGTATCCAAACGTCTTACAAGATATTCTGAAGTAATACTGGCAGACTACTACCTTACTGTATTTACCCGGCCTCATGGTCTTCGACAATGTCTTGAACTCTTGCTGCTTCGTGCGGGAAATTTCCCCTTCTTCTCTCTTTCTCTTCATCGGTTTGAAAAGCACAATCTACACAAAACAGGCTGATGCTTGTAGATCTCCTCGATCTCATAGCCACATGCGGAAGGACTGCTTGAACAGACTGGTAGTGCTGGGCAAGATGATCTCGGTGCTACCTCTTCTTCACCTGGTTCCTAACGCCCACGACGGTCTCGTACAGAAATCAGGCAAATACAATGACTGGCACATGGACAGCACGCCGGACAACTTCGCGGCAGCATATCCTCCGTTCTCAAACTTCACTGGCACAAGTACAGTCAACCCAACCATGATCAGGGAGTTCGCCGTCGTCGGTAATAATGCCCTGGCCGGCGTCAATTGGAGCGCAATGAATGAGCATCCCACCTGAATCGGGTCTGTAGGCGAAACTGTATTTCTGCTTGGCCTCGAAAACAACGCCGACGAGATCTTCGGCGCCAGTTATGCATCTACATTAAAGAACGTGAATTGCAACGAGCGGGATCCGGATATGATTGACTTTTAAGCAGACACAAGCAAGCCCGTACTTAGCACGAGCTGGCATACTGTCAAGCTGCTTGCCGAGACACGCTTCACGCAGAGCAGAAGGACCTATGTATAGGGCTGCTGGTATCAACGAGAACACCACTAATTCCGACATCATGAAGTTCGCGACGTACAACACCACGTTCGAGGCCACTGTTCCTGCGGCAGTCACGTTTTCATGCGTTGGACGAGGTGCGAAAACGAATCTGACGGTGCTGACCGGGTCGGATCCTATGGCGTTCTCGTTCGTGGGCACTAATGTGCAGCTAATCGCTGGGAAGGATGGAGTGTTTACTTCTGGTCTGTCGGATCTTGCCGTTGCGGTGTTGGCTACGATGCCGAAGGGGTATGCCGGCATTACAGGACTCGATACCAAGTTTGCGAGATCTGGGGTCATGGCGGCTGTAAAAGCGGCAAGGCAAAGACGACTGGTGGAAGTGGTAATGGTTGCTGATGCGAAGTCAGCGGTCCTGGTGACCTTGGCTGAGGGAAGCTGTAGTAGATTTCTATGCTAGCTTACTAAGCCCGCGGTCGTGCAGGCTTAAGACTCATCGTAGAAAACGAGCATGATGTAAGATACTCTTGCTATATCACGCACTGTGCCATATCACAAGTCTCGAGTCGTCCTGAGGAGTATGTCGTAAGCAGTTTCCTCAGACTCATGCTTATGCTCTGCAAGGCTACAGTACGGTACATGACCCGACTCGACCTGACTTATGACTGTTTTCGTGCTCGGACTTTGTTCTTGCTCGGACTTTTTTCGTGCTCGGCTCGGCGGAGGAGTCCCTCCGCGTCTCCCGGTTTCACCCGACTCCAGGCGCACATGTACGAGCCGCGGTACTCAGTCAGCAGGCCCAGTAGACTCAGTAGATTCTGTAGTCGTGGTAGGGTATAATATCGTGTTAGGCTACAATATCGTGTTGTCCGAGCTATATATGTCGAGCCAAAGCAGCTGCCGACGCAATAGCGTGCTGTTCACTACAACCAATACCTTCATAAAACCATGAGCAGCCTAGAAGATGTCGGACGAAGCATTATTTTGCGTAGGTAGCGGCTTGCCCAACGGCCAGGCTTGCTGTAAGCTATGGAATATACACAAGGCATGCAAGAGAACGCCGTACCACCTCAACATGCACCACTCGGGTGGCCGGGGGTGACTGCCACCCCGCAATACCTCAGTACATGACACAGCAAAGCAACGAGCTCCTCAGCTGACCACTCAAAGCGTGCGGTGCCAACCAACCCAGTTTAGGGTCATCTCATGTATCTTTGTATTTATACTTTGATACTACCCCGCTATGCTATGCTGCTCACGGAACAGAAGAGCTATAGCTAACATACCCTACCTCACTTTCGTACCTGTGCTGTACTGTACTGCTATTCCTTGCGCCGGTCCAGCTCGCTACTCTATATTCTATACCTTGATCGGTATATTCTGGTATTGATCCTTGTCGTCTTGTGGTACGACATCTCATCTCGAGGAGCTGTGGAAGGACCTGCAACACCTGCCTCTCCACCGTATACGACGAAGTCTTCTACTTGCGAGTCTTCTCAGTGTGACATTCCTCTAATAGCTCCACAGCTGCATCACTACCGGAGGCGTTCAGCACGATAAGCAGAACAATCACACGATATCGTGATTGTGAAAATAGCCCTAGCGAACACACGTATCTGAACTAGATTTCCGTAAGCACATCCGCCACGCAACATGTCGACGCCACAGGTCAGCACTATTGCTGCCGTGCCTGCCGCACCAGCACAGGCAAAGCAGGATCTGCTTCATACTCCAGCAGTTCGCGCTGCGCTGCCGTTCATCAACGGCGGTCTGGCAGGTAAGCAATGTCATCTGCAGTGGCGTGTCTCTCGCCATCTCCACAATGTCGGAACTTACCTCTCCTCAGGCATGACCGCCACATGCGCCATTCAACCCATCGACATGATAAAAGTGCGTCTCCAGCTCGCAGGCCAAGGCGTACGCACCAGTACCGGCCCCGCGCCAACCTCTCTCAGCATAACCCGCGAGCTGCTCCGCACCGGAAAGTTCCTCGACCTTTACACTGGCCTGTCCGCCGGCCTGCTCCGACAAGCCGTCTATACTACCGCCCGCCTTGGCATCTTCGACACATTCATGTCTAGCCTCAGCTCTCGCGCTGCCACTACAGGCTCCACTATCGGCTTCAAGGAACGTGCAGGCGCCGGGCTGGCAGCTGGGGGTCTTGCTGCTATGATAGGCAATCCGGCAGATTTGGCGCTGATTCGGATGCAGAGTGATGGTCTGAAGGCTATGGGTGAACGCGCGAACTACAAGAGCGTGTTTGACGCGCTGAGCCGCATCTCTGGGCAGGAGGGGATTGGCGCGCTGTGGGCCGGCGCTGCGCCTACAGTTGCGAGGGCCATGGCTTTGAATTTTGGGCAGCTGGCTTTCTTCAGTGAGGCTAAGGTTAGACTAAAGGATTCTGGACTGGGAGCCAGGACGCAGACGTTGACTGGTGAGTGATGAGCGAGACTTGCTCCTGGACGTGCATCGATAGCAGATTGATGCTGACACACCGTCGAAGCCTCCGCTATTGCCGGCTTCTTCGCCAGTTTCTTCAGCTTGCCATTCGACTTTGTGAAAACCCGACTGCAGAAACAGACGAAAGCAGCAGATGGCACTCTGCCGTACAAGAGCATGATGGACTGCTTTGCCAAAGTGGCGAGGGACGAGGGTCTGATGAGGTTTTATAGAGGGTATGCCTTCACGAGTCCAATGTGTTTCGACGATGACTGACTTTGACTGCAGGTTTGGCACGTACTATATTCGCATAGCTCCTCACGGTAAGTCTCAGTCTGAAGCAATGTCAGGTCCAAGAACTGACACATCCTATTATAGCCATGGTTACGTTGATTGTTGCGGACTATCTTGGCTTTATAACGAAGTGAAGCAGTGATGGCAAGGCAATTGATTAGTACCAGCGGTATTTATTTGTTCGGAACTGGTGTAACAGGTTGGGGTTGCTGCTGTATGAGCATGTCTTAGGTCGTGCCGTAAATGACCCGTCGATCACATGCAAATTCACGTAAACGCGTCCACCTCTTTGCCGCGACTTTCACAATCCGAACCACATCATGCCTTCCATCGTTGCCACGCCATCGCGGCGCCAGACGGGCACACAAGCACTCTCTACGCAGACGCAAGGCTTGCCAGACTACCTTACTCCGCAAGCACCGCTCAATGCACAAGGTCAGGATGCCTTGATCAAGCTCTTGCGACAGTACCCACTAAGCGCCATTGACGAGAAGCTTCGCGCTGCACACACCTTACTGATAGAATGTGCCGGTGATATTAACGAGCGGATGACCGATATGAAGACACTGCATGGAAAGAAGAAGGAAAAAAAGACAGACAAAGGCGAGGAGAACGATGAACCAGAGGTCAGCAAGGAAGAGAATGACAAGATGAAAACGCTGGAAGAAAAGGTGTCAGGCATGACATCTCGCATGGAACGAGAGCTTCGAAAAGGCATCGATGCCAACGCCCACATCAGCGCGCTCGAAACTGCCATCACGGACCTGCGCCGCACATCCGAAATCGCCGCTACGCAAGCAACACAAGCCCCCAGCAGCAATGTCACATTACCAGGATCAACCGCACCCAATGTGCCGCCCCTCACACCTGCTCTGCAAGCCGCACTTGACCGCCACATGCATCGCTACACCAACATCTCGCTTGCCAAGCGATACTCCACGAACAACGAATACGTCAGCTTCAAGCAGACGGTTCACGAAGCGAAATATCCTGCCGACCAGAAAGACTCCAGACCGCTACCTCACGCCCGGACCTGGTTTGCCGGCGAAGATGGTGGCGCTCCGCCCGAGCCTGGCACTACTGGTGCAGGCGGTGACGATGACGACGACGACGACATAGCCATTGACCGCGAAAAGATCAGCACGCGGTGCCCGATCACAATGGCAGAATTCGACAAGCCCGTACGCAGCGCTAAGTGCAACCACAGCTATGAGAGCAAGGCGATAGAGGAAATGATAGCGCAGTCGCGGCCGCCGACGGGACACGGACGGCGCGATGCGGCATGGGTCAAGAATGTGCAGTGTCCCGTGTCGGGGTGCTCTTGTCAGATCACGGCTGCTGATCTGGTGCATGACGTTGCATTGGTGAGGAGGATCAAGAGATTGCAGAAAGCGGCAGCAAGAGCGGAGGAGGAAGGTGATACGACGACTGGTGGAAGAGGTGGAAGGAGGGAAGTTGAGGAGATTGTGAGTGATGTGGACGATGTGGATGGGGATGTGCAGAGGGCGCCGAGGTCGAGCGGAGTGCCGATAAAACGACGGCATGATGAGATTGAGGATGATTGAGTAGGATGAGAGATTGATGCTGGATTCGATGGTGTATGATTATGACTTACGATCTTGCGGCGCAAGTTGGGCAGATTCGATGCATGAGGCTTGCCGGTCAAGACAAGCTCGATTACTGAGGAGGAAGCGGAGGTTTTAATTCCAATTGTAAATACTTCAGAGGATAGCGTGCTGAATATGAAACGCGCCCAGTTGTCCAGCTTTAAGCGAACCCCCTATGCCTGGGACCCAAGTGATATATGCCACAAGCAATTCACTGCTTCGAGCTGGGGATACTATTTGTCATCAGAATTACCCTTCCTTATGCATCTCAGGCAGTCCCTGCCCTCGTCCTGGGATTCCTGCATCCAACCCTAACCATGTGGTCGTCATATCAAGGCCTCCACCCTTGGCTTGACTCACCTCGTACACCACCATCATGCCAACTCAATCCTTCCAATACCCTGGGAACAAAAACTGGCACTTTTTCACCGCTTCCTCACTCCTTCCCTCCTTTCCTGTCATGCTCGCCGAAAACCTCGTCCCACCCTCCAAATGCTTGCCCTGAATCAGCTCCGCATGCTCCTCCTTACTCAGCTCATCCAAAACGGCGCCGACAAACCTCCTCGCATTTTCGCTGTTGGCCTTCATATTGCCCATGACCATCTCGACCGTCACGTCCTCACCGCTGGGATGCCAGCAGTCGTAGTCTGTGGACATGCAGATCATCTGGTAGCCGATTTCGGCTTCGCGGGCGAGTTTGGCTTCGGGGAGGACGGACATGTTGATGACGGAACCGCCCCAGGAGCGGTACATGTGGGATTCGGCGCGCGTGCTGAATTGGGGGCCCTCTGTTCGAGCGGGTTAGCAACATCTATACCTCGCAAGACAGATCGGGAGAGTTAGGGAGGATTGAAGGGGGCGATAAGTGGACATGAGCATACCCATACAGATAATCGTGCCCTTATCATGCAACCTGACCCCCTCGCCACTCAGACTATGCCCGCACTTCCTCACCACCTCTCCCAGCTTCCCATCGAACGGATCCGCAAACATGACGTGCCCCACCAGCCCGCCCTCGAAGTACGTGAACGGCCTAATCCCCTTCGTGCGATCAATCACCTGATCCGGTACCACAAAGTCTCGTGGCTTGATCTCCTCCTGCAGACTACCGACTGCGGAAAAGGCAATGATGGTTCGGACACCAATGGAGCGCAGCGCGGCAATATTGGCACGAGCGGGGACTTCATGGGGCGCGTACTCGTGGTGCAGGCCGTGGCGTGAGAGGAAGGCGATGGCGATGGGCTTGCCTGTGCTAGGGGAGGGATGGTGCAGGATTGAGATGGGCGAGGAGGTCTTGCCCCAGGGCGTGGAGATGTCGAGGTTGGCTACGGGAGTGAAGCCTGGGAGTTGCTGGAGGCCGGTGCCGCCGATGACGGCGATGGGGACTTGCTCTGGGGTCTTTTTCAGCGACAGAAGTGAGGCATAGGGAGGGAAATAGACAAACCCGAGTACGACGTGGCAATGTTCGACATGATTCCTGCTATGGCGGGAAGGCTCAAAGCACGACGAGTAGGGAATGTAAGAGAATTGCAAAGCTTAGAGGCTGCTGATTTAAGGCATGTAATCTGCTGAAGCATTGGAAGTGATGTTTATGCAGGACCCACAATTTCGCTCAAAACGTGCAAAATCTATTGGCCTCTTTGTGGCGCCTCCTTTATTGTGTATGGTTATGCCATACTACCGTCTCGGACGATTCTCACAACATCTCATGCCTCGTGACACCATTTCCCTCCAAAGACGTTCTGGTAACTTGCGAGTCCTTGCATCTGATCCATAAGCTACACTCCGAGAGACAGATTATTCCATGTATGACTCGGACGAGCCTGGAGCGATAGTGTATTACAGATCACCATATTATGGTGTCTATAGAGTAACAATCGATAGAGCGAGCCAGATTATGGCCTTTCGTTTGAATTTGCACAGTCTGGGATTACTGTTAGAGGCCGTGGTATATGTGCTGATGATACGAATTCATTCAAGCTCTTCAAATCGTCCAGACTGTATTGCTTCCTCGACCGGATTCTGCGCAGATATCATGCCATTTTTCTTCAGTCTGTAGCCATTGTCAGTAGAAAATTTGTTGATATCTAATCATCGCTTACCTCTCGAAAAGAACAAACAGTCTTTCTGCCTCCCTCTCCTTCTCTTCCTCTGTCATTGGTGGCGAAGTGTCCACTTCCTCTTGGTCGACATATTGTCCCGTTACAGGATTGATATGTCGAGACGATGATTCATCTACTGCTGATATCCCTCCTGCTTGTGGTGCACCAAGAGGTATATTATGATTCGCCAAAAAGCCTGCTGCATACCCATATCCCACGTTCTTGATGAACGTGTCAACATCCTTGTTCGAAAGCTCAAACATCAAGCCAGAGATTGTGTCGCGTAATGTCGGTGTGAATGGAGACATTGAAAGCTGGAGCAGACGTGAGAAGAGTGTGTCTGATTGACCGAGTGGCTTTTCACGTTCGTGCTCGCGCGGTAGAAGTTCTGCTTGCATACACTGCTTGATGTCCTGATCTCCTGCGGCGTAGTATTGCCTCAAGACGACAAGTAATGACGCGGCTTCTTTTTCCATTTCTTCCGCGCTATATGCTCTCACACACTTGTCAAGTATGTGCATAAGCACTTTGATTGTACCGGTGGGTGCATCTCGGGCGTATTGGTCATGAAGCGAGACTTCAGACCAGTCTAAGCTCGTCAGAGCATTGAGCAGTTGTGTGACAGGAGGCTGGAGAGGTCGACGAAGTGCTTCAGAGTCGTAGTCTTGGCAGCAGAGGAGATTCAAGATCTCTTTTACACTGCTTGCAAAGTCTGGTGCGAGTTCTGGGAATAGGTGTGTAAGGTTAAACTGAAGCTTCAACACCTCCTGTAAGACAAGGGTATTTTGCAAGTTTCGATTTCCCGACGTAACCTGGCATTCTGATTGACATGCATCCAGGACGAGATACTGCAAAAGACATAATAAGCTCATGACTATACCTCACTCTGCAAACAACTCACGCCGAGGATTCTGTCAGCTATTTTATGCTTCCGCACCAGCTGCACAAAGTCGAGTGCGGTCTCGTATGTCAGCAAAAACAGCAAGCGCGCAGACACAAATGTTGTGTCGTCTTCTGCGCCATCGGTACTCTGTTCCAGCACGATCAGGGAACTGAGTTCGAGAGGTTGACCAACTTGACGTACCGCGAATCGATTCGCAACATCTGGAGCGAAGCCGCAGTCCACAAACAGCTGTCTCGACGCTGGCTTCAACAACAACGCATTCGCCAAGCACCGCATTGCCTCGAGGCTCGTTGTATCATTGCGTAGTCGAAATGCACATTGTCCAAGCACGAGGATACCCTGGCCATTTCAGTGATCGGGCTCTCAGCACAGTCAAGAGAGCGGCTCACTTCTTTCTGGAATATGGGACCAGCATTACCGACATCGCGACCAAGTACTTTCAATTCGGCGAGGATGTCGTAACATTCTATTGCATTTCTCAGTTTGCGATCAAAGACTGATATGCGATTGTCAAAGGCTCACGTTTTTGATGCACAGCATTGCCAACGACCCCCAGACTGATGAGTCTTTGAAGGTCCTCGAGTAGCTCAGCGACCCGTTTGACACCTTGAGATGCCATGGTGTGCTGAGTCGTGCCGATCGGACTGTTTGTTGTCGGCTCTAAGGCTCAACATCTCCGAGTGCGGGGTACGGATCGGGCTCCGAAAGTCCAATGCGGTAATCAATCACGATCAAGAGCCTCTCATGATCATGATTAGTGTATTACTGGAAGGTATCTAGTGTCAGCATAATCCGCCTTGAGTCCTTCATAATTTTCCCATCCTCACGACAGCAGCACCACTTGCGATCACCCAAAAACCAATACAGACCGCATTCAATCATGGCATCTGTACCTGTCGACGCCAACAGTCTATTTCGAGTCCCCGGGCTCGTTGCAGTAATCACGGGTGGGGGTACAGGTACCTGCAACCCGATCTCCAGTACTTTCTCAGCTCGATCTGACTAAGTCCACCATCCCCAGGTCTCGGTCTCATGATGGCTCGAGCCCTCGCCACAAACGGAGCCAAGCGCGTCTACATCGCCGGACGACGACTCGACAAGCTCGAACAAGCAGCCTCAACGCACCCTGAAACAATTATACCCATCGTCTGCGACGTCACATCGAAAGATTCTCTCGCATCATTAGCCGCAAAAGTAAAAGAGGAGAGCGGACACGTAAATCTGCTCGTATGCAACTCCGGCATCGTCGGACCTCCTGTGTCCGAACTGGGCGTCACACCGAAGGACGGCGCGGCGAGTCTGCAGAAGGCCATCTGGGATAAGTGGAGCACGGAGGACTTCACACGGACGTACGAGGTCAATTGCACGGCGGTCTTCTTCACCGTGATAGCGTTCCTCGAGCTACTGGACCTAGGGAATAAACAAGAGAATCGAGCAGAGGGCGTGCTGAGTCAGGTTGTGATTACGGGGAGTATAGCAAGCTATATCCGTGTGGTGGTGTCCGGCTTCGCATATGTGAGCTCGAAAGCGGGAGTTGTGCAGATGATGAAGGCGATGGCGACGTATTTGGCGCCATTTCAGATCAGAAGTAATGCTATCTGTCCAGGTAGGTGACCTCTTTTCTAAGATCGCGCGGGCTTTGAGGTCGGCAAAAACTAACAAGACCCGTAAAGGCTTCTTCAAGAGTGAGATGACAGAAGACATGCTGCCTGCCATTGCGAAGGCACAAACAGGCGATCCCACGCGCTTCAACCGCGATTTCTGTCCTACGGAGCGAGCTGGTGAAGAACAAGAAATGGCAGGAACGATCCTCTATCTGGCTTCGAAGGCTGGAGGGTATCTTGATGGATGCTCGATCGTTGTTGACGGTGGGCGCTTGTCGATTCTGCCATCGTCCTACTAGATTTGGGTTTGTTGTAGCCACAGTCGTAACAGCGCTTCCAGTCTGTGTGCCTTTGAATCTCACTAAAATATCACATTTACAGACAGAGGTCCATATCACTTCAACACAAAGAATGTCATGGGACAATTTGGACGGAACTCTCCGATGCTATTTGTCCAATTCTCTTCTGTACTACTCGACTTAGCTAATCTAATCTGTATAAATGAAAAACGGGTTGCTTCTGTCATCCTGGTCGGCGAACGCCATCGTCTCTCTCATCGTCCCCTTCTCTGCTCACTCATCCCCGCATGCGTTTCCTGGTTTCTCTTGTCCAATCTTCTGTTGCAGATCCGCATTGCCACGAGCACCAAGATCGTGAACAAGAGCGTGACCATGATGGAGATCTTTCCGCCAATATAGCCTAGTGCTTGCTTTGCTTGGAAGGTCTGTATCCCAAGTATGTTACCTGATATATGATTAGCTGGCATGATATGGGCAAATGACGACTGGGTCAACGAACCAAGAGCTAAAACAACAAACGTGAGTGCATTCGCCGTCACTTTCTTCGTATGCCCAGCGATGTTCGAGGCGTTCCACGCAATAGCAGCATGAATGCAGCACCAATAGTCTGAGCAAGATACGACTCGAAAAGCAGCGGTCATCATAGCAGCAGCCACAACCGTCGGCACCAGCGCAACAAGCATGACAAGAGATCGATCTCTCGGGTGATCACTCAATTACCCACAAAACAGGACTGTCGCCATACCGAAAAGACCCTCCAGGTGCGCTCGAATTGAGAGCTTGCTGTGACGTAAAGCCGAAAGTGGTGAGAAGAATGCTTGAGAAGTTGCTGATTCCGCCATTTAGAATCGAAGTGGCCATGGTGGCGATCGCTATAAGCCAGACGCGGACGTCCTTCAAGGCTTGGCCGACTTGGTTCCACTTGAAGACTGCTTGAGTCCCACTTTGATTTTCCTTGTCTCTGAGGAGTGCCGCAATCTTCTCGGCATCCATGAATCGACGTGCCTTGACTGGTGAATCATGCAAGACGACGAAGATGACACCGCCAATGACGACCGTCATCAAGCCGGTTGCCAGCACAAAGATCTTCCAGGAATGGAAGGAATGATGTGGGAAGCTGGCGCCGTAACTCACGCACCCGCCAAAATGCCCGTTAAGCTATTCGCCACGTCAAAGTACGACACTTTCCTGCCCTGCTCGCTCTTCTTGTACCATATAGCAATCACAAGAACCAAGATCGGAGCTACGTAAGCTTCGAAGACGCCTAGGAGCGTGCGTACGATCATGAGACCAGCGAATGAGTTCGTCGTAAGCCATGCAAGTTAGGACAATGCCCCAAAGACAGACATTGGCGCCCAGATATCGGCTAAGAAATTAGATGCGTTGTGCTAGGAACTGCGTGGGAAACTCGGCAACCAAGAAGCCGACATAGAACATCGCTGAAGCATTTGAGTAGTCCTGCCCCTTCGGATGGGTGTACGTACGAAGTCCCATGACAGCAGCATAGCTAATGGTGGTCTTGTCGAGGACTTGTAGAAAGTAGACGCAGAACATGCAGGGTACGATGGTGAAGTTGATCTACCTGACCAGCTGCTTGAGAAGAACAGAGTCTTTCAAGATGACCAGTGCTTTCTGGGTCACGCTGTCTGCATTAGGATGGTCGCGCAGGAAGGCAACAGCTTCGTCTGCATCTTTGACGTCTACTTCGAGCGTGGCGAGGGTTTCGTCAAGCTTCACGACTGAGCCCGCTGGGGCATCATGTTTCTCGTCGAGGGAAAGGTGGGGTCTGGTGATTTCAGTGGGGATGTGCTGGGGAAGTCATGTTTAGTGAATCTTTCACTGGCATCAAGCTCAAGCTGATCGAAGAGGCACAATGGAAAGAGCACTGCTCGTCACAGGGCACGGAGGGACATCAAATATACTTATATGGTACGACAGGCACGCTCGTTGCCCATCGGACCCCTGTATGCGCTGACACTGGTCTGACATACTGTACGTCTACTTGATAAGGAACGAGCAGCATGTATCGAGTGCTCCTTCTCCGTGTTGCGGATTGTTCACGGCACTTTCCGCCTAATGCTGCTGGTGATTATTGTGACTGCCGCGGCGGCAAGACCAATGTATCACTCGGGCGCCTGGTTCGTAATCACTAGCACGGTCACTGTCAATCTCAGGCGCAAGGTGTTCACGTTTGTAGAAGCTTTTATGGGTTGAAATCCATGCAAGATGGAATGACGGTGTGTGTAGGGGTGAGAATGGGCAGGGTATCCAGTAGTATGCGGAGCTCAACCCGCGCTTTTCAGCCATCAACCTTGAATTCAACCTATGAGTAACAAGCAACAGTCCTTCACGCCCTTCACAAGATGGGCTCAACATGTCCAACAAGCGACCACGCAGCGCGTCGCCATCCCCTGCCTCAACGACTGAACCAGCAATCTTCATCTCCGACGCCATCGTCGACCGTACATCCACCTTCATAGGTCACTTCAGCCCTACCTCACCTGCGAAATTCCTAATAAAGCTTCCTGAGCTCGAAGAAGCTTCTCATCGCATAGCGGCATGGCGTTTCCCATCACCACAACGTACCATCGCGCCGACTTCCAAGGTCCTTTATGAAACTGGACACGATGATGATGGCGAGAAGAATGGTGGGAGAACACTTGAGAAGCTACTAGACAGTATGCAGGTCACAGGGAGTGTTGTAGTCGCGCGGTGGTACGGGGGCGTCATGCTGGGACCTGTGCGCTTCACGCATATGGAGACTTGTGCCAGGAATGCCATTAAAGCGTGGCGAGATGAAGAGGGAAACAAGAGACGAAAGATTGAAGATGAGAAGAGGAAGAAGGAGCTAGATGATGAAGATACCTTGAGATTGCCCGGGGTGTTGGCGGAGAGAGACAGGAGTATTGCTGTACTCAGAGCCTTGCTTAACCAGAAGAGCAAGAAGGCAACGGATGGTGCGGTAACAGCCTCTCCGAGCAAAGTCATGGACTACAATAGCATGCCGCTTGAAACTATGAGAAGGCTCGAAGGTGCCAAAGATAAGAGTATAGCATTCTTGTTGAAGAACATCGATGCTGAAGAAGCGAAAGCCAAGGAGATCGAGGACGAAGAGAGAGCACGGAAATGGTTGGAAGCGGGGAGCGCCACAACAGCTACCAAGCAGGAAGAGCAGGAAGTCGCACAGGACAATCCAAAGAAGTCCGACGATCTGGAAAGTGTTGTGCTACAGGACTTGTTGTTCAGCCAGATATCAACATATCGTGTCTGATCTTGGCAACTCGATTCCTCCACGAGCTATGTCGAGTGCCCTCGCGTCACTTCTTCAGTCCACTGCCAAGCTCTTCTCGTCACGACAGCAACGTCATCCTGAAAACCCAACTCTTTACCATGATAGAAAGTATCATGCGGGTGTCCGTCTAAAATATGCAGCTCTGTACGGTTCCCCTTGATGTCTCTCATCTCCTCGTACAGCTTGACGATATCAAGCGACAGGACCTCGCAACTACCAGCCTGGATGAACAGCGGCACTGGCGTTCGAAAAGCAGCACCAACGAAAGAGATATAAGGGTGCCTGATGGTGAGAGATGTCTTGGCTGGGTTCGGAGCATACGCCCGTGCGCCCCATGTTCCGAACCTGCTAGTGAGATAGTCCGTCGGTACTGTAGGGAAGCTGTTGTAATATGAGGTGCTTCGGTAAGAATTGGTAGGATCAGCCCACGGAGACCTGGAAACAACATCAGCGCTCGTCCACGACTTCGAATTTACAACATACCATAGCCACGCAGCTCTCGGTACCTGCAGTTGCAATCGCTCTGCATAGTCGGCTAGATATCTCAAGAGAGCTAAGACCAGGTTTCCTCCAGCGCTATCGCCACTGAGGATGACTCTGCTGCCGGGCACTCCCAGCTCCTGCGTCACATAGCAGTACGACGTGATAGCGTCTTGCAAAGCAGCTGGGAACTGGCAATTGACTTTGCTGGACAGACGGTACTGTGGCACGAACACATGAGATGCAGCAGTTTGCTTCAGCACCATGCTGGCAGCAGAACCGCCTTCCTGAGTACGCCCTGTATTCGCGATGAATGCACCTCCTGCGCGGCTCGTTGTCAATACTGAGCTAGGAAATCACACTTACAGCAGCATGATTCACATACCATGGAAGTGCAAGACCACCAATTTAACCTCGTCCTTCGTCGTCGGCCGCTTGGGATACCACGTCCCGCCAACCACCACCGACTTCACACTGTTATCAACACCCAGCGGCTCAACTTGATACACTTCCTTCGCGGCGGGCTTCATGCACACGAACCTATCTCCCTCCTTTGCAGGCTCGAGAGATAATGCTGGAGACAGCTCCGTGAACGCAAGGTTATACACGACTGCCCTGAACAGACGCACGCGGATGGCTTGGCCGTATGTCCATTTGGCACATGGTCGCGTGGAGACAGGCAGGTAATACAGGCAGAGGAATGGCAGGCGGACGAGGTTCAAGGCGATGGCGCCGATGAGCCAGATTTGTTTGAGGGGTGCGCGAGTGAAGAGGAAGCGGCGAAATCGTTCGAGGGTAGTGGTTTCGGCCTCGACGGCGTCGACTATATCCATGTCCATAGGCGCAGGACACCCTGTGGTATATTTCAGCCCGAGTGGAATTCCTCACTGCACAAGGTCAGGTTTAATGGCGCAAGGACGCTCTTCGAAGGGTTTCCAAACACACCTCACATCTAATCTCCGTATGGTGCGATGCTATGGTATGTGACGAAAGTACATATAAACCTGGGGCACATTGGGGTCAATTGCCACTTTCTGACAAAGCCTCCCATTGAAGAGCCGAGGCACGATGCGAAACACCAACCGAGGAGCGGGGAAACAGACATCTGTTGTAGTTCTTCGTTAAAACATAAGACATTAAGACATAAGACATTAAGACATAAGACATTAAGACATAAGACATCAAGACATAAGACATTAAGATATAAGACATTAAGACATAAGACATCAAGACATAAGACATAAGACATTAAGACATAAGACATTACGACATAAGATATAGACATGTTACATAGCATCGTGAGACCATCATTCCAACATCAAAAGCCTCCCTTGTGCTCCCTCATGACCCGCGCTTGAACAGATTCTTGAAAGGTGTGGAAGCCCTCTGCTTCTCAGGGTTTGGCGAGGGCGTCCTCACCCACGGCAATCTCTCCTCTGTACTCGCAGGCAACAGACCCTGTCGTTGCTGCTGCTGCTGCTGCTGCTGCAGTGGTTGTTGTTGTCCTTCCGCAAGCATCCTCGCCGCCCCAGGCGTGATGAACTCTTCCTCCACACTCGTCCCCAGACTTCTCGCATCCTCATCGGAAATGCCCCTCCTCCACTGCTGAATGTGCTCCACATCAATATCGACATCCGCATCACCCGCATCCTCACCCTGCAGCTCCGTCCCTCGCCCCTGCTCCAACAACAACTTCGCCTCCTTATCCGCCGTCCTCTTCGCCTTGATTTTCTTCACGACCTTGTAACCTCCCAGCGCGACTACCGTCACCCCGGCTGTGACTCCCACCGCGATCAGGAACTCGGAACTGATCAACAGTGCCACGATAACAGGGAACGCGCCCTTCATGGAGAGCAGCGCGCCCGGCGCCATTGTGCGCAGGAGATTGCTGATTTCGCCCAGGGAAAGTGCGACGGCGGCCATCTTTTGCGGATCTTTCTCGAGACTCTTGACGATAGAGCGGGCGGAGCTTGAAACGGCGTTGGCTTCGAGGAGGAGGGCTTGGAGTGCGGACATTTTGGTTTTGAGCTCTTCGGGGGCGGATCTGGTGGGCCTGGTTGGGAGGGGCGGAGGGAGCTCTTCGTAGTCGGAGTCGTAGGTGTGGTTGGTATGGTAGGGTTGTGGGTTGGGTCGAAGGGCATAGAGGTCTTCGTATGAGCGGGAACGTTGGAGTTCGTCTGTGACGTATGCGGGTACGGTAGGTGAATAGGGCGGTGGATGCGTTGGCATGGTCGTTGCTGGCCGGCTTGAGGACCCGAGCATTCCGTCATTTGCGTAGAAACCGTCAGTGTAGCCTCGACTGTCCATTGGTGGACGATTCTGCTGCGCATACGGCATATCGGCCGGTACAGTATTCGTCCGCTGTGGCAGCATAGGTGGGCTGGGCGATCTTGATGTCTTTCCTTTACGCGCCTGTGAATCGGATCTTGCAGCTTTCAGCTCGGCTTTCTTCTCTTGGTAGGCGACTTTGGCTTCGTTTAAGACACCGACGAGGTGTTTGCTGGTGCTTATCATCTTTCCGCGATTGTTGTAGACGCGGACTACTTGGACCGCAGTGGTAGCCATGATGAGAGAGTAATCGCGTGCTTTGGCGAAGCTGCGCGTCAGGAAAGTTCGAAACAATGGTGGGTGCTACCAAGGTGACAGCGATGGCGACAGGCGATAGACGAATATATAGCTAGCACGGCGACAGCTCATGAAACAACATTGTTCGTCATTGTCATTGACAGCGCTTCGACATGTGATTTGTGCCTGCACAGCCACACATTATCTCGTTATGGCATTGCTTGTCATCTAATCCATGTCCTTCTAGATCTTCCGTCCATGTCCTTCCAGACAAGTTTCTTTACATGCTTAACTATGTTCACATGATCACCTCGTTGGCGACGTCCTGGAAAATGTGTTAGAAGAGCACAAGGTACACAGCATGATTGAATGAACATACCCTCTTCAGCTCCTTGTATGGCAAGCAAATACAGTTCTGCACCCTCACTTCATCACCGACACCGCACTCCTTGCCCAAGATGGTGATACTCTGCACCTTGACACCATTTCGAACGACGCCAGTGTCATGCGCTGTCACAGGCATTGGCGTTCCCTCGACGCGTGCCCATGCGCCAACCTTGCTGTTCCAGCCAATGATTGAGTACATGACGCAGGCATCATGACGAATCTCCGAGTCCTCGAGCACGATAGACTCCTTGACACGGGCACCAGCGCCTATTGTTGCACGAGGACCAATCGAGACGTTGGGGCCGATCTTTGCTGTCGGGTCGACGTTGGCAGTGGGATGAATGTAAACGGGAGCGAGGATGTTTGCTGACGGCTTCGCAAGCTCCTCTGACTGGTTTTGCCATGCCTTCATCAGGTATAGGGCGTTCGCAGGCACAGCAGATCCAGCTGTCTTGATCTGTCTCCAGAAATCCTTGGTCTCCAGGACGTAGAACTCCTCGCTATCAGCTAGATCGGGAAGAATGTCCTGCTCAAGTCGCACGATTTCGTTGTTTTTCTTCTCCTCGTCGTCGTCTATCGACATGTTGTTGATGTTGTCCGTCGAAGGGTATGACACAAGACGAGGACGTTCCGTCCGCGCCTTGGTAGCATCGCGAATGGCTTCGAAGATCTTGTCTGCACCAAATAGGTATACACCGCAGTTAATCAGATTCGAGATGTGCGACTCTGGCTTCTCGACGTAATGGAGAACGCGTTTTGTCGGGGGGTCAGAGACGATGCAACCAAAGTTTGAGGCAGCCTCGTTGCTGACGCGCGTTCCAAGGATGACGGCTTCACACTCTGGCTTGCTGTCGTAGAGAGAGATCATCTCGTTCAGTGGGAAGGAGCAGCATACATCGGCATTGAGCACGAAGAAGCGATCGGGTCGGTTCTTGAGGATGGCATCTCTGAAGTGGAAAAGACCGCCAGCGGTCCCGAGGGCTTGGTACTCGCGTAGATAGCGGACGGTGATATGGGGAAACTCTTTGGCCGAGTCTTGTATGAAGGAGCGAAAAATGGTCTCGTCGTAGTAGCCGACGATGAAGACTTCCTTGATGTCGCTAACTTTGGTGACTGCGCGGAAGCAGTGCTCGATGATGGGATGGCCTGCAACCTCGAAGAGAGGTTCTGATGATATTAGAATCTGGAAATGGCTAGATGGAATGGTGAGACAGACTGGGCTGTTCGAGGATAATGTTAGCAGTTGAAACTTGTTCAGGAAAGTGGACGCAACGAACTTGATCGAGAGACAAAGGTCTGAATCGCGTCCCACGCGATGGCCCGCCGACCAGGATGACTGCTTTGGTGGTTTTGCTTGACATGATAGACTGTGTGCACGTAAGAATCAAGCCTATGCGTCGAAGTGTGTCACGCAGGTCGCGAAGCAAGAGGGGTGACGAAGAAGTAAATACAGTTATACCCCACGTGTTACCCCTTGTTCAGGAGAATCCTCCGGCGTCTCGGCTCGGTTTCAAAAGACCACCACAACGACGAACATCCTTTTCACTCCATGTCTATGCACTCCCATCTATGGCCGGGTATGGTCCGATACGCAATGGGCAATCGAGCGAGAATCGCAGTGCTTGCAAAGGTGGTCGCCTTAGGCTGGATACAGAAATGAATGTGATATGTGCAGTGTTTGCTTAGAAACCTGTCAAGCAAACTGAAACAATCATCAGATCTTGTGCATTGTTTCACAATCATGGAAGCCGACTTTCCTTCCTGCACCTACCCCGCTGCTCTCCCAGCCACTCTATGAACCTTTCACTCTACTACCTTATTTCACCTTCCTGACATTCTCATCATTTCTACAACATCATTTCGAACCATCCACCTTCATCACTCAGCCCTACACACTTCACTTTGCCGTCGATCTCAACTTCCCTCGATAATCTGTGTAGCACTCTCCGCAGATCTTCGCACAAATCATAATCTGTGAGATCGTGGGAAAGATGGGCGATCTCGGCAATGGGACTCCTACAGGTCGCATTGCCACACTCAATGCCATGAACGAAAACGAGCGACTGATCATCACCATCAATCAGCTTGCAAGCCTGGTGAATGACAAAGTCGTCGAGGTGCCAAAGATTGTCGTCGTTGGAGATCAGTCTAGTGGCAAGAGTTCTCTCGTTGAACGAATCACGTAAGTTTGACGAGCAATATGCTATACAAAGCTGATCATGTCTATAGTCACATCCCGATGCCTCGAAAAGCTGGCACCTGTACCCGTGTCCCCTTCTATATCAACACTGTCAGATCCGAACCCGGCACACTCTGGACATGCACGGTGTTGCTAGACAACTCTCATGTCTACCACAAGAGTCGTGAGCAGTGGGTCAAACAGGACCATGTCACATCTGTGATCATTGCGAACGTGGAGACATTGGACAAGCTTGAGGATGTTCTCATCAGAGCACAAGCGGCGCTCCTGCACCCAACTCAGCACTGGCAGGACTTTGTAACGTGCCCCATGTCAGCCATCGAACGCATCCAGGGTGTGGACTTTTCACTATGTCAAGTTCGAGTAGTGATCACCGCTCCAGATGTCCCTACACTTGCCTTTTACGATTTGCCAGGATTGTTTCATCAAACCTCCTCAACCAAGCAAGATTACCTTCCACGCCTTGTCCGTTCGATGGTATCTGAATACATCAGTGCACCCAAGGCTATCATTCTACTGGTCACTCCGATGAACAACGACCCTGAGAACAGCGCTGCGGCTGGTCTGATCCGCAACCTCAAGGCCGAAGACCGTGCCATGGCTGTCTTGACAAAGCCAGATCGTTTGGAAACCGGGGTCCCTCTTGACGCGTGGCGCGAGATTCTCGATGGGCAGGCGTTCCAGGTCAAACATGGTTACTATGTCACAAAACAGCCCTCACAGCAACAGCTCAATCAGCGGCTCAGCAGGCAGGGTGCTATTGATAGTGAGACACAGTTCTTCGCCAACCAGGAGCCTTGGTCAACAGATCTTATCCATCACCATGCTCGATTCGGTACAGACAGCATACAGGAAAAGCTTTCTGCCCTGCTTTTCGACGCGATCAAACTCAATTTACCAATAATGGACGAGAAGATTCACAGAAGAATCAACGACATTGATGATCAGCTGAGATGTATTCCAGATCGGCTCAGTGACGCAGAAGCGTCCCGACGAGTTACGCAGCTCCTCAACAAGGTCGCACAGGAGCTGAGATATGTCCTCCACGGCGATTGCCCGCGCACAGATTGTATCAACAAGTGGAAGAGCACAGCCGTAGACAAGCTCAAGACATCTCTGACGATGACGAAGCCTCAACTGAATGTTCTCGGTGCTCACAATGAGACGATTGAGCTGAGTAGCGATGACGACGCCGATGACGACGACGATAGCTCCATCTCCTCGCCTACCAAGAAGCGACCTGCCTCCAGCTTCAAGAAACTCACCTTGTCGCCGCCAAAGAAACAGAAGATGAGTCCTCAGAAAAGCGAGAGCGAGGTTCCAGACCTCGAGCCATACAGCATGACTCCTGCGAAGCTCAATCAGATCAAGCTCAGCGTGCACGCGGACGGACTTCGTGACTCTATCGATCCTCGCGCCATCACCGAGATCACCAGGCCGGCCATTGACAAGTGGAATGTCCACGTCTCCAAATTCCTGACGAGCACGTACAGCGTTGTGAATGAGCACTTACATTCATTGTTCGAAGAAGTACTCGTTCGCTACAACACTGCACCGATCGCAACTGAACTACCTGAAGAAGCAGAGAAGTTCCTTGAGCAAATGATCAAAGTGGTCGCCCAAGATGCTATCTCTACACTTACTGCCCGACAGCGCACTCCCATGATGGTCCTGGACGACGAGAAGTTTGCAGAGGCCGTGACCAAGGAGGCAGACCTCATCAACAAATCGCGACGCAAGGTTCTGATCAAGCGCTATTTCGACAACCTGGACAAGCAATCAGGCAAGAAAACAAACGACAAAGACCGCAAGATCAAAGGCGAAAAGCTGACTGCAGGCGATCTTCAAGAGCCCTTCCGCTCAGAGATCAAACTCCTGGCTACAGCCAACGCGGCGCTCTCAACCTCCATCGACCACTTCATTGATCACATAGTCATACAGACTCGCTATGCGTTACAACGTTGTGCTGATGAAGAATCGGGCCTAGTGGCAAGACTGGAGGCGGAGTGGAAGACAGCCGCGAAACGTCAGGCTTTGCTCGAGGTTGACCAGAAACAGGCGGAGAAAAGGGACGAACTCATGAAGGAGAAGGCCAAGTTGGAGGAAGCTCAGAGGACCTTGGCAGCAGTGCTGTGACGACGGCGATTCGCACGACAATGAGCCGCCACATTGAGGACCGATTTGTGCAGCAATATGGATGGCTTGAATAGCCGAAGAATGTTCAGGATAAGAGGAAAGGAATTGATCAATATGACAGGACCGTATCGACGGACAGCATGGTCGATTTGTCAGTATGCAGCATCAGACAGATGCAGATATAGACAGATGTTCTGAATAAGGAGCACTACAGATGAGAGCTCAAAGTAGCTTACCTTGCAAAGAATGCATGACTTCGCTTGAATCACCAGAACCACCATTGCCGGTGTGGCTCGCGTTCCTTCTTGTAATCCGCGTTTTATATATCTTGTGCACCGATGTGCTTCTCGCTCCATCGGCAAGCATAGATAGGATGACAAGTTACAGCACTACTTCAACAAGTTCGGAAGTCATCTGAGACGACAACGACAACCGGCACAACAGAAGTTGGAAGTGAGAAGCTGGCTTCAAACGAGCCTCCATAATTAAGATGGTAGCTGTGCTAATTTATATCATGCAGCTATGGACATAAGAAGCCATCATGCATAGTAGGCAGAAGATGCAGCATCGAACCCTGAGCAATACCATTGAAGCAAGTCTCGAGTGACGAGCAAAGTGCCAAGCACGGGAGCAATCATTATGGCCTCTCCCTCCAGCGAACGTAGCTACTCGAGCACCCGGTTCGGGCGATAGGAAGAGCAAGGTCCACCTCAACCTCATTGCCCTTGAGTATCCCACATCAGACTGCCCGCCAACTGACTCACGGTCTTGATGTCCGCACTATTCTGAATATCGCTGAGCGGCTCCCACGCGACAGGTAATTGTGATGAAAGAGTTGTCGCAAACTGTGATTCCAGCAGTGAGGATGGAAACGGAGACGGTCTCGGTATGGATAGCTGCAATGTCTCGGATGACCTTCTACTGTCACTGATATGATTTGCAAGCAATGCTGGCGAAGATGGTGCGTGATTTCGTATCACGGCGGGACTGGGCCGACGAGCGGATGGTTGAGTCATGTCGACGGTCGTAGCTTGTGAGGATCGCACGACAGCTACAGCACGGATAGGCGATGAGGTTGGCGTGCAATAGGCTATGAACTGACTCTCCTCGACGTCTTGAGAGTCCTGAATGACTGCTGACATCACCGATGATTTGGTAGGTTGTGCAAAGACATGTCCAGAGTCGGCGCGAGATCGCTTCACAGGAGACGGAGATGCTTCTGGTAGCAGCCGGACATACCCCTCTTCCTCAGCTGGTGTCATCAGGTGGTGTGGAAATTTGCTAAGGTCGGGAGCTGGCTCGAGGTTTTCAGTCTCATCAACCTCGACTTGTTGAAGGGAAGCTCGCCTTGACGGCGTATTGTCACGTATCGAGACGGTATTGCGATTTAGTTCTCTCAGTGGAGTCCTCGATGGTGTCCGATGGTATGACAGTTGAGAGAGTGTCAAGGGCGTTGCAGGTGGTGACTGTGATGATGGAATCTCCTGCTTGATTGGCTTTTGTGGAGTTTTGAATATCGGCTTCGTGGTTATTGGAGGCGGCTGTGGGCTCGGCACAACCTGCGACATGGGTTCTTGCTTGATTTTCGAAGCCGCCACTGTTGTCTCCATCCCGTCCGCATAACCATCCCAATCTTGATCTGCCGGATCATATCCTCGAATGAGCTGATGTGGTTGTGTTGGCTGGTGGAGCTGTGTCTCTGCTGGGTTCGCAACTTCGAAACCGTCATTCTCCTCCTCTGCCTCTTCCTCTTCTCCTTCCGCCTCGTTGCCTTCCTCTGTCTCGTTCTCGTCCGGATCCGTCTTCACCAACTCCGCCTCCTCTACTACCACAACTTCCTCCTCAAGGTCTGTTTCCTGCACACAATCCGAGAGCACATCAGAGTCGTATGCGACTTGAAACCCAACATCCCCGTCCTCGTCAGGATCTGCCAGCCACGGCATCTGCGTCAATGTCGATTGTCGTCTGAGCTCTGCCTTGGTCTTCTTCTTGCTCTCCGTCACTCTCCTCCTTTTAGGCGCTCGGCCACCATCCTGCTCATATTCGTCTGTGACGTACGAATCTTCTTCCAACTCGAAGGAAGTTCTTGGGGTTGAGACGAATTGGGCTTGTGTGAGGGTGGATTGATATGACGTTGGCTCGTAGGAGGTCTGACGAGTCGAGCGGATGGTGCGACGTTCTGGAAAGTGTTTTTGACGTAGAGTTGGTTTGTGTTTGTACTCTTGCCACTCGTCAGACTGTGATGTGCGAGACCCTCTAGCAGACGGCATGACGGAAGCTTAGATATGGATCTGGTGGTCGTATAGTTTGAGGCTATGAAGTGAGGTGCGCGTGATAACGTGAAACAAGTCCGGAGTTTTCTCCGCCAATTGCACAGACGCGCGACGCGCGGGTGGCGACTATGTGCTGCGATAACTGACGCGAATGAAATGGCACGAGATTATATGGCGAATAGTAGAGGTTCGGACTGCCTCGTAGCGGTCTTCGTACTATCTACGAGCATAATGGCGCGTGAATGACTAGGATATCCACGTAATGAGAGGAAAGCGAGCTCAACGTTCTCTCTGTAGTACTAACACCTTGTGCGACATGGCACGAATGGCACACCGTACTTTGTCTCGTCAAATATATGCACAGCGTTGCAGCTAGGCTCAGAAGACTTCGTATATTCAAGCTAGACAAGACATGTCCGACAGATCGACGCTAATGAACACATATGAGGCACAAGCTCGACAGGCGGTAGTACCATTCATTTCACTTTACGGCAGTGAAAGCTATGCAGACTTGGAGGCAAAGCATGCCAAGCTCAAAGACGAGCTCAAAGGAAACGTGAATGGCGGAATGGGCGGTCTTACACATTACCAATCTATGTGTCACAATCTCACCGTCTGTTCACCGCTGGAAGACATGAAAGACTACCTTAGCCAGCTGGAAGAGGACAGCATCACACGACCCGCATTCCTGGGCGTCAGCGTGGCCGAGAAACGCATCGAGGTCCTCTTCCATCGAGCTGTCGTTACTGAGCTCTTCGAGATGTCCATGAAGTTACAGCAGGAGTTGCGTGGAGTTGATGTCACGGAGTTGCAGCTTGATCTGAGAAAGCTCGACATCATGCAAGAACATGAACGTCTCCGCAAGTATCTCGACGTGCTTAGTACAGAGGAGACCAGACAAGAGTACAAGACGACTCCGCTGCGACTGCTCAGAGCGGAGCCGATAGTACGAGCTGAGCAGATTGCGTAGACAAGTATATAAATGCTCGTTGTTTTTCAGCGATGATCTGACTCTGCTGCAGTGAAGAAATTCTGGCAAACAGAGTATGCCAGCAACAAGACGAAGAGTAGTTAAGGCTGTACGGATTGCTGGCAGACCAGTGATCATGAACTTGAGCTGGAGAACAGGCGTCGGCCGGCATAGTCTGCTTGTTCATTCAATTCTAGATATCGACTAAATCCTTTTTCGGCATAAGTGGAATACAGATAGTCTGAGGTGTGCCGACGTCACAACACGCTATGCAAAGTTATTTTCAATTCTTGTACGAGCTGTCATATTCGCAACCGCGTGCATTACATAGTTGGCTCTCATCACCCCCTTCTCAACGCGGATGGAGAAAACTGCATCTTGCACACCGGTTCTGAAAAAGACTGCCTGTGAAGGATAAGGAAATCACACGCGTGAGCGACAATCCAAAGCCGACGAAGGCTTCGTACTCTTGTAGAAAGCAATCACGGACAATTCTTTAAGCTTGCAGATTTCGAATTCAGCCTCGATTGTGACTCCTCGTGCTCCAAGTATGATCCGCCAAGCACGGCTAGCATGCTTAAACACCATGTCATGTCTCCTTCGCCGCGTTTATGCAAAGATGTTGACGCTGGAGGCGTTCTCTTCAGAGGTGAATTTCCCAGATTCACGATGACGTTTGGGTTGGTGAGACGGTAGAAGCACAATGTATTCTGTCCAATGTGTTTTGGGCATCCTCAAGGCCACATAGTGGAACAAGATAGCCTCGTGAAACAGTAATAATGTCTTGTTCCTCCAATGTCACTGAGGTGTTTGTTTGTGATAGTCGTCACATGCTCATCAATTGGAACGCGCTCTCTCACGTCCACAAAACAAAAACTGCATCGGCGACTTTCAAGCATGCAACAACCTCGTTCTCGGATCACACTCCTCCTGCTTGCCTCCCCTTGCCCGTTTCCTCTTACAATGTTCCTTCCACAGCACTCAATGCTCCGGCCTCCATATTTCATGTTAAACTTGTCTATGATTTCGTGCTGAGAATACAGAAGTCGAACGAATTTGTGAGATTCACCATGTGTACATACTCGGTGAATAATGCAAGGGGATGTGCTTCCACTTCCCCTTGTGTGCGCCCCTCTTGACGTATCCGTGTGTTTCGCTATTGCTCATTGGCGAGCTATAGCGCGTCTATGACTATAAGATCTGTTGAAGTCCTGCTTGACAGCATATGCTCATGAGCCTCAAAGCCAAAGTCGTTCATTTCTTCTTGACATATACCAGAATCTTTCGTACAGACACTCTTTAGCAACAGTCCACGGCAGCATTCCTTTACCTATCATAACAAACTATAACAACACCTCAATCGACCACATTGCCACAGTCACAACTATGTTCTCTTCAACTCTTACGATAGCTACCATCCTCTTCACGTCATGCCTTGCCCTTCCTCACACCATTCGACCAGCACCTCCATCATCCTTTGCCAGCGCCGGCACAACTCCTGCTGACAGCTTCTGCGGCGCTCCCGGCGACCTTCCCTACTCTATCACGTCCAGTCCCACATTTTATCTCCGCTCATTCACTGGCATACTCAACGCACCAGACTGTGCCTCTCACTGCCTCTCAGCCTCATCATGCACCAGTTTCAGCTATAACCAGATCAACGCGAGCTGCGCACTCTTTACGGAACCACTCGACGACATGGGCTTTCGCAGGACCTCTGGTGCAGTCTTTTGGTGGGACAAGGTCTGCTTCGAGCGACACGGTGATTGGGCTGATCGGGCAGATGAGAGGACCAACGGCAGGAAGGAGCATACGAGAGGACCGGAGACCAAGGTCAATTTCGAGGATGCTATTGAGGACGTTCTGACAGCGGCGATTGTGCGAAGGCCTTCGGAGCTACACTATGCAAGGGCAAAATGGGCGGCCGAGAAGGCTGCTGAGCAGGAAAAGCTCAAGAAGGAGGACACGGAGCACCAGGCGAGCTTGTCCCGGTCGTCTCCTGGTTCAGGCTTGCTTCGGGCAAACGACGCGGCTGACTATGCTCGCAAAGTGATAAACTTGCGGCGAGTCGAGCAAGTCAAGCTTGAGCAACGAACAGAAGAGGCTGCTGAGGGAAAGGTCTCACGGAGGTGGTCGGCTGTACCACGCGTTGTGTACAATGATTAGGTTCTGCTGGCAGTTCAACTTCATGATCATGTATTATAGTTACGAAACCTCTTCTTTTTTGATGCTCAATCAGAGCTACCATTAACCTTTGTAATATTTGTGACGTGATGTTTAAAGAGCTCTCCCCACATTGCTCACGTGCCATCAAGGTCCTCTCTGTATTGATCTTCTCACCTCTTAGGATTGACAACAGCCACTTTGCTAGCACAAATAATCGAGGCCGACAAGATGGACGTCGCATATGATTATATTCAAGAAGAGGCCGTGTCGCCAGAAGAAGCCAAGAACAAGCAGCTCGGCGAGGGTGATACAGTAAACAATCTGAACACGGAGGTTCGTGAAGCATACAAAGCTTTCAGTGCATCACCATGGGGTGCGAAGCTTGGTGGCATATGGGGAAGTGTGAAGAAGCAGGTCAGTCTTCGAAATCTACCACGAGCATGTCGAGCCAGATCTAATCTGAACGATACTTGAAAAGGGTGAGACCTACTACACAGAAGCACGCAAAGAGATAGCAGCCGCCAGCACAGAAGCAAGCAAAGGCATCACCGACCTCGTCAACCAGACCAAGACGATATCTCTCCAGCCCTCCACCCAAGCAGACTCCTCCTCTTCAGCTCCTACCAACATCCCCATCGACCCTTCCGACCCCTCCACCTTCGCGACAGCCCCACCACAACCGCCCACAGCAACCTCCTCCTCCTCCAACCTCACCACCTCCGTCAACTCCCTAACCCCCGACTCCCTCCTCACCGAAGCCTCCAGCCTCCTCTCGCGCTTCTCAACCGTCACTTCCGCCCGCCTCGCCCAGCTCTCCAAAGCCGAGAACGCCGCCGACGAAGCACTGGAACGCTACGGCAGGAACCTGCGCAGCCTCCTCAGCGACGCCGTTACCGTCGCGCCTCCCGCTTCAGGCTCCAACGCCCGCCCCACCTTCGAAAGCAAAGATGCAGAAGGTCGACGCGTCGTCCACGCTACGCGGTTCGATGCTCAACTTCACGTCATCCACACGCGACCGTCGAGCTTCACGGCAGATCCCGTGGAAGCGGAGGGCGAGTACGCGAGCTGGAAGACTGGGTTCGATATCCAGAGTAAGACGGACGATGTAGCGAGGGATTTGGACAAATACGATGAGTTGAGACGGGCGATGGAAAGGCTGGTTCCGGGGGAGGTGGCATACAAGGAGTTTTGGACGAGGTATTACTTCTTGAGACATGTGGTTGAGATGGAGGAGAAGAGGCGGAGGGAGCTAGTGAAGGGGGCGAGAGAGGGAGGAGCAGAGG
>Ga0268250_10000085_pt1 | contig 42624 bp, 58 predicted proteins | sample AgamicAsSfe_FD_200448 | JGI IMG/M metagenome (GOLD analysis project Ga0268250, IMG submission 200448) | Agave microbial communities from Guanajuato, Mexico - As.Sf.e (v2) (version 2) | ecosystem: Host-associated > Plants > Phyllosphere > Phylloplane/Leaf | place: Guanajuato, Mexico | collected...
CCTCATACCTAATACACCACACGCTCAACACCGCACCGGCCAGACTGCTCGCCAACGTGACCCAATACGCACTGGCATAACATCCCAAGCCCTTTGTACACTCCGCCCCGCCTCCCTTGTTCGTATCCAATATCCTGCCATAGCACAAATTGTACACATTCCCGCTCAACACCGGTGCAAATATCACGAATCCCCAGTTCAGACTCAGGCCCTGCACTCCAAACGCATCGGCTGTGATACTCGGAAACACGCCAAAGAGGGCGCCGTAAGCGAGGCCCGTGATGCTGGAGACGAGGAAGAGGTAGTTTGGGTTCGTGATTAGGAGGGCCAGGAGTTGGGCCAGGGCGAAGAGGGCGGCGGAGGTCGTGAGGCACCAGATGCGGGAGGCGTGGAGGCGTTTGATGAGGACGTCGGAGCCGATCCCCGATGCAAGACGGCCGAGGGAAGAGCAGATACTGAGGATGCTGACGTGCATCTGTTCGCGGCCGCGGACGAAGGAGCGGGGTTTGGAAGGGTCGTAGGCGCGCCAGAGGGAGGCGGCGTCGTTGCCGATGTTGCTGCAGGGACTGTTAGCTTTTTGTCATCAGATATGTTCTAGGGAGGATGGAGACATACTTGATCGTCATAAGACCAACACCAGAAAGCAATCCCAACATGAGGAATAATTGCCAGAACTTGAACTCCTTCAACAATGCCGTACCAGTAAGCTCGACATGCTTCTCTTCCTGTGTAGAGTGCTTCGCCCACTCCTCATCTGCACCAAAGCCTTCTGCGGTCGAGGCTCGCGACACAAGAGTGTCCCCTTCTGATGGCTCAGCATCTGCAGAGTGTCCATCTGCTCTGTCAGATGTATATCGTAGGCGACTTGAACTACGACCACGTCCGTCTTCTGAGCCGTCGTCACGAGTGTCAGTCGGAATGAGTCGGATGAATATGATCGACACTGCATTGAGAACAAGCGTCCCAACTGCGAGCATGAAAAGGTAATTTGACGGACTGTCATCAAATGCAAGGTTTGCTATCGTGGTGAACATGAATGCACTCAGACCGAAGGCTGCTAAGGGCAAGGCTGTAGCAGTGCCTCGATGAAGTGGCCAGTTGTATGCCGCTATAGCAACATCAATCAATGATCAGAGCCTCAGTGTTCTTAGACATACCAGTCTTGATCGCAGCGGAGAATGCCGTACAGCTGCCCGTGCCGGTCAAGAACGAGAAGAAACTCAAGATTCCAACGCTCACTGAGCCTGGACCCGCGTCATACGCTATATAATATCAGTATCTGTAGCCTGCTTTCTCCACGGGACAGCTCACCTTTGTGTATCGGGAAATATCCTGCAGCCAGCGCAATTGCTCCCACCAGTACACCCATGCGAGGTCCACGATTGTCGATGATTATTCCTGCTGGTATACCCATGGCGTATGCACCGACATTTCCTGCTGCGCCCTTTGCTTTGTGTTATCTCTTGCTCCAGCTTCTCGAGTCTCATTGCTTACTATCGCGTTCGATTCGGTTGCTGTCAAGTGCATGCGAGTCGCGAAGTCAGGTGCCCATGCCGAGTAAGCGTACTGAGGAAATGCTGTCAGAGAGCATGCTGAGAGCGTATGCGTCAACTATCGACATACATTGGTTCCGCAAGCGAATGCAATGCCAGTTGCAGCCACCACAGACGCTATCCGGGCTGTTCTCGTCTGATCTGACATACTGATAGGGTCGAAATCGTGTGCAAGATGTGCTATCGTGGCATTGAGTGAGACAGGCGAGGTCACAACAATGAGAAGAGATGGGAAAGCAGATAGCAGTAGAGATAAAAGCCAATGGTGGTGGAAGCGGAAGGTCCGAGGACGTATGGGTTATCTCCGGTACATCGAACGGAGGGCTTTCCGGCGACGACATCGTGTTTCGTTTCCTCATCATCATCGACGACAAGCTACCATCACCACGTATAGTTCAGCATGGGCGCTTTACTCTCGATACCACTGCTTGCCCTTCCAAGCGCTGGAGGCATCTTGACCGCCGCAGCATCCTGCTGCGGTGCGGCAACTTGCTCCGCTGTTTGCAGTTCATGTGGCAAGTGCAACAACAGCATCGCCACTCGCATCGCCTACGCTCTCATCCTGCTCGCAAACTCCATCATCTCCTGGCTCATGCTCACGGACTGGGCCATCAAGAAATTACAACATGCAACACTTGACTATGTCAATATAAGCTGCAATGGGAAGTCCTGCTATGGCTTCGTTGCGGTGCACAGGATCAACTTTGCTCTGGGCGCTTTCCATGCTCTTATGGCTCTCATGCTGCTTGGTGTTAGATCTACAAGGAACAAGCGTGCGCCGATTCAGAATGGTTTCTGGGGACCCAAGGTCATTGGATGGATCGCGCTCATCGTCATCACCTTTCTCATCCCGGACGCCTTCTTCATTACCTGGGGTAACTACGTCGCACTTGCAGGCGCCATGCTCTTCCTCCTTCTCGGCCTGGTTCTCCTCGTCGATCTTGCCCACACACTGGCAGAATACTGTCTCGCCAAGATTGAAGACGACACCTCCTCGCCCGCCTGGCGCTACATCCTTGTGGGCGGCACATCCGGCATGTACATGGCCTCCATCGCTATGACAGTCGTAATGTACATCTTCTTCGCCTCCTCGGGCTGCTCCATGAACCAAGCCGCCATCACCGTCAACCTCCTCCTCCTGATCGGCATCTCCATCATCTCCGTACACCCCTACATTCAAGAATCCAATTCCCGCGCAGGCCTTGCTCAATCCGGCGTCGTTGCCGTCTACTGCACCTACCTCACCCTCTCCGCAGTCGGCATGGAGCCCGACGACCAACACTGCAATCCATTCGTGCGCGCCCGCGGCACTCGCACAGCATCAATTGTTATCGGCGCTATCATCACTTTCCTCACTGTAGCCTGGACGACGACGCGCGCCGCAACCTATGGCCTCGCACTGGGCGGCGCGAAGCAAAATAGCAATTATAGTGCCCTCTCCGAATCCGAGCATGGTCTCTCCATCCAACCGACCTCTCGCCGCGAAATGCGCGCAGAAGCCCTCCGTCAAGCAGTCGAATCCGGCGCCCTTCCCGCGTCCGCGCTAAACGACGATTCCGACGACGAAGACGATGACGAGGACGGCAAGAACCCGCGTGACGACGAGCGCAACGCCACGATGTACAATTACAGCATGTTCCACGTCATCTTCATGCTGTCGACGGCGTGGGTGGCGACGCTGCTGACGATGAATTTGGATAGTCAGGCTGGTGGGGACTTTATTGCGGTCGGGAGGACGTATTGGGCGAGCTGGGTTAAGATTGTCAGTGCGTGGGTGTGTTATGCGATTTATGCGTGGACGCTGGTGGCGCCGGTGGTTATGCCGGATCGGTTTGATTATTGATGAGGATGGGTACGGCTGGGCTTGGAACAGGGAGCTGGATGGGTATTGGTTAGGAATATGACAGAGCTTGGATCCTGGAGGATAATGGCGCGATTGAATCATTGGTGGAAAGTCAACTGGAAGGGCACTGAGAGCTCTCTCTCTCGATTATATCATAAGTAAAAGCAGATGGACGAATTATCGATGTTGCAATATGCATTTTCCCAGCTATCTATACTATGCATGTCGTGAAATGCCGACCCCCCATACACGAGATCCTAAGCAGATTAGCAACGGCACTATCCACAAGATATGTCCTTTGACCTTTTCTTGTCAAGGTAACTTGATCTTGTCAAGACATTGAAGGTGGAGAGAACAAGATACTACAGTATAAATCAATTGATTTACCGACGGTACTCGCCACAATTTTCAACCTTTGACCCTGTTTTGATCAAAGCACATTCACTTGGTCAGATATTGAGATGGGGAGATTAAGATGCTATAATATAAGCTGGATAGTCCATCGACGGCACTCTCCACGAAGTTGAGATTTCAGCCTTTTTCTTATCAACTCGGTTCTTCTTGAGAGAAGTTGAAGACAGCATAATGCTGTATAGCGTCATAATTTCATCTAGTTTATTTGAAGCACTCTCCCCAGAGAATTTCTTCGATTGCAAACCAGTCTCAAACTCATCGGATAACGCAGCAGCGCAGGCTTGCGTTCTGAACCTGGTCTTTGACGATATACCTGAGATACATGTAAAGCGAGTGACAATCATGCAGAAGGACATACAATTGGCTAGGAGAATTAGAGAGGACCCTCTTAGTCCTTTTGCATGTTAGTCAGCCGCGTTACGTGGGTATTTAGCATAATTTGTGTCTGTCTCGCGGCTCCGGCTGCTAGGCAGGAAGGGGGTCGGGATAGCTTGATATGATCCGGGAAGAATACCATGATGTCGCCAACAGGACCGTGAATGACCTGCGCATATAGGCATTCGTGTGCATGTAATCGGCCCAGCTCAGCTCAGCCAAGCCTACCCCAGACCAGCCCAGTATCAATGTCATGGTGATCTGCCTAAAAGATGTATTGTACTCGTAGCAGAGTGTTCCGAGTTTCGTTGTGCTGACCGTAGCAGAGGCGAAATCTGTACGGTACGCAATGCTCAGAGGTCCGGGCCTGTGTAGCCAAAGCAGTGACCGCCTCATTAGTGCTAAGGCAAGCACTTTGTGCCGTACGCGATGGAGGAGTTGAGGATCTAGGTTGGTGAGGATGGGACACCTTCGATCTAGAATGTGACCCGTGAGCCTGGTTATTGTTGCATCCGATTGTTCGCGCGGAAGAATGACGGTTATGTGGGTGACTATGCCGCTCGTCATGTCCATGCTGACAGCCTGCAAGGTTTCTCGGGCGGTGAAGCGCTTGCAGCGTCATATCTTCTCATATAGAAGTCACCTCGTACCGTGTTTAATCAAGCATGCTGTCGATGCCGCAACGGAATCTGGGAGAATGGAAGCCTGGTCAATGCGAAACTACCGCCACCATTCATAGCTTGCTGTCTTTCTTCCTCCCTTGGCGGTTTTGCTGCGCCATCTTCAACAAAGCATACAGTGACTGCATCTTTGGCATCTCATATCCGTTCTCCCGTGCAATGCGAATAGGATTACCCAGTATGACCTCCAACTCCATCGTCTTTTCCTCCTCCCAGTCCAGCAACATGCTCGGCTTGCTCCCACTGGTGTTCTTCTGCGTGCTCTTAATCAATGTCTCAGATGTCGCAAAGTCGTCCGGGAATGGCGATCCAACTATCTTTGGCGCCGTCTCCATGACTTCGTCCATGACACCTTTGAGGTGGATGGCGAGCTCGGAGTCGTTCGCCATAGCACCGTTGCTTGAGCCGCCGGAGAGGACGGCTGAAGGGTTCATACTGGCGTTGATGGCAATCTTGTGCCAGCGGAGAAGCAGCATCTTGGATGGAGAATAAGCTGAGGCGTCTTTGATGCCTCCACCTTCTCTCAGCAATTCGATCAAAGTATCGTTCCTTGCGAGTGTCTTCTTCTGCTCGGCGTTCAGATCTGTGGGAACGGTATCTCCGAAATATGCGCCGCTTTGTATTCTTGTCCATCTGTTGTGCTTGATGATGCCGTGCTCGGGCTGTGCGGCGGATGCTATAGTGATGGCGCTGAGGATGCTAGCGTGCGGGAAGCGCTTTACGTATGGTTGCTCGATGCCTTTGGTATAGCTTTTAGCGATTGGACTAGGTCTCACGACCACAGTGCTACCTACCTATGCCATTCTGTATTAATACGATTGCGGTCGTGTCCCCCACAAGCCCTTCCAGTAGAGCACTGTCATCCGAGACATCCGGCAGACTCTTGGTGGTGACGATCAAGTAGTCCCATGTCTTGCCCTGTGCCTCCTTAGGGTTCCTGTAGACATTTGTGGGCTTCCAGCTGTATTTTCCGAAGTATGGTGACTCGATGGCGAAGCCATTCTCCTTCACGGCGTTGTAGTTGCTCCTGCATACTACGGAGACCTGGACGTCCTTGCCCTGGGCTAGTCTGCTGCCGTAGAAAGCACCAATGGCGCCGGCGCCAACGATGAGGATGTTGTGCGTCATATCGGCTGCATAACAGACAGAGTGAGTTACTGGGTGTGGGAGAGCGAGCGATAGCGCGGGAGAGCAGCACAGCAGATGGGTTTGAATGCCGGAAGAAGGGTAGGCGAGATGGAAGGCGTTTCAGATTGCGGCATAAAGACGGCGCGCGGGGTCTCCATGGGGTAAACATTTATGCTCGAATTATGCCTCTGTACTTCCACGCTACCTCTCGACCCGGATTTCGTCAGATAGCAGGGCATTGCCGCCCACTTCTTCGATACTGTCTTTGTGTGAAAGGACGGTCGAACTGTTCTTCACAAGTATCGTCATTGTTGATGTGATCCTGTAATACTGTCGGTTGTTGGTGTGCTGCATCTGAAACACTCTCCTACCTCGAGACCTACCTCATCTCGAGACAAGATGAGCTCCAATCATAACGCAAGCGCCAGTGATGTCTTTGGTAGTTTCGCAGATATCGAGCTCTTCCTTCGAGCCATTGTCCGTCCCTTCAAGTTGCTCTTCCTGTCACCCATCTGCAGCATCTTCTCAGTCTATCTGGCGATCATCTATGGGTACCTGTATCTGTTGTTTACTACGATCAGTGGAGTTTATATCCAAGATTATCATTGGGCGCAGGATATTTCAGGTCTTGCGTATTTGGGCATTGGATTGGGCATGTTTTCAGGTATGACACGACACCCAACATACATCTTCTCCTGGATCACTTGCTAATTTATGATACAGGACTCATGATGTTCGGGTCGATGGCCAAGCGCATTCAGAAACAATATGAGGGCGAGCCGCACAAGCCCGAATGGCGTCTTCCACCCATAATCCCTGGAGCGATTGCCATTCCGATCGGCCTATTTCTTTATGGTTGGGCTGCGGAAAAACAAGTGCAGTGGATCGTGCCCTTGATAGGGACCGCGTTGGTGGAATACCATCCTCACATCTCACACGGCTCACTGGCTTTGTATGCTTGAACTATCGCAGTGGTTCTCGCGAAGGTACCGAGGCTTGGCATCACCTTTGGACTGGTCATGCCTCATGCTCATGCCAGGCTCCTCGGCCTTCGTAGGCACCCTCCGCTCCTGTCCACGCCGCAGCGGACTCAGTCCACTCATCAGCCTGCACCACCTGTCCAGCTGCTCTCCACTGCAATGCGCACTCCGACAGGTCTGGCTAACATCGACTCTCTTTCCCCATTCACCAATCTCTCCCTTTCCCCCTTCACTCGCCTCCCCATCGATCTCTACACCCAGAGTTCCTCGCGCGATCCACACTCACGCACCCAGACACTCGGTCCCGTGGAACTTGCCCAACGAGAATACAACCCCGTCCTCTTCCCGCGTGAGATGAGGTATTGAAGTATGACGAAGGTAGGAAGGGTAGGGTGACGGCAATGGAGACGGAATGCGTTTGTTGTGGCGAGGAGACCGCAGGCGGAGCGGGCGAAACGGTGCGAAACGGTAGGGCTTGAAGTCGACTTCGACTGGCGATTGAACCTCGGGATGTAGTTGATGTTGAGTAGGATTGGATGGTGGGTTACAAGCAGTGGTAGCAGGCTGGGGTATCGGTATGGAAAGGTCGAAAGGAGTAGTGGAGAGTGAGTTGACCAAGGACTGAGCGTCCATGTCGAGGTCTTATGCTGGTGTTGGATGCGGAGGCGAAAGATGATCCTTCACCATCCCCAGCCGCCTTACTGAGACGTCCTCAGTATTTATTTATACTCTGTCTTGATGCTGTAACACCCTCTTACCGTACTACGCCCCGGCATCTCTCCCCTGCACCCAATCACATTCATTCCAGGCCCCTCAGGGACTCTCCGCTCCTGCCTCCTCTCCGGGCGTATCAAGCTCCTCAGTATCTGCGACCACCGTATAAGGTCGTTGACGTGGCAGCTCGTAGCTTTGCAGATTTGTGCCGTGGACATTCCGGCATCCGTCGTGCCTAGATTGAATTGCGCGATGTATATACACGCCCCTAGGACGGGGTTGATGTCATCCTGGGTACATTCGTACGGCACGATGGCGCCATCGTGACCACATTTGACAAAGTGTGGATTATCAATAGCATGGTCGAAGAGACGCTGACTCTCCGTGATCATGTCATCGGAGAGGTTGTAGTCAGGTTTGAAGCAGGGGGAGAGGCGCGTGGCTGCCCATTGCTTTGCGCCTAGTCTGATGTGGGCATTCTGCTGTAGCAGGCTTTGACGTTCAAGATGGCGGGAGTGCTTGATTTGTTGGGGTCGAGTGAGATCATCGGCGGGGGTTTGAGCGGCGAAACATGTAAATTGAGGAGGTGTGCGAGGCGGAAAAATGGAAGTGGTGATAGGGATCGGAGTGAGCGAGGGGTGTGTTTGTATGTTGTGGCCCTGCGCTGGTGTTGCATGAGGAGATCGTGAAACGACTTGGGCACCAGCTACTTCTGTTCGATGTGGCTCTCCGCGTTCGTGCAGGAACTGCTGAAACTGAACTCCCTCCCGCCGTACCCCTCGCACCGCCGCTACCCGATCGTCCCTCTCCCTCACACTGCGGCCCGCTCTATTTCTCCTCCGTGCAGCCAGACCGCCTGGTCCGAAACTCAGTCTTGGTACATGGTCCACGACAGCATTATCACCACGGAGCGATACTGCTGAGGCAAGATTCTTTGAACTAGACGCACCATCATCAACAAAAGGTGGGATATGTCCTATCTCACTTGAATGAACGGCACAAGCATCATGAGCAAGCGCGATGGCAGAGGTCGCTATTCTTGATGTGAGGTTCGAGCTGAACTTGTGGCTGGGAGGCTCACTGCAATTGGAGGATTGTGACATAATGTTGTTGTAGTGTCACTAAGGATTACTTTTTTTGACCGACATACACAACGAAGTGTGGTGAGCAATAAAGATATCTCAGCAGGATGAGAGATGAAACGAAGGAGCAAGAAATCAAAAGGAAAAGGAAAAGAAAGGTGGAGTGTTTGGTCGCGGCTTTGAGGTCTTGAGTGCTGCGTCACGCATACTCAGCCTGACCACTGCCCCACTTCATATTGTATGAGTGGAAGCAGGCTGATACATTTCACTAGACTTGCTTGACATCTCTGAAGTGATTTGGATTAGAAATTGAGATTCGTTGATATTGTTACATTGTGTAGAATGCTAGCCAGGTGTACAACGTTAATACACAACACCCTAATGCCTACTCCATCGCTCATTCAGGAGTGGTCCGTCAACCTTTGAGCACAGTAGCCTCAAGCCTAACTTTAGCGTCACCAGTCACCTTTTCTGACGTGCATCTCATCCTGCTCTCGTCCCATTCCGCCATCACCCGTCAAACTTAACCCGGACCACTCAAACAAGCAACAGAGCAGCCGCGCCAACGAATCCAGCCATACCCACGCCGGCAGTAACAGCAGCACCCGCGTTCCCAGCAACCGCCGCAGTGGCACTACTCACAGCCGATCCCGCACCACCCGTAGCACTAGAAGCCGCGCCACCCACACCTCCACTCGCCCTAGACGCCGCAGAACTAGCACCACTAGTCGCACTCGCAGCAGCACCACTGCTACCAGACGTGCTGGTCGTCATTGACATGGATGATGAAGATCCAGATCCAGAGGTAGAGGTGGAGCTCGAGCCGCTGGTTGATGAGGCAGTGCCGGAACCAGATGCAGTTGAAGAGCCGCCGAAGAGGCTAGCGGTGGCGGAGCTGATGCGAGAGGCGATTTGAGAACCACCGTATGATGAGGCGGCGGATTCGATGGATGAGATGATACTAGCGGCCTGGGCGTTGGAAGTGGCGGCGCTGGTGAGGGCGAGGAGGGCGATGCTTGAGAAACGCATGGTGGTGTTTTGGGTTTGGTTTGAAGTGAGGGTATTTCTTATGTGTGTTGAGTGGTGGTGAATTAGAGTAGGTAACCTGGCTAGCGGAAGAGGTTGGATTGAGATGTTTGGGCCAAGCTGATTGTGAAGTGAAGTGAAGTGAAGTGAAGTGAATTGAAGTGAGGTGTAGTGAAGAGTAGAAAGAAGAGATGGAGAAGAAGAGAGAAAGATGGAGTAGAGTTATGAGAGAGGCGGTGCAGTCTGAGCTACGTCGTCGCACCTGCCTTGGACATCCATCATCATTATTATTGGCATGCCAATGATGCCCCTTCCAATTTGACCCTTAACCCTGAAACGAATCTACGTAAGAAATTGTATCACATCGTGCATTTCTGGGATGATGGTCGTGTGAGAGGCCGTATTCGCCAGGCCCTAAGGTAGGCTCTCTCCTCCAAGCTCTCAAGTCTCACATACCCAATCGTTCTTGGTGCGCGTCCATCTCTTGCCTGCCTAGCCGCGGCAGTCGGAGTAGTCGAAGAGCAGTGTTTTACATTTCCAGCTGTGGAGTCGACAAGCATTTTGATCTTCGACTTGGCAGCAGGCAGGCACCGTCATGCCGTTACTCGTCATGCAGGCACACCAATGCATGTCATTGGATGGGCGGGGACTGGGAAGATGGAGAGGAGGTCTGTGTTATGCATTGTTCTGGACATGGCCAGGGGGGACTTTGCGGCTGTGCCTACGATGATTGCGCACGCGATCAGGTGACTTGGCCATTGGTGTTCACTGATAGGGGTGTCAAGGTCGAGTCCAGGACGGAGACTGCATCGAGAGGTGATGGTCGATAGCTCTGCTACCCAACAAAGTGATCCCGAGAGAGGAGTAGTACAGATATTGCCTCTACCTGTGGCATCGAGCCTGCATCTATATCGTACATCGTACTGTACAATGCTGCCGCGTCACACAAGCTCGCTCATCCTGCTATGCCTTCCTTTATTATGCCGGCTATTTTGATTATACTATACAATCACCCACTCTGCTCCTCCGCTGTGTCGGCTACTATGGTGTTTCCTCCCCAGATTAGCACGAATCCCCTCTCTAGACAACACGTCTACCAGCCTCCCTTCTTCGGCGCATCCCTATCATCGCTGTTCCCTCCAAGTCCGTGCTGCGCCGCCGTGCGCAGGTCCTTTCCATCCTCACTTCGAGCTTCCTTATCACCGTGATCCTTCTCGACCTGTTCCTTCGCGGCCTTCGCCCGCTTTGTCTTGTCTTCCTCACTTTCGTATCTTGTGGCTCCAGGTGGCGCGCCATCACTTGTCTCGGCAGTGGTGGCCGAGAAGGCCGCTTTGGGAACGGCATCGCCGTGAGATGGATCGTGATGTGTCGCGACGGGAAAGGGAGTGTCGGAGGATTTTGCGGGGTCGGATTCGAAGGATGAGTCGGAAGATGGGGAGCTGGATGTTGGTGGTGCTATGCTTGGTTCGTTGTCGTCTTCCTCGTCGGATAGCTCGGCGCCGTAGACGTCCGGGTGTGCGCGGAAACAATCTTGCATTCCCCTAGAGGTCTTTGTCAGCAGGCTTTGACTATCCGGACCGGAACATCCGAATGTGATTCACTCACTTGAACTTGTCGATACAGTCAATTCCTTTCGGCTCGTCTTTACTAAAGACGAAACAGCTGAATGCTTCTCTAAATTCAGGTCCACATGGGCCATGTGCCATGCCACCTAGACATGGACAGTCCCAGTTGATCTCGCCAGTCTCCTCATTGAAAGCTCCTTGCTGCGCAGCCTCTTCTTCAAGATCTTCGGGAGAACCGCCCTCAGATGCTTCTAGTGGGACTGCAGATGTTGCTGCTACTGCTTGTGCTTCCGAGGTTGGTTTTGCTGAGACTGGAGAAGGAAGGGACGAGGCTGATGTTGGCGATTGACGGGCTTTGCGAGCTGCGGCGATGGCCTCTACGGTAGGGAAGTTCTCGTCGTCGGCTTCTGCGATAGGTAGGCGTGCTGAGGAGTCTAGGAGTTGTGTTTGCATTAGTGTTTGCCTGTGCATACTTCAGATGTCACTGCGAGTCCAGTATTCTCCTTACAAGTAGCGCCACTATCAGCGAAGACATCGCTTGTGCTGTAGTACCAGATGCCTCCTGCTGCAAGACCTAACCGTGCTAACGAGTTCTTCCAGCTTCGCGGACCGTCTGCTGGTGGCACTGAAAGTCGACCGGCGAATCTACGAGGTGTGGTGTTGAGTGTGTTTTGTCTTGTGGCGGCTCGAGCCGATGTGCGAATTGCTGCTCTATACATGTTGACCCTGGCGTCGAGGAGGATGGATTGTGGAGCAGAGGACAAGACGCAATGCAACAATGCAATGATGGGTTGGCGATCAATAATTCGGATGATGACAAATTATTCACATGCTCAAGATGGTCCTCCTCCATTGACTTCATCGTAATTCGACCACACTACATCCATTCGCAGCGATAGCCCAATCGCAGCAAACCGCTTATTATGACTTCCAGACTCAGTATTCGCCTGACGCGTGTTGCGACCAGGTCTATCATCCCACGCGCACCAGTAGCACAGATCTCAAGAGCATTCAGCAGTCAAACGAGCTTCGCGACCCGGCTATCCCAATCGTTCACAGCACCTCGATGCTCGAGGCAGCCTCTACAGAAGCGATGGCACAGTTCAGCACCCACGAGGTCGAAATCTTATGATTTCCAGAAGGTCCAAGATCCCCTCGGCACAACTTCCTGCACATAGCTCAAAGAACCTACAGATCAAAGAGGTAACCTCCAAGCCATCCTCTGACCTTCTCCTGGTTGACGTCCGCGAACCGCATGAATACGAAGCCGGCTTCATTCCCACGGCCATCAACATCCCGATAACCTCAAACCCCGATGCTCTGTTACTGCCCGCAGAAGAATTTGAGGATCGTTTCGGCTTCGCAAAACCTGATATCAACAAGGAAGTTGTCTTCTACTGTAAAGCAGGAGTTCGGAGTAGTGCAGCTGCGCAAGTAGCTGAACAAGGTGGATACCAGAAGATCGCTGAGTACAGAGGGAGTTGGCTCGATTGGCAAAAGCAGGGAGGGCAGATCGAGAAGCCTTGATAATAAGAACGCCGGAGCAGAAACGAGAACCGCAATAACGACCATGTACAATCGCTTAGGATGAGCTAGCTCATCTCACTTTGCACATCTAGTGGCCACTCCCAAACATCACCTTTCCAAGTCATCACGACTTCTTGATCCATGACCAGAGGCTTCTTGATTGTGGTATCTTCCAGCTCTAAAGGCTGTTCAGATCCTTCTTCGTCTGCTTCTAGTCCAGGTCCAGCCGGCCGGGAATCCCTCGGGATATACCTTGTGACCACACTGAGGCCTTCCAGACCCTGTGCAGCAGCACTTCGATTCCACAACAGTTGCTCGATACGTCCGTCTAAGCTCATCTTGAAGTACGCCATAGGCCATCTACTCTGCGACATAGCTTCACGGACGCCCTTTGTCGCTTCTTGTGGTGTCGCAAGAAGAAGAATCACACTGCGATTCGGCGCGCGTTCATTCTTGCTGTCCGGTCCGTTCTCGACGTTCATTCCAGTGTCCAGCGCATTCTCTTCTCGATTCTCGCCCGATTGATCTTTCGTGGTAGCCTTGTTCTCATCTTGACCATCACGCCATCTTACCCCTCTGGCACCTGCAAAGGCGCCCTCCAATTCCCGAACGACATTTGGGCTAGCTTTCTTCTTCAATGCTTTGCACTGTACTAGCACTCTCAGAGGCCATCTCTCAGGCAATCCAGGCAAGTACCAGTATCCTAATAGGTCAATGCCCTTGTCGGCACGACCACCAGTGCGAACAAGGTCGATACCTAGTCGACGAAGTGCAGCATGTGCAATGTACTCGTAGTGAGTGCCAACGAAAGTCGTTGTGCTTGGTGATAGACCGGTTTTTGAGGCGTATGTCAGGAACGTTGCAAGAGAATCGTGGGGAGTTGGTGGTGAGAAGGGAAGCTCAAGGCGGTTAAGAGGAGTTTTACTCGTATATGAGGATTGAGAATTGAGCCTCAAAGGCAATATCAACACGGCAGGAGCTGTCGATCTTTGTGACAGATAAGTGTCCTTGCTGCAAATTATGGTTCTGCTATGCCATATCGCGCGCATGAGTGTTGTAGTGAATAAGATCTGTTGCAGAGGCGTAATTTGTCACCGCTTGCGCCGGAGTCCGCGCCGGTACTGTAGATCACCTCACTTCAAATCGATCAGCAACCTTCATTCTTATCGAAGATCACACTCGTTCGCACTCCACGTCGACATGCATCGCGCCCCATAGCATCATATTTATAAGTGCTACACGTTGTAGCAGCAATGGAGGCCGACCGCCTCACACAGCTTCAGGACTGCCTCGATCAGGTACTTGACCTCTTTCCGACATGACCTTGGCTGCTACAGCAGTCGACTGATGCTTCCAGCTCGCGACGCAAATGTTTGCGTCCATTCGCTACATCAGCACGCATCATGCCGCGTCTCCTCTTCCGGACGCACAATACAACTGGCACTTTCCCGGCCACGTCCCTATGAACGCGCCGGTAGAGCCAGTACCTAATCATGTCAACAACATCAGCAATGGAGTCGCGACGAATGGCGTGCATGGCCTGAATCACGTCAATGGTGTATCGCATGCGCACACGAACGGCACAAGCTCAGTTCCTGGCTCTGCACCAGCCACGCCCGCTGCACTAGCAGACAACACCATTACAGATACAGCCGCAGAAACTGCACAACCTACACGACCACAGACACCAAACGTCCCGCAACCCGTCGACGATGATGGTAATCCCATTGATATATCCTCCCGCGCGCCCCGTCCTGACAGCCCTGCCACTTTCGCCAATGCTCTGCAAGAACTGGCCCGCGATCTCGTCACAAAGGAACAACAGATTGAATGGCTAATGACACAGCTGCCGGGTGCAGATCGTGGACAGGAAGAGCAAGAAGCACGGATTAGGAAGCTAGATGCTGAGCTGCGGGAATTGGACGAGGAGGGTGTCAGAGCGGAGGCGGAGCGAAAAAGGTTGCTGGAAAGGGTGGAGGGCGCAATTCTGGGGATGAGGCGGTGGTGATAATCATGCGACAAATGCTCGGAGATGCTATTCATTAAAAGCAGATCATTACATCGGGCACGACCACGAGGCAAAGCACGACGGCTTTAAGACTTGCGGCGACAACATCGACCGGGGTTTATCATCGGAGATAACCATTACCTCCAGCATAAAGCGCCAGCCCGCCCTCCCACAGCATGGGCTGCCTGTTCCTCATGTCAGATCAAGCAGCTAGCATGCCTACCAATACCGCCGCATGGATCGTTGCACCACATGCACTGCTCTCCATTAGCTGGGCTCCTGACCCGATTCCAGCTCCAGGAGAAGTCATCATCCAGACCTCCTTCGTAGCTATCAATCCCCTCGAGTACAAAATACAAGACAGCAATCCTTCCCATTGCAGGGAAGCCAATGGTTTACCCCACTATGCTCTCTGGCATCATCGTCGAGGTCGGCGCAGACGTGACCTCAAGGCGCAACGGCGACAGAGTCATAGCGAACTGTGATGGTGTCTCGACAACAAGTTCGAGAAGCGCATTTCAATACTATGTCCTGCTAAGTGCAGCAGACACAACACTCCTACCTGCTCACATCCCGCTCGAAACTGGCCTCGTCCTGCCTCTAGCCTGCGACACTGCCGCCGCAGGATTGTTCATGCCGGACCAGCTCGGACTAGCGACTTCCAAGCTCAGCAGCACAAGTCCTTCCACGACGACCGCTCCAGGCCCAAGAGCAGGCTCCACGCTCCTCGTCTGGGGGGCCAGCTCCAGCGTTGGCTGCTGCGCGATCCAAATGGCACGCGCAACAGGCTACTCTGTCCTCGCGACCTCCAGTGCACGAAATCATGCCCTTTGCGAATCACTCGGCGCTCAGCGCGTGTTTGACTATGCTGATCTTGCCGTCGAGGATGCTATTGTGCAGGCATGTGTTGGAAGGAGGGTTGTTGGTGCGCTGGACTGCATTTGCGATGGCGAGGGCTCGCTCATGCCGTGTGCGAGGGTTCTGGCGCGGGCGCTGGAACAGGAGCGGCAAGAGGTGGAGGTAGGGCAAGGACGAGATGGCTTTATGAAGATCTCAACGGTGCTGGCGCCGCCGCAGGGTGCGGTGCTGCCGAGGGGTGTGGGTGTGACAAGATGTAAGTGCTTTTTAGTCCTGAAAACCTGCCTTTCTTCACGTTGATCACGTTGATATGAAGCTGACTAATTCTGCAGTACGTATTCCCGCTCTAAGAGCTAGCGGCACGTATGACCTTGTGCATATATGGATGGAGAGGGCACTTGCAGATGGGACGCTACAGCCGCAACCGCAGACGAAGGTCGTGGGGAAAGGGCTGGAAGCTGTACAAGCGGGAATGGACATGTTGAGGGAGGGGGTTAGTGCCATGAAGTTAGTCATTAGCATATAGATTAGAGCTATGACAGTCAAAGACACGACGAACGCGCGAGTCGATGCAATATTACACTCGGCAGCTGTGCTAACTTGGTGCTGATGTCAGCTTGTATGTGGAATGCACATTAGTGTCCTCAATTCCTATCTGCCATCGTAATACAGTCTCGGCCGCCTCAACCAATCACTCATCATCCTCAACCTCCTCAATCCTTGCACTCCTATTCCTCATGCCCTCTCCACCAACAACATCCGCTCCAGTCGTCTCACCACCTTCAATACCCTCACCATCATCACCGATAGGATGTGCCTCCAGCGGCGCAGAAATTGCCGCTCTAGCCGGCTTCTCGCCGCCGTTAGTAGCACTCTCCAATGCTTCCGCTGCAGCAGCTTGGTCTTGATTCTTCTTCTTGAGCAGCTTTTTTTCGCGCTTGGCGGATTTCTTGGCGGCGAGTGATTCTGTTGTCTGTGATCGAATGCTTTAGCGTGTTCCCAGTGTCGAGATGTTACAGGTTATTGTGACAAAACTCACCTCGCGCCATGCCCACGTCGGCTTGAAACTGTCAAAGAATCCCACATCTTCGAATAGATTTGGGAATATCCAGATACCAGGCTGCGGCCCTGCAGCGATGGTGACAGCGAAGATAATCAGCCTTACAATCGCCAGTGCGAAGAACAGTCCCAGCAATCCCAAACAACCCATACTCAGATACCAGACCCCACGACGCAGAATATACGGCCACAATGGAAACATGACCACCGCAAACACCGCCAGCAGCGCCAACCCCGCATATGCTTTCTGCCGCCATTGCGATCCCTCATAGAACCAGATATAGTAGAAATCATCGTGCGCTTCCTGCTGCGGCACGATGGCGACGTTCCAAAGTGCGCCTTTCTTGCCTTTTGACTTTTTCCCCTCGTCGGCGCTGTGGACGTGGCCGGGTTGTCCGTGGGCAGGATTGTTAGGGTCGACTTTCTGGACGCGCAGGGCGAGCATGGAGATGGGCAGGAGTTTGAAGACGTTCTCAGCGGAGGCGCGGTCGGTGACTTCGGGGAGGAGGGAACCTTTCTTGGAGCGAGCTTTGGTGTAGGCAGGGGATTGGATGGCGCGAATGGCGCGTTTGACTTGGGAGAGGGTATCAGTTAAACTCGTTGCCTTGAGATACCGTGCATGCGATTGTGATTCAGCAGCACTTATAGAATGGCCATACCTTTGAACAAGTCTTTCCGCTTCTCTTGAAAAATACACGCTCGGCTCTTCAGATCCTGACTCCTCAAGAACTTTGCGAGCTCAATAGCTTCGGGTTTCGGTGGTCCAGGTTGAATCGGTACTTGCTGTCCTGGCATAGCTTGTCCTCCCGGCGGTGGCATCGGCCGTGCTCCAGGTGGTATCTGTCCTTGCTGTGGTCCTCCCGGCTGCTGCCCCGGCTGTGCTCCTGGCGGCATCTGCCCCGGCATCCCTGGCTGCCCTGGCATCCCGCCTTGCGCTTGCATCTGCGCCTGCCTCTGCGCCATGGCGTGCGCTCGTAGTTTCTCGGCGAACTGCTGTGGTGTGAGACCTTGTCGTGCGGCTTCGGCCATGAACTGTTGCTGCATCTGCTGCATTTGTTGTGGTGTTAAAGGCTGACCATCAGGGCCTCGAGGTACAGGCATGGCTCCTGGTGGGATTTGACCACCTGGCGGTACTTGGTGTATTTGTGGCATGCCTTGTGGAGGTTGTTGTGATGCCATGGTTACGGTGCACGTATAACTTAATTGACGCTGAAAGTGGAAGATGTTGATATGAAACAGTACAATCGAAGGGACGAAGCGGTTGGAATAATGTGGAATGTTTCAGCCAGCTCCAATGATGTATCAGGGTCAGGGGTCCACAGATCGCAGTTGTCCTTTTAGGCGAGGTGTCTCATGCAAATGCGAAGTGAATATCTGTTTCAGCATAAGGTAGGCATCGGGACAAACATACATAGGCGAATATCATCATATTACGATAGCAGGAATGTAGTTGGCACGATGCTGTGGAAGCGCATCAATCGCAATGATCCTTGAATGCCACAAAATCGCTTAGATGCCATTCGAGATACCCTATACAGCGGACTGATACCCATTGCCATTTCTCCCAACGTCAAATGTAGCTAGGCTAGACCTGGTTGTAGTCACTCTACGTGTGGAGTGCAACAGCTGTGAAGATTCCGCCAAACATGACGTTTTGTCTTTGATGACAGATCATTCCTCCTGAAGTACCACATAATGCCCATCTCTTTTTGATAGAAAAACGCCCCAAGATTCGTTATAGCATTGGTAGATCAGGACTTAGGAGCCTCCTTGGCATCGAGGGCAGACTCTTCACCCATGGCAGTAAGGACAATGACGTCTGCAACAGTGTGTCAGCTCAGTTCCACGTCTTGTTCGAGCGCCGAAGTAACTCACTGGTGTCCTTTCCGTCCTCGGTGAACATCTTGTTGATCTTGTCACCGACTTCACCATCTGGGACCTTGACATCGTCCTTGGTGGAGCCATCCTCAGACATGAGGGAGAGGAAACCGTCGTCAGTAACATCGAGCTAGGTTGATTATTAGACTATTATATCCTGATCGCCCTGAGAAGACTGGGGAGGGACAGTCACTCACAAGCTGGTACTCGCGGCGGGCGACGTTGGGAACGTCCATGTTGTGGGTGGAAGGGCACAACTCTTCGAGCTTCTTGCCGGTGAAGATATCAATGGCGACCAAGTGGACCTTGGCGTGACCGTGCTTTCCGGTCTTGGAAGTAGACATGTCAACAATCTTGCAGGGACGTCCCTTGATCACAACGTGACCACCCTTGCGGAGGGCAGAGCACTGCATGGGGAAAGTGGTCGAAGAGCCGGCATCGGCACTGTCGAAGGTGTGCTCATGCTATCGAACGATAAAGATTAGCAAGGTGTTTCGAATGACTCCAGACTTGACAGCGCATGCGATCAGAGTATCCAATGTGATCCAGTTGCGCTTGTGGGAAGACCAGCCGAGGGGGGTATTGTATGGCATGCGATCATACCTGGGCGTCGTTCTTGTTAACTTCGTCGGCCATCTTGACGGTAGTGTATAAGGAAAAGAGTGAGACGTAAGAGATTTAGTGGAGTGAAACCGTAAAAGTGAAGAGCAACAAGACTCGATGGCGGCGAACTTGGGAAGCCACCACGAAAAAAGGACTGTGACAAAGTGGGGTGCAAGTCAACGCTCGCTAGCTTCCCCTTGAAGTAACTCGTGATATGCAGGGTTAATGACAACCTTTGTAAAGGCCAATGGTTCTTGTCGGCTTAATATACAACAACAACGACGATGAGCACCTGGCTCGACAGACTCTCGAACAACAATGCTCCAGGTGGTGGCGCCCCACCAAGTCGACCGTACTCTCCAACATCGACGCCTTCGTCTAGAGCCTCCCTTCAGATCCCGTCGCGATCACAACAACCTGCGCGACCTGGTCTTCAGACACGATCCACCTCACTAAGCCTGGTGTCCAGTGCTACTCTGCCAGCTTCCGCACGCATACCCCGGGAGTCTAACTTGAAGAACCAATTAGCACAGTCGCCGAGTGAAGACACTTTAGACCCGCTGGAAGCGCTTGGCACTATTCTTGGTGTCACTTTGAAAGAGCCGGAGGTCACTGTTGAAGCTAATGATCAGGGGGAAGAGGAGCAGGATACTACTGTCAGACCAAAGGAGCTCGCGCAGAACATCAATTTCGGTACTTTGAGCTTGGAAGACTTTATCGAGCAAAATGCTCCACATCATGCTCGTCGTGCTCACACCTATAGCTTGCCATCTGTAGAAGAGTGTATGTTCGGTATCGTTCGTGTCGTAGTAATTCATACTCATGCCCATTTCCAGATGAAAATGAACGACTAAGATTCGAAGACCTTCAGACGCTAATCAATGTATGTGAAGTTTTTGTGAACTTGGTCTGAATGCATTTCCCATACTGATCATACTGGCCCATGCAGTCGTGTGATGAGACCTTGCAATCAGTAGAGAAGCATCTCTCGACTTTTCAAGCCGACCTAGGCACTGTCTCAGCCGAGATTGAGACTCTCCAGACTCGATCGTCCACACTTGGACAAAAGCTGGATGTTCGAAAAGAAGTGGAAGGTCTGCTCGGTCCCGTCATTGAGCGTATCAGCATTCCTCCTGCGGTGGTCAGGAAGATTGCCGAAGGCCCTATCGATGATGCGTGGGTGGAATGTCTGGAGGACTTGCAGAGATATACAAAAGCCTTTGAGCAAAAGCAAGACTCTGAGACCATAATGGCTATACAGGATGTGACGCCACTGCTGACGGATCTTTCCGACAAGGTAGGCATGGAGCCCTCTTGGTTGAGTACCATCGACTAATTTCTATAACAGGCAGTGGAACGAATACGTGATCATTTTGCGGCACAGATCAAAGCACTTCGAATGCCAAACATAAATGCTCAAGTCAATCAGCAAAATCAGTTTTTACGATACAAATCTTTATTCGCCTTCATGGCTAAACGCCAACCACAGCTCGGCGTAGAAGTGGCTCAGGCTTATTCCAACACCATGCGGTGGTACTACACCTCATATTTCACACAATATCATGCTGCGATTTCCAAGCTGAAGCTCTTCATCACGGATGGGAAATATGTCCTTGGTGAAGACACGACCGCCTCCGCCCGAAGTCGAAACGTTAGTAGCGGACCTGCACACGATCCCTTCACCCTCGGTCGCCGCATAGACATCCTACGCAGTCCCTCACGAACCGCGATGCCCACCAACGCCGCCGAAGAGTCCAAGACACCTCACCACATCGAAGCGCCATTTCTAGCCTACAACCTCGCCCTAATCGACAACGCCTCCTTCGAATACACCTTCCTAACCACTCTCTTCGCCCCCTCCATTCCCATCTCCGCCCTCAACAAATCCTTCACCACAATCTTCGCTCCAGCCCTCAGCCTCGGCACAACCCTAACACGCACCCTAACAGCCGACTCCTTTGACGGCATCGGCATCCTCCTCCTCGTCCGCCTGACGCAACATTTCGCTTTCACGTTGCAACGCCGCAAAGTGCCCGCTCTGGAGAGCTATATCAACGGCACCTCCATGCTGCTCTGGCCCCGCTTCCAGCTCGTCCTTGACGCCCACTGCGATTCCCTCCGCAAATTAGCTGCCTCGCTCCCCACGCGCCCAGGCGGTGGAGCCAGCAGCGCCGCGGCCCTACTCATCGGCGGCGGCAGCAGCACGGCCGCAGCAGCAAGCACGGCGCCACATCCACTGACGCAACGATTCTCCTCGTTTGTGTACGCCGTGCTGGAGCTGTCCGCTGACGCAGGCGACGATATCGAGCCTGTCGAGAACAGTCTTGGACGCTTGCGCAACGAGTTCGAGGCGTTTTTGGCGAAGCTGGGAGCCCAGTTTGGGGCTGGGGAGAGGGGGAAGAGGGATCGTGAGAGGATGTTGGGGAATAATTGGGCGTTGTGTTTAGCGGTTTTGGCGGGGGCCAACGGAAGGTTGGCGGAGGAGTGGAGGGGCCATTTTGAGACGTTGGTGGAGGGCGGGGATAGGAGGCGGTAGGCGGTAGGTGAGGAGACATTGGGTGGGAGGACTAGTTTGGACATATGTTTGGAATATGTGTGCTTTACTATTTGTCTAGCACAAGCTATCCTTGACGGAACCACGTATGTAATTATGCAACACACTGCTGCACACCTCGCGCCAACTCGCGACTTCTGCCATCATGCAGAGCTCGCCTGATCAACACGAGCAGGAGACGGCTCAGCGTTCGCTGTTGCGTCCGCTTTTGAATCTGCATCCGCATCAGCCATCACAACATCGTCCTGCTCAACCGTGTCAACCACCTCATCCAGGATGCCATTCACAACACCACCACGATCATTATCATCGTTCCCATTAGCATCATCCCCCTCTCGCTCATCCCCGATGTTCACGTACGCATCCAAATCGAACCTCTTGATTGTCGACTCATTGAAGCCTCTTGCCCTCAGATACCTCTCTGCGAGCTGCACATCCAGCATGCCCACATTCACCTTCTCCTCCTGTCTCACACTCTGATCGTGCTCCAACCACGCCAGCACTGGCGCAGGATCGTGTTCCAGCTTCATGCTTCTATACAGTCGGTACTCCCTGCAAGCTTCTGCATGCCAAACGAGTTCGTCAGGCGCCCACGTCGCGGCCGCTAGTGCATTTGCGTTGAGGAAACCGCGGTATCTGGCTTCGAGCCAGTCTTCTTCTTCGGGTGAGAGGGCAAGGATGACCCGGGCATTGAAGTACCAAGCTGGAGTTTGGTATTTGGCCATACAGTCGGAAAAGAGAACACTGAGTATGGCGCGGATCAAAGGATCGGCAAGGTCGAGGAGGTTGAGCGTGTTTACGAATTTGGCAGTGGTGGATGAAGTCGCGGGCGTCGATGCATTGGTGTTCGAGGAGGTAATTGGAATCTGTGGTTCGTCGGGCTCATCTTCGCTTGTTGAGAAGTCGTCTGCTTCGGTGTAGACGAGGGTAGAGTTGAGTGATTTTGCCGTCGGTGTATCCTCCTACAGATCAGGATATCGAGTCAGCATTGTACAGTGAAGAACATAGTCACCGAAACTTACCCAGGCCTGCTTCACGATCTTCCGCTCCCATACTCTCGGGCGCGGTTGACAGCATCTCCGTCCAGTAACCTCCCAATCAGCAGGACGTGTTTGTCCCTCATATAGTTGCGATTGAGCTTGGTTGCATACACGGATGTCCTCCTCTTCTCTCAATTGAGCAAATGTCAGTAGATCGTCTAGATAGGCAAGGAGCGCTTTTGCTTCTGTTTCAACTGCAGCTTGTCGAAGTTTGTCAGCTTTAGTCTGCCTTTTCGGGTTCTTTTTGTACTGCCGACGCTTATATGCCGAGGTTGCTGAGTCGTAGCCAGCTTGCTCGGTTGTCTTTGCGACACGCATGTCTGAACGTAGAGTGGTATCGCGTCGGGGCGAAGTGGTCGAAGTTGCTGAGGTCGCTGGTGGACGTGCAGGTTCAGGATTATGAGCAGTCAAACTTGATGGAGAGCCCAGCTCTATATCCTCTCTGGTGAACCTTGCTGGAAGTCCTGCACCGCGTTTTGGCTGTTGGCGTGTGGGTGATGAGTGTGAAAGTGAAACGGAGACTGCCATTCTGAAACTTTGCAGATCCTGACTCGAGTCATCCACGTTTCAGACGCGTCTCAGCTGAACGCGATCGTGGACTTTGCTTGGGATGTTGTTGTGTCAGAGCCATTGTAAAGTACAATTCCAGTACTCGAACCCATGTCTTGAAAGTTTGACCTCCGTGGGTTGTGCTTGCCTCATCAATGAGTTGCGCCACATGCACCGTCACTGCCATGAATGTCTTAACGAGTTCTTTTGACTCCACCTGATAGCTACCCTCCTTCGCATGTAGGCATTATAGACAGACTGGCCATATCCAGCTCCCTGATCATATCGTTTCATTGCAACCTCAGTCCGAAAACGGTACGAATGTGCGTCCCCTAAATCGTGCCTCATCATCATTATCCTCTTGCATTGCAGTGTCCATCTGATCATCTCTACCACGTTTGGTAGACGATGTTGGCAGTTCTTGAGCACTATGCTGCATACTTCTTGCTGCCTCGACCATTTGCCGTGCTTCGACAACATCAATGAAGCTGAAAAGCATGTTTTTCAGTTCATCGTCGATGTTCACGCTGAATCGTCTGGCTTGCACAATCTGCACAGCTTGGATAAGACCGGAGCCAAAGACGCCCTAGAGATGATCAATTAGTCTGGAACGTTCAGCCGCAAGAGCAGGCTTCAACTAACGATGAGGAATGCTATCACAACCGACGCCGATATTCCGTTGCCAGTCTCACACACCACCATCACCTTTCCAAGTCGGCTGTACTTTGTCGGTGCAGAGATCAGATGCTCTTCAATCAGATTAACGACGCTGGGAAGGACTCCTCTCAAGTATTGTAGCGATGGTACAGTGAAGTCTTCAACATGAATGCCCAGTGTTTGAGCTGAGGCCATGGTCGCTGACATGATACGTGAACCATATGGATTTGGCTGTCTGAGTGAGAGAATCATTGTCATTCCATTGGCTCGCAAAAATTCCTCGTCTTTTGCCGCTGGCAAAGGGCCCAGGAAGAAAAATGGCGTAACTGGTTGAGCTTTCCGACGATCGGCGTACTCCCAATTGTTCTCACAGGCATAATCTACGTTTGCCGCCCAGTTGTAAGGCCTCAAATACTCAGGCATGGCGAGGCTTGGCCACGACGGAGGCCTTGCGAAGAACAGAGGCGGAGGAATAGTCATTCGTGGCGGTGATGGCAACCTTCCGACATAGTTGTCGCTTCGCTCATAAGGGGCTGTCATCGAAGAGATTCTGAGTACGCCTTGTATTGATACTATGGACAGTAGTGCACAATCGTATCTATGGAAGGACGGGTTATATAGGGTAGATATATGATGTGCGACCTGGAATGTTGTGCTGAAGCCTTGATGTGGCAAGCACGACGCACAAGCACAGACCCTGCGCAAGCCAGTGGATGCCAAGCCTTTTTCGAACAACTCCACTGAATGCTTCAGCTCAAGCTGGTGGCGCGAATGCGCGACAGCCAATTATGACTATCATGCCTCAACAGAGTCTCCGTCAGTAAGGTACTTTTGACATCTCATGTCAATGTATCAACGTCGATGGCGAATATGAGCGCGACAGATGAAGGATTCGTGCCAATTATCTGTGTGGTGGATTTTCATCATGCAAGGTGAATCATACACACAGGCCGAACGAGATACTTATACATTGACTGACGCACTGGTAGAGGACCGGAGATAGAGCAATGGTTCGGTGTTGGAGCAACTGGAGATCTTGCGGTCAAGAACGGCTGGTCTTTGCTACCATTTCTTGCACTACCAGATGGTGCTCATGAGTATGACTGCATAATCTCACGGAACACGATACTACTTTCTGACCATGCGACAGTGCTGAAGAGGAGTTTTCATACTTCACTCTACGTCAAGCAGAAGACAGCGGCCGAGAAGCTACGTCCCTGTTCGGCATAGCATGCACAAGACATACTCTCTCTCGAGAACTCTTGTATCGACCAGTGGAAGTAACACGATCTTCCGTTCAAAAGTCCATCGTTGTCGTGGTAGACTCGCCATATGTGTTTGCTCGTGTCAAAGAGCAACTTTCCGTTGTCACGAAGGCATGGTTTGCGCAACAAGACTTCAGAGACACCGGTATTCTGGCAGAATTCCAGAAAAGCCTTCTAGGAATCAGTATGGTTAAGGACGATGAGCGAGACCAGTTCGTCGGATTGTCACTGCGAGAAATGATACACGAGTATAAACAGCAAACACTTGTTCTGTTCAAGTGTGCCCTACTTCAGCCAAAAATGCTATTCTTTGGCACCAAGTGTGAAAGAATGTGCCTGCTTCAATTCTCGCTCATCTCACTCATCCCCGGGCTGTTGAGAAAACTGCAAGACTGTGCAGATCCAGATCTGAACTCGAATGAAGAGCACCTATCCATTCCAACATCACTCAGAACAAGCGATCGTCAATCTCTCCTCACATACATGGGTCTTCCATTACAGATATTTGGGAAAGGCGCGTTTTTCGGACCTTACACACCACTACAGCAGCTAGACATGCTAAGTGATGCCGGCACAACCTCCTACATCGCTGGCTCCACTAATCCACTTGTCCTACAGCAGAAGGAGAAGTACTGCGATATGCTCGTCAATCTCGACACTCAATCTGTTGATGTGCACTGGGGTCCACTCAAACCCGCAGTGGCTCTTTCTGCAGCCGACAAGAAGTGGATTGACTTCCTCATTCGAACCGTCAACGATACCTGGGATCCCTCCGATCCTACACGACCGACAACGCACGGCTATCTTGGCAGCGAAGAGTTCATTCGCTTCCAATTCGAAGAATACATGCTTGCCCTCTTAGCCTCACTCAAGTACAGACGATTTGCCGCCTCACATTCCGATCAACCTTTCCTGCTACTTGCAGACACTCCGATGGACCCCACAGTCGAATGGTCACCCGCTTGGGTGACCGCATGGGAAGCCACAGACAACGTCCGCATCTTCTCCACCTACACTGACTCACATCTTTTTGATGTCGTGTCTCCAAAACATCCATGCGCAGGAGCAGGCTCAATCGAGGATTTACAGCGTCGTGTCACACAACAGGTAGCAGACTTACACTTGGACGATAAGCTACGACAAAGTCGTGAAGTGATTGGTGCTGGCTTGGCAACAGGAGGCCAACGTGTGAGTGCTGGGTTGAACACTATGTGGGCTAATATAGAAGTAATGCGGGAGAACCAGCGGCGCCGTCGCGAAGACAGTTCGACGGCATCGACATCAGAATCGATAGACACGGCTGGTACGGAGCCGGAGAAGTCTGCAAAGTTCCCTGCAGCACCAGATCTGGCACAAGCGCAGGCACAGGTACAAGCAGCGGGTGTGCGTGCAGGTGCATATCTGTCGTCGTGGGGCTCGTGGGCTAAAGAGAAGCGACAAGCAGGCTGGGGACGAGCTGCTCAGACTGGCGAGAAGCATGTTGAGTCGACTGTAAATACGACAAGTACATGAGAAGAGCTGAAAGGGAAGTGGGAAGAGGTCGGATTGGATGATCTTGCACATGTAAAGGGTTACATACATGTCAATAACACTGATAACATGTAGCAACGAACTTGAGGATGCTTGCAAACTGAGAGTCAGCTGCGACGCAGGAGCTGAAGGTTATCGCCTACTATAAATCAAGATCAGGTGAGCTCAGCTCGGCTCAGAGGCTAGTACAATGAAATATCTAGCGGTGATCATGTCCCATTGAAACAGCCTCGGCACTTCCTTGAAATCAACCTCGCAACCCCTCACGCCTGAAACCGCATATACAGTAGAGCACATTATTGCATACCTAGGTGTTGAGACGCCACTAACACAGCAGCCACACAACATACTATTGCCATGCCCGTCACGATCTACAAGTCATCAAGTCCTGATCTTGAACTTGCTCAGGTCGATCTGCTCACATACATCTTCTCGAATCCTCATGGTGTGCCCGACAGCAAGCCTCTCTATATCGATGCAGTATCCAGCAAGACCCGCACGTTCGGTGACGTGAAGCAACGTACAAAGTCTTTAAAGAAAGGACTCCAAGATCTGGGTGTCAAAGAAGGAGATATTGTGACCTTGTTCAGCCCGAACAGCATAGATTATGCCATCAATTGCTATGCTATTATTGGTTGTGGTGCTACTGTGTCTCCTGTCAGCTCAGCACTCAATCCGACAGAGCTACGACATCAGCTTCAGACAGCCGAGTCCAGAATCATCATTGCTCATTCTTCGCTCATAACCACAGCCCGTGCGGCAGCGAAAGGAACGCGTGTCGAGCGGGTACTCCAAGCAGATGGAGAGAAGGACGACAGTGGCAGTGACACCACTGAGACACTTGCCGCGAATACGCCACCAGGCAAGCTGGTACACATTCCAGCTGATCGTCTCTCTACTCATATCGCCTTCATCTGCTTCTCCAGCGGCACCACGGGCGCCGCCAAGGGCGTCATAACAACCCATTCAAACATCGTCGCCAATGTCCAACAATGGGACGCTCATCTAGTCCATGATATGGACCACAACGCACCACTAATCGCCTTCCTACCTATGAGCCACATCTACTCGCTATGTCTGCACCTCTGCCAATTCGTCTACAACACCACCACCATGATCGTGCTCTCCAAGTTCGATCTCGACGTCTATCTCGGCGCCATCCAGCGGTATAAAGTCAAAGACCTCATACTTGTGCCGCCGGTACTCTTGGCGCTGGCCAAAGACCCATGCGTACAGAACTACGATATCAGGAGCCTTGAGACGATATTGAGTGGCGCAGCTCCGATTTCTGTTGCGCTGATGCAGAGTCTCGAGGCACAATTCAAGAAGCGATATGGCAAAACGCTACATTGCTTCGAGGCGTGGGGAATGACTGAAACGAGCCCAATATCTATCGGCATGCCCATGACCATGCACGCTACGAAGCGCCATCAAGGCATCGGAACCATTGTCCCAAACTGCCAATGCCGGCTGGTCGATGCCGAGACTGGCAAGGATGTGGCGCCACCTGCATCAACTGCAAAGGCCGGATCTTTCACAACGTCTGACGTGGGCGAGCTGTTTATAAGAGGGCCAAATGTATGCGCAGGCTACTACCGCAATGAGAAAGCGACCAAGGATTCTTTTAGCATAGATGATGAGGGACGGCGCTGGTTCATGACGGGCGATATTGCGACGATTGATAGTTACGGCATTGTGAAGATACAAGATCGCAGCAAGGTATGCTCATAAATTGACGGAGCGTTAACTCTACTCATCGTCTGACACTTTCTCTTCACCAGGAAATGTTCAAGTACAAAGGGTCGCAAGTCACACCCGCCGAGCTCGAAGGTATCCTTGTCAACTGTCCTGTCGTCTCGGACGCCTGCGTGGTGGGCATCTACGCAGAAGAGCAAGCCACAGACCTACCGCTAGCGTTCATCGTCCTGGCACCCTCGGCGAAGCAGAAACAGCAGAAGGGGATTGAGGCAGAGATCCACGCCTGGATCAATGAGCGCGTGGCAAGTTATAAAAGACTTCGGGGAGGAATACGTAAGTACTATCTTGCCTTATTCTTATTCGGTGATGAGTGCTTACTAGTGATGTCACTGTCAGGGTTTGTGGACGAGATTCCCAAGAGCCCGAGTGGCAAGATCCTGAGGAGGGTGCTGAGAGACTCTCTGTTCAAGGAGGCACAAGGAAGTGCGAGAATGTCGAAACTTTGAGGAGACATGGTGAGCCGTTATTAGCAGAATACGGCAGGGCTTAGTAGTCTTCTTCAAGTCGTGTCCGCCGACTTTCGAATATCTCCAACAGTCTCATGGACTCGTCTTCCGTGCTTAACTACGGTCTCGTAGCTACAGCACGTCCCAGCGCGGTCCCCGAACTGATCATCCTCATAACCATATCCAGGCCTGCAAGCACTTTCCTCTGTCGTCTTCTTCCACCCTGTATCAGGCTCCTCAGTATCTGCGTCCATCGTGCAAAATCATACGCATCACACTCCAGCGCTTCACAAATCTGCGCCACGGACATATCATGACCCATCATGCGCCTGCCAATGTTGAACTGTGCGATATACGTACGGGCCCCCAAAATGGCGGTTAGTTCATGCTTTGCTGCTATGTCTGAGGAGCACGGAGGACGATATACGACAGGCATAAGCTGATCGGCACGGGCTACGCGAGCCAAACGAAAGCTTTGTGTCATCAATCCCTCTGAGAATAGTGCCGCCGTGGTTACGATGACAAATAACCTTGGTTCCCCATGTTTCAGCCCAGTGAGGCATGCTGATCGCCAATGGAGATCAGATAAGCTTATCGCACATCACTCTCTGTGCTTCATCTCAGCCGACACAACAACAGCATGCATATACTCGTCTCTGACAACACACTACGATGACCACACTCTTCCGGCGGGTCGCCACCGTCCGCCAAGTCTTCAATATAGCACCATCACTCTCCACAACCCTCACGTCCCAATATGCGATCCTTCCACAACTCAGCTCACGCCTCTTCTCCACAACCCTCCGCCCCTGCGCGGACTTCACACACGCCATCATAGGCGGCGGTGCCGTCGGGCTTTCTATCGCTAATCGACTCCAAAACCGCTCTTCCACTCACAGCACCCCCATCTCGACCCTCCTCCTCGAACGCCACTCCTCAGTCGGCACGGAGACCTCCTCCCGCAACTCCGAAGTAATCCACGCCGGGTTGTACTACGGCCCCGACTCCCTCAAGACGCGCCTCTGTCTGTCTGGAAAGCAACTTCTGTACGATCTCTGCTCGAAACACGATATACCGCATAAACGCTGCGGCAAGTGGATCGTTGCGCAAGATTCTGAACAACATGAGGCACTGGAGAAGGTGCACAGTTTTGCGCAGGAGATGGGTATACCAACGCGATGGGTAGGCTTGGAGGAAGCAAGGGAGCTGGAGCCGAGCATTAGGGCACGGGAGGCGGTATTGGAGAGTGGAAGTACGGGGATTGTGGACAGTCATTCGTTCATGCAGTACCTGGTCGGCGACTTCAGCGAGGCAGGCGGGGACGTGGCTTTGAATAGCGATGTCGTGCGCATCGAAGCCCTCGGCACCGGGAACGCACAAGACGGGAGCGGAGGCTGGCGCATCTGGACATCCGGCAAGGACGGCGAGGAGGAAAGTAGCGTGACTGCCGAAACGCTGATAAACGCCGCCGGGCTGCAAGCGTTCACGATACAGAACATGATCCTTCCCGAGTCACAACACCGCCAGCCATACTACTGCAAAGGCAGCTATTACTCCTACTCGTCCTCCACGCCCAAGCCCAAACGATTAATCTACCCCGCGCCAATTCCCGGCCACGGCGGACTAGGCACGCACTTGACCATCGACATGGCAGGCCAGGTGCGCTTCGGGCCGGACGTGGAATGGGTGGACGATCCGACTGATTACACACCCAGTGGGAAAGGACTCGCGCAGGCACTGGACGACATTGAGACGTATTTGCCTGGTCTGCGGAGGGAAGATGTGCATGTTGACTATTGCGGAATTCGGCCCAAGTTGAGTCGGCAGAGTGCGCAGGTGCATGGGAAAAACTTTACGGATTTTGTGATTGAGAAGCCCGAGGGGACGGTGGGGTTTGTGAATCTAGTTGGCATTGAGAGTCCTGGGTTGACGAGCAGTTTGGCGATTGGTGAGTATGTGGAGGCGTTGCTCTATGGGGACAAGAAGGCACCGGTGTGATGGAGGTAGGGCGGTCTGATGAAGTGATGACATTGAATGAGTGAATGTATACTACTACTACGACTATATAATACATGCTCGCTTGTGAGCTATGACTTGGACTTTCCCGCAACCTGTTGACCCGAATTTTGGTTCTCCTGCAACACCTTTACAGCAGGAACCATCACAGCATCGTCAGCAAGCTCTGGACCTAACACGATCGCAATCGCATTCTTCATCACCTGCTTCGACATGACAGTGGTAAGCTCCTGGAAGTCGATATTGGATAGCCCTGCCGTCTCATAATCGCGGTTGCAACCCCTGAGAAAAGCTCGTTTTGTTGAAGCCGGTAGCTCATCATGTAGTCTGCTTCCAGTCGGTCTCCCGGTCAAGAGATCGTTGCGGAACTTGCGGAACAGGGTCGGTGCAACACCTAGGACCTTGTGCATTTCCTCTGCGCTCAGCCGTCCTGATCTGATAAAACGCAGCCAAGGGTGGTTTTGATTCTCTTCTAGGACAGGCTCCGCCACAGCTCTCTTTTCATCTGCAGGGCTGGAAGCTATGAGCCAAGACTTCCCCATGACCTTGTCATTTGATTTTTGGTTCTTCTCCAAAACAGGTTCCACCAGAATTCCGTCAATACCCTCTGGGCCCAACACGGTCGCAGTTATATTCTCGAACAGTGCTCTGTCCATCAGCTCGCCTAGTTTGTGGTACCCCAGCCGCGCATGTTCGTCCAATCCAGACTCAAACTCTTCTTGTCGCCCTTTCATCTTGTAACTGTCCCACTTGAGGAAAGAGCCTATCAGCTCACTCGGTAGCCCATCGAGGTATGTACTTCCAGTCGGTAAGGATTGGAAGAGGTTGTTGCGGAACTTCGAACGAGCTTTCGTGATTTCGGTTGGATAAGCAGTTACCACCTTCTCCTTCTGCTCAACGGTCAATCGACCGCAGTGACTTTCCGGGACATTGAAAAGTTGACCGATCTTAGCCATGTTCCTGGAAACGGCCCCCTCGAGTGAATTTAGCGGATCGCGGCCTCCCCATGCCAATGTCTCCGTCCGTTGCTGTGCTGTAATAGCGTTCCGATCTTCTTCGTCCATATCGTGCTCCAGCTGGCCGAGTGCTGCGTCCAAAGCTTTGTCCTTGTCCTCCTTCTTTGCGGTAGTCTTCGGCTCATTCTTTTTTTGTTTTTTTTGTACGGTCAGCAGCTTCTCTTCCAGGACAGGCTCCGCCACAGCTTCGTGAATACCTAATACGGCATTCTGAAAATCCTCGCTAACTTGCTTCTCCATGATGATAACGAGTGTTTCCATAGCCTTGTTTTCGACAGCAGATAGTGTCGGCAAAGGTAACCCTGATGCCGACTGCTGGCCGGTGTGCCACTTTAGTAACGTCACTTTGGCGTGATGCGGTAGGTCATCAAGGATCTTAGTTCCAGTCGGGATCTCTTTGAAGAGCTTGTTCCTGAAACTGTTCCTAACTTTCGGGAGTACAGTTGAAGCAGCAGCCTCCAACTTCCTCACTCCCTCTGCGCTCAGCCCAGGTACAATGAACTCCTTCCACAAGGGCCCGTCAGGCTGACTTCTGCCAACCACCATAGCTTGCTCGATGTCAACACTTTTTAACAGTCTGTTCTCTTCTGTGTCTTCACTCCGAAGCTCGTAACCCTCTGCGGTGGCTTTTCGACCCTCCTCGTCGAGTCCTACTGGTTTGTTCTGCTCCTGTGCAGTCTGATCTTGACCAGCAGCCACTCCCGTCTGGATTGTCTCTGCAGTCAAGAGCACGATACCAGCCTGTGTAGAGAGGCGCTGTATGGCTTCATTGACGTGAGCCAGATTCTCTTCTACGTTCTGGTCAAGGTCGTTCCGCAGGTTGTCGAGAGTTGTGATAAGCAGATGATCCAGCTTGTCATTCCTAGCAGCGGCGTTCCGGTTCTCCTCGTGAAGACCTTTGTGCAAATTGGCTATCTCCTCCTTCTGTGCCGTATCCTTTCGGTCGTCCTCGATGCGCTCGCGTTGTAGTTTGTCAAGTGCTGCATCCAGCTCTTTGTCCTTATCATGAGCTGTGGCAATTTCATCCCACCCCATCTGGTACGCTTGCTGCTGTTCACATTCTGCGCTGCGTTTCTTTTCCAACTCAAGCACGGCATTAACCCTTTCGTCGAATACGGCCTTGTTCATACAAGTGAAGTCTGCCATGAAGTCGTCGCAGCTTTGCCTTTGCCAGCATTTCCGTAGCTCTCTCAGAAAGACGACGATCTGACAAAATAAGCGTTCCTTGCCAACGTTCTCATGACCAGGTACGATTGCTGCGCTCGGCTGCGCATTATACCCCAATACCTTGTCCCACGCAATTTTCATGAACTGGGGATTGTACCTACAGTAGGGTTGTCAGCTTGTCTAACCTAGGTCACAAGTTATTGAGACCTTACATTGCATCATTCTCTTCGTCGTCATCATCATCCGGTTCGGTCAGTGGACTGGGTTCCTCGTCGTCTTCGTCATACGTGGTACTGGGGATGTGGGTTTGTAATGGGAGCATTGCTTGGCAATCATCGGACTTCGAAGCTGGTTCGGCGAGTTCTGCTTTTTGCGGCATCGTATTCCTGTCATCATCGTGGTGGGTACCGTTGGACGCAGACAGTCGTGGATTATCTGAAAAGACACCGCCTGTGGGCTTGCATTGCAATGCTCCATCTAGCGGCAATGCAGACCACTTAGAACAATCTTCTGTCGTGTGGGGCTGCGTAAGCATAGTGTCTTGGTTAGCTCCATTGTCGTTTAAGTCAAGCAGCCTAGGATCAGGAAGTGGAAGCGCATCGTCCACATCTTTATTTTCTGTCATATGTGGCGCCGTAAGCACAGGATCTCGAACCTGACCATTCTCGTCCAGGTCAGACAGACTAGGATTGGGAAGTGGAATCCCATCGTCCACATCTGTGTCGGTCAGATTGGGATCGTTATGAGAACCGTCCAACATCTTGCCAACGAGGGTTGCCTTGGCTGTGTGAGATTTCAGCCAATCCATGATAGGTGAGTCTGTTTCTTCGGAGGCAGGATGAGAAGAGTCCTCGAGGATATTAAGTAGTGCGCCGGGCATGGTTAACTCGGCCCCCTGGACAGATTTAGACTTTGGCGACATAAAGTTTGCCTCCGCCCGCTCGCCAGAATCAGACTTTGGGGATTCGCACCCAATCGCGCGAACTGTCTCATTGGAAGAAGACTGATCGCCAGGGGAATCAACTTGCTGCTCCGATGGTACAGTTTCCGTGGTGTCTCCAGGTGTCGGGGTGCTGGCTTGCCGTTCCAAGATCTCACTTTCCGTAGTGACTGATTCGCAGGCACTATAGAATTGCTGCTCGGAGGTTTCGCTTTCTGTATCGTCTTGACCGCCGAGTGAAAGACTCGCAAACAGGGCGATGAGTGACGAACCCGCTTCTGGAGACTGTGCAAGTCTCTCTGGGGTGTTTGCAGTGGCAGACACCTCACCATCTGTTTCGTCGGGCGTGCTGGCTTCCTGCTGGACGTCTTCAACTGGTGTATCGATGTGCGAGCTCGGAGACAGGCTTGCTTCTGCAGGCTGATTGTCAGATTGATCAGAATCGCTATGCTCGGAGTGCTTCTGGGTTGGCGAGAGTGCTGTCTGCAGCTGGGTGGCGTCTTTGACTTTTCTAGCTTTCTTCGCACGTTCAGCTTTCCTCTTCTTCTCTCTAATTTTGGCCGCTTTCGCCTCCCGTGTTCTCAGTTCTGCTTCCTCTTGTTGTAATGCTCTTGCAACGCCCTTCATCATGTCATATTGTTTTCTCATTGCATTCCCATACAGGCCCCAATGTGCTTGACATAACATGACGAGCACTGTATTGGTGACGTCGTTGCCATCGAGTCTCGCAACCAGACTTTCAGCAAAGCATTCGTAAGCTGATCTCGCATGATAAGCGGGATAATCTGGTACAGTGGACAGTATAGCATGACAACAGGCTTCGTGGTAGATATCCAGTCGTTCTTCTTCCAAGATGTATTCGCAATGATATCGTGCAGTGACCAGATCCCCCTCAGAACAGCGCTCGAAGGCATTGGTGATCAATTCCTCGTGTAAGTCGTAATACGCAAGTCTGACTTCTTCACTGTGCCCAGTCAAGGCATGGACTTCGCGGTATGACTGGCGAAGATCCGGGGCGAGCGCCGCGATCCACCAAACTCGTTCGTCGGTGCCGGTAAAGCGGAGTCTGGGAGTTGGTGGGTCCAAGTTCATGGTGTGTGATCTTGTGCTATCAATTGGCGGTGTTCGCTAACTGTAAGCTATGTGGCTGTAATACTGATTGTCGGATGGTCGATAAGTATTAAGGTAATGAGCGTGCTTAGAATAGTGCTTGGATAAGCTTGTCGGTAAAGTTATGAGTCTGAATGATGGTGGTCTCGAATTGATCAATTCCAAGCAGGAGTCCGAGCGAACTTGAGATTTGCCTGGATCCTGTCAAATTCTGGCGACTTTGGGAAGGTACGTCCCAGGCGCACCTTCTCACTTGGTTATATCCTGCTGTTGTCACCTGTGAATCATGACAATTGTTATTATGATCGTTTCGATCGATGGTGCATGCATTGTGAATTGTGGACTTGTACTCATACGCACCAACATGGCAAACAAAGACCTGACAAACACCTCGAGTCCATGACATCTTCTCTTTATGTGTCAGGGGTGGACTTGCAGTGAACAGTGCTTTCAAGCGCACTTTGATCATGATAGATGTTTTCAAGGCCAAGGCGGCCGAAGTTCCCTGAATGAAAATAGAACCTGAGCTGGACTGGACTTTTCAGATACCTCCAGTCGTCATATTGAGTAATATACACTATAAGTTCAGCAATCTCGACACGCTGAGCAACTTATATAATACCTGCTCGATATAGTCCTGTGATCTTATCTTCTACGTGAAGCCAACATCGGAGGAGATCTGTAAGTCATCTCCGATCTCATGTCCTTGCTCTTCGTCCTGTGTTTCACCATCGAGATCTGCGTTCTCCATTGCGGCGTCTTCATTCTCCTCTTCCTCATGCTCCTTGGCTTTGCTGCGTTCAGTGCAGTAATTGGCCCAAGTCGTGTCTTGCTCCATATTGTCATCATCATCAGCACCATGATCACCCTCGGTCCACCCAGTCCAATCACTGAGCCCAGCCAGATGTCTCATTGTTGGCCTTCCGTGGGGACAGTTCCACGGTTTGTCTATCTCACCCATGTGTTTGACCACTCCTGTCATGCCCGTCTTGCTCAAAGTCTTCCCGACCATGATACTACTCCTGCAGGCTCGCATAGCAAGCATCTTTCGCACCTTACTTGGTCGAACAATGTGTCCTGTCCCAGGTGTTGTTTCGGTGAGTAGTGCAATGAGCTCCTCGAGATCGCGCACTGTGAATGTTGTGTTTTGAGAAGTAGGAAGTGTAAGCAGACTGCACCGGCGACCGACAGGAGCTTCACCCGAGTCATCAAATGCTATCGTGAAACCATTGGAGGTGAATGTCGATGTGTGGGCAAGAATCGTCTCTTCCTCTACAGCAGTGAGCTCTAGTATGTGAGGTCGTACCAGCCGCTGCGCAGTCAGCATTGTCGTGTCGGAAAGGCGATGAAAGTTGTAGATCTCGTCGGAAGCATGCTGATCGATGATGAAGAGATCGTCAGTGTTAGCAGGAGATGAGGTGTCAAATGAAGCTGAAGGTCGAACAGCAAGGATGAAACCAAGATTGAATTGTCCCACAATACGCATTTGAGCGAAGTCCGGCTTGCTGATTGTGAGTGATAAACGTTCTTCATCTGATGGCTGAGTCGATTGAAGTGCTTCTTTGGCATTTTGCGCTGTCCTTTGGTCCTGAGCAAAGGCCTGCATGTTCGAATATAGACGAGAAACCTGTTGCTCAATATCAGGCACTTCAACCTCCAGGAACTGGAGCAGATTCAACGTCGCATCCTTGGCTGCACTGTTCTTGAGTAGCGCCGCTGCCCGCTTAGTGTTTGCTTGCGTGGGCTGCATACTGTCTTCTTCCGCTAAACGGATGAGCTCCTGTACCTTTGCTTGCTCTTGTTGCTTTTTCTCTTCCTCGTCAACATAGTCATCATCCGGAAGCTGATCTCCCAAGATTGACTCAATGACTTCTTCATCCGGATTATGCTCGTTCTCGGACTCAGAGGCACTATCGGCATTCTCGGGAACCTCAACTTCTGCGGAATCATCGTCCCTTGTCACAACTTTAGGTGCTGCTTCCTTATGTAGCAACTCCTCCTCGGATTGTTCATCTTCAGATGATTGCATGGTAGACTGTGTCCCCGGCGCAGCGAAACGTGCAAATTGCGAAGAAGGCGGACGGCGCTCTGATGGGATCTCAACCCAACGTTTCTTCTTGGACGCCGGTGTACCAAGGTCTACAGTGCTCGTCTTCGACCCGATCGTGATTGTAGCAGTTTCCTGAGGAGTCCTTGGTGGTCTCATTCTGGCAAACGCAGCAGGGACCACGCCAGGCGCGAGATGCTTTGGAGTAGAAGTGACTTGTGAGATCTCGAGCTCGCCTTCAGTGGCAGATCCCTCACCATCTGGAATAGTACGTTTGGCTCTCTGACTTGCTATACGTGCATTGAAGTCCTGTACAATTTGAGGAACAACAGAGGACATGAAGTCATCCTCTTCAGGCACAGCCGTAGTTCCTTTACCAGCTTCGTCATCGACAGGCATATTGTCGTTCTCGGTCGGAATCATAGATCGTGTATCTGGTGATTTCATTATATGAGGTACAGCCACTGTTGATGTGTTGGCCTCTTCTGGTTCTTCTTCTGATTCCTCTTCAGCTTCTTCGTCTACTTGCTCTGGTGTTGAGGTATGGTGACGTGGCAAATCAGCTTGATTTGTCAACTTCTTCACTAATTGCTGTTTTTCTGCGTTAGGTTCCTTCTGTCGACTCCCACGGTTATCACGTCGTACCCTATGAAGAATGAGTAGGTATTCGCAAACTGCCCCAACTTGACCTACATCTGCTGAAGTTTCTGTTTTTCTACCTCGTCCCTGTCCTCCAAGTCCCGGCCTACGAACCTGGACATCAACTCGAGCGGGTTGCCATTCTGCGTGGGTAGTACCGTTGATGCACTTGATGCTGGTTGTCTCTCTTCCCGAATTGGACTAGATGGTCCAGATTGAAGACCGCGGGTATGCTTGGTGACGACTGGACTCTGGTCGCTGTCACTTCGTGCGGAGGTTTGTCTGGTAACGTTCAAGGATTGGAAAGCAGGCAACTTTTTCATATGCAATTGTGATTGAGGCACAGTTTGATCTTGCGCTCCGAACAGCTTGGCTAACGCGTCTTTCACAGACTCGAGAAGTGCCGTCTGATCATGCAGTAGAATTGTCCGTTTGTCAGGTGAAACATTGACGTCATAGGCATTCGTGTTCATCTGCAGGTCCGCGAAGATGAATGGTGACTGCGAGACATTGAAGGACTTGTACACCTCATTGAAAGCCTTCGAGAGCTGAGGTAAAGCACATGGTCGCGAGTTGACGAAGAACATCTGTCGATCAGGTGCTTGACGACCTTCCCCGAAGACAGGCTTCGAGATATGCCCGACGATCTTGACGGTCCGATAATCGTCGCCATCTGCTGATTGGAATTCGCGAAGAGCTTGACTTGTCGTGGGCTGCAGTTCCAGCTTCAGGTTAAGCGGAATGATGGCAAGCAGCGTCTTCGTGCCGAAGACGTTAGCGATGTTCTCCTTAGTAGTGCCATTGGACTTTGTCGAGAAAGCGACCACTTTCTTCCTGGTGTAATTCAGCACCTGCACACAATGATGGTCTTGGAACTCAAGTTCTTGCTCACCCTTTTGGCATCTGATTACTGACTATCAGCCGTACGTTCGGACTTATGCAAGCGTAGGCATGGAGTAAACCGAGCACTTTGGAGTACTCTCTCTTGATGTTCTTCTCCAATTCCTTTCGACGGACAGGCAGGTTGTGAAAAAGATCTTCAACCGCTATAGTCGTCCCTTTCTGACTGGCCACGACTGAGGTTCCTTTCAGCTTGCCCGATATCTCGAAGTCCAGCTTCTTTCCTCGAGGAGCCTCATCTTGACGTGCAGTGGTGATGTGGAAGTTTGAGAGTGCGCACAAGGAAGAGAGCGCCTCTCCACGAAAGCCGAAAGTTGTAAGAAACGTCAGATCGCCATACGTGGCCAGCTTCGATGTGTAATGCTTGAGTGCTAAGCTGGTCCTTCAGTACAGGGTCTTGGACGGGAATATCGTGGTCATACCAATAGTTTCATAGTCTTCAGGCGCGATTCCACTGCCATTGTCTTGTACCTCGATCAAGTCCAGCCCGTTATTCTTGAAGCGCACATCTATCTTGCATCAACACTAGGTTGTATCTCTGTGCCTTCGGTGGGCTGACCTATCGAGGTCGCCCCTGCGTCCAGTGCGTTCTCCACGAGCTCCTTGACCACAGAGTTGACGTCAACAATGACTTGACCAGACGTGATTTGATGGATCTGGAGGGTATCAGCCTGAGTACTGCAGTCGTTGAGTACTGACTGACTGATCGGCCCTCGATGGGCTTGATGCTGGCCATCTCAGCCCATGTCGAGAGTGTGGTAATGTCTTCGTGGTTGAGATGTGCGGTCGAGGATTCGCGTCAAACAAGTCGTCCGGAGTTCTGCCGGGTTTGGGAGCTGAAGCAATCGATGACGACTTACTACGTAGTAGTACTCCTAGCTCTCAAACCATATTTTCTACACATTGCAATCTATACTGTGTATCTTCGCATTGTATCTATCGTACATGTGGCACTGTTTATGATACTACTATTTCTTAGTGAAGTGTTCGGAGCTGAGGCTGCACAGGCGAAGAAAAAGCACCTGTTTACATATTCATCTGCCCAGAAGCTCGCGATTTGATTGCGCAATACACGAGGGTAGATCTCAACACGAATCCAGGCGCAACGAGTTTTCCAACACCCAAATTGGTCAGGATGGGCAACTACACCTATGAACCACACACGCTCCTGTTGCCTGCCTCCCAAATCCCACAGGCACAGCCCTCACCCACACGCACTCGCGTCCTCCTCATCCTGAACGCCCCCCTGACAGACGCCGCATTGCTCGAGCGCGTGTGGCATACGTGTCCGGTTCGGATCTGTGCAGATGGAGGCGCGAATCGATTATTGGATTTCTTGCGGGCAGCAGGTGGGCAGAAGGAGGAGAGTTTGGTGAGTAATGCGCATTAGGGTGTATGACGTGTGAGTGACCTGGCGTGTATTGTCGATGTTCAGCGTAAGGGCGAGGATCGGGACGTGATGGGAGCTTCAGATCTGACCGACAGACATTACTGCTGTAACAGCGACTGGGGTGAAAATTCGGTACAGGGTATATGTCAGGCCGAGCTATACTGAGGCTCGTTGGGTCAACTTGGCCGAATCGATCTTCCAGCGTACGCCTGGTCGACATATATCAAATCCGCAGCACCTTGGACTGCAGCATTGTGTCCTATTGCATGGAATACGCTACCTACCACACGTTGATCAATTCTTCCCAACCTCGTGCAAACCGTATCAACACTTCCGTGACTATCGCCACTGCTTCCCGATCCGCCAGTCACTACTAACATCCAACCACCAGCTACCTACCCACATCCACGGCGACCTCGACTCCATCAACCATTCCGTCCGCGACTTCTACAACACCCGCGGTGTCGCAATAACCCGAGATCCAGACCAATACAGCACTGATTTCGGGAAAGCAATGGCCAAAGCCGCCGAAGCGCTCGTGACATTGGGGCTCGGTAGTGAGGGTAGAATGCGCGGTGGCGAGCGCGACGGTGATACAAGAGGGGATGAGTTCAAAAAGGGGAGAGCGATACGCGACACGACCATCAACGGGACGGATTCTCTAAGTAAGCTGGACGATTATGTTGGTGCGTTTCTAGGGGCTGGTGGAAGTCGACAATATGACACAGATATCCTTTCGGGCGAAGCCAAAGGCGCACATGCCGGCACGCAGGTAACCGCTACTCCTCCACCCACCTCCACCTCCGCCTTTCAAAACACAACGAACGACATCGACCTGCTCGTCTTCGGCACCCTCTCCGGCCGCATCGACCACGGCATCGGCCTCCTCCACGAAATGCTCCGCGAACAACGTCCCTCGACTTCCGTGCTTCTTTCCTCTCTCCGGCGTCTACACCGAAATCCTCAAACCTCATACCCTTCCCCGTCCACCACCACGCCCGAAAACTCCAGGTCCGACCCCAAGCGTCCAGATCCTACACTGCGTCTGACACTCGTGTCTGAATCCTCGCTCTCTTTCCTCCTTCCGCCTCGTAGCACGAATACAATCACGCATCACTCTGGGTACTTGGCGCCCATCATCGGTATCCTGCCCGTCTATGGCCCGAGTCGGATCAGTACGAGAGGTTTATTCTGGGACGTTCAGAGCTGGGAGACGAGAATGGGCGGGATGGTGAGTACGAGTAATCAGATCGGTAATGGGCTTGGAGAATTCGGGAACGGTGAGGTGCGAGAGGGTGGCGGGGACGAAAGGACGTGCACTATCGTGAACGAGGGGTTGAGCGCGGAGGGCAGCGCGAAGGATGTAGATGAAGACCAAGGCGGAAACTGGCTCCTCTTCACCGTGGAGCGCCAATCTAAATTTCCAGATGAGACTGCAGACTCGGCAGCGCCGGAAAAAAAGACATCGACAGGCCCAGGAGATTCGGATTGGTGGGGCAGCGTGATGGGTCGCTGGCAGGGCGGCGGCATGGGCAGTGAGTATAAAGTGTGAGGCAACATGCCGGGTTTGGTGGCAGGTTTGTAGTTGGGTTTCAGACGGGAAAAGCCGGTGGCGTCTAGGACGACGGCTTGGCGAGGAGATGCGAGTGGCGGTGTGTGAGGAAGAGAAGGGAAGCGCAGGATGATTATCGCGAAACCCCGGAGACGCGAAAGTTACGCGTGAGTGGTACCCGATTCCAATGAGCGCATACGTCCTCCATCGAGGATGTAGCAGCAATACACACAGTCTATTGCCAACCCATGCTGCGTCCTTCTAGTTGCAGACTCAGCAAGCATCAGACCGGCTGGTGTGAAGCGCGAGAACAGCAATCCGTCGTTCATCTGAATGGAATATCTGATGCTCGGTCCACATTAAGTAACAACATTGCCACAACGTCAGATTGTCAGCACCCTGATGGTGGGCCAAGAGGCAAAGAGAAAGAAGAAAAGAGAAGGTGATATTACAGCAGGTTGTATAGAAGTAAATGTACATATATGTACAGACCAAGCAAATTACTCAGTCTCCCGAGATCTCAGTCTTGAAAAAGGTCATCACACAATATAGGCAACCAAAGCCACAGCCCCCGCCGTTCCTCCAATCGAGTAGGACAGGCCTACTACGCCTGCCGTTCCCTGTGAAAGCTTCACCAAGAAGAGGAGAAGAAGTGTATCAAGCATCCGACATCCACATCACCAAACCTCCCTTTCTCCGTCTCTCGATCCCCTCCTCCCTCCCTCTTTCTCCATCTCTCCACCTCTGCCTCTACC
>Ga0268250_10000086_pt1 | contig 42482 bp, 46 predicted proteins | sample AgamicAsSfe_FD_200448 | JGI IMG/M metagenome (GOLD analysis project Ga0268250, IMG submission 200448) | Agave microbial communities from Guanajuato, Mexico - As.Sf.e (v2) (version 2) | ecosystem: Host-associated > Plants > Phyllosphere > Phylloplane/Leaf | place: Guanajuato, Mexico | collected...
GCATATTGTAGAAGGGTATATAGTAAGGCTTAGTAGAGGTAGAAAGTATCTCCGGGGATACCTCTTTTACCTTTATGGAGTAGTAGTTAGGCACGCCATCTCCTTTTAGAAAGGAGAGGGAAAACCTAATCTCTATTTCACTATATTAGAGTATACAACAATATAGAGGAAGTTTATCAAGAATAAGGCGAAAGTCTTTATAGATAGTTTATTCTTTAAGAATTGTAATATACAAGAAATAAATAGTCTTATTCTTTTTTAAGGGCTAAAGGTAAATATTAGAAGATATACTAAGAAGGAGATTAGTAGATATAATAGAAAGTATGCTATCATCTTTCTCTAATAGCTAATATTTATTCCCTTCCTTTTAATTACCTATTTCAGCCTATCTAGTATCTCACATACTCTTCTATTAAATAAATTAGTTATAACCTTATTCTACCCTTTAATTGTATATTCTCTTATATATTGCTCGTCCTAGTTAACTTGTTTAGCTAGGTGTTACTTTAGTACCTACTACGTATTCTTAATCGGTGCCAAATCAGGCAAATTATAATAATTAAAGTACGTTTTAAGATGGTTTCAAGCCTGCTATTCTTTTACTATATTAATCTTCCTATGTAGTCTGTAGCTACTATCACCTTCTCTTCTAGCACAAAGTTATTGTCTTTTAAGATCTATAGTTCAACGATAGGACAAAGTATCTAGTCGATATATACCTAGTATAATAGCTTCCTATTCACGTTAATTTTAGTATTATAAAAGACTAAATCGCTCTTGAATTGTAGCTAATTATAGCCTAGGAGTAAAGCCGCTTCTGCTTTCTCTCCACGGTAAAGTCGTCTATATCTTATATATAATTAGCGTAGTAGCGCTCGCTAGGTTTTTATATAATATGTATTTTCCTACAATTACTAAAACCCTAGTAAACCTTATTGCTAAAACGTACCCGAAACTAGTGCTCTAGTATAGGGTACTTTTCTAGTATAATCTCTACAAATTGTATATAATCTTCTACTATTTCCTGGTTAACCCAGCCCTTCCTATAGCTAATATACTTATAGTTATTACTATCTATCTATTTCACGCCTCATAGTCTACTAGCTACACGGGAGGTCTAGATCCTATATAAGTAAGTTATTACTACGATATTGCGCGCGCCTAGAAGCCTTCCAATTCGATAAAGTTCTCAATACGCTTTATGATCTTAGGCGTAAGGAGTAATTCACGGCCGCGAGTCTCTCTAAACCTCGTATTATAATTACGCGTACTGTCGTAATTGTCTTTAAATAGAAGATCGGCGTTAATATTAGGCTTAAGTAAGTCTAAATCTTTACGGGCGTTACGCTCTTCTTAACTCTCGCGTAGCTACCTATAGCCGATAGTATAGGAGATACTATTATACGCGAAAATAGTCTCTCGTTTACTAACTAGGTCTATATAGTGTAGTAGAAGGGTATATAGTAAGGCTTAGTAGAGGTAAAAAGTATCTCTAGGGATATCTCTTTTGCCTTTATAGCGTAGCGGTTAGGCACGCCTTCTCCCTTTAGAAAGGAGAGAGAAAACTAAATCTCTATTTCAATAGCCTTTTATGATTATATATAGGCGCTAATCCTTAGCGCCTTTAACCCTAGCTTTCTTAGATAAATTAGGATGCTTTAGTATATTACTTTTATATATATATATATATATTCTGGATATTGATTAATATATTTAATATATAAGATAAGGTGTTCTTAAAAGTAGTTATAGTAGAGTATTAGGGTATACCGGATTTTTTACGAGCTGCGTGCTAATATAGTAGCCATTTACTTATTTAGCATGTGCTTATTACCTGGATATATATAGTCTTAGGCCTACCCTTCTATAGTAAAACGGAGCATTCTAGTCATATATATTTAGGTCTTTCGAGTAATTCTTTAACTAAATTTAAGTGCGAGGCTTTAGAATCCTTACTATACGTATTCTCTTTCTAGTACCCGTAGTTCTAAGGATCCGCCGATCTTAGGTATTATGTCTTTAACTACTTTTAATATTACTTTGCTTAATAGAATAGACGGTAGCTCTATATAGTAATATAGTTAGTTAGAAATACCTCTTTTAGCTACTATACTACCTATCTATTAAATAAGAACTAGGTATATTGCACGGGCCTTATTATATAAATAAATAGATATGAAGCCTAATTGATATATAGTAAGTTAGAAATACCTCTTTTAGCTACTATACTACCTATCTATTGAATAAGAACTAGGTATATTGCGGTCTTATCGTATAAATAAATAGATATAAAGCCTAATTGTTATATAGAAATAAAGACCACTAATCTGTAGGCATAAAGTTAGATTCAGTATATATACTATAGTATCATTGCCGTCTCGGGTCCTGACTAGAGCTATGATACCTATTCCGTCCTTGAAGTTGATCCTGTCCTGTATCTCTGCCACGTCCGTCATCTCTCTGCATGTGACCATACGAGTAGGGTTGTGGAGTATGTTGCCCGCCGTAAGGTGCTGGTGGCGGGGGTGGTGGCGGACGGCCCGGACCGAATGGAGGTATTGATGCGTGCGGGTGTGCTGACCATGTTGCGCCTGCAGGAGGCTGAAATGGAGGTGGCGGCGGTGGCACGAAGGACATTGTCGAGTAGTCCGGGTAATGAGCTGCATTATAGGACAGTCCACTTGGCATGTTCGGTGGTGGCGGAGGCCAGGAACCAGCTGGGTTTATGAGCACCTTAACAACCTCGATTAGGGGAGAATGAGAACTCACTGTGGAAGGGTGGCGGGGGAGGTATAGGCAATCCTCCAGGACCAACTGGAAAGTTGTGCTCATAATTGCTCGCCGAGCTTGGTCCTGGCGGTGGTGGTTGCAATGTATTGAGCGGGTTGTCGATCTGTTCAATTGGTGTGACAATAGATTGACCCTGAAACGACATCGCTGCAGGAAGTGCTTGACGAAAAGCGACCCTGTGCTGAGGCAATGGCGGAGAGTAGGATCCACTCTCGCCGCGTGCACCACGACTCCCACTTCGATACCGATTTACACTTCGACCACGACCATCAGCAGAAGACGAGTACCTTCTTCTCTTTCTAGCCGTGTCTCGATCCTGACTCGAACTTCTGCTTCGGCCACGATGCCCGTTTTGCTTGTCACTCTCGTCTGGTGCGCCTCGTCTGCGGCGTTTCATCTTCTCACAGAAATCAATCGACCAGCCATAATATGCTTCGAGAGGGACGAGATCCCCAGTCGTCTCATCCCTGGCCAAAGGTTGGCCCATCTGGTCAACATCCACGACAATGCCTTCGTCGGTAGAATCTTTGCTATCGTCGTACATGAAATCTACATCTTGCAAGAAATCTTTGACTGCGTCCGCCAAACGTGGGTCTGCTGGGCCAGCAACGAGTTGTAGAGGGCGCATTAGCGAAGGTGTGATCGGAGTACTAGAGTTTGGCACAATGTGAGGAAGCATGTTTGCAGCTGGCAGGTCGTAGTAAGGTGTGTTGAGATCACCGTGAGTTGCTGGCATAATGAACGGAACCTCTACGTTGGATGTGCCTGTCTGACCTGGAGGTATGCTTTGCGCGTCTACACCTGTGACCCCTGCGGCTGCTCGTGAACCACCAGAAGTTTGCGTTCTCTCATGAAGCGTGTCAAGATACTGCGAACTGAAGTAGCCATGCTTCGTCCATAGACTTAAAAGATCATCAATCTTCTTGTGATGTTTGGGAAATCTGGAGATATCGACAGATGCAGTTGTTATGATCATGCCTTGGAGGTGAGGCTCGAAGCTGCTGCTCAGAGCTGCTAGCGTCGACGCAGAATCGGTGTGATATTTGGCGTAGTGGAAGAAGTCATTGAGCAAATATAGAAGATGAATCCGTTTCCGCTGCACCGAGGGCTTCCCCGAAGCAGGTAGCGAGGATGTTGTTACAGACGCGCCATTTGCAGCTGGCTTGCCAAAGGAAGCTGAAAGAGCAGCGAGGTATTTCCCAGTAGCAGTTAGTCTCCCTGCTGAAGGGAGGACATGAGATGACAACCAGTCTGTACAGTTCTGCACCGCATAGTGGGAAGTTTAGTTTTGTCTTGCGTTATTCGTGATTTCCACTGAAGAAAGATCAGACCTCGATGTTTGACGACGTGCAGCTGGACACGGTGTTGTCGAGTAGGCTGTGGAAGCGGCTGATCTCATGGCGGCTGACTGAGATCGGATCTGGTCGCAGCAGAGCGGCCGCGAGAGAAGCCTTGGCCACAGCAATCTGATGTACTGATGCCATCAGAGTCGGTCGGGAGGTCTGGTGATTCACACCTTCGAGTTGGAATTGAGGTCGTGTCTCAAGCTGTGAGTGGAAGAGCGTAAGGAGACGCGAGAGGGATGGACTGACAGGTGAAGCAATCACATGTTCTCGTGAACAACTCGATCTCTTTGAGGTGAGGTGACTTTCTTATCACGACTTTCTACAACACCGCAGTCCGTTGCCCCATACCTCGTAATGTCAAGACTCTCCCTTGCGACGGCCCTGCCAAAGCCAAAATATACTGGTGAAGATGAAGAGCCTGCACATGTTCAGACACGAGGGCCTAGGGTTGTCGGCGCCGGTGCTCTGGATGAGTCGCAAATCGTGCTAAAGGTAGGCTTCTATCTTTGTGCTGAGAAGAGATCTGTGCACGTCACTGATCATTCATAGCGAACAGGACCACCGCCATATAGCAACCGAACAGGCTGGCGACCACGATCAGCCGAAGACTTTGGCGATGGAGGAGCTTTTCCTGAGATCCCTTATGCGCAATATCCTTTAGACATGGGCCGCAAGACTACTACCAGCTCGAACGCCCTCGCAGTACAGGTGGACGCTTCCGGTGCGGTCAAGTACGACGCCATAGCTCGGCGAGGCCATGGCGACAAGCGCGTCATTCACAGCTCTTTCCAGGATCTGATTCCACTTCGACAGCGTGCCGATGCTGGCGAGCTCTCTTTGTCCCGGCCATCTGAGGAAGAAATTGTAGCCACACGCGAACGTACCCAGGCCGCACTCACGACTCTAATCAATGGTGCAGTGGCGAGTCAGAAGCCAAAGAACGTCCAAGGAACATCCAGGCCTGCACCAACATACGTCAGCTATACACCGGACAATCAGATGGGTGACAAGACTGCTGGCAATACACGCATCATTAAGATTGTTCAGCGCCAACAGGACCCTATGGAGCCACCCAAGCACAAACACAAGAAGATTCCTCGAGGACCGCCATCTCCACCGCCTCCAGTCATGCATAGTCCGCCGCGCAAACTTACAGCAGAAGATCAAGAGATGTGGAAGATCCCGCCGCCTGTCTCAAATTGGAAGAATCCCAAGGGTTATACTATTGCATTAGACAAGCGTCTGGCAGCGGATGGCCGTGGCTTGCAGGATGTCACAATCAACGACAAATTCGCACAATTCTCCGAAGCACTCATGACAGCGGATAGACACGCACGCGAAGAGGTCAAGCAGAGGAACACTATGCAGCAGCGATTGGCAGAGAAGGAGAAGATGCAGAAAGAGGAACATCTTCGAGCACTGGCACAAAAAGCTCGCGCAGATCGGCAGCACGCAACACAACGGAGGTCACCCAGCTACGACGAGCGCGACCGTAATCGAAGCCGAAGTCGAAGCGGCTCCTACTCCTCCCGATCGAGGTCGCGATCACGTTCTGCATCTGCCGCCGACGACTCTCGTGAAGCTATGCGCCAACGTGAACTCCAGCGCCGCCAGCGTCGTGAAGAAAATGAGCGGACACTTCGCCAATCTCGAATGGGTACAGAACGACGCATTCAAGCCATGGCACGCGAGCAGAATCGTGACATCAGCGAGAAGGTGGCACTCGGCCTTGCGAAACCTACAGCTTCCGCCGAAACCATGTACGATTCGCGATTGTTCAATCAAACATCAGGATTTGACACGGGTTTCAACGAGGATCAAGCCTATGACAAGCCGCTATTTGCAGCACAGGATGCGATCGCCAGTATTTACCGACCAAGCGCGACAGCGGCTGACGAGGACGAAGGTGAAGACGCGGGTGAGACGATGGATAAGCTGAAGAAGTCGGGCAGATTCGAGGTTTTGGGTAAGGCGGAGAAAGGCTTCAAAGGTGCAAGCGAGCAGGCAGAGAGGGAGGGTCCAGTGAGTTTAACTTTCTTCCAGCTTGTGAGCAAGCTCTCATGTTTCACAGGTACAATTTGAACGGGACAATCCGGACGCCGATGTCTTTGGGATAGACGCCCTCATCAGTGAGGCGAAGGACGCAGCGGCAAAATCCGATGCGGCCAAGGCTGCGGCGGGTGGGAAGCGGTATGGTATTGAGAAGCCGGTGGAGGAGAGGGCGAGCAAACGAGCGAGAGTGGAAGAGGAGGATGATTAATTCCAGAAAGGGATCCTGAACAGGTAGCAATCGAGTTACTCCCCGAGATGAATTGCTTACCACGTCATCGACTAAACGTGATTGCCGGCTAGAAGCTGGGCTTCAGAGTGACATTCGACCTGCTTGGTACTAGCCTCAAACCCTCTATGAAGCCAGCTCGTGTCAAGTGGTCCGAGCAAGTGCAGCACGAGAGTTGTTCTGCCGTGCAGGAATTCAAGCAGAGACGATGGTGCAGACGTTTATGAATGCATCTAGGGTTACAATTGGATTTCCCAGGTTGTCGGCTCGTTCAGGCTATTTTACCATTATATCGCTTGGTGCTGCAAACATCAAGGATGTCGCTTTACCGCTCTCGAATCTAGGCTGAAGGGGAGGCACTTTGCTTCGCTGTGTTGTTGATGGCGGATTACAGAGACGGGCTTTCAAAACAATGGCATCTCAAAGGTACACTCACAATGCAGCTAGTGACTATATTTGAATCTGTATTTGTCTCACGTTTTCCGTGGTGAGTGTATGTTAGGGTACTGTCTATCCCGAGCTGCATGGGGGGCGACCTGTCATCGGGACCGATCTGAATTTACTTTCATCGTGCTTAGCTGTCCGTGTATGTAGGTAGACCAGATGTCTCTTCATCTGGGAGCACCCAAAACAAGCCTTTCCTGTCAGAAATTACCATGCCTCCATCTTGTCCAAGCCTTCACGCGGATGTTACTCGTCGCAACTACCACATGAGAACGCTCGCTTACTTGCTTCGAAGCTCATGTGCTTGATCTTTCACATCTCCAAGTCGCCGTCTTGGCTCGATTCCGAGCACATATTCATGTCATTCGCTATGGCGAGCTCACTTGATAGACATCATCTCATCGTGTGAGGCTAACACCAAGCTCGTTGCCAGCTACGAGGAGAAGACTTGGTCTTGAACTCGTGTGGCCTCTCGGATGGCTCGTCGTCAGCAGCTATCCGCTGCGTTCTGGCCAGTCTGAACCAGTGACCATCATACGCCTGATGAGGCCGGCCAGGCATTTGCTAGTCGTCAGCCATGCAAGCTTAGCCACAAAGCGTCAATGTTTTACGCGGGGCCGCCGTTCGCCGTTTCTGGTCCATCTTCTTCCATTTTCGTGGAGATTGGCACCTCGCCCAACCTGTAAGGAAATTAGTAATGCCCAACAAGTTCGAGAGGCATATGACTCACTCAAAGGGCCCTTCGCCTGGCGTCACCGCGACAACCTCTCCCTTCTCATCCACAAACTCGAAGTTATACCTACTCAGCAGATGCGGCAACGCGCTCAACTGCGGCCCGTATCGTGCTGTGTTATCGTACAGCTCAAACAGCGGCACAGCCAGGAGCTTCATGTTTTTGGGCACGCTGAGCACCTTGTTAGCGGGGAGTTGCAGCATGTACAGTTTCTTGCATTCTTTCGGCCTCGTGACATGGGCGGGCAGGAAAGGGTACATGAATGTCTCGAAGTTGGGGCGCCACCACTGCGCGAGCGTGTCGGCGACGTCCCAGTCGGAGGGGGACGAGATGTGAGAAGCTGGGGCAAGTTGTTCGTTCAGGCGGGCCTTGAAACCCTCGACTTCGTCGTCAGCGGGGTTGAGGTAGTTGCCTGGGCTGGAGAGGAGGGATAGGTCAGCTGATCTGTCGCAGAAGGGTAGGGGATCTTGCTGGCAGCACGTACAGCTTGAAGAAGGCATTTGCGATCTGCAACATCAGGATGTGGGGATGGTTGTGTTCATGGCAGACAAGAATGCCTTCACAGGTGCGGCGCATGCCATGATGTTCGTAGTGTTCTTCTAGTCGTTTCAGGCGGGCGCTCACGGACGGATCTTCTTCTGGTTGCTGCTCTTTGGCACATAGATGGTAGTTGGACAGCGGGTACAGACGCAGCGTCTTTGGCTGGTTGGCATTGAAGTCCTTGGGGCAGACGGGTGGGTATGATGTTTGCAGTGCGGTCTGCGTGACTGTCGACATGGTGTGTGTAGTCTAGGTGATAAGGTAGTGGTATAGTCAGGAACAAGATGGCGACAATTCAAGTTGAGGTTACTGATTGGAGAGCAGGCCTGAGAAGGGAAAAGGGCAGGAACTTGCAGATCAGGGCACTTCCTTGGCAAATCTGAAACGTGTTTCAGCCTGTTTTCTTCACCTTGACGTCCCATCATTCATCATCGGAAACTTGAGGCACGAAGGTATCCTTGCTGGCTTGAATCTCCTACAAGCGCTCTCTGCCTTTTCCAGGCCAAGCTACAATACTGAAGCTAAATCACTTCATCTGCCCGTCTACCTCAAGTACCCCTCCGCACCGTTCATACCTATATTGTAGACAACATACATAATGTGCCGCTGGTTTGCCTACATTTCCGAAACAGAGCCATGTCTGCTCGAGGACGTTCTTATCACCCCGCGTCACTCGCTTGCACAACAAGTGCACGATCACTATCTGCCCAAGCTCATCCACCACTCTGAATCAGGAGACGACGCAGAAGAGAAAGAGATAGCCGTGCGAAACCTATTATTCAACACAGATGGTATGAAGTATGTTTGATGTCTCTACCGCTACCACTTCTGATGACCCCTCGAGGTACTGGTATATGCTGGTATACTGCCGCACGCAATGACTTCGAATCGTCCGTATCAGGTCTTCGCCCCTCGCTCTTCAAAACAACCACGCCACCCCTCGCGGACACCAATTTCCGCTCCGTCTGTGCTAATACTGCAACAACCGCCTGCTTTGCGCACATCCGCGCAACCTCGGGAAGTACCGTTGTCACAACCAACAATCACCCCTTCGTCTTCGGCCGTCACTCCTTCATGCACAACGGCTCAGTCTCATCATTCACCTCCATCCGCCGCTCCATCTGCGACGAACTCGATTTGGACACCTACGCCAACGTCCTTGGCACCACAGACTCCGAGCACGTCGCCGCACTTTACATCACCTACTTGACGTCAGGTCGTGGGAAAGCTGCTTGGGAGGAGGAGTATTCTGCTCGCGACATGGCGACGGCCCTGACCAAGGCAGTCGGCTTCGTCATCGCTGCTCAGACGAAGATACTGGGCGCCGCACGAGCACCCAATAGTCTGAATCTCGCAGCTACAGACGGCAAGCGGCTGGTGACCTTCCGTTTCCGGAACCACAGCACCGAGCAGCCACCGTCATTGTACTATTCGACCACGGCGGGTGTTTCGCTGAACAGAAAGTATGAGGGAGGCGTCAACGAAGCGTCGAATGGCTTGAAGGCGTCCGAGCATGGCGCTCATGTGATCGTGGCCAGCGAGCCGACGACTTACAGCGAGGACGAGTGGAACCTGATCGGTAAGAACGAGTGTGTGATGGTCGAGACAAGCGGAGCGGTTGTCGTGGAGGTGATAAAGTATGAATAAGGGTGGGATGCCGAAAAGGCTTGATGCACTGTAGCAAGAATGGTACTGAGACACCTAATCTGGTAATCATAAGATCACTGTTTCGAGAACAGTGTTAAGCAAGTGACGCTTTTCCCGTGCCGACGCTCTTGCTAGCCTGGCTGAGTTTGTGACACAGATTGCCCTTTGTCCTCCGTTGCTCTGTCAAGGCATTAATCAATTCCCGTACTCGGGACAACGGATTCAATGTTGAACAGCCTCCTATCATGCCTTCATCCTCGGTCGCGATTTGGTGTCCATCGCTTCAGCACAAACTCTCGTATCCTGTAATTCGCCAGCAGTTTCCCAACGCCCACTCCCGCTTCCCCTGTATCACTCGCAGCCTTTTTCTCATCACTTTCCTCCACCTCCGGGGGCACCTCGACGTAGCACAGCACTAGCGTCTTCCGCACCTGACTTTGTACGCGATTTGCTGCATGCAGCCACCACCAGTCACGGCTTTTGCCTTCTACCTTCGCTTTACTACGTCCATAGTCCGGCACGACGAGGACTGCGAACTCGGCATGGCTAAACGCAGGTCCACGGTAGTAGAGCAGGAAGTCACATCCGAACTTCAAGCCTGGACGTATCACCCAGCCAAGAGCGCGATAGTGGTGATACGCTGTATAGCTGAGAAGAAAGGGGTCGTTGTGGGAAAGTGCTAGTTCTGATGAAAGTTGGGGCTGTGGCTTTGATGGAAAGTATGAATGTCGACGAAAGAGTGTGAGGAGTGAGGATGTCGATAGGATGTCTGAAGAGGTTGAGGAGGCGTGGATGTCGAGGACGTCGACGGCGTAGGTGAGGAAGAAGGCTTCGCTTGGAGTTAGTTGCAGGTGTTCTTGATTAGGCTCGTCGCGAAGAGGTGGTGTTGTGGTATCAGCGCCTGTAGCTGATATAGGTGGAACCGAGGGTGAGGAGATAGCATCTGCTACTGTTTCGGCAACATCTTGTGTTATCCCTGCCTGCACAGCGGGAATATCTTGGTCTTTGTGCTGTGTCTCAGGTGCATGGCCATTCGTCTTTCCCTCAGAGCTTGGCAGCTGGTTCTCCCCCCCTCCATCCAACTTGCCCTCCGCCCTCAGCTGTTCCTCCAGTGCATCAGCCTCCACCCTCGCCCTTTCCAACTTCTCCCTCCTGCGCTCTTCTCGCCTCTTTCTCGTCACCTCCGCCGCTGTGTTCCCACCTCTTCCTTCTCTTTCAGCTTTTGCAGCTTCCTGCCTTTCGCGCCTCAGCTTTTCCCATTCGGGTTCACTACGACTCAAGCTGCCTTTGCCGAAGAAACCCTGCTCCCATAGTGCGCGGATGGTGGTGGGGTCGGTGATGTGTACAGAGCTGGTTGCTTCATCCCAGTAGCCTCGGTGACGCTTCGAAGTTGGCAGGTGCGAGGACGGAGGATGCAGATAGTGGCATAGGTAGATGTATGCAAGACGGAGCACCGAGATGGGATTCTGGGGCAGGAACGCGGGTAAGGCATGCACCTCAAGAGGCAGAGGATGTCGGTGGACGAGGCCATAGTTGGGTCGAGGTTTCCGTGTTGGCTTTGGTGTTGACGCCGACGTCAGCGCTTGTGTCGGCGGCGGATTCGCAATCTGTGTTTGTGATTCTGACACAGTCTCATCAGAGGGCTCCATCTCGAATTATTATGCGCAACTACTAGGAAGCACTAGGCGACGGTTTCAAGTTTGCTTCAGATATATTATTGATCACGTGTCCGTCGATCATGAGTATCACTAATCACCTCTCGACTAGTCGCTGTCTGACCCATTCTGATACTCCCTTAGTAGTCTCATCGAGCGCTTGTATCTCGGCCTTATATCCCAGCATCAGCATCAGCTGCAATTCTCGTCGCCACGAGTGCTCCCCGTCGGTTCCGCCAACGTGATCCCATTCGAGCATCTTGCTGGCCTTTTTTCGATCACGATCTGTCAATGCTAAATGGCTGCGCAGATCACGGCCAGCATTGTCGTCGGTCAGGTGTACGCTGCGAAGACCAAGCCAGTTGATAGCAGGCAGCAAAGGATTATCATATCTTTGCAACACGGCAGAGCCATGCTTATATGTAGACAGTATGCCGATGCCATCAGGATCCCAGTCGACCAGGGCGTATAATGGGAGTTTTCGATCAGAGCTGGGAAGCATTAAGTTCGATAATCGATGACAGAGTCCCCGCGTAGCTAGGTCGGGATAACCTTTGCCCTGGCAATGTCAACCATCGAGTATGCCACTTCTGAACCTGATATAAACTCACTGTAACGATAATTCCTTGCTTGCAGAGTTCGGGCCAGGAATTCGACGTAACAAGAGAATGAAAGACAGCCTGTTCTCATCAGTGACGGCAGTGCTTGGCGAACTGTCACTCTTGCCTCTTTCTCGATGACGAGCACCCATCTTGCTTGGTCAGCCTCTACTGCATCAGCTTCTGTAAGATCTGGGACAAGCAGTCCCTGCAGTCGAGTGAGTAAGGAAAAACCATTGTAACCTGTTCCATTTACCTCTTGAGTCTGTTTGCCATCATGGCATTGCCCATCACGTTTCCGTACGACGACCATGCCTGCGAATAGCCCTTTTGCTGCTGCTGCCTACAAACGTCAGAGTAGGCAATCCAGGGCGATATACACCCACGTACAACGCTCAAAGCCGATCGTGGTACATTGAAAGTAAACGCGATGTCGTCGACGTAACGGTCCACAACAGACTGTTTGACGAAAAGCGCAGGATCTTTGTAGTAGATGTCTCTGTGGGCACGCGAGGAATCGGTCAGAGTTGAGACTTTGAAGACTTCGGAACGGCTGAAGAACCTTTTGGTTGTGATTGTCCGATTTATAATAGCTTCATGCATGAGCTCCAGAATTCGTACTGTAACAGCTATCTCGTGTTAGCAAAACGATCAGACGCTCAGAAGTCCCTCTCCTAACTGAAACGCCAAGCTTCCTGTGGTGTTCTTCCAGGAAAAGTGATTTTGTTTTCGATCACGATATCAGCATCAGTATCAGCATCAGTGGTTGGAGCACGTCGTAGGAAAGCACTCGGGTCTCTTCTTTTCAGCAAAATGGTCAACTTGGAATCATTATCTGTAAGCGAATCTATAATCTTCTCGAATACGGCCTCAATTGCGTCAATTGCTCGTGACTGTGATGAACGTGTCACGCTCCTCGCTGTCGTTGTTGTCAATGGATCGTTGGCTAAAGGCTCTCTAGCTACTGACAGAGGCATAGCAGGCTCCATATAAGCCGCACGTCCTCCACTTCGATCTCGTCATAAACAATAATCTGTAGGTTGAGGTCATTCCAGGTTGGTATGTGTCTCATCGGAAGTTGCGTTCACCGGATTCGGGCCGAGTCGCGTCTCTCTCTTTCAGGCGCGTGCTGCCGGCTTACGCTACTTCACAATCCACGTCAGACCTCGATTTACAACATTCTGCTTAAAATACGTGAACTGGAGGGGTAACATGATGGAAGTGCTCGCAGCTACACAGCAAGCATCTTGCTCACCCTCCAAGTTACTGAAGCGTCGATTGTCCAACACGGACCTGGTGCAACTCGGTGCAGTCCCGCTTAGCCCACACTCGATGGATTCGAGCACACCAAGCAATGCTGCTGTAGTCGGAGAGTGCTCTCGCCAGGCATCACCTGCAGTGAGCATTACGAGTAGCCTCACGTCAATATCTACCAATGACGAACCACAACCTCTATTAGGATTGGACGGGGCAGCAGACTCGACCCCAAACCCTGCGAAACGTCGGAGGTTAACCCCAGGCGAGAAGCTGGAGAAGATTAAGGAAAAGGCCGAGAAAGACAGGATTCGTGAAGAGGAAAAGGCCAAAAAGGATGAAGAGAAGCTGGTCAAGGACGAAGAGCGTCGAAAGAAGAACGAGGAGAAAGAAGAGAAGCGGCGGCAGAAGGAACAAAAAGATCAGCAAAAGGAAGAAGAGAAACGAAAGAAGCAGGATGAGCTGGACAAAAAAGAGCGAGTATGCTATTTAGATGCCCGCGAGCGCGTCCCGATGCTAACATAGTCAGTCACAATCTCGTCTCTTCTCGTTCCTGAAACCGACAACACCTAGCTCCACGAGCACACCTTCAAAGATCAAAAGCGTTCCGACAGCCATCGCAGCCGACTATAGCAAGACATTCTTCCCTTTCGCGGTACCATCGAACGCAAGATGTGCACCTATCAGCTGGTTTAGCTGGGACAATGCAGCCAGATCGTATCTGGAGAGCACTTTCGACAAAACGTTACAGGCTGACGCGATGGATATTGATGTGAACCTGAAAAGAACTCTGGACTTGGCACCTTTCGAGACGATCCAACGTCGGCAGCGTCCTTCAGTCAAAGAGCTCGTCTCGCAGATAGATCGTTCTGAGCAGTCATCACAGGTACTAGCAGAAAATGCCATGACAACCATTCGATCAATGCCACTGAAGTGTATCTATTACTCTACAGACGTGCGGCCACCTTATATTGGTACATACACAAAGGTGTCTGACAACGATGGGACACGCATGGCACGAAAGCCATTCCGTCGTCTACGAACTGATACGGACTACGATTATGATTCAGAAGCCGATTGGGAAGAGCCAGAAGAGGGAGAGGATATCTTGTCCGACGGCGATTCTGATGGAGAGAGTAATGCAGAAACTGATGATATGGACGGATTTCTGGACGACGAAGGTGCAACCGGCATCTCCAAGGGTCGCTTTTTACTAGGCGGCGACTTGGTACCCGAGAGCACAGGGCTATGCTGGGAGAATTTGGAAGGGCTTGCCTTACATTCACCTGCTAACATGCGCGAGTACAAACTATCACTGTTACTAGGTTGGTCATTGGTACCTGACGAGGCATCTGGTCATTGCTAACTCAATCCAGATAACCTCCACACGCCAGTCGATCCCTTCTCGGAGGCATATTGGGTCAAGGAAGAAGCTACAGTTGACACCACTGAAGTCGATGACGTGAGCTTGTTGACTAGACACCCCTTGCAGAGCATGCTCTCGTCAAATGGCAGCACGATACTTGCCAAGCCGACTCCCAGCCTGAAGACATCTGCGTCGACCCCGAAGACGCCGAAAGCACCTGGAAAAGTGCTTGATGGGCAAGAGTTGGAGAAGTTTAAGCAGGAAGTCGAAGGCTCAACAGTGAACAAAGCTGCTCTTTTGGGCTTGCTGAAGCATGCGTAAGTGCAATTGGTGTTTGATCCATCGTACACTCTTCTGACTCCTTGACAGATTCCCGAAGGTGACAAATAATGTACTGAAGAATACACTCAATACAGTTGCAGCAAGAGTAGGCAGAAACGAAGCAGAGAAGATGTGGAGGATAGTGTAGACACGGTCAGGCAAAGGAAGCAGCGACATGGCTTGAGATGTGATTGCTGGAGACGGCATCACCAATCCAGATCTTGCTGCAAGTCTGGCCGGCTCGGGAAAGCTGTGGTGGTGTTGCTGGGCTGAACGCTTCATGCGCAGAAATCACTTCATACATTCATAGCATCTCGATCCACAGGCTCAGCACGCACGCTTGATGCAATGGGCTCATAGAAAATACGAGAGTAAACCCATGAATAACTAGATCTTATCTGAGCTTGAGAGTATTGAGGGTACCTTACCTGAGCTTTGAGTGCGTTTGTTCCCGTCATTGTTCATTGTCACGTGTTCTGTGACGCCTCCGGCTCTCGTTTCAGGTGCATGCAGCATGCATTAATCTTATTCATATCACCATGTCACTATTCGCGCATTGTGTCGTGATTATATAGCTCTACATCATGCCCCTGCTCTTCTTCTCTGCTTTGATTATGTTGCAACGCGTTTCTTTCCGAGCTCGCAGTGATGTCTGATCCTTCAGACTTCTGTGAAGCACTTGCTATATTGGACGACAGGACTGTGAAAGGACAGCACCAGTATCTCATCCAGTGGGGTGGCTACAAGAACGTTGCAACTAGAGAAAGACATCCTGATACCTGGGTATGAATGCATTCTTGTGGCCGGACGCATCTCCATTCACCGAGAGGAGCTGACCAGTGCATTAGCACCCCGAAGAATACGACAGCCCGTCGATTGATCTGCTGGAGACCTACCATAAGTGGACGCCCGAGCAGACAGAGGCGAAAGTTCTGGAAAGGCGAGAGATCGAGAAGGAACTCACGCGCAAACAAGCGCAGAAGCAGGAGAAGGAGCGCGCACGCAAGCAGACTCGAAAGCGGAAACGTGAATCATCGCTGATAAGCTCGCCTATTACAACAGCAACATCAACAGCACCACCTTCGCCAGTTGATCCTTGTGCTCGTTACCCGCTTCGTAAGCGGATCCGTTTCAGTACTGCTCGGCGAAGTCCCTCAATTCTGCCAATCCCGAGTAGCACTAGAGAGCGCAGGGGGTCAGATCCGAAGCCCCTCGCTGAGGACAAATCGAGCTCAATCCGAAAGCGTCGCCTACGGCGCCGTATCCCTGACGACGACGACAACAACTCCAGCCTGGTCGACAAAGACGTTCCGGAGTTTGCGCTTCCGGCGTCCGCACCGAGAGTATCAATTGTGCTTGAGCCTATCTCCAGTCCTGTTATCTCTGACGCACCGTCAGCAGTGCAGCCCACTAATCGCATTATCCCTGATTCTCAAAGTCTGGACGAGAGTACGATAACTACAATCACTGGAAGTCAACAGCAAAGTGCCGAGTATCAGGGCTTGCCCTCCGCTCAGAGTAATAACGATCTTGGCGCCGTCGACTCCCAGCACTTAACCTCCGACTCGGTGGGACATTCGCAGGATCAGGACGCACGACCAGTCTCTGCCAGCATCGGCGGGAACGACGCAGTCGAAGAGCTCAAAGACACATCACCTTGCCCAGCACTACCACCGAATCCGATAGTCTCGGCTCTCAACCTGCTGGAGGACAAAGTAGACGAGGAGGTTGACCACCTTGACGAACGCGAAGTACACCGGCGCAGTCGCAGTAAAAGCAACGAGCTTTTTCATTCGAACCGACCTCCCAGCCCGCCTCACCCGGACCTTGCTATACCATCACCCTCGCCAAATCGGAGCACTTTACCAGAGACCGAAAGACAGAGTCCACAGATAGCGATACGTCCAATCGCACCAGTTGATAGTCAAGAAACTGCTAGTCAAGTTACGCCACATAAGCTAACGCCAACACTTGTCGTATCATCAGTGGCATTGACAAAGCAAGCAGACCCCGAGGTTGCGAAGAGTAGCGAGTCATCAGAGCCTCTGTTTTTTACTGCTGCAGAAGTGAGTCATCCATCAGCGTCATTACGTGGAGTAGCAAAGGCAAAAGTCATCGACACTCAGGAGACTGTGAGTCAAGCGACGCCAGAGAAGTCTCTTCCTCGACCTATTCCCGGCCCTGGCGAGACATCGCTTCCGTCAACTTACGCCACGCCTCACGTCTTACCATCGGTGGAAAATCAATCTCTGGCGTCCCACGACTTCTCCGGTCCTTCAGATCTGCTCAAGCATCACATAATGTCGTCCATCGAGAAGTCGGCCACTCCGGTTCCCGACTTCTCTACTATGGATCATTCAAGCTCTATACCAGTACCACCTTCTCAGCTGCCGGAGACGTTCATCACACAGCCTCTACCAGCACGGCCTGCCACACCATCATCCGTGGGAAGTCTAATATCTCGAGAGATGATACCTATAGGCACGAATAGTACGAAGAGAAGATCAGGATTCATGCAGAGGAGAGCACAAGAGAAGGAAGCATTGGAGAAGCAATGGGCTGATAAGGCTCAAGCTGTACGAGAAGCATCTGTCCAGATGAGGTTCGGATCCTTAGCGCCGGCATCTCAGCCTAGCCTTGGAGTGGCAACTCAAGTCTCACAAGATTCTCCAGCCCTGGCCCCGCAAATTAGGCACGAATCTCCTGTACAAGTCTCATCACAAAGTATGCTCGGACCTGGCATACAAGCTTCGCATCTTGGGATGGAAGTCCCAAGACATGCTTTGCAAGTCCTGAAGAATAGGCTCGAGTCTCCAGCAAGAGACGCATTCATCAGGACAGAATCGTCATCGCATATACCTCAGTCATCGGGAACAGTGCAGAAAAGACAGCCGCCAAACCCTTTCTCACAACCGACTCTGATGGAGACAATCACTGAACCATTAGCAGAATCTGCCAAGACCTCGGCTGGCTCGAACACAATCGACGACGCGAGTGCTGACGTGTTATTGACGGGCCCTGCTACTCTGGTTCCGGTCTCTCTGCCTGAGAACGTGCAGAAATTGTACGTATGGACATACGACCAGCACGGTGACGCGATCCAAGACTTTCTCAACAAATCGGCAAGCACGCCCAGTACTTTGGATCTCATACAACAAGTCATCAATCAAGCCAACGATGTTTGTTTCCATCCCGACGCACAGGAGTCTGGGCCCTTAACCCAAACCGACATGAGTGACGCTGGGCAAAAGGAATGGGACATGCACCAGAGTCCTAAGCTTGCAGTCATAGAAGGTCTTCTCCAAGCCGCACGTAATACAGAAAAGCACATTGCTCTTTTTGTAAAATCTGGAAGGAGCATGGATATCCTGGAGAGGTTCATCACCACTTGCGGCATATCTTTCAGACGACCAGCTGAGCACAAGCAAATGAACTTCAATACTCCGTTGCGAGTCACTCTCCTGACACCAGATGCACAGAATATCACAGATTGTGCGGATGTCGTTATTGGTCTTGACGAGACATTTGACGTCACGGTCGAGCAAGTATCTCATGTGAGGAGGCAACTCGACGATAGATTATGCCCAGCCTGGATACTTGTAGTCCCAAACAGTATTGATCACGTCGCACGCACATTCCCAGCTGGTTTGGTTGAAGAAGCACGTACGAGAGCTATAGTTGGTCGAGCTACTCAGTTCCGGAAGCAAACTGGTGTCAACGACACGACTCCAGATCCAGTCAAGGTTGGACAGCAATTAGCGGCAGTACTTGCTGGCTCTGACAAAGATGCTTCAGATCTGTTTCACCTGCCTATAATCGGGAGTCTGCCACCAAGCCGACAAGACACCCCTGTAAGCAAGAAACGCCCAATCCAGGATGTTGCCTCCTCTTCTATACCTTTGGTAGCGAAGAGAACTCGCTTCGATGCTTCCGCTGCTACACATGTCTCGGACACGACAGCTACACAACCGACAGCTACTCCATTGACAGTAGCACCTGCGCAAACGACAATCAAACACCCCGCAAAGCAGCAGTCTGTTGCAGACCAGCAGCTGAGTACACTAGAAGATGCTGCAACTCGGTCACTCATATCACAGCTCAGACTAGATCTGGTTGCTAGCACTTCGGCGATAACCAGGCAGGATGTGACCATCGACAAGCTGATTACAGAGAACGAAGCTCAGTCACGAGAGGTAGCGCTGCTACGGCAACAGCTAGATGTGGCAATTGCTAGTGTAGAGAAAGCGAACACTAAGTGGACTGACTCACAAACTCTGCTTACTAATTACAAAGCGAAGGACAAAGAACTCCGCGAAGACCTCTTCATCTCGCACAGGGCTCTCCGTGATTCTGCAGTGCCGGACTTAGTAGATTACATATCGCTACGAGTCTCTGCCAATCAGGTCGAACCCCTGCAACGCAAGCTCGCTTCTATGGAAAAGACCTCGGAGTACATACGAGAACAGCACCGGGTGGCCTCCGATGCTGCTGCTAGCGCCGCTGTTGATGTACAGTCTTTACAGGCAGAGAATGAGCGCCTCCAAGCTGCAGCAAGCGGTACCACAGTGCAATTACGCGCGATGTTTGAGCAGCAAAGCCTGAAACGAGCACATGAAGAGGTGGAGATGCTAAAGCAGCAGGCTGCGCAGAAGGATCGCTTATTACGCAGACTGGAAGAAGAGAACAGAGTTCTAAGAGAGAAGGAAGACAGACGCGGAATGGGTGCGAACACGCGTGCGAGTAGTATGCCACCCACAGCAGCGCAGGCAGCACATATGATATCTGCTGGGATTCAGGGTATGGGCAAAGCGTTGCCTGCTGCTATGCTGGGCAGCGGCACGGCGAGCGCACTGGCAAGGACCGCTGTCGGACTTGTCGGCGCTGGAGCGACAAGGAGTCCTGCTGCTGGAAGTAGAACTACGAGTAGAGCTGGAAGCCGTCAAGGCAGCCCTGCGAAGGATCGTGGGAGGAGGTGATCATTGGACGAATCAATTAGTTTGAGGAAGAGCAGGATGCGGCGTCTCAAAGTGGTTCTCTCATCGAAGGTCAAGAACTGGTATTCTGACCCTCTGTTGCAGTAGTCGTATTAGTGAGCAGCATACCACAAGTCCGCAGTGGCAAAATTTTAGGGTTATCTAGATTGGCAGTATAGTCGTTGAGATCTCAATGAGACTCAGCTTTATCCAGCTCCAGCCTTGCTTGGACTTGCGGCATTGCAGTCCATCGTAAGGTGAAGTCATCACAGCCACAGCACAGTATCACACAGCACGTGAAGTCACGCACTGTTACTGACAGCTATACTCACTACTCGATCTGACCTCCATCCCATACCCTGCACGATTACACACACACAATGACCAAAACGCCCCCGACAATCGACCTTCTTATCCTCGGTGCCGGCTGGACGTCGACCTTCCTCCTCCCGCTCCTCAATCAAGAATCTATCAGCTTTGTCGCCACCTCCACCGCCGGCCGCGATGGGACCCTTCCCTTCAGGTTTGATTCCGACACGGACGATGCCTCACCCTTTGCCGTCCTCCCACCCGCCCACACGATCCTAATCACCTTCCCTCTCAAAGGCGCCGGGCCCTCTGAGCGTCTCGTCGCCGCTTACGCTGCGACTCATCCGTCCACGCCCAATCCGCAGTACCTGCAACTGGGCTCTACGGGTATTTGGACCGCGGCGGGTTGGACGGACCGCCACTCGGAGCCGGATACGAGCAATGCGCGCTTTGTCGCTGAGGAGGAATTGCTGTCTGTCGCTCCCACCGCTGCCATATTCAACCTCGCAGGCCTCTACGGAGGGGCCCGCCAGCCGCGCGCTTGGGTCAGCAGAGTGGCGAAGACGGAGGCAGATGCCAAAGCAAAGGGTGCTTTGCACCTGATCCACGGCGAGGATGTGTCGAGGGCGATTGTGGCAGCGCATAGGAATTGGGATGCTGTCAAGGGGCAGAGGTGGTTGGTTAGTGATACACGTGTGTACGATTGGTGGTGGCTTATGGCGGAATGGGATGCGGGTGTAGCTGGGAAGGAGAGCGGACTGAGGGCGAGAGTGGCGGAGTGGATGGGCGAGGAGGGCGTGAGAGCGCTGCCGAGGGAAAGCGAGAAGTTGGGGAGATGTTTAGATGCGAGAGAGACGTGGAAAGCGTTGGGAATTGTGCCGATGAGGACGGCCAAGGACGTCCTTGGGTGAGGCGGTGTATATAGTGACGCCAAAGTGCCATCGACATTGGACATGATTGTAAGAACGATGAACAGCCGTGAACTATCGAGCTAAATCTAAAGCATGTACATCTAAATCGTGGAACCTCGCTATACACATCACCCCATCACAACTCCTCCTCATCAATACAAAATCCAAACGATCCCGCCACCTTTTTAGCAGCCGCATACATCACAGCCCTCGTCTCTTTATCCTTGACACTGGTAAACAATGCCCAGTTCCGCTCCCCACTCCCACTGTCCTCCTTCTTCAGCTCTAAATTCCCCATCGCAGCCCTCTCTCCGCCACCAATCTTGACAGCCTGCCGCCTCGCCAACTTGATCTGCTTTGCAACCAGCGCGTCCGTCGCAACATGTTGCCTGCTGAATCCATGACCCTCCGGTGGCGTGTTCTCTTTGTCCTCTTCATATTCGACCGCAATGGCGTCGCAGCTGTTGAGGATGTTCTGCGTGGTCACTTTGACGAGACTGGCTTCTTGTTGCATGATCTGCAGTGCGGTGTCGGTGTCAGTTTGCTCGAGAATGGTGAAGGCGGTGTTGCGACGCATTGCTTTGAACTCGGCTTGTATGCCGTGAAGGATTTGCGGGCTTTGTTGCGAGAGCTTGAGAGCCATGGGCGACGCGTCGGCCATTTCGGTGTCGTCCTGAGCCGCGAGCCGGCCAGATGCCCTCATATGCATCTCCCTCCTATGAATCGCCGCGTCCATAACCGCAATAGTAGAGGGCGAGACGCGATCAATCACAATCGGCACCGGACTTTCCGGCCTCTCCACCTCATTCGCCAACCCCGACTCGCCATTCTCCTTACCCCCCGCCGGTGTCTTAAGTCCCAACCTCTCCAATCTCAGATTCGTCGACCTCGGCGTCTTGAGCGACTTCTTGAGCAGTATTGCTTTCTGAAAATTGTTGCAGCCGCGCTTGGGCGACCACATTGCAGGGTCGATGCAGTCGGAGTCGCTGTTGGACTCGAGGTCGTCGTCGTCGTAGGTGCGTTCGGGAGCGCGGGCGCGCTTGAGGGGAGAGGCGAGAGTGGTGATGTCGAAGAGGTGTTTGTGCTTGGTGGTTGAGAGGAGGATGTGCTTCTTCAGAGCGGATTTCGGACTGCATGTAGTTTTGGTCTGCTGCTTGAGATGGGCTTTAATCTTCTGATGGATGTTTGCTGAGAGGGAGGTTAGTGGATGCTTGGGTCGGAGGATGGAGTAGAGCTTACAGTTTTGGCGATTTTTCGCACTGTCGAGGCCTTGCATCCTAGTTGAAGAGACGTCGGCAAGAGGGCTACGTGAAACCATCGCAGCAGCCATCGTGTAGCTTCAGTATGGGCGAGAGATAGATGAAATTCGTGGACGGCAATGTCGGAGGACTGGCACTAACCGGATGCTGGCTTGGTGGTGTTTCACGTATATTTCTGCAGATTGTCCTGGAAAGCAGGAGGAGGGAAGAAAAACAGAGGCGAGGACTATAAGCAAAACAAAGAGACGCGATCAAGTAGCACAATACAGCACAGCACAGCCTTGATACGTGTATATGTGTATGTATGTATGTTGGTAAAGGAGAGCGCGTAATTGTGGGGCAGGCGATTGTACAACGTCAAGCTGTTGTACTCGACTTGTATCTTTCGTCAACAACAACAAGAATTACCACGTTTTGCGCCAGCGTGAAATCAAAGAGCTCTTCACGCGTAGACGAAGTGACAATCTTGCTGAACGCACAAAGACAAAAGTGAGTGCTCTGAGATCGTGCCGTGAATTGCTAGGGGACCCCTCTCGCCATTTTCCCAAGTTTCATTAGGCGCTGGGCGGGGTTCGAAAGCTATCATGCATCGTCCGGTTGCTCCAGAGAATTGGGTTAAACTGGTCGACTTTGCTTGTTGTGATCTACATGCTCGTAACAGTGCTTCTGTGTAACCCCGTCTTCCTGCCACGTCATTCAGCATGTCATGAATTCTGACGGCTGGACGGGTACGATACATATAGAAGAATGGAATGGTACTGATTATTTTCGTAAATAGCAGCGTAGAAGCCGATCCAGTCAGCCTCGTTAGCATCTGGCGGAAACAATGGCTCAACCTGTGGTCATCGAGGTCGTCGGCAGTCTGAACATGGATCTTGTAACACGAACCGCGCGCATGCCTGAAGCTGGTGAAACGCTGCTGGCAAACGGCTTCAGTGCTGGCTACGGAGGCAAAGGTGCAAATCAAGCAGTCGCTTGTGCTCGCCTTCTGCGCTCCCATTCCGGCTCTGCGGCACGAAATGGTGTTCAGGTGAAGATGCACGGAGCCGTAGGATCTGGCGACTCGCTCGGTTCGGCGAATTATATTGAGTACCTGCAGAAAGAAGGTGTTGACACCAGTGGCATCAAGTCAAAGGAAGGCGTGGCGACGGGGACTGCAGTCATTGTGGTCGAAGAACACAATGGCGAGAATAGAATCTTGATATCTCCTGGAGCCAATGGAAAGGTGCACGCCGAGAATGTTTTGCTGGACTCCGCACCAGGTGGCTTTGTCATGTTCCAGCTTGAAATTCCACTGGAGACAGTAAGTCCTTTGCATCTTACTTGCCTGTGATGTCGGAGTTAATCATATACGCAGACAATAGCATGTATCGCAAAAGCAAAACGCCTTGGGAAGATCGTCCTTCTCAATGCAGCACCAGCTAGCAAGCTTCCGGACGAGGTCTTCGAAGGCCTTCATCATCTTCACATTAATAAGGGTGAAGCTGCTGCACTTTCAGATATTGCCGCAAGTGAGATCGAAAGCAGATTACCTGAAGTGGCAGAATACTTCCAGCGCCGTGGTGTGAAAAATGTAGTTGTGACGATGGGTGACCAGGGTATATATTGGTGCAATAGCAAGCAGCAAGAAGGCAGGATCCCGATCATAAAGTGTAAAGCTGTGGATACCACCGCTGCAGGAGACACGTTCGCTGCAGGATATTGTTCGTTCCTGGCTCTGCACAATTCCGATGACATTGAAGGAGCTCTCCACTTTGCCAATCGTGCAGCTGGACTGTCTGTGCAAAGACATGGTGCACAAGCGTCTATGCCTTTTCTCTCGGAGCTCGAAGACGCATGAGTCGTAATCGGTTGTGGTAGAGCGCCTGGAACTTGATAGAGATCAAGATCCAATCCTGATAACTCCGGACATATACGGGCAGCCCCACCCCAAACCAAGCTGGGCGGGTTCTTGCACGCCTGGACGAACGTACTACACCTGGCTCGCTTAAGCGCCAATAGCTATACAAATCAGCTTCACCGCCGAATGACGTCGAGGATATCACTCGTACTTAGCTGCTCATTTTGATTCCCAAGCTTGCTGATTTGTAGAAATGCATCTGTACCAAATCCTTCCAGACTGTGTAGCTCCAGTTTCCCGGCCCAATACTCTGCATATACTTTACTCATTGGTAAACCGATACCCAGTCGCACATGAGTAGGCCTTGCGGTAAACGAGTTCAAGGAAAGGTCGTAGTGTTCTGGGCTAATGATTTTCCCGCTGTTCTCGTCAACGAGCTTGAACTCTTTCAAAGAGTCCAGCCTTGTATTGCGACGAGGCCCGGGAGATAGAGACCAAATGTGAGGCATGAAGTTGCGTGCAATCCCACCTGCTTGATCCGAGAAACGAATGATGACATGTTGCTGCGCTTCGCAGATTGTGATCTCTATAGGCGAGGGTTTCTTGCCCGTCGATTGCTCTTGAGAAATGATGGCCTGGAATGAGTTGCGCAGGATCTCACCAATGATGTAGTCCATATGACTTGGGATATAGGTGACAGTGGCATTCAGATGGCCTTGTATTTTGACTTCTGGCAAACGAGCATCCGCGCCATATGCTTTTTTCGCGAAGAGGCGAAGGTTTGATGCACATTCTTCGCATACGTCTTTGATGTTGAGGTACGAGAATACTTCTCCGACAATATCAGATTGCGCTGCCTCTTCTGGGAAGTGGAACGGTGAATTGTATGTCTCTGTCAGGGCGAGATGCTGCTCGGCAATCACCCGACGGGAGATTCGAGTCTTCAACAGCAGCGTCAAGAAGTCGTCTGCCTCTGTCATGCCAATCTTGCCCTGGCTTTCGAGTATGCCAATGACTGATCTCGGAACAACGCTGAGGTTATCGCGCAAGACTGACTGCAAAGTCCTGCAGTATTCATCGTTTTCCTGCAAAGTCTTAACTTCGGAAACCTTTCGCAATGTCTCAAACGTCCTCATGTACGTTTGATACACCAATGAAAGATTGTTGTTGCGCAGCACAGCGAAGGGGAGCTTTTGCATGTCACGAATGCGATGAGCCAGTCGAACTGGCAGTTCGGTGCGGACATAATTTGCACTTTGCAGCAGCCTTGCCTCTGTCAGCTTCTTGCCAAAGGCTGTGAGCTGCCGAAGTGAGATGGGTCTCGCTTGCTTCTGCACCCATCTGGTGACGATAGAGTCAGTACTGTATTATTTGGTGGGTCGAGCATGAAATGTGAAGGACAAAACTCCACCATGGTGGTCACTGCCACACTCTGCTTGTTCCTTGTGACTTACTGATCAACTATAGCATTCTGGTTCCATGATGGAGATGGAGAAGAAGAAGAAGAAGAAGAAGATTGTGTTGATGGTTGTGCCTGAGATGATCCGCTTCTTCTGATTGGATGTCCATATGATGGACTGCTCCTACATCGCCTGAGAAGCCTCGCCTCGCACCTTGACAGCATCAAACCTCTGCTTGTTCAGCTTGTTCGACCAAGAGGAGCTTAGTGGCATACACAGACAATGGACCAGAATCTCAAGCAATCACTCCAAAGATAGTAGAGTAAGAAGTCATCGTGTCCGTTATCTTTGTAGATTTCCAATTGTACCACCACATTACCGATCAGGCAAGTGATGAGCGAGAATTGACGATTTGCTGCGTTCTGATGTCACTGCTTCGCCTGGCAGCAAGCACCACCATCACCGACCAACCAACCTCCTGCTTCGACAACATACCAGGCCTCATTATTCGGCTTGTATTCGCAAACAACGTACTCTTCTGCCCTCTTCCAGATCTACCCTTCATTAGAACCGCATACTTAAGCCGACTGTGCCAACTCGTCTCATCCTCTGCTCGTCTCATCGCTCCGCACATTGCCAACTGGTCACGCTCTACGATCACTGGCACATCTAGCCCATACTTGGTCGCCAACTTACCTGTTCTAGGCTCAAGATATCACAGGAACAGGTCGGATAACGAGCCGTTGTTCACTGCATACTGTCATTGCTTCTTTCCCAGCGCTAGGCGCCAACAACGAACTGAAATCAGACGAGGATGAATCCAGTATGTCCAGGATCGCGAATCCACAGTCCCACGGCTGTCACAAACAACGAGCCACGCTTACACAGCTTAGATCTTCAACTCGGAGCTCGACCTGAATGGTGACACAGAGTACGATGAAAAGCATCATGCAGTCACGAATATCGAATTAGACGATCCCACAGACAATCAGCCGGAGGACTTGCCGTCAGTGACTGATCATGCAGCGATGTTCAAGAAATACCTGGCAGAACTGCCTGACCTCGAAACTGCAGATGAGGCTGTCTACACATGGAACATCACGAATTGGAAAGCATTGGAAAAGAAGGTTCACTCGGAAACCTTTCAATGCGGCGGACACCCGTGGAGGATACTGTTCTTTCCTTACGGCAACCAATCGGATCATGCCTCTTTCTACCTTGAACATGGATACGAAGAAGGACAGGCACCGGAAGGTTGGGCTTCTTGCGTACAGTTCTGTCTGGTACTGTCAAACCCCAATGACACAAAGATATACATGCAACAGTCAGCGAAGCATCGCTTCCAGGCAGACGAGGGAGATTGGGGTTTCACAAGATTTATAGAACTCCGAAAGCTGTTCAGCCAGCCTTTCACAACGGAAGGCAGACACCTGCTCGAGGACAATTCAGCAACATTGACTGCATTCGTGAGAGTGGTGAAGGACCCTACTGGAGTACTGTGGCACAACTTTGTGAAGTGAGTATCATACGAGACGGTATGCAAGGCCTCACGCTTACAAGGTATAGCTACGATTCCAAGAAGGAGACCGGAATGGTGGGACTGAAGAACCAAGGCGCTACATGTTATCTCAATTCACTTTTGCAGTCATTATACTTTACGAATGCTTTCAGAAAAGTGAGTCGATTCTATAGCTAGTGATGTTTGAAAGGCAGACTAACGCCAGGCAGGCTGTATATCAGATCCCGACCGAGAACGAAACAGACATAAAGGCGAATAGTGCATATGCTCTTCAGCGACTGTTCTATAATCTACAGATGTCAGAGACGGCTGTATCCACAAACGAGCTTACCACTTCGTTCGGCTGGGAATCAAGACAGGTTTTCGAGCAGCAAGATGTGCAGGAACTCTCGCGAGTGCTCATGGACAGGATGGAGAGCAGAATGAAGGGGACAGACGCAGAGAAGACACTTCCTGAACTGTTCGTTGGGCAAATGAAGACATACATCAAATGTATGAATGTCGACTATGAGTCATCGCGGAAAGAAGACTTCTGGGACTTGCAACTGAATGTCAGAGGTTCCAAGACCATCGATGATGCTTTCAAGGATTACGTTCAAGTGGAGACGCTCGAAGGTGACAACAAGTATCATGCGGATAAGTTCGGTCTTCAAGATGCCAAGAAAGGTGTTATTTTCGAGAAGCTGCCGCAGGTCCTTCATCTTCAATTGAAGCGCTTTGAGTATGACTTTCAGCACGATACCATGACGAAGATATATGACAGGCAGGACTTCCCGGAAACCTTCGATGCCTCGCCGTACCTTTCGGAGGATGCAGACCGATCAGAACCACACATCTATCATTTGCATGGCGTCTTAGTACATAGTGGTGATCTCAACGCTGGGCATTACTATGCATTTTTGAAGCCTACCAAGAATGGCGATTTCTTCAGGTTTGATGACGACAGAGTTACGAGAGCGACAAGGAAAGAAGCCATGAACGAAAATTTTGGTGGTGAATTCGAGGAAAGCAATGGTTTTGGTGGGCAGCAACGCAATCCTTACAATCGTACTTGGACCAAGCAGAGGTACATGAGCGCATACATGCTTGTATACATACGCGAATCGAGGTTGGACTCTGTGCTTGGCGCGCTTACAGAGAACGACATTCCTCGACATCTTGGTATGTGTTTCTTCTTGAATATGATGTCGCCTTCACTGATCTCGTGTAGCTCAAAAGATCCAGGAAGAAAAGACCGAGCTGGAGAGGAGAAGAAAAGAGCGCGAAGAAGCTCATTTGTACATGCAGGTCGTGGTCAGCACAGATAAGAACTTCCTCGCCTGGCAAGGTTTCGATCTTTTCCCAAGGGATTTGAACTCGGCGCCAGAAGCGACACCGAAAGCATATCGAATACTAAGATCCACAAGTCTCGATGACTTTAAAAAGCTAGTTGCAGAAGATGTTGGCGTTGACGCAGACCTCCTTCGTCCCTGGAGTGTGGTAGGCCGGCAGAATAACACTATCCGTCCAGATACACCTCTCGACCCCAACAGCACAACGATGGAGGATGCACTTGTAAAAGTACAGAATAAAACGCCATTCCGCGTCTGGATTGAGACAGTCTCACGATCACCTAATGGCAAGCCTGAGTTTGTTGATCGTGTGGTGCCTTCTATTGGTCAAAATCCGTCGAAACCAATACTGTTATTCCTCAAGCATTTCAACACCGAGAAGCAGACTCTTACTGGCGCTGGACACATCTACGTGGGAAGTGGCGGTCGAATCTCTGACATGGTACCCGAAGTGCTTGAGCGCATGGGGTGGCCGGCGACTACAGATCTGAAATTATGGGAGGTAAGTAATCTCGACATCTGCGTTTCGGACACGCCACTCATAAATAATGTAGGAAATCAAGGCCAACATGATCGAACCAGTAACACCGAAAGTCACAATAGCGCAAGCTGAGTTGCAAGATGGTGATATCATTTGTTTCCAGAAAGCAATTCCGGAAGCAGAGTGAGTCTTTGTTCTTTCCTTCACAACGTATACTCTAACACTTTCCAGCCACAAAGCAATAACGGATGCTGGAGACTATGCTGATGCGCCCAAATTCTATGAATATCTCCTCAACAAGGTTACGATACATTTCAAAGATCGGAATAACCCCGATAACGAAGAAAGCTCGTTCAGTCTTGAGCTGAGCAAGAAGATGCTCTACGATCAGATCGCACTCAAGGTCGCAGAACGTGTTAAGGCTCCAGCTGATCATCTACGCTTTTCGGGAGTCACATCGACAAATGGAAAACCGCGAGCATTCATAAGACGGACTCCCACCTTGACCTTGACCAACATGGTCGCTCCACCGTATAGTGGCTACAGCAGTGGGATGGCGTTGCAAAGCTCAGACTCGCTTTACTATGAGGTTCTAGAATTGAGTCTAACTGAACTGGATACCAAGAAATTGATGCGGGTCACTCTTTTGAGTGAAGGTATCACGAAAGAGGTCAGTTGTGTATTATCTGGTCTTGTGGACTCAACGGTCTAACTAAATTCAGGAGATTATTGAGCTGCTTGTGCCAAAAGCTGGCACAGTCAGTGATCTACTCGAAGGACTCCAGAAAAAGCTCAATCTCAGCGACGAGATTGTGCACAACATGCGCCTTATTGAGTCACATTCCAGCAAGATATATCGTGAATTGACCATGGACATGACTCTGAATACGATCAACGAGTTTGTGACCATCTATGGCGAGCAAATCCCAGAGGAAGAGCACAATGCCGTCACGGGTACAGATCGAGCTGATCGAGCTGTATACGCCTTCCATTTTGACAAGGAACCGTCCAGGGCACACAACGTCCCGTTCAAATTCATCGTCAAAGACGGCGAGCCCTTTGCGGATACTAAGCTCCGCATTTCGAAGCGCACTGGCATCAAGGGGAAGAACTTGGAGAAGATCAAGTTTGCAATCGTCTCTAGGTCGAACTTCCTCAGGCCAGAGTATCTGGAGGATGATGATGTGCTTTCGGAGAAGCTTGTTTCGGGTGAGGACCAGCTGGGACTTGACCACATGAACAAGACGAAGAGCATTGTTCGGAATGATGCCATGATGATTAGATGAAGATACTGTCTCAGCAGATTTCGTTTCTTTTCTTGCATGGCCACTTATAGGTGGGTGAGCATTGGCGGCAAGACACGGCGTTTGTAGCATTGAGACTGTAAGGTTAGCATGAGATGGAGAGGTAGATACAAAGGTATATCTATAGTGGTCGCTGCATGGCGTCCAAGAAATGGTCGCTGACTGTATGCTGCAGCCCATTCGGCATATCATCGACATCTGCCGCCAGTGATCTGCCCTCCTGCATAATCGCGGGGTAGGCCAATGATGCCGTGAAGGCGGGGTCTTTGACAAATGTTTTCTCGTCTGATGCTACCTTAAAGATTTGCTCGTCCCGTCTCATCTTCTTTGATTTCCTGCCACTACTACCACCGCTAATACCTCTACCACCACTTGCACCGCTTCACAATGGGATTGCCTACAGGTCTTTACAGAGCCGACCACGTCGGCAGTTTCCTTCGCCCCAAGGAGATTCTCCAAATCCGCGAAGACATCGTCTCCAAGAAAGCCACCAAGCAGGACCTTCGTGCTGCTGAAGACAAGCACATTTCCTCGCTTGTCAAGTCTGAGCTTGAGAATGGCATTCGTAGCGTCACTGACGGCGAGATGCGCCGTGTAAGTTTGAGAGGGGAGGACGCAGGCAGAAGATAGGAACGATGCAGGCAGAAGAGAGGAACGCTATGGCTAATGCGTTCTTGTTTGTTGTAGGCTTTCTTCCACTTAGGTACGTACACGAATTGGCGTCCTCACGAAGTGCCCTCGCTAATATCCTCCATTTAGATTATCTTCAGGAAAGTAAGGTCTATCTTAGGATGGAATATCATGAATAACGTCGTTTTAGAACTTGGATGGTATCAACGTTGAAGGGCAGATAATCAGCCCTTCGATGCACAAGGATGGCTTTGCGCCGCCCAAGCTTGTCGTCACTGGAAAGCTGGGACACCCCGAAGCAATCCAGGTTGAGGACTTCAAGCACCTCGAGAAGTGTATCTCCGACGATGGCATGAAGGGAAAGGCAACGACGAAAGTCTGCATTCCATCGTAGGTTCAGAATCTCACGGCACTCTCCATAGGCTGACACAAGATAATAGCCCGACCATGTGCCATTTCCGAGGAGGAAGGAAGAACATCAACGAGGAGGCTTACCCGCAACTTGAGCCTTTCTTTGACGATCTGGCAAGAGTATACCAGGAAGAGATCCAGGACTTGTACGATGCAGGCTGTAGATTCTTGCAGGTATGGTATTCTTTGGAGGGAGCAGCTGGCATGATGCTGATTCGCGATAGATGGATGACACCAACCTCGCCTACCTTTGCGACCCCCAGATGCGCAAAGCCGCAGCAGAAGAGCGTGGCGAGAACCTCGACGAGCTCCCTCACAAGTACGCTCAGCTCATTAACGCAGCGATCTCCAAGAGACCAAAGGACATGACAATCGGTATCCATCTCTGCCGCGGCAACTACCGCAGTCAGTGGTTCGCCAGCGGAGGTTACGAGCCCGTCGCCAAGGTGCTTTTCCAGGAACTCAACGTCGATGCTTACTTCCTCGAGTACGATGATGCCAGGTCTGGCGACTTTTCCCCTCTGCGCTTCCTCCCGGAGAACAAGTACGTCGTTTTGGGTGTTATGAGCTCGAAGAAGAGCGAGCTTGATGATAAGGAGACGATTGTGAAAAGGCTGAAGGAGGCGGCTGAGTATGTGCCTCGTGGTCTTGACCAGCTTTGCTTGAGCCACCAGTGTGGATTTTCGTCTACGATGGAGGGCAACTCGCTGAGCGAGGAGCAGCAATGGGCTAAAGTGCGGTCGATGGTCGAGATCGCTAAGAGTGTGTGGAGCGACGCTTGAAGAAGCTGTATTGTCGGCGCCAATTCTTGGGAGAGTGCTGTAAGGGATCTATGTAGACCTTGGCCTCCGTACAAAAGTAAATGATTCATATTGTTTATACTGTAACTTGTGGTGCCAGCACAAGTCTCAATTCGAGCTCCCTTGCTCAATGTACAGTATTATAGCTTACTTTTCGAGCCTTTCGCCTCTTGCTGTCTCTGGCATATCTTCCTTGAGACGTATCTCTATATCTGCCAGACAACATCTCTTACGATCTGCTCTCAGCCACTGCACGTGTGCTAATGGCATTCCTTATAGGCTTCCGCTCCCATCCTTGTGTCCTGCATCAGGCTGGTTTCCCTTGTTGTAAGCCCTAGGGCTCTTCCAAAATCGTCACTTCATCCTATCCGGATTGTGTCGCGATTGCTGCCTTACTCCGCAGCCACGTCTTCGTATCTTCAAGCATTCATACAGTAGCATAGCTCTTACAACCAATTTCCCTGTGTACCCACTGCCGTACCTTAACACCCCCGCATACGCCATACTATCTTTCACAAGCTCTCATTCCAAGCTCGTATACATATCCCACTCTTCCCCGTCCGCTCTCCTCCGCTTGACCGGATCATCCCGCACCTCCACACCCGGTCCAAGGACATGCGACCTATGATTCGGGAATACCTGCGCATCTAGTCAATCTTCTGTCTTCACTCCACTCCTCACCATCTCCTCAGCCGCCGCATCACTGAATCTCTGCTCGTCCACTGCACCACTGCAAACACTTACCCTAGTCTGCGCCCAACCTAGTCGAAACGCTCCCTCATGTGCCAACAGCTCGCCAAACCCAAGCATCAGGCCGTTGAGGAACGGTAGGAAAAGATTTATGGCGGCGCCGCGGAGGAGTCCCCAGAATGTTGGTGGTGAGTAGAGGATTAGTGGGGAGCTGGAGGAGGACGGCGGGGACGGGGATGAGGAGGGATGGGATGAGGAGGGATGCGCGTCGGGGGATTGGGTGTCGGAGATCTCGGCGGGGTCGTCGTGGGATGACATGGTGGCGGGGAAGGTTGTAGGGAAAGGCGGGAGTGGGAGCGAGTATAGATGTGAAAGTGTACTGGTACTGGTGCGAGCTTAGGTGTAGATTGATGCCTGATCCAAAGGGTCTCAGAAAGTGACGTTTTGCGGTTGCGGGGAAGGTCATCAATACATCTTTCGTCTTTCAGTTTCATGTAAATCAGACAACTCTCCACAGTCACCAACTGGACACAGAAGAAAGCTCTCTATTTCTCGTTGCATCATCGAAAACAGCAACACCTCACATACCCGCCAAGATGAGTGCCGAAGAGTCTGAGAAGGTTGCGCAGATGGTCGGCATCACTGGCATATCAGAGCAGATGGTATAGTGATAATAAGCTGATCTAACTCTCACGATCTGACACTTTCTAGGCAATGCAGATCCTCACAAGCAGCGATTGGGAGGTCGACCAAGCAGTCACAAATTACTACGAGAGCCTCGAAGGTGGCGATCCGCACGCGAATGAGATGGACGTGGATGACGAGGACGAGGAGGATGACGAGCCAGCACCAAAGCAGACAGATCCAGCAACAAGCAGTGGTATTTTCACAAGCGGAGGAGGAAGGAGATTAGGAGACGAGTCATCAGCGCCATCATCGTCAACTGCACAACCTCCTGCTGCCTCATCATCATCTACGCGAAAGCCAAAGTCAACGAAGCCAAAGTCCAAGTTCGGTGGCTTCAAAGAGCTACGAGATAGGTCCGAGGCTCAAGATGACGACGACGATGATGAGAAAGATCAAGAGTACTATGCAGGAGGTGACAAATCAGGGCTTGCAGTGCAGGAACCTAATCCGAATGGTGGTAGTCGTGCCGAAGACCATGTTCGACGCCTGCTGGAGACAGCTCGACGGTATGTCCATCGTATGTCTGCCTCTTGAGGAATGTCTCTAAGTCATCTTACAGCAATCAAGCACCGCCGCCAGATGAAGAAGAGCCAACATCTCGATTCAGAGGCCCTGCCCAAACCCTCGGTGGTGACGACGCACCCAGTCGCATTATCCCCGACCCCACAGCGAATGCGCCACGTCCTCAGCCCATGGCGCATCGCACTTTACATCTTTGGGATGATGGCTTCTCAGTTGACGACGGCACACTCTTCCGCTACGATGACCCTCGAAACCGTCGCACCTTGGAAATGATCAATCGTGGCAGCGCTCCTCTCGATATCATGAACGTCGAGCCCGGACAGCCTGTCGATGTAAAGCTGGAAGAGCACAGAGGAGAGAAGTACGTGCAACCCAAGGCGAAATATACCCCCTTTGGAGGCTCAGGACAACGGCTTGGCAACGAGGTTCCTGGTGACAGTAGTGCTTCGAAGCCCGCCTCGGCATCGACAACTGCACCAACTTCGGGCTCGAGTAGCGCACCTACGACGATGGAGATTGACGATTCTCAACCTGTGGTGTCGCTGCAGATTCGCCTGGGCGACGGCTCACGTCTCGTGTCACGCTTCAACACCACACACACGATAGGCGATGTGTACGAGTACGTGAACAGAGCCAACTCTGACAGTGCAGGGAGAGCATATGTATTGGCCACGACGTTCCCGACTAAGGAAATGACGGAGAAGTTACAGGTGCTTGGAGATCTGGCAGAGTTCAAAAGGGGTGGCGTCGTCGTGCAGAAGTGGACGTAGGCTGGCTCGAGAAATATCGAGGCGCAAGGATTCGCCTGAAGTATGGAGAGGTCTGCTTAGACGGCACACCATAATGCATTATGAGCTCTAGATGTAGAATCAAAGATAATAATCTGTCTACCTGTCCATGTGTTCTTCATACGATGCTTTCCCCACATTGCGTAGCGTTGGTGGCACTAACGACTTATCGCTATCGGCTGCTCACCAACAACGTCTGTCCATCCGAACCTCTTAAGTGTATCTGCCAATTGACTTTGTTGCAGATCAGTGGCTCGCCCTTCCGATCAAAAGCCTTCGGCCGGACTCTACGTACGACTGAACCTCAGGCAACCACTTTCACCTAGACCAACACCACAAGAAACCAAGGAGGAATCCTGCTATATACTCAACATGGCTGTAAGAACGTAGTAAGGGGGAGAGGGTGGACAAATACTGACGGCGCATGCGACAGTCTCGCAGAGATGAAGAGGCAGGCGAGGATCTTTGGGGTAAGCTTCCTCAGACAGACGATGAGGCCAAGAAGAGCACTTTGAGCTAATGACATGTCCTACGAACAGGTTCCGTCTACTCTGTATCTGGGTATGAACATTGTGTAAGAGCAAGCAGAAGCGCATTCGGCTGATATATGACAGTCCTGTCATCGTCGCAGAGAACATGATTGGATGTGCCATGTACGAATTGGTCAGTAGATGGAGCTTCAGCACTACTCAGCAGCACTTGCTTATCCTATGCAGGTCCGTGTTGGCCACGACAAGCTAGTCGGAGAGGTCATCAGAATCGATGCAGACAAGGCGACAATCCAAGTATACGAGGAGACTGGTGCGTAGCAAGAAGAAAATCCCTCCGCGACGCCGACAGCAGGAATTGACAAAATTACAGCTGGTGTGACTGTCGGCGACCCAGTCGAGCGAACACAGAAGCCCTTGTCAGTCGAGCTTGGTCCAGGTCTTATGGAGACAATTTACGACGGTATCCAGCGACCACTCAAGGCCATTTTCGACGAGTCCAAGTCCATCTACATTCCCCGCGGTATCGACGTGCCGTCCCTCAACCGCACGATCAAGTGGGACTTCAAGCGCGCTGACAAGAAAGTGGGTGACCACATTACCGGAGGTGACCTTTTCGGTAGCGTCTACGAAAACTCTCTACTCAGCGACCACAAGATCCTGCTACCTCCCCGCGCACGGGGTACGATTACGTGGATTGCAGAGGAGGGAAGCTATACTGTTGACGAGAAGATCCTCGAGGTCGAGTTCAACGGCGAGAAGTACGATTACAGCATGATGCACAACTGGCCCGTCCGTGTGCCGAGACCTACAGGAGAGAAGCTTGGCTCGGATTCGCCTTTCATTGTTGGACAGCGTGTCCTGGACGCTCTATTCCCCAGTGTGCAGGGTGGTACTGTCTGTATCCCTGGTGCCTTCGGATGTGGTAAGACTGTTATTAGTCAGTCTGTTTCCAAGTTCTCCAACAGCGACATTATTGTGTATGTTGGTTGTGGTGAGCGTGGTAACGAGATGGCTGAAGTCTTGATGGATTTCCCTGAGGTAAGCAATTTTGCCATATACTCAACTGTGAACTCAAAGTTTTCTTCGGGAGAGTACCATGTAGAATCTGCTTGGATTTCTTCATGGCTGTCTCGAATCTCTTGCTTGGCTTTGGATGTAAAGCTGACTCTATTGACAGCTATCTATTGATATTGATGGCCGCAAGGAGCCCATCATGAAGCGTACATGCTTGATTGCCAACACTTCCAACATGCCTGTCGCTGCTCGTGAGGCGTCGATCTACACTGGTAGTAAGTGTTGCCCAGGTAAAATGTGAAAGATGTCTGCTGACATTCATCCAGAGTACCTTCTTGCTGCACCTTCTTTCCTTAGAAATTCTTTCGTCCCTTCCTGTTTCATTTCACTTCCTTCCGTTTACACCACTGTTTCTTCCTAACACCGCACTTTCCCATAACACTTTCGCATTTTTCTGGCCATGATGCCGAGTTGTTTTGACCGCACCTTCCTGGTCAACACAATGGAGCACTACTTTATTTTCGCGCTCTGCGTTGAAGATGTTCCTCTTCTTCTTCCTCATCACCCACCTTTTACTCTACTGCCTTGCCGGGCGACGTGTGAACGGTCGCAAGGAAAAAGCTGCTCAAAAATTCAGAGATGGTAATCGCATTCTCGAGATTGCAGCTGAGGTCAGGAACAAAGCCAAAGCAGAGAAGCGCTTCTATTGTGATGACTGCGAGCAACCACTGGCCACCCAGTCCGCACTCGACAAACACAATGCCAGTCAGGCTCATGCAGATCAGCTTGCTGGTGTCATCAAGTCTGAGCGGTCACAGCGAGCGATTGATGTACAGGCTATTCGCGATGCCGCTAGAGCTCAGAAGGAGCATCACTGCCATACTTGCGACAAGGGTTATGGCACCGACTGTGATTTGAAGAGGCACAAGTAAACCAAGTCACGCATCAAGCAGCAGGCTCTTCTCGACGAGGAGAATACCGAGTAACGAACGATTCGTTGCTCGAGTACTCTTATGCCTGCCACATTGCCTGCCACAATAGCTCTACTCTTGGTTTGGACGCCGTCGAAGTTCAATCAGCTCACGACTATTCGAACATTTCTTGTGCCTGCCACATTACCTACCACGATAGCTCTACTCTTGGCTTGGGGGTCGCCCGACTAGGACCAATCTCGGACATACTTTGCTGGATTCTCTTTCTTGTTTGCTTTGTTTCTTTGTTTCGTTTCTTTTCCATCTACTTTACGGTCGTCTCATGTCTCAAGAGCTGTTTACTAACCAAATCTGTTACTTATCTACAGGCATTACCGTCGCTGAGTACTTCAGGAAAGTTCAAGTATCCGGCTCTATGACTATCAGACACTAATACTCAATGCAGAGATCAAGGAAAGGACGTTGCCATGATGGCAGACTCCTCATCACGATGGGCTGAGGCTCTTCGTGAGATCTCCGGTCGTCTCGGAGAGATGCCTGCTGACCAAGGTTTCCCCGCCTACCTGGGAGCCAAGCTCGCCTCTTTCTACGAGCGTGCCGGCCGTGTCACCGCACTCGGCAGCCCCGATCGCAAGGGGAGTGTCAGTATTGTCGGCGCCGTTAGTCCTCCAGGTGGTGATTTCTCGGATCCCGTCACCAGCTCCACCCTCGGTATCGTGCAAGTCTTCTGGGGTCTCGACAAAAAGCTCGCCCAGCGAAAACATTTCCCTTCCGTCAACACTTCCGTCAGTTACTCTAAATACACAAACTCCCTCCAAAAGTACTACGAAGAGCACAACCCCGAGTTTCCCCGCCTCCGCGATCGCATCAAGGAACTGCTTTCTACCTCAGAAGAACTGGACCAGGTCGTCCAGCTGGTCGGCAAGTCTGCGCTCGGTGATGGCGACAAGATCACGCTCGACATGGCCACGCTACTCAAGGAGGACTTCCTCCAGCAGAACGGTTACAGTGACTACGACCAGTTCTGCCCGCTGTGGAAGACATTCTGGATGATGAAGCTGATGGTGCTCTACTACGACGAGGCGCAGAAGAGCATCTCGCAGGGCCATGTGTGGAGTAAGGTGCGTGAGGAGACTGCGGATTTGCAGAAGGCGCTGCGGGATCTGAAGTTTGTGGTCCCGGACAATGAGAAGGACTCGGTGAAGGACTTTGAGGGGCTTTTTGCGAAGATCTCGGATAAGTTTGCTAGTGTGGCGGATGATTAGATGTGGAGATGTGTGGTTGGGGCAGATTGAGCGGCGAGGATGTGTTCAGTGTAGCATAATTTCGCGTTTCAGAAAGAGAACTAGAGAATAATGATGAGCTGTTTTTGGTTTCCCTCCTATTGAGCCGATATTCAGGCACTGCGAAGAGGGGCTCCCATTCACTCGGCAAACAAGGTAAACACGGTAAGTCGATATCAGTCGAGACTGCATTGCGGACCATCCATGAGGACAATACTTGTCATTCTCTGAAACCCTTGCACACATCCTGCATGCTTATACATATATACTCTAGCCCTGGCCTCCAATCACTCATCGCTGTCCAAACGGCTCATCCGTAACACGCTGACTCTCATTCACCTCCGCCGGATCGCCAGTCGGATCGAGTGGGTACGGAATGTTGCCACTCGCCTCGATGGCTTTCCGTTGACTCTTCTTTGCCTACAGAGGTAACACCAACTGATTAGCATACTCACTCTCCGTGAGCCTGGCTGCAGAAATTAAACGTACGAATGGAAGACCGCAGTACGTGCAGCCGAAGATTTGAGGCTTGTCGAGGTTGATGAAGATGCGGGGGTGGCCGAGAGGTCCGCCGCCGCCGTCGCAGGTGACGACGTGCGCGTCGATCCAGCGGACGGGTTGTTTATGGATAAGCTCGATGGCTGCGAAGGGGCGGGGCTGGATGTAAGGAGAGTGTATTAGCTTGGGTTCTGTGTTTTGTAGCAGGCGAAGCTAGGCCGTGGGACGTTGTAGCTAGCCCTTCATTCGCGTCCAGCTTATCTCGAATCCTCCTTGTCTCAGCGATTCCGCACTTCCGGTCGAAGCACTTTCGACTCAGTAGAGCACAAAACACTCCTACATACCTGATCCTCCACAATCATCTGCTCAAATCTCGGTCCCACCATCGCCTTCTCTCTTGGCATTTGACTCCTACTCCAGATTCCCTTCCTGTTCGGCGCTTGCATCGACCGCTTGTACTCGGCATCCTCCACACTCTCCATCAGTGTGCGGTCCCAGGAACCAACGGACGAGGTCGACACGGCATTGGTCTCGGACACGGTTTGAGGCGGAGACCGGGGCTTGGGGTCGTTCGCTGGGATGGGGTTGTCGCCAGTTGCGCCGGCGGCTAGGCGAGTCGTTGTGGTGAGGGTGCGAGTGTAGGAAGAGATGGATATCGGTAAACGGGCCTGGAGGAGGCGGAGGCGGACGGGTCGCATGCTGGGCGAAGGTGGTCTGGTGTAGTGTATGGGTCGGACGACAATAAGGTGAAGTTGCATTGGTATCTGCATGACTCGTAGTGGTGCTTCGGCTCGGACCGAGATCCCAGATAAAACAATACAAGGTACTTTGATACTCATCTGTTTCTTAATAACACCTCATCCATTGCACATTGTCATCATGGCTTCAGCAGAGAAATCTGGCAAGATCATGTCCTCGCGACTCGCGGGGATGAAGTTTATGCAGCGTGCGGCCGCGTCTTCACCAGCGGGTGGTTCAGGCGAACGATCGAGCAAGAGACAGAGAATGAGCGGTGGCGGCGCATTGGACGTGGACAGAGACAATGCACAAGCAATAGATGCGGCGCGGATGGCAGAAGAAGCGAAAAGAATTGAGCTACTAGATCGACAGGCTGCTGATGCGGGAGAGACGAAGTGGGTGCTAGACACGCCAGGCGTGACGAATAAAGGATTCATGACGATTGTGAACGCTGGATATGGGATAATAGACGCGCACGCCCGGGATCAGGATGTAGATGAGCGGGATACTCAACATGCACGACCGGGGATGCCAGGGCGAAAGAGTTATGGCGATTTCGGCAAGCAAGAGGTAGGATATCGCAAAGATAATATCAATTGGAGAACGAGCGCATCTGACTAGCAGCAGAAAAAGCCGGCCGTGAACGACGACGATGATGAGAGTAACAGTGACAGTGACACTGAATCCTCGAATTCGGATGACTCTGACGTGGAGGCTGGTCCCAAAGTGCCGTCGGAAGCTACAGAGCAGCTGAGGGCTAAGCGAAAGGCCCGCAAAGAAGCCGATCGCATGAACCTGGCGATGATGGCGGATCGACGGCGGAACAAGGAGGTCAAGCTCAATAAGATGACGGGTATTTCGTCTGGCGGCAGCCAGAAAGCACGCGGATCACCTCTTACTGCTAGAAAAGGTGCTGTCGCTGGTGGCGGTAGTGGCATGCAGTGCTTCAGATGTGGTGGGCCGCATCGGAAGGCTGACTGCCCGAATGCAGGTGGTGGCAAGAGGTATTAGAGAAGCGACCGTGATGCCTTATGATGGATTATGAGGGCTGGCGCTACTTGGCGTTCAATGATACCCCTGGGATGATTTTCTACAATTGCATATTATCTTTGGTTGTTCCCTTCATATGCTACGCACTAAATCAGTCCGCGAATATCCATTGATAGAGTAGGGTTTTCTAACATGATCCGGTATAGCTAGGAAGTCTCTGTTTTGCTGTACTATCGTGAGCAATGAAGCTATCTCAAAACAGCACCGTGTGGTAAATGCAAGGCTATCGAGAACATGTACATGTGGAATGTATTTAACATCCGTCTGATCAGAATGTTTCAAAGATAGTGCCCTGTTTCAGGTTGGGTTTCAAATTGCCGCGGAGCTCAAGTCCGAAGCGTCATCGTAAATAGTTGTTGTAAGTGTACGGCGAGCAGCACTTCTTAACACACTATGAGACCTCGAATCCTTCTTCCAACAAGGTCTTCCCTACCCAGAGGTCCTGCCCGTGAATTCTCCCAGTACACACCCCTCCGTCGTCAGTACAAGACTGAGGGAAGGACCCCAGGCTTTGCAAGAAGAGCGAGACCACTTCGATCACCACCGCCACGACCAATCGAAGATAATACTCGGACCTCTGTTTCCACACCGGCCGAGCCTTCTCCTGTAGACAATTCCCTTCTTGCTCCTGTCAATATATCAACACACCTCAATGGAATAGTCGACACAACCCATCCTGCCACATCCATCCTGTCGAACTCGTCAATCGTTATACAAAGACAATATGAAGCATTGGACGTCTTCGTCGGACTGGAGCAAGCAGATAGGTATATCATTAAAGAGCCAAGGGGAGGCACGATAGGCTATCTAGCAGCTGCCGACGGACAGTTATTTCACGTCTTTGATCTCAACGAGAAGGAAGTGCTAAGATTCCACCGCCAGACATCATTCCTGAACTCGTCTTGTCATGTCTATGATCCAGTGGATACCTCCGTACAGAATACTCCATCCGAAATTGCTGGTGATGCCAGCACCACAGCTTTGGCGGCTAAAGACCAAGTACCGGCGAAAACATCCCAACTCCATCTGTCCTCGATGCGGCAGATTGGCGAAGCACAGAAAGAATGGACACCGTTTCGACGGAAGTACAATCTCTACCTGAACACCTACAATGATTCGACGCCCTCCCAGCATCAGCAATCATCAGCAGGCAACCATCCTCTCACCTATAGAGCCTTGGTACCCTCGGACTCCAGCAATGCCTCCTCCTCACTCTCTTCCACTCCTTTCGCCCGCGCAGACGAACCTCGTAACGCCCTATCCTTCACCCTCAACTCCTCATCTCCCAGCTCAACAACATCCCCCACAACCCTCGGGTCCGTATCACCCTACTCCGGCTTGACCACCACAGCAACGCCCGACAGTTACGTCCTCCGCCTCGACTCTGCCTCTCCACCAGTCCCAACCTCACCCACGGACGCACCACCCATCGCATCCACCCCACCTCCCGGCTCAACGCTCGACCAGCGCGCCGTCATGCTGGCCGCCGCCATATCCATAAACGCCGACTACCTCTCCCGCGCCGCTGCCAACAACGGCGTAGGTGGCGGTGGTCCTTGGTTTAGTATGCACCCCACCTCCACCCCCATCCACACCCCACAACCATTATCCGAAGCTAACGAACCCACGCAGTGCCAATCTGGTTCCC